>WNFX01006246.1_pt1 | contig 11729 bp, 11 predicted proteins | sample 5400111 | NCBI WGS metagenome assembly WNFX01 (sample SAMN13153363, study PRJNA577476) | soil metagenome | isolation source: 40 cm soil or saprolite under grassland replicate 1 | place: USA:California | collected 2016-06-15
GTATAACCAAGTCCACCTGATGTAAGACCGCCTAAGTGTTTTCCGGGTTCGATTAATATAACTGTCTTCCCCATTTTTGCAACACTATAGGCTGCAATGACGCCGGCCGACGTGCCTCCGTATACGCATACTTCATAGCTTAGTTTATGCTGAGCTGAAACAAATAAGATAAAGAAGAATGAAAATAATATACAAGCCGGTTTCATTGTGAGTAGTGTAGTGATGCTTAAAGGAATGCTTTCACAATATTTTCCCATTCATCCTGAAGTGAACTGGTTGGTCGGTTCTTACCAGCTCTTTGATACCAATAATCAGCGTTCCCTATATCTCCTTCTTTGCGATGGAGATAAGCATGTATCCATGCCGCCTTTTTATTTTCTGTATCCTGGATGAGTAAATGAGCTTTATTCCAATCTCCCTTCGCATCGTACCACAGTGATAGCAGATAGTCAGATAAATTATCCGCAGGTTTTGAAGAAGTCAACGTTTTTTGAAACTCTTCAAATCTCATCGGTTATAATTTCAAAAGTTTAAATGCGTGTGTCCATTGATTACGGATAAAACCAGGAATACACCAAAGAATACAAAGGGGTTCAATAGCCCGGGCAGCTTCTACCTTTCCCAACATAAAGGCGCTGCCGATAATATTAAAAGCCTTCACGAATTTGGCCTCGGGTAATAATTTTTGCAAATCTTCCATCAGGGATTTATCAAGGCTGGTAAAAAATTTCAATACTCCATTTTCAGGTGGTGCTTTAGCAATTGGATTAGTTGTATCTATGACAATCTTATTCGAAAAATTTTCTTTTCCAGCCTGGGTGACTACTTTTTCTGCGGCGTCGCCGCTGACAGCAAGCACTATTAAATCCCCAAATTTTGCCGTATCGGCGAAAGACCCAAGCTTTCCCGAGGGATTTTCTTTTTGCCATTTTACCAATTCTTCCTTTGACACATTGCGTGTGCCGATCATTACTTCATGCCCTTCGGTGAGAAAGGCTTTGGCCAAAGTTTGTCCTACTTCTGAAGACCCGAGAATACCAACTTTCATAATACTTGTTTTTAGTTAGTTTTACAACTACAAATATTACTGAAAAAAGTTCATGCCTAATCCAAATTTAAATACCGGTAAAGAAAATTTAGCAGCAATTGATAAGGAGTTTGAAAATAATATTCGACCTGCACACCTTGAAGAATTCGCAGGTCAGCCGCAGATCATTGAGAACATTAAAATATTTATCAAAGCAGCAAAAATGCGCTCCGAGGCGCTTGATCATGTTCTTTTTCATGGCCCTCCCGGTTTAGGAAAAACAACCTTATCAAGAATTGTGGCCAACGAGTTAGGAGTAAATATTAAAGAAACCTCTGGTCCTGTGATTGAAAAACCGGGTGATCTTGCCGGATTGCTTACGAATCTTGAGTCTCATGATGTCTTGTTCATTGATGAAATTCATCGCTTAAGTACAGTCGTGGAAGAATACCTGTATGCAGCGATGGAAGATTATCGTATTGATATTATGATTGACAGTGGTCCCAGTGCGAGAAGCATTCAATTAAATTTAAATCCTTTTACTTTAATTGGTGCTACCACGAGAAGTGGCTTGTTAACTGCTCCATTGCTATCAAGATTTGCAATAAAGTCGCGACTTGAGTATTATTCGGCTGAAACACTTCAGAAAATTATTAACCGTTCTGCAAATATCTTGGGAGTGAGAATTACTTCTGATGCCGCAAAAGAGATTTCCGGCCGAAGCAGGGGCACACCAAGGATTGCCAATGGATTATTAAGAAGAGTGAGAGATTTTGCCCAAGTGCTCAGCAATGGCGTGGTTGACCTTGCCATTACGCAGCATTCACTGAAAGCATTGAATGTAGATGAATACGGCCTGGATGATATGGATAATAAGATCCTTCTCACTATTATTGAAAAATTCAAAGGAGGCCCGGTAGGTATTACCACGATTGCTACAGCGGTGGGTGAAGAAGCGGGAACGCTTGAAGAAGTCTATGAACCATTTTTAATCCAGGAAGGTTTTTTACATCGGACTCCACGCGGTAGGGAAGTAACTGCAAAAGCTTATGAACATTTAGGAAAAAATAATCCTAATCCCGGTTTAGCAGGAACCCTGTTTTCATAAATAAAAAAAAGCTGCACGAGGGCAGCTTATTATTCATTCACTGGCAATCGATATTAATTCTGCACAACGAGCCTGAAGCCATTACCATGAATATTTACGATCTCGATTTTATCGTCATCCTTTAAATATTTCCGCAACTTGGCAATATAAACATCCATGCTGCGACCGTTAAAATAGGTATCACTTCCCCATATTTTTTTCAACGCAGCCTCTCTTGGCAATAAATCATTCATGTGCTCAGCAAGCATTTTCAATAATTCATTTTCTTTGGGAGAAAGCGTCTGTGTAATACCACTATGAGATAATTGTCGAAGCTTGGGATTGAAATGATAGCTGGAAAGGTCAAACTCCCTGTTCTCTGCCTCCCTGTTTAGTTCTTCGTTACGTTTTAGAATCGCTTTTATTTTTAAAAGCAATACTTCGCTATCAAAAGGTTTGGTGATATAGTCATCAGCGCCAAGTTTATACCCTTGTATAATATCATCTTTCATTGTCTTAGCGCTAAGGAAGAATAAAGGAATATCGGGATCTACGTCACGAATTTCTTCTGCCAGAGTGAATCCATCCATATTGGGCATCATCACATCCAGCAGGCAGAGATCAAATTTTTCACGCTGAAAAGCGGCCAGGCCGAGCCGGCCATCTCTTTCCAGGGTTACATCGTAATCGTTCAATTCAAGATAATTCTTGAGAACACTTCCTAAATTGGGATCATCTTCGCACAATAAAATTTTTGGTTTCTTTCCGTCCATGAGTTATGGTTTAAAGTTCAACATTTGAGCGTTTCTGCAAATAAAGATAAAGCAAATTAGGGGCTAAACTATTAGCAGGGAATTTTTTGTTAAAACAAGTCCCGGTACGATAAATAAGATTGGTACTTTTGTTATTGCACAAGATCGAACATGCAACTTTACATCTTAAATCCTAAACTGTTAGATGCATATTACCCTCGATAACAGACTAAAAAAACTAATCGTAATCGGTGACCGTGTGCTCATTAAGCCAACAAAACCCGATGAGCGAACGTCAAGTGGACTGTATCTTCCGCCTGGCGTCCAGGAAAAAGAAAAAGTACAACAAGGTTATATTATTAGAACCGGTCCCGGTTATGCCATTCCAATGCCTCCTGAGGAAGAGCCATGGAAACAGGATGAAGAAAAAATAAAGTATGTGCCGCTACAGGCAAAAGAAGGTGATCTCGCCATTTTTTTAATGGGTGGTGCTACGGAAATTTTTTACCAGGATGAAAAATATTTTATTGTTCCTCAGAGTGCTATCCTTATGCTGGAGAGAGAAGAAGATTTATGATTATTTAATTGAGGCAGAAAAAAATTGATCAAGAATTTCTTCTACCATTCCCCTGGAAAGTGGTTTTCGTTTATATCCGCTTACTTGTGCAATAGTCTTTGATCTTGTTTCGTCTTCCGGATTGAGAGAAGTAGTGAGCATTATAGTCACCGTTTTCCTATTTCGTGCAGCATTAAACACTGTAAAAAGGTCAAGGAATTCCCATCCGTCCATGGCAGGCATATTAATATCAAGAAATACGAGATCGGGCATCAGTAAATCATTATTGTTTTTGTCATGGTAGTCGGGCGTTAAAAAATTTATCGCCTCTCTTCCACTCTTTGCTATTTGTATCTGTTCGGCACAATTCATTTCTTCCAGTATGAGCTTATTGAGAAAATTAGTTGGCTCATCATCATCAATAAGCAATATACATTTCAATTTATCTCTCATCTTACATGTCCTCCACGGTAAAATAAAAACTAGCGCCTTTGCCATAAACCGATTCAACCCAGATTTTTCCTCCATGCAATTCAACAATCTTTTTACAATGTGCCAATCCAATTCCCGAACCTTCATATTCTGAACGGGTATGCAACCTTTGAAAAATAACAAAAATTCTTTCACGATGTTTTTCATCAATACCAATTCCATTATCCTCTACGCAGAATTGCCAGGAACCATTTTTCTTTTCAGCCCGAACTGAAACTACAGGTGTTTCTTTTGGTTTGCGGAATTTTATCGAATTACTGATCAGGTTCTGAAAAAGTAATTTTAATTCTGTGGGATATCCATTAATAACAGGGAGGCGTTCAACATTTACAGTTGCTTTCACTTTTTGTATGGCGTTTCCAAGATCAGCAGTTACATCTTTCAAAATAGTGTTACAATCAACCAGTTTCAACTCTGTTTTTCTGCCGATGCGTGAATAATCAAGCAAATCTTTTATGAGCACTTTCATTCTTTCGTTTGCCTGTAATAAATAGTCCAGCATTTTATCAGCATCCTCATCCAGCGTACTCTTGTACTTTTTTCTAAACAATTCTATAAATCCTGAAGTAGTAGTAAGTGGCTCCCGCAAATCATGCGAGGTCACATAGGCAAACTGCTCAAGTTCTCTGTTTTTGCTTTCGAGCTCGCCAGTACGTTGTGCCACTTTTTTCTCGAGGTTAACATTCGCTTCGCGAATCTGATCTTCCATTTGCTTTTTCTCAGTTATATCTCGTATCGCCGCTGAAACCAGTATGCCTTCAGCCGTTTGCAAAGGACTCAAACTTATTTCCACAGGAAATTCCGTCCCATCCTTTTTTTTCCCAAACAATTGTAGCCCCGCACCCATATTCCTTGTCTTCGCGGATACGAAAAAATTTTCACGATGGCGCACGTGGTTATTAGTATACCTCTCCGGGATTAAGACCTCTACTTTTTGTCCTAAAAGTTCATCTCGCCTATAGCCGAAAATCTTTTCTGTCTGAATGTTAATTAAAACTATTTCGGCCTGGCTGTTTACTACTACCATAGCATCGGGGGCCGAATCCAACAATGCTTTGAATTTTTCTTCTGCTTTTTTCTTTTCGGTTATATCTCGTATAGCAGCGGAAATAAGAGTGCCTTTTTCAGTATGTATCGGCGAAAGCGAAATCTCCACAGGAAATTTTATTCCTTCTTTTCTCAATCCATAAAGCTCAAGACCGGCACCCATTGGCCTTACATTGGGCTCTTTAAAATATTTCATCCGGTGGGGTACATGGCGGGTGTGATATTCCTGCGGTATTAAAAGCTCAATAAGCTGACCAATAAGTTCGTCTCTTTTGTAGCCAAAAATTTTTTCTGTTTGCTGATTAACTATTTCTATCATCCCATTCTCATTTGCTATAACCATCGCATCAGGAGCCGAATCAAGCAGGGCTTTGAATTTTTCTTCTGTTTTTTTCTGTTCGGTAATGTCACGGATAAAGCCAATAAACAGATATTTGTTATTTATAAAGGCAGGGGATATTCTCAAGGCCACATCAAACTCTGCATTATTTTTTTTCACACCCTGAAGCTCAATAGTTTTATTAAGGACAGGACCTTCACCCGTTCTTAAAAAATCTTCTAGCCCTTTTCGATGTGCTTCACGGTAACGATGAGGGATAATCGTATCACTCAATAATTTACCGGTTACTTCCCTGGCATTCCATCCAAAAAGAGTTTCTGCCATGGGGTTCCATTTTGCAATTTTTCCTTCCTGGTCAATAGTAATTATTGCGTCGGGTGCCGAGTCAAAAATGGATTGAATTTGTCGTTCGCTTTCTACTAACCTGCGATTTATTTCCTGGATTTCATGGGCACGTTTAAAAATCTCAGTTCCCATTTCTTCTACCTGGCCTTTGAGATCTTCTGATATTTTTATCTGTTTAAGCTCTTCATTTTTCAACCGCATAAATTCTGTAACATCTTCTACGCGGTGAAGGATATAAATGACTTCCCTTTTTTCGTCAAGAATGGGTTTGTTCAAAGGGCTCCAAAATCTTTCTTCAAAACTTCCATCGGGCCTGCGGATGTCGTATTTCTGTACGGGCATGTTATGAGGCAATGCATTTTCCAATACATAATTTAACGATGTCAGCAGGTTAGATACGCCGGTAGCAGCGGGATCATCAGGATTATCGGGAAATACGTGAAATAAATTAAGACCAAGAATTTCTTCCCGACGAGTCATAGTAGCTGCCAGGTATGCATCGCTTACAGCAACTATGGTAAGATCTGGTGAAAGAATAAGATAAAGACCGGATACTGACTCAAAAATTGATTTAAAATCAGGTTCGAGTAATTCGTTCATCGGAAAAAATTTGATAATTATCCATTGACGTTATTGGTCCCTAAGGTTAAATATGATTTTTATTATGCAGCCTTTGCCAGGCGCTGTATCAATTTCTACTTTTCCATTAAAAACTTCTGCTCTGCTTGTCATATTCGCAATTCCCACACCATTTCTCGGAACCGTAAAGTCAAATCCTTTTCCGTCGTCAGCAATTATCAGCGTCAATTTTTCATCTTCCATGAATACATGAATATTTACGGATCTGGCTTCAGCATAATTAAGAATATTCTTTAATTGCTCCTGAGCAATGCGATAAATCGCAATTTTTAGATCTTCTTCTATTTCCTCTTCATTTAATTCTTTAATGTCGAGACTAAATTGTATTGGGGAAGCAAAAGAAATTTCTTCAACCAGTTCTTTTAACAATTCGGAAAGACCTCCTGTTTTCTCATCTGGTGAGATTAATTTTTTTGAAAGCTTCCTGATTTCCTCAATCGCCATTTGTACATTTCTCGAAGATTTTTCTATTAATTCTTCTTTCCTTTCGTGCCCTTCCATGCAAAGATCAAGATACAGTTTTACAGTAGCCAAAACCTGGTTGATGTTATCATGAAGTTCCTGGCCAAGGTACGTTCTTTCTTTTTCCTCGGCTCTGAGAACAGCCTTGGTAATTTGATGCTGTCGCAACTTTTGCTGTTGTTCCAATCTGGCCTCAAGCTGCATTTTTTCTGTCACATCATTGATCTGCGCCTGCATAGCAGTCTTTCCCATGTATGTAACCTGATAAAAAGTAACCTCAACCATTATGATATCACCATCTTTCTTTTGATGATGCCATAATTTGGCCTGGCCGCTAATGCTTCCAATTGATTTCATCAATTCAGGCACATCTTCCGGGGAAAGGATATCTTTTAAAGTTAGTTTCAAGAATTCGTCATAGCTGTATCCGTATTTATAAACCGCTGCTTCATTTACCTCTATAAATTCTAATGTTACCGGGTCATATATCCATGATGGAAAAGGGCTGTTTTTAAATATTAGCCTGTATTTTTCTTCTGAATCTTTTATTTTTTCTTCCTGTTTTTTTCTTTCAAGACTGTATTGAATAGCTCTTTGTAACAAATTTTTATTGAATTCACCTTTGACAAGGTAATCCTGGGCGCCGGCTTTGATGGCTTCAAGAGCCATGTTTGTGTCATCCAGACCTGTTAAAATAATAATAGGAATTTTGCTGGTTGCTTTCAGAATGCCAAATAGAGAATCCAATCCTGAGCTGTCAGGCAAAGAAAGATCAAGTAGAGTAAGACCTACATTTCCTTTTTTTAATAGATCAATTCCCTTTTCTAGCCGGTCAGCCTCGTAAATATTATTAATCGTCAACGGAACATCCAACAACATTTTTTTCAAGAAAAAGATATCAGCGGGGTTATCTTCAATAAGCAAGAGGTTAAGATCGTAGGACGTTTCTCTCATTGGTGGCAACCATTTCATCAAGTATATAACAACAGAGCCTGCTGATTTACCTGGTGGATGTTCGTTGTAGATCAATTAAACCACGGAACCGATGTTAATTTAATAAAAAGATAGCGCTATCCGAAATAAATATCGATGATGCAGATCAAATAATAGCCGGGATAATCACTGTAAAAAAACAGTGATAAAACGGTTTTTCTATGCCCTTTGAATGAATAGCTTTCAACATCAAAGGGCCTTATGACTTATACCCATTACCATTAAGATCCTTATCCATGTGTCAAGAAGTTTCAAGCCGTATTATGTAATATGATACGGCTTCTTTTATTGAGCTCCCATAAATCCTTGGACATGATTTGTTTCTTGGCTGACAGATCAACCTTGCTTTAAAACCATTTACCGACAGTTAATCAGGTTTCGACTATTAAAGAAGAATTATATAGCTGTTGAATATAAATTGCTGACAAACTAAACCCCATGCAAACCTTAGTGAAAAAAATCACCGTATACACTGGTATTGAAGAAGAAAAAGCTAAAGCCGCTCTACTAATCATTGCCGCACATGTAAAGGAAAATTTTCCTATGTTGAGAGGTTGTGCCGATTCTATTCTTGGAATAAACGAATTGTCCCTGGAAAAAGATGGAATTGTGATCAATAAGTTTGAAGTAAATTAAATTTCAGTCGGAAATTCAGTACTTAAGAAAACCTGTTCACTGCAGGGACTCTTGCCATTACCTCTACATTTCCTATCTTCCGCCTCCGACTGCCCGAGTCATTCATGCGGGGATAACGCAGGGGGCTTCAAATTGTTTACTTATGCGACGAACGAGGATTGCCGGTATTGGTATGTATGTTCCAAAGAATGTAGTGACCAATCACGACCTTAGCCGGGTGATGGACACCAGTGATGAGTGGATACAGGAACGGACTGGCATCAAAGAGCGACACTATGCTACCCGGTTTGAAGAAACAACAACCACGATGGGTGTTGAAGCCGCGAAGATTGCGATGGAAAGAGCCGGTGTTAGCCAAAGTGATATTGACTTTATCATCTTTACGACCATTAGTCCTGATTACTATTTCCCCGGTTGTGGCGTGTTGGCGCAACGAGCCCTGGGGATAAAAGAAATTGGCGCCCTGGATATTCGCAATCAATGCAGTGGTTTCATTTATGCGTTAAGTGTAGCCGACCAGTTCATCAAAACAGGAATGTACAGAAACATTTTGCTGATTGCCGCGGAGCTCCACTCGTATGGCCTCGATTTTTCCACAAGAGGAAGAAATGTTTCTGTGATCTTTGGTGATGGAGCGGGTGCAGTTGTATTACAACCCACAGAAAAAGATCAGTGTATTTTAAGCACGCATCTTCATAGTGATGGCAGCGAGGCAGAAATGCTTTCTATGATAAACCCCGGTTTTCATGCCGGCAAATTTGTTCCCGAAAAAAGACCTGCAAACCCGGACCAGCCCTATGGTGGTTTGTTTATTACAAAAGAACTCGTTGAAAAGGATGATGTTTACCCCTATATGGATGGACCAGCCGTTTTTAAAAAAGCGATAATCAAATTTCCCGAAGTAATAATGGAGGCATTGGCAGCAAATGACCTTCAACCCTCTGACCTTAAACTCATGATTCCGCACCAGGCTAATTTACGAATCAGTCAAATGGTACAGCAGAAATTGAAATTGCGTGACGACCAGGTGTATAACAACATTCAGAAGTATGGCAACACAACAGCAGCATCAATACCTATTGCTTTATGTGAAGCCTGGGAAAATGGAAAAATAAAGGATAATGATCTTATCTGCCTCGCTGCATTTGGCAGCGGATTTACCTGGGGAAGTGCTTTGTTGAGATGGTAACCTGATTATTGCTGCTCTTAATAATTCACAACTTGTTCTTCAATCGTTTCAGGAATTTCTCTCCACTCATATTGCTGGTTGCGCAGTTGCGGTTCAAAACCTGCGTCACGAATAGCGTTCTGTATAGTTTTATAAGTAAACCGGTGTGGTGCTCCTGCAGCACTTACCACATTTTCTTCAATCATGATAGACCCAAAATCATTGGCGCCCGCATGCAGGCAAATTTGAGCTGTTTGTTTTCCTACAGTTAGCCAGCTTGCCTGGATGTTTTTGATGTTGGGCAACATGATGCGGCTCATTGCTATCATTCGGATATATTCTTCGGCTGTCACCAGGTTATGTACGCCACGAATCTTTGCAAGTAATGTATCCACATCCTGGAAGGTCCATGGAATAAATGCCAAAAATCCCTTCGCATTTTCAGGTCTGCAGTTTTGTACCTCCCTTATTTTTACAAAATGTTCAAAGCGTTCTTCAATCGTTTCTACATGGCCAAACATCATTGTTGCCGAAGTAGTGATGTTAAGTTTGTGAGCTTCATGCATAATATCAAGCCATTCCTGTGCACCGCATTTTCCCTTACTGATTAATCGCCGCACGCGGTCAATTAAAATTTCAGCACCTGCGCCGGGTAATGAATCGAGACCCGCTTCTTTTAATGCAATCAGCACTTCGCGGTGGGTGCTCCTTTCAAGCTTTGTAATATGTGCTACTTCCGGAGGCCCCAATGCATGAAGCTTAATAGTTGGAAATTCAATTTTTATCTGGCGAAAAGTACTTGTATAAAAATCCAATCCCAACTCGGGATGATGACCACCCTGTAACAATAGTTGATCACCGCCATATTTAATGGTTTCAGAAATTTTTTTTCGATAGGTGGGCATATCTGTAATATATGCATCAGGGTGCCCCGGAACACGATAAAAATTGCAAAACTTACAATTGGCGATGCAGACATTGGTGGTATTCACGTTGCGATCAATCTGCCAGGTAACCTTTCCGTGCGGCACTTGTTTTTTTCGCATCTCATCTGCCACAAACATTAATTCAGCAAGCGGAGCATTTTTAAAGAGATGTACTCCCTCCCCGATATTCAGAAAATTTAGATCCAAAGCTTTCTGATACAAATCAGACAGATTCATATTCAACATTTCAGGCGCAAAGGTACGCTAACAAGCGACCCGATCATAAATTGTGGCCAACGGCTTTGACGGCGAAAGCATTTAAACTACATTTACACGATTCAAACTCTAACGCTGCTGCATCTTTTTGAAGTAAAATCTTGTCATCGTAGGGAAACTTCCACATGAAAAAAAGATTGCTGCTATATTTTCTGCTAGTTGTCTTATTCTTCAATCAGCTTTCCGGCCAGGAAGAATTTATTGAACCGTCAAGATATCTGACTCACCTCCGTTTTACTCAGTTAACGGGCGGCGTTATTTTATTGCGGGGGCATTTGGTTGGTTATCCAGATACGCTCAATTTTATTCTCGATACAGGGAGTGGAGGAATTTCTCTTGACTCGTCTACGGCCGATTATCTGAAATTAAAACCTATTCCCAGCGACAGAACCATCCGGGGTATAGCTGGCATTCGCACTGTTAGTTTTGTCAACAATCAAAAGTTAAAGTTGGGCACAATTACTATTGACAGCCTGGATTTTCATATTAATAATTATGACATTCTTACAGCAGTTTATGGTGAACGCATTGACGGTATCATTGGTTATTCCGTACTGAAAAGATTTATTTTTAAAATTGATTACGACAGTTCACGGGTTGATATTTATTCCAAAGGGAGCTTTAAATATCCAAGGGGTGGATATTTATTAAGACCGCTTATCGCCACGCTCCCAATTCAACCTGCGAGAGTAAAAGATGAAAGAACAGTGCAAACACGTTTCCTATATGATATTGGGGCAGGCTTGTGTATGATGCTGTCAAGTGATTTTGTCGAGGACAGCATGATATTGCGTAAAAAAAGAAAGCTTTACTATAAAGAAGCAGAAGGACTGGGTGGCAAGATTGATATGCAGATGACGGTGATAAGAGAAGTAAAAATTGGTCCCTACCGATTCAGGAATGTTCCCATTTATATTTTTAAAGATGACTATAATGTAACCTCCTACCCTTTTCTTGGTGGTCTCATTGGGAATGACATTTTA
>WNFX01005910.1_pt1 | contig 11727 bp, 11 predicted proteins | sample 5400111 | NCBI WGS metagenome assembly WNFX01 (sample SAMN13153363, study PRJNA577476) | soil metagenome | isolation source: 40 cm soil or saprolite under grassland replicate 1 | place: USA:California | collected 2016-06-15
GTTTCATCAGAACGTCTCTTGTCCTCGGAAAAGCGACTATCAGATCCCCGATCGTAGTCTCAGCGCGAATCGAATCTATCTCTATGGTGAAGACTCGGGAACCATCCAAGGCTTGGGGCGGCGAAGGTCCGGCCTGCAATGGGATGCTTGCGGCTATTGGACCCCTATCAACCGCTTTTGAGAGTGGTTTTCTTTGCAGCCTTAGTTTACGAGTACGAGTCTGCTTAGTGAGCTTCTTCGAGACTCTATTTGATTTGACCTTATTGCTTCGCGTTTTCTTCTTGGTCATGGTCCTCACGAGGTTAGCTTGCGGGTAGGTTGCCCCCACTCGACTCCTGTTAATAGGCGACTCCGAGTATTAATACGCTCGGATGATGTTCGCGTCAACTCTCTGAGGGTTGAATAGACCATGCTATCGGGAGGCCCTGCATTAGTTGTTGAGCGTGTTGGGATGCTCTGATTCGAAGCTCGTCTGCAACAGTCTGAAAGACAGATGCTGAGTAGTCCTCTATCTGGCCATGGTCTGACAATCGAGCAATTGTCGGGTCTACGGGGACTGACCCTAGGAAGGGTATGTCGAGCTGCTTTGCTAGTTTCTCTCCCTGCGGCTCTCCGAAGACATTGATAGACTTACCACAGTGGGGGCATGTTAGATAGCTCATGTTCTCTACCAGGCCTAGCAGTTCAGCGTTCATCTTCTTCGCCATGTTGACCGCCTTGGTGACGATTAGGGAGGCTAGTTCTTGGGGAGAGGATACGACGATGACTCCGTCTAATGGCAAGGACTGGAGGACTGTTAGCGGGGCGTCGCTAGTTCCGGGGGGAAGGTCAACGAGGAGATAGTGTAGGGATCCCCAGTCGACGTCCCAGTAGAGTTGTCGAATGACGCTGTTCACGATTGGGCCTCTCCAGATGACAGGCATCTCCGGATCATCCAGAACTAGGTTGATCGACATCACTTTGATCCCAGTCCTAGTTAGGACAGGAGTTATGCGGCCAGTGGAGCTTTTGGAAGGGCGCTCCTTGAGCCCGAACACTTTCGCTATGCTGGGCCCTGTCAAATCCGCGTCTAGAATTCCCACTTCATATCCGAGCCTTCGAAGCTGGACGGCCAACATGCTGGTGACGAAAGATTTTCCGACTCCACCCTTGCCCGATGCTATGGCGATTATGTTTCTCAAGTCGCGCTTTCCCAGCCTCTCGATGCCCGGGCCAGGACCGTTTGCCTGCGCTGGTTGGGTCTGGGTTGCCTTGTTCTGGAGCTGGGTTCGGAGTTCGTTCAGCTCAGTCTTGGACATTGCCGTCGTCTCTACGGTTACGGATTTTACCTCGTTCGATTTCTTCAGAGCTTTTTCGACATCGGTCTGGAGAGTTTTTGCAAGAGGGCAATGAGCGACCGTCAGTGCAATGATGACTTTGACATGGCTGCCTTCTATAGACACTTCTCGGACCATGTTGAGATCGACTATGCTGATCCCGATCTCGGGGTCAAGAACTCCGCGGAGACTATTAACAATTGAATTCTTGTCTATCAACGCCTAGACGATCTCGGCAAACTTACTCTTACCTAGAGGGAGCGGGAAGGTATTTACACTCTCTTTCCATAAGAATACCCGATCCTTGAGAGAATTTGGTCTACAATATTGATCTTGTGCGAGATTGCGATTCTTCTCCTTGAGGAATCTCAGCTGTCAACCTGCACGATTTTATGGGTCGATTGGTTCTAGGGGTCGTAGTAGGAAGAAATGTCTGTTAGCGAGAAGACCCGAAGGGCCTTGAAGGAGTTTGGATTGACAGAGTACGAGGCGAAGGTGTACGTTTCACTAGTCGAATCGGGCACTCAGGCTGCTAGCGAGCTGAGCAGTACCGCTTCGATTCCTTACTCCAAGATCTACGAGATTCTGGGAAATCTCGAGAGGAAGGGATGGGTCGAGACAGAGCAGGGTAGGCCTAGCAAGTACTATCCTAAGGCTCCTTCGACCGCTCTCGAATCATCAAGGGCTCGGTTAGAGACAACTCTGAAATCGAGCCAAGCGGACGCGATGGGGGAACTCCAACCGCTCTACGAGAAGAAGGGAGCCCGGGAGAAACCGGATATCTGGATTGTGAGAGGTCAGAACAATATTCTAGACAAGATAAGAGAGACTCTTGGCCGAACGAGGAGAGAGCTTTTCGTTGCGATGCCGGTTGCCCCCGACCCGATTGTCTCAATGGCACTACCCGTTCTCGCATTGATGAAGAGTAAGGAGGTCAACGTCTCCGTCATGGTCCCTCGGACAACGAGCCGGGACACGATCCGAAAATTGAAGGGCCTGGCCCAGGTCCGGACTAGAGAACAGATGTTCGGTGGAGGAATCATCTCGGACGATAATCAGATAGTAATACTGCTTGGCGAGGATCCCCAGAAAGGATTGACGTTAGCCATATCCTCGGACCATATTGGTCTCGTAAAGTTTGGGAAGAGCTACTTCGAATATCTCTGGGAGAGTTCAAAACCCCTGTCCTGACAGGGAAGTTTTTCTCAGAGCAGGATTGTATCGCGGGAAAACTTTTTCCCTAAAGTCTAGGAAGAATCCATTTCCAGTCTGAAACGTTTCTTGGAGAAATCATCTGTTTTTCGCGCAGAACAGGACTAGTCAACTGTTTTCAATTTTGGGCACTAGCGGGATCATTAATGCGTGAACTGGGGGCCGTGTAGAACCCCCCTCGCGGATTGCTTGCCCAGGCTCACTTCTGGGCGATCTTGATGCCGCTACTCTTCTCCGGAGAGCACTCTCGCGTCGCGAGGATCATATTGCTACCCCCCCTTTTTTTGGCGGAAACCTCTCGCCAGCTGAAACTAATCTTGGCGAGTCTTCCGTTTCAGGGCTTAGAACTCGCCAATCAAAGATTCTCTCATCAGGGATTTCTCCGGGTCGTCAAGCGTGAATCTCCCGTAGGTCAAAAATGGCCTGCCCAGATTTCCCGATCAGGGCTTATTCTGGGGCGGTTTCTCGCGGGGAGAGTTTGGTAAAGTGTGAAGGACTTTTTTAGATCAGACATACCCCCGGGGGGGTCGAGAAAAAGATAACAGAAAAAGAAAGATAGTAGAAGGGCATTCTCAGAAGAGAAAGATTCCCCAAAGAACAGTCTTGTGTCGCGGGAAAGAATTTTTTTGTAAATTTTAGGAAAGGTACTCTCGCCACCTGAAACAGTTTTTGGCGACATTGTAGACTTATCCCGCAGAAATGGACTAGCCCGCCGTTTTTCGAAGAGCATCCATCCATATGATTGCGAGCGTGAACTGGGCTTCATATGAAATGCCCCTCCCAGATCCCAGATCAGGGCTTGTTCTGCGCTTGTCAGGATTGAAAGAGAACAGTTTTGGATTTCTTATCCTCTGCCCGCTCCCTCCATGTCTCCGCGAAGACTTGGCCCATTGCTGCGGGGTCTTAGGAATAGGTAGTGGGCGATGTGGGCTTCAAGGTAGTCTTTATTCGCCCACGGTCTCGGACTCTAGCCGCAGCCTTCTGCTGCGCGGGGGTACCAGAGCCAGGTCTAATGGGCAGAAGGCGTGATGATAGCCTGCCCTGGGCTTAGGACCCTGTGGCGAAGGCCTTCGTGGGTTCGAATCCCACCCCCCGCACCAAAAAGGAAGTACATAGATAGGGATTAGTGAGAAAGATACTATTTGCCCGGCCACTGACGGACAAGCCACTTGCTTACTCGATCTGATGGGACGACGATGTCATTCTTATAGACATGCTCGCTCTTGATCCGTCAGGAGGCCTCCTGTGACGATTCTGCGCTGGATTACCATTGCTTTGGTTCTACTACTGACCCTCTTCCCTAGTAGCCTCATCGACCTGTCCAGAGCACAACCGGTCGACCTCATGGTCAGCCAGACCTCGGTGAGAATGAACATGAATCTCGTACTAGCAGAGAATCTGACTGATCTACCGTCCTTCAATATCTACCTGACCCAGTCAAACTCTTCATCAGTCTTTCAGCCAATCAGCAACGCGTTTCGGAAACTAGTACCGAGCGCGAATATTGCAAACCTAGAGCTTCGTGCAAGGACGTCTAACTCAACCGGAATCTGGCTCCTAGCAGAGAATTATTCCATCACGCTGGAGGGTGTAAGCACAAACGTGGGAAGCAACATAAGATCAAACATCAGCTTCGTAATGATGAACGTATCACAATCACTTATCGTCTCAAACCAAGAACTCAACGCGGTCGGCTCAACATACCTTCTCGCACCCCTTAACGCCATGGATCCGAAATCAACAGTGTACTATATCGACGGTCACCAGACGCTCTCAGCGGTAATCCCGGCCCAGACTACTATCACCTTCTGGCTTCTCGACTTTAGCTGGGTCCCAGCCGTCTCAACATGGACCGAGAGCAATGATGCTTTGAAACAGACAACCACGTGGTCCCTAGAGCTCCCGGGCCCACGATACAACCTAACACTAGGGAGAAAATCACCTGAAGGACCATTGCTCAAAACTTGGACAGCGATCTACAATCCATCGTTCAAGGTCTCTGTTCCCGCAAACGCGAATGCAGCCGAGAACACTATCTCCTTCGACGTTCCCAGCCCACTCGAAATCATCATGCCAGCCCTCATAGGAGCCTCGCTAGTGATCCTAATCATCACATATCTATCGGACAGAAGACTCATCGGCGTACAGCGCCTGAGAAAGAAAAAAAGGTAGCATCCTCCTCCCAATCAGATTCGCGTAAAAATTTGCGCCCTAGCAAGGCAGACGATCACAGCGAACTCTTCGGCCGGCAATTAGGTGTAGAGATGACAAGCAACGTAGTGGCTCTTCTCAACTTCGACCAACGTGGGCTCCTCCATGACGCATCGCTCATGAGCATAAGGACACCTCGTATGGAATCTGCATCCTGAGGGAGGGTCGACTGGACTGGGAATCTCCCCGCTAATAACGTCCTTCGTCCTCTTGGACTCGGGGTCAGGCACAGGCACCGCAGAGACGAGCGCTTGGGTGTATGGATGCAAAGGCAGATCAACCAGAGTCTCTGCTGCCCCGAGCTCCATCATTTTACCTAGGTATAGGACAGCGATACGGTCCGCAATATGTTTCGCGAGCGCAATATCATGAGAAATGAAGAGTATTGAGGCTTGAGATTTTTTCACCAAGTCCACCATAAGATTCACTATTTCAGCCCTAATTGACACGTCAAGCATTGAAACGGGCTCATCGGCAACGATGAAGCTGGGGTTCAGAACGAAGGCTCGCGCAACTGCTACTCTCTGCCTCTGACCGCCACTCATCTCGTGTGGAAACCGGTAAAGGAATTCTTCAGGTGGAACCAGTTCGACCTCGCTAAGCATCTTCTTGACACGTTCTTCTACCTCTCGCTCTCCCATCTTTCTCGTCCGCGTCCTACCAGCATCATCAATCTCCACAGTTCCTTGGACTCGCAGAGGTTCAGCGACGATCTCCTTTATCGTCATGCGCGGGTCAAGTGATTCGAATGGATCCTGGAAGACAATCTGCATTGCTCGACGGAGAGGTTTCATCTCCTTGTCGCTAAGCTTGGTGATGTCCTGGCCTAGAAAGAAGATACGCCCACTTGAGGGCGTAACCAGCCGGAGCACAACCTTGCCAAGAGTCGTCTTTCCACTTCCACTTTCCCCCGCGAGCGCAAAAATCTCCCCTTTTGACAGATTGAAGCTGACATCATCAACGGCCTTGACGTTCATTTCTTCCTTGGAAAAGACTGTCTCGAAGAACCCACGCTTGAGGGGATACCATTTTCTAAGATTCTCAACAGACACCACAGGCGCCGTCGGGATCTTAGAATCATCTTCGACCTCCGTTATCTGCTCGAACTGTTGCAGGTCAGCTGAAAGATCATCATCGTTTTTAACTTTCCTGTTCACCCACAATCTTCCAACTTTTCCGATCTCCTCAACGAAGTAGCACTGGTTGAATCTCAAGTCCATGCCACTGATCTTCGAGAACCCAGGTTTTTCAGAGACAGTCCCTTCCACAGTGGCACCGCCTTCAATTGTGAATCGGACGTACCTCCTTTTGTCTTTCTTTGACTCACCCTTCTTGGGTTCAGTAGCGATCGTATTCTTAGGTAGGTCAGTAGGGTCCGAACTGTTCCCAGCTCTGACAGAAAGTGACTCCATGCGCTATCACACTAGTAAAGGTGGCAAGCGACTAAATGCCCCTTCTCGTGATCTTCGAGCAACGGTTCCTCCTTCTTGCAGACGTCCATCACGTATGGGCACCTGGGGTTGAACCTGCAAGCAGGCGGGGGATGCAGTAAGTCGGGCGGTTGTCCAGGGATAGAACTCAAACGGACTTTTTCACCTTTGATGCTGGGAAATGCCTTGATGAGTCCTTGAGTGTAAGGATGCAGGGGATTCTTGAAGATAGATACAACGTCTCCGTACTCTACAATTTTTCCAGCGTACATAATTGCGACTTTCTCGCAAGTCTCTGCAATGATTGAAAGATCATGGCTAATCAGGATCATCGCTAAGCCGAGTCTATCCTTAAGATCTCTGAGAAGTCTAAGAGTTTGAGCTTGGACGATCACATCCAGCGCAGTTCCCGGCTCATCGCCAATTAGCATTACGGGATTCGCTGCCAGCGCCATTGCGATCAGCGCTCGCTGCCTCATTCCTCCGCTGAATTCGTGGGGATAGTTGTTCGCTCTGGAAGGCTCGATGCCGACAGTCTCTAGAAGTTTAGCGACCCTCTCCTTGACGTCCGCTTCGGTTACACCTTTTTCGTGAAGCTTTATGGCCTCCGCGATCTGATCGCCTACCTTGTAGACCGGATTCATAGCGTTCATGGCTCCTTGAAACACTATCGAGATTCCCTTCCAGCGGATCTTTCTCATCTCGTTCTCGGGTAGAGAGGTGAGATCTTGTCCCTGAAACGTGATCTTGCCCTTCCGAATATAGCCACCCTGAGGCAAAATTCTCAGAAGAGAAAGCGCGACCGTACTTTTGCCACTACCAGACTCCCCGGCTATCCCCAAGGCTTCTCCCTGTTCCACACTGAAGCTGATATTCTCAACAGCTCTCACCCATCCTCTGAGTATACGATAGTGAGTCGTCAGACCTTGGACTTCTAGCAGTGCCAATAGAGATAAGCCGAGAGGCAAACATTGGAGAGGTAAAATTAAGCTTTGGGGCCCGATCAGGCTAGCTGGATGCCCAGAGGAAGATCTTGGGTTGCCGTGTAGTAATCGCGCCCCGTAACTGTATTCAGGAAGGTTATGATTTGCACCGTAAGTATCACCGTTGCAACGACTCGACCGGCGTAGGAACTTATGAACGAGGCGAAAGAACTGGCGTTCTCCGGGTTAAGTTGCATGGTGAGATCGCGAGAAACCGTGGAATGCGGGTCCAGCTGCACTCCGACATTTTCTGTCTGTACCAAATGGACCTCGCCAAAAATAGTGGCGTTGGTATCATTCACGTGGAAGGACAATGCGACGATCACATCTCCTAATCGAAATCCCGCGTAATCCGTCGGATTCCACACTGAAACGCGCGAGTCTATCATAGACTCATTTGACCCTGGGACTATGGAGACACTATCGGCACGAAGATAGATTTGTCCAAGTGCCGGGTAATAGTTAAGATAGTTCACCGTGACCACCGTGAGATAAGCGGCCGACCCAATACTGAGGAGAACGAACGAAGCTGCAATTACGGATCTCTTATCGCTTCTCATCATGGTTTCACCGATTCGATGATTACAGGTAAATTCTGAATGCCAAACATTTCTATCCCGCACAAGTTCAAGAGCATACTTGTAGTCGCCGGTTGGGGAACGTCTCTTGCGGCTCTCACTCTAGGTACAATCTTTCAGGGGCTGCTGCTCCCAAATCCTTCAGAACTCTTACCCGCATCGTACGGCGCGAACCCTCTATGGCTCTGGCTGTTCTATCTCGGCAGCTTTGGAATCTGTGTTCTTGCAGCACTGGTGATCTCTGATTTTGGGGAGTCGATAGTGTCCATTTTCTTTGCTTATGGGCTTACTGCCTTGGTTACCTTCGTCGTTCTGGCCTTGCCGGACTTTTCCGGAATAGTCCAGCCGCCGGGAATTCTCCAACAGTCTGCGTTGTTGTTCACTTTCAACGCTCTCTTCCCATTCCCACTATTCGTAGACTTTGTGGGGACGATAGTCGGCAGCGCGCTGGGAGAACGACTCCTCTGATCCTATCGGCGCTTCCTCAACCTAGGATTGAAAATCTCGTCCAAGGCGTAGCCTAGCAGTATGAATGATAAAGAAACCAGGGCTATGCCAAATCCGGGAGGAAGCACCCACCACCATGTCGGTGGAAACCTCACCAGGTCACCGCTAGTTTGGAGATTGTAGAACATATGTCCCCATGATGTGACCGATGGATCTGAAAGTCCGAGGAAGGCAAGTGCCGATTCCGAAAGAATGGCCCCCGGGACAGTCAAGGCCAAGTTGACGTATGTGAGAGAAACGAGGTTGGGAAATATGTGTTTGACAATGATCCTACCCGTGCCGGCTCCCGAGGCTCTCGCTGCTTCCACAAACGGTCTTTCCCTGACGGTAAGCACCTGAGACCGGACGATTCTCGCGAAGCCCATCCAGCCGAGGAATCCGATGACTATTATGAGGTTCCAGATATTAGGCCCTAGCACCGCGACGAGTACTATCAGTAGCGGAAGACCGGGTATGACGAGCATCATATCAGTAAACCTCATCAGAACCTCATCCACGAACCTACCTAGGAATCCTGCAAGCAGCCCGACCACGAGTCCCAGTCCAATCCCTATTCCAGCCGACAGGAGACCAACCAAGAGAGAGATTCGAGCACCATAAACAAATTGGGTATAGACATCGGATCCTGCGTAGTCAGTTCCGAGCAACCCCCAGGCAGTTCCGAATAGCTGCAACTGCAAATGGTCAAGATTGATTGTTGCAGGACCGTAAAACGTCACTTGGACCCCGTAAGAGTATGTACCGCTGGCTGAGAACACTACCTGCGCCGCTTTGAGACCAGAGGGTGCAGTGCCCATGAAGCTCTGCACAACGGGAACCTTACCGTCGAGAACAAGCGATGCTTCAGGAAGCCACCGAGTACTACTAGTATCGTTCGCATTTATCCCCACGGTCGTCGCACCCTTGGGAGTTGTGTGAAGAGGGAGATTGAAGAATTGGACGTCGGGCTGCAACCTCTCGATAAAGAGTCTCACGTTCACCGGGGTTGTTGGGCTACCGCCAGATACTAAGTACCTGATCCCTGCTAGAAAGTTCTCAGGGGGACCTTTGTACGGAAACTCGAAGTTTTGACTTAGACGCACTACTCCGGGGCTCAAACCGGTGTAGGTAAGCTGGAGACTCCCCTTCGACTCTACTGCTGAAGTCACGACCGGATTGTAACTCTCCTGCACATTAGCTAGAACTGATGGCGAAGCAGTCAACGTCCATGCCTGAACCGCTGATGGAGAAGTAAACAACGGATCTGAAACTACAACAGCGTTCTTACTAAGATAGTAACCATCGGGATAGTTCATCACCCACTCAGGCTGGGCCAAGACTCCTGAGACGTGGGCATTTGGATTGTACGGACTTATCAGAGGGGCCGCCAGAGCAGCGAAAACAAATCCCGCAAGCAAAATCAGACCTACCAACGCCATCCTATTCTTTAGGACAAGCCTAAGAGTGCCTGAAAGCCTCGAGACTGTGAATCTCAATCCTTCTTTCGTGACCATAATCTCTCTGGTCCCATACTCTCGCTATTCGTATCGAATGCGGGGGTCCACGACACCATAGAGAATGTCTGAGACGAAATTCGCAGCTATCACGCACAACGCGATGATGTAAAACATGGCTTGCATTACAGGAAAATCCTTGTAGCCGATGGAATCGAAGAGCCACTTGCCCAACCCGTTCCAGTTGAAAATCGTCTCAGTAATAATCGCGCCACTCAATATGAAGGCGAAAGACAGAGCAGCATTCGTGATCAATGGCAGGGATGCATTCTTGAACGCGTGCCGAAACAGGATAGCTCTCTCAGTGAGACCTTTAGCCCGCGCTGTTAGAATGTAGTCCTCGCTGAGAGCCTCTTGCATCGTTGCCCTGGTGAGGAGGAGAAAGCCTCCGAGGGAGAAGACGGTCAGGGTTAGAGCAGGCAGGAAGAGATACTGGAGGCGAACCGGGATCTGCAGCCAGATAGAAGGATACCCCACCGAGTCCCAAGCACTAGGATATGTCCCTCCTGGCGGGAACCAGTTCAGCAACACGGCAAAGATGAATATCAAGAGTGTGCCAGTGAAGAACACTGGAAGACCCAGTGTCGCCAGAGACGTTGTAGTCGCGAATGTGTCTACGCCTGACCCGCGCCGTCGAGACACAAATATTCCCACCACTGTTCCAATCAGAAGCGCCATCAAGGTCGATACGCCGAGAAGCAGAAGCGTGTTCGTCAACTTTCCAGTATTGATCATTTGATACGTGACGTCTTGGCCGCTCTGACCCGAGAACCCGAACTGGAATGTGAGAAGGTTCCTGACATAGTCGTAGAACCGGACCCAGTAGGGTTTGTCCAGTCCGTAGAGATCGAGTTGGTGCTGGTACTCATTTGGCGGGAGCCTTCCACTCTGTCCTAGCACAGCGTAGAGGGCACCGTTGACCCCGGGCATCGCTTCGAAGATCACCCAGTTAAGGACGATGACAAACAAGACGAGGATAACAGTGTATGCAATCCGTTTCGCTAGGAAAGCACGTATGCTCAACGCTAGGTCGAGTGAAAAATAAAGGGAGGGGGTTTATTTGAGGCTTGCCTTATTGGGTTAGCAGTCGTATCCGCCGGTCGGGTATGGTGTGGCGCAGCCTACTAGGCTGGCCGGGTTCAACGTTATGGTGTTCTCGTACAGCACTGGCGCTAGTGGAATGATGCCCACAGGCGGACTGGAAGCCCAGTTGAAAGGCGCAACCCAGTTGAGTCCCACGAACCGGTTGACAATAGCAACCTGGCTGAGACCGACACTGATGAACGTGAACCTAGCTCAGACCGGTGCCGGGTACGACCCGATAGTCAACCACTCTCTAGTCGGCTCTAGCGCTTACACGTGCGGCGTTGTTACCAGTTCTGGTAGCAGTACTAGCTGTTCTTCCACTGGGGCAATGAATCCTCCAGTGGGTGGTAGCTATGTGTTGAGCCGTTTCGGAAAGGGCTTAGCGCCTGCGTCTAGTGTGAGCGGTATCTACTTCCGTAGCAACGGTAACCTTGCAGCCTATCTCTGGTCACAGGACACGGGCGATATTACCCATGACTTTCTCAACTTCAGTGTTGTCGCTAGCTGTTTCGGTGCTGCTGTAACCTCAACGGGTCCGTGTGCTCACTTCCAGCGTGGTATTGGAGCCAACGGTGGCCCAATCAGTGTTGGTCTCAGCCAGGTTGCTATTGTCAACCGGTTCGTGGGACTTAACTGGGTTGCGCCTTTCAACTGGGCTTCCAGTCCGCCTGTGGGCATCATACCCCTTGCGCCAGTGCTGTACGAGAACACCATAACGTTGAACCCGGCCAGCCTAGTAGGCTGCGCCACACCATACCCGACCGGCGGATACGACTGCTAAAGAGTAGCGAAGAACAACTCGTAACCGCCCTCCTTTTTTTCTTCGACATTTCAAAGAGAGCCTTGCGTCAGTATTTGCTAGAAGAGTGAAGAGCACTAAGAAAGCCAAGCTGAGAAGGCCAGCTGGTGCC
>WNFX01005911.1_pt1 | contig 11727 bp, 15 predicted proteins | sample 5400111 | NCBI WGS metagenome assembly WNFX01 (sample SAMN13153363, study PRJNA577476) | soil metagenome | isolation source: 40 cm soil or saprolite under grassland replicate 1 | place: USA:California | collected 2016-06-15
ACCAGGCCGCCGAACACCACAATGTAGGCGCTCACCACCCAGCCCAGCGTCGCCTGCGTGAACCCCAGGTCGGTCTTGATCGACGGCAGCGCGACGTTCACCACCGTCTCGTCCAGGAACACCATGAACTGGGCGACCGCCAGCGCCGCCAGCGCCAGCCAGCGCCGGCGGGCGGAACGGTCATCACCGGCCAGGGCCACGGCGTCGTGGGTTCGCATCTGGGGCTCCTTCCATCCTGCGCAGCGTGCAGAGCCTGAAGCTTGGGTTTACATGACTGTCAAGCCACTACGCTAGTGTGCCTTTACGATGCTGTCAACCCACATGGGCGGAGCGCGTTCCCGCCCGTCCGCCCGCAGAGCCGTGCTGCCGGCCATCGATCTGCTCGCGCGCTGGGTTCTCTCGGTTCTCAGCGAGCACCGGGGTGAGAGTGGGCCGGCCGTGAGGCTGCGCAGGTTTGCGGGTTCGCCCTACGACACGTTGCCGCTCGTGTTGGGGGCGGCTGAAGGGAGTGCTTGGTGGTGGGAGGCGGGGATGTGGTGGTGGCCGGCGCCATCGTGGGCCTGGGGTCGGCGTGGACGAGCGCTGCGGCCAGGCGGGGGATGGCATGGAGGAGGTTGTGTTCTGCGCTGACGGCGATCTGGTGGGCCTGGATGGCGGTGATGTCGGGTCGGTGATGACTTCGCACTCGGCGCGGAGGTGGTGGATCCAGCGCCGGCGGATCTGCCCGGTGTCCAGAACTCCCGGGGTGAGATGCAGGGTTTGCTCGGCCTGGCCGGTGAGGGCGGGGTCGACGGCGTCCATGAGGCGCCGGTAGATCTCGCGGGCGGCCTGGCGCAGGACGGCCAAGATGGCCACGGTGATGAGCAGTCCGGCGGCTGGGTCGCCCAGCTCCAGCCGGGCGCCACCCCGCCCGCGCCGGCCAGGACGGCGATGGAGGTAAGCCCGTCGGTGCGGGCGTGCAGCCCGTCGGCCACCAGCGCCGCTGAGCCGATTTTCCGCCCGGTGCGGATCCGGTATCCGGCGACCACCTCGTTGCCGGTGAACCCGATCAGCGCTGCGGCGGCGACGGCGATCAGGTCCGACACCGGGTGCGGGTGGACGAGGCGGCTGATCGCCTCATAGGCGGCCAGTGCAGATGATGCGGCGATAGCCAGGACGATCGCGATCCCGGCGAGGTCTTCGGCCCGCCCATAACCGTAGGTGTAGCGGCGGGCCGGGGGCCGCCGGCCGAGGATGAACGCAACCCCGAGCGGCACCGCGGTCAGCGCGTCCGCGGCGTTGTGCAAGGTGTCGCCCAGCAGCGCGACCGAGCCTGACACCGCGGCTACGGCGGCCTGGATCAGCGCGGTCACGCCAAGGACGGCGAGGGAGATCCACAGCGCCCGCATGCCTTGTGCGCTGGTTTCCATGGCCGCGTCGACCTTGCCGACCGCGTCGTGGGAATGCGGGCGCAGCCCGTGCTGCAGCCGGGCCAGCAGCCCTGCGCTGGGGGGTGCGGGTGCTCATGCTCATGGTCGTGCCCGGGCTGGGAACCGTGCCGCCTACGATCAGGATCCGGGTCGCTCATGCTGCCAGGGGGCGTTTCACCGCGTCGCGGTGGTGCGTGCCTTGCGCCGGACTGGCTCCGCGTTGACGATCCGGGATGTTGCAGTCCGTACAGCCATCCCCGTCTACCGGGTAGAGGCAGCACTCAACTGGCTGTGCGACGAGAAGGCGGCCGAGCGGGACACAAGGCGGCGCACGTGGACATTCCGAGCCACCGAAAAGCCGCCGACAGCAGGAAAGCGACCGGACGGCGACGGGTCCCCAACAGGGGAGCAGATGCCGCAAACCCAGGCCGACAGCTCGCAGCGTGGTGACGTGCGGCCGGACATGACGCGACCGACATGACCGTGGCTCACTCCGTGCGCGAGGACGAGGTGCTTGCGGTAGCTGCGGCGATGTTGCGCTATGGGCTGCCCAAGACAGGAGCATCTTGTGTGCTCCTGGAGGTCAGTCAGCACGACGAGGGGATATGGCTGGTGCTGGTCGTCCCGGAAGCTGCCGGAACTGACGTCTGCGGCGATCCGGGCACGCTGATGGTCGTCGATTCCATCGCGGACCGCTGGGGCAGCTCAGGCGCTACAGGGCGGCCATCGACGTTGTGGGCGCTGCTGCGCATGCGCCTACCGGCTGGTTAACTTCGTGTCCAGCCCGAACGGTGAAGCGAGCCGTCCACCAACACCCTGGCGAGCAGGTCTGCCAGCCCAGCTTAAACCGCGGGCGACTCCGCTGGCTCAGCAAGGTCATTCGATGCCAAGCCGACCCGGACCGAAGGGCCGTCTAGCGGCCCAGAGGACCGGAAGCGGCGCGGCAGCAGTTTGTTTGATGATGAGATAATGGAGCCAACCGGGAGGGAGGCGCGATGAGTTCCGACAACACCGAACGGCTGCTCAGGCAACACGACAGCGGGCATATACCTGTGACCGAACTGGCTCGCCTGCAAGGGATCGAGCCTGTTAGGTCGGTCGATGAACTCGTGCGGCCGGGGACCTTCGAATCAGATGAAGAACTCGACGAGTTTCTCGCTGACCTCTATACCTCCCGGCATGCCGGACTCACGTGAGTTTCGTCGTCCTCATACCGACGTAGCGTCAGCCAGCCTGCGCGGACGCTTGAGCGATCCTCTTCGCTCCCGGCTCGCAGGGGAGTCGCTCTGCATCACCTTTGTGACGCTGGGTGAACTGACAAAGTGGACCGTTCTGCGAAGCTGGGGACCGCAGCGGCTCGCCGAACTGGCCAGCTGGCGTCGGCGCGTCGTGCTTTGCGGTTCGACGACGCGGTGGCGACGACCTGGGGGGAGATTCAGGCCCGCGCGCAACGCCGCGGGCGACCTCGGCCGTCAATGATGCGTGGATCGCAGCGTGCTGCCTTGTTGATGGGCTGCCGCTGGCGACATTCAACACGAAGGACTTCGCCGACTTCGCGCAGTACGACGGGCTCCGCCTGATTGACGCCGAACGACGAGGCTGAGAACGCCGGCGAGCAGACGTCATTGCAGCGACGTGATCAAGACATCTCTACATAGGGCCGTGCGCAGCATCCTCCGACCAAGGTTGCCTCACCGTCTGGCCGGACACGCAACGGAGGAATCATGTGGGATCAGGTCCGGCGGCTGCATGAGCACCATGGCGATGTCGCGGTCGAGGTCCGGATCCTGAAGCTGACTGAGGAGGTCGGCGAAGCAGCCGAGGCGTTCATCGGAATGAAGGGTCTCAACTCCCGCAAGAGAGTCTGCCGCAACCGCGACGATCTGCTTGCCGAGCTTGCCGACGTCATCGTTACCGCAGCGGTGGCCATGGCAGGCGTCACCGGGGGGACATCAGTGAGGCCAGGCGGCACCTCGACGAGCGCCTAGCCATCGTCACCGGCCGCGCGGTGCTGTGAATGTGAGCCCGGCCCCGTCCTCGTCTCGTGTCGGGCACTCGCCCCGTTGCAGCAGCTACTGCGATCGGCCGCGCCGGTCCGGTGGCGTGTTGCTGCTCCGTACTGGCGCAGCACGTCGGGGTGGTGCTGGAGTGTGCTGGCCCTGTCGTGGAGGCGCTTGTGCGCCCGGCGGGTGGGGAAAGTCTAGGCTGATCAGCTCTGCCATGCTGTGCGACCGGGTGCGCCGAGGTTCCATGTCCTCGAACTGGTCAGCAGCTAGGAGGAGCACTTTCCGTCCAATGAGCGCCACGTAACCGACTCTATGCCCGGCCTGTCAGCACCACAGGCCGGGAGCCAGCGGATGAGCTCACACATTCTCACGGCTCGCTGCACTCATAGCGGTGCGGCTTGTGGAGTCGGCGATGATCGAGCGATGAAGCCTCTGCCGACGAGGCACCTGCGTATCGCACGTCCGAGTCACGATCTTCAGGCGTTCGAGCGGTTCTGGGTGGACGGCCTGGGTCTGCACGTCCTGGTCCGGACCGGCTCGTCCGCAGAAGACGGACATGCCGCGCTCCGGACGCACCTCGTCGCCTAGCAAGCACCAGCCCAGCTCCATTGACCTGGCATAATAGGGACCGATGAAGAACTCAGCTGCCACCCGTTTCCCTGTGACCGTGACCCATCTACCGGTTGTGCGTTGCCATATCTGCCGGCAAACCATGGCGCACCGGCCCGGTCAGGTGAGTGCCGTGTTGACCGAGCACTACCGCAAGGCGCACCCCGAGGCACTCGTCGTCTCTCCCTGACGACCGACCCGAGCACGCCTCGCTGCGAGTCATCGCCTCCGTCACCAGCGCCCACCGGCCCGTCATGCTGTCCTTGGTACCCGCCGGGCGTGCTGTGGAGCGCGTGTTGTCCGCCGTCATCCTGAACGTCGTGGTGGGCCTGATCACCAGTCTCATCAGCCGTGCGTCGGTGTGGGCGCAGGGCCGCACCTAGGTGACCCGGTGGCAGCGGCATCAGGCAACGGGTCTCATACTCCGAAAGCGCTCACGCCCGGAAGGTCACCGAACCGAGCCTTCGCGTCGAATGTAAGAACGGTCCGGTCGCTCTGCAGGGCGTGCGCAGCGATGATCAGGTCATGTGCGCCGCCGGTTGAGCCAGTACGGATGTCGCGGACCTGGAACCGGCCAAGGCGTTTCATGCGCAGGCCGGGGACGAGGTACAGGCCAGTGAGCAGCGCGTATTTCTCGGTGGTCTTGGGGGCGTGCTTAGTATCAGTTGGGAGGCGGCGCATTGCCCTTGCTTGATCTGCGACGCTCCAATAGTGCCGTAGCAGGTATTCTGGCTGCGCCTGGCAGCAGGATGGCGATGAGATATATCAGACCATAGGTCGCCGCACAAGCAAGAGCCGCCGGCAGCGCCAGTTCCAGCAGAGCGTGGTGGAATATTCCGCCGAAAAGAAGGATCACCAGTATGTACTCGGCCACGGCAATCGAAAACCATCCCTCACGTACCGATTTGCGTTCGACCAGCACGGTGAAGAAGGACACAGCTGCGGCGGCCACCATCCCCCACGCGGCACCAAAGGCTACTATGGCTGAAAACTTGTGTCCGGGTATTACGAACGTACCCGCGATCATGAAGGCAAAAGGAGCCCGCAGCGACAGACCTGTCCAGAATCGCTTATTAAGCTCGGGCGGTTCGTCGTTGGCTATCGCACCCAACCCACTTGACACCGTTCCCCTCAAATTAAGCGCGGCGCAGACACCGGTACCCACCAATGCGCCGAGGATAGACCTAACGAAGAAGGTGTGCGCACTGAACGAGATCAGGCCAAACACCAGCAGCGAGATTTGAGTGAAGAGGACCAGGCCGTAGACGAGTGGCACGCCCAGGATAAAGACCGCGATCGATTCGAAGGTTATACCGCTCGTCTCCTCTGTGCTCGCAGCATAGATGAGGCCCGCGACGGACAGCCCAACCCACAGGCCGATGGTTGCGTGATGGTACCAGTGACCGAAGTACCATCCAATCAAGCCAAAGACACCGCCGAGCACCGCCGCGAACATCGCCGCCTCCGCAAGCCGCTCCGCAGGAATCACTTTTCCTGCTCAAGCTCATCTCCAGGTATGACCCGACGTCGCATCTGGCTGTACCTGCGCGCCGTTCAGTCACTGGCCGGGTCCCAGAAGCACGGGATAGACAATGGCCTGGGCTGCGGCGGTAGACGCCGCAGACCAAGATCCACGAACGGGAGGATGTTCAGGGTGCGCCCGTGCGGCAGCCGTTCGGGATCATTATTCGTTTCCCACGGCCGGTCGCGCGCGCTCGGCCTTTGTGGGCGGGGCGGCGCGGGCGAACGGGATGATCACGGCCACGAGCGCGAGCAGCGTGACGCCGAATAGGTTGCCCCTCGAACCCGCGTAAAAGATGACAACGGTCACGCCGACCGCGATCCAGGCCCCGAGAAGCGCGACTCCAAACCGGCGGGGTAGCGTCACCGCCGCCGCCGCCGGTACGAGGAGGGCCAGCAGGGTCGTCAAGATGAGCGGGGCCAAGTCCTGGCCAAGGATAAACGCCCGGCCCATGCCAGGGAAATCCTGCTCGCCCAGGACCTGGAAGAACAACGCCGCCGCGCCAGCAACGCCGAGAAGTGCGACGACCCATGGAAGCGCGCCCTCGGGCAACATGCGCACGACGCGAACCTCGCCCAGCCGTGCGAGCGAGAGTCCGGCGAGGCAGGCAGCGACCACGAGGATCACGCCGGCGACAACGTGAAGCTTCAGGCCGACGCCAGCGGGCCCATATGCGTTCGCCACGATGATGTCGTATACGGGTCCGACGGCTGCGATGGCTGCGGAGCTGAGGAGGATGCCCGGGCCGATCAGCCGCCTCGTGCGAGGAGCGAAAAGGCAGATGCCCGCGCCGACGTCCAAGCCAGCCCCGAAGAAGTTCTGCCAGGCATTGGTCGGAGAGGAAATCAGGGAGACACCTGGCACGAATGCAGGGAACAAGCCGACGCACGTCAGCAGCGCGCCCAGGATCGCAAGGCCGCCTGCGATGAGGAGGAGGCGGTCATTCTTCGCTTGGGACGCCGCGCTGTCGTCACGCACCTGGCGCCCCGTGCGGTCATCGCGCGCCTGAGACGCCGCGCCGTCGTCAGTATCTACAGGAGGTGGTGTGGAGCCAGCGGCGGACCCGGCGGCACTCCCGTCGGCCGGGGTTGCCGCGGCAGGTGCTGCGGTCGTGGCGGTTGCCTTCGCCGCAGTCGGTTCCGTCGCCGCAGTCGGTGCCGTCGGCGCGGTGGGCGCCGCGACCGGCGGCGCAACCGAAGGGTGCTGCGTCCACTGGGGCAGGTGTGACCCCAGCGAGGGTCGCATCCGCCGACGGCCCCGCTTGCACCACTTGCGCCGGCGGCGGCACCGCCGCCGGCACCGCGACCTCTGCCTGTGGCGCGTGCTCTGCGACATCTGCCGACCCCACCGGCTTCGCCAGTTCTTTCTGCCGCACCGGCTTCGCCACCTGCGCCGACGCCACCGGCGCCGCGACCTCTGCAGGTCGCACCGGTTCGGCCAGATCCACCGGCGGCGCGTTGGCCCGCAACGCGGCCGTGGCCTCGGCAGACACGGTGCGGCTGTCGTCATCGGTGAGGCTTTCCATGGCCTGTCGGGCACCCAACGCCAACCCTGCATGACTGCCCTGCAGCAAGCGCACCAGCTCTTTGACCGCCGCGGCGCGGACCGCGGCGAACGGGCTGTCGATCGCCTCCTGCAGCTCACGCGGCAGCGGCGTGGGCGTGGTAACCGGGCACCTGCGGCGGGCGATGATTAGTTCGCCCTGCACCCCGAATGTCCACTTGCCTGGCGTCTGATTGGGCGTGACCGCCCGCACCTTGTCATAGACGTAGTCATACAGCTCGTCCAGCGCGACCAGCCCGTCCTGGTCGCGGTCGGCATCACCGGTCTCCAACCCCTCCACCAGGGCGCCGGTGAACACCGACGGCGCCAGCTCACGAGTGTCGGCAAGCTCGTCACCCTCGAAGGCGTACTCCATCGCGCTTGACGCAGTAATCACCGCCCGGCCACGACCGCCGAACTGTTGCTCGATCCCCATCTCCGCGCCCGCCCTGGCCGTCAGGCCGCGCTCGAACGCGCCCGAGTAACAGCAGTCCAGCAGCAGCACGACCCGCCGCGAGCGGCTGCGGTTCATGCGCCGGTTAACGAACTCCGCCGCCACGGCGGTCGCGCCCAGCCGACGCAGCACGCTGTTCGACGCCGCGAAGTACAGCTCGCCGTCCTCGTCCTTCACCCCGTGGCAGGAGAAGTGCAGTAGCAGCAGGTCGCCTGGCCGACGGTCCGCGAAGAACTCCTCCACCGCCAGGTTGACCTCGTGCGCAGGCTTGTTGAGCAGCGTGCGCACCTCGAAGCCGCCAATCGCGGGATCCCGCAGAACGGCTGCGAGCGCCTGCGCGTCGTTCGCCGGGGCGCGCAGCCGTCGCAGCCCCGGATCGGTGTAGTCGTCGCTGGCGACGATCAAGGCGCTACGAGCGTCGTCCATCGTGCCCTCACCCGCCAGCGTGGCGGCGTAGCCACTCGTCGGTCAGCCGCCGCTGCTCGCTGGACGACACCCCCGCCAGCTCCAGGACATCGCCGCCGAGCTGAAGCTTGATGCTGCGACGCTGCGAACCGGCAAGCCAGGACCGAACCGCAGCCACGGATCGGCGGGAGGAACTTGCTTGTGCGCCACGCCGCGGGTGCCTGGTCAAGTGCCACCGCCGCGCCGACGGCGAGCAGTCCGTGTCAGCTCCAGGTCACTGCACGCTCGCTGCTCGCGGTGTACTCCACGGCTACGGATTTGAACACCTTGGCGACGTTCTTCCGCGCAACCGGCTGAAGATCGCTCCAGTCAAATAGAATTGTGGCCATCTTCAAGCCTGCGGACGCCGCGCATCCTTGCCCTGTGCGCAGCACTGGCAGGTTTCACGAAGCTGATTGAGCCGGCCAGAGTCGAGCCTCTTTGGGGCTGGCTGTTAGGGGATGGCCGCCAGAGGGCAGTCGCGCTACGCTTTCCCTGCATTGTGCTGACGGGGAGGCGGCGGTGACGGCGGGACCGGGAGACGAGAAAGCAGCAGCCACCGCGGGCCGTGGCCACATCCGGGCCTCGCACGCCGACCGCGAGCACGTGATCGACACGCTCAAGACCGCATTCGTGCAGGGACGGCTGACCAAGGACGAGCTGGATGCGCGGGTGGGCCAGGCGTTCGCCTCGCGGACCTACGCGGAACTATCCGCGCTCACCGCCGACATTCCCGCCGGGCTGATCGCGGCTCCGCCGCTGCGCAAGCCCGCCCGGGCACGCGCCCGGCCGCCGATGGGCAAGGTAGTCGCGGCCGCAGTCCTGATCATTCCGCCGCCAGCCATGGTGGCGGCCTTTGTCCTCACCGATAATGATCAATTGGCCAAATCGTTCGGTCTGATCTTTCCCTGGTTTTTTATCGCCTGGATTGTGGCCGGGGTCCAGATGCTTGACTCACGGCAGAAGCGCTCCCGCGGGCAGCTGCCACCGCAGCCAGCTCAGCGCGGCCAGGCGCTCGAAGGTGAGCAAGACGGCGGAATCGGCAATGATCTGATTCTCTCCGAAGCCTGCAACGATGCCGGTGCCCGTCACCCGCCCGGTCATAGAATTATCCAGCGCACCTGGCGGTCATTGCCGGTACGTCAACACCAGCGCAGGCCTGCGGATCTACAGGTCACGGCATAAACCACTCGCACCCTCCAAGCTGCGTGTCTAACTGGGTGATAACGCCCTCTGCTTTCGGCGGACACCAGCGTACTCTGACGGACGGTTCCTGCAGGCCAGATCGACGCAGTAGGTGGTTCATCACTTGCCGCATTGGCTTCGGGACGAAGAGGCCCGTGCCCCGCGCGGACCAGACGTGGACCAAGCGACGGATCCATATGCGTCCAGGTTGGGGCATGTGGTGGTTGCCGACAGGGGGTGCGGCACGTCAGCCGAAGTGGTGTCACGTTGCTGGTGGTGTGGTCAACACTGTGTCAATGTGCCGACGGAGCGTCAGCTTGGCCTGCTGAACCGTTACGTTGGACCCATGTTGCCTGCTCTTCTTGGTCTCTCTGGAGTCTTGGTCGGTGCCGTCTTGACGCAACTGTTCGCTACGTCGCGTGAGTGGCGAAGTCGGCGCTTGGAGGCGATGGTTGCGCTTGCGGCTGCGTGCGGCCGGGTGATAGGCGCCCATGAACGTATATATGAGTTATTCCAGGGGGCTGATGCTCCACCACTCACAAGCGATCGAGTTATAAGGGCCCTTACGGAACGAAGTGATGCTCATAATGAGTGGCGTATCGCTTGTTCTCGGCTAGAGATCCTCATTGCCGATGACGCTCGCTTGAATCAAGCTGTAGACGAGTTTAATGAGAATCGAGCAGCAGAAAGTAAATGGGTCCTGGCCTACCTTGCAGAGGGCGAAGACTTCCATTTTGCCAATTTTGCAGAGCTCGATAACAAATCGTGGACGGGAATGCGAGCCGCCCGACAGGATATTATGGCTTTGTCTCGCGTCCGTTCTGCGCGAGATGCGAGCTGGATTACGCGTCTACGATTGATGTTTTCCGGCCGTGGACCTAACTGGTGAATTGAGTAGACGAAAGCGCCGTTCGCGTGCCGGGCGGGCCGTTCAGCGCCTGGAGAGTCCACGGCATCAACCGTCTGCTGGTTCGGGCACACGGCCCCTGCCCGGTGGGGGTGGCTACCCTGCTGGCATGGCCAGCCGGGTGCGGAGGGCACGGATGCGGCGGGCGCTGAGCTGGGCCGCTGGTGCGGTGCTGCCCGGCGCGACGGTGGTGGGTGTCGCGGGCCTGCGTGGGGGTGCCGACCCGTGGCTGGTGCGGGTTGAGGGCGCCGGGGACGCCGCCGAGGCGATCCTGCGGATCGGCGACGCCAGCGACCCTGCAGACCGCCAGCGGTTCGCCACCCAGGTGGCGGCGCTGGCACACGCTGCATGCCACGGCGTGCCGGCTCCGCGGGTGATCGCGTTCGATCCAGACGGGCAGCAGGCCGGCGCGCTAGCGGTGCTGACGACCGTACTGCCGGGCAGCAGCAGCATCCCCCGCTGGCCGTCGGCGGACCGGATGCGAGCATTGGGCGCCGCAGCGGCCCGGCTGCACGCCGTGGCGATGGCGCCCCGGCCAGGGCTGCCGCTGCGGCGGCGGCCGCTGGCCGACGTGGATTTCGCCGCGCCCCGGCGGCTCGAGCGCCGGTCACCGCGGACGTGGTGGACTCGCCATCGCATGCCGGGCACCTCATCGCTGATGGCCGATGCCGAGGATCGGGTGCGCCGGATGCCCGCACCGGCTGGGCCCGCCGTCTTCGTGCATGGCGATCTGTGGCAAGGCAACACCCTATGGGCAGGGAACACCCTCACCGGCATGATCGACTGGGACTGCGCCGGGGCGGGACCGCCCGGGATCGACCTGGGCTTCCTGCGCTGCGACGTGGCGACCATGTTCGGCCTGCCCGCCGCCGGCCAAGTCCTCGCCGGCTGGCAGCACGTATCCGGGATGCGAACTAGCGACGTCGCCTACTGGGATACCGTCGCCGCGCTGAGCACGCCCACCGACATGGCCGAGTGGCTGCCGGTCATCCACGATGAGGGCCGCACCGACCTTGACGCGCGCACGGTTACCGCACGACGGGACACCTTCCTGCACGCTGCGCTCGGCCAACTCCATCAACAATGACCACAATCTCATGCGCCCTGTAGAGACCGCCGAGGCATTTGGATGCCTGACGAGGCCTCAGCGCCCAACAGCCGATCGGCAGCCCAAAGGCGCGAGGTACGGGCCTGGACGCTACAGGGCTGGGGCACGCCCGCTTCGGCACTGAAGCGCTGCGCTGTGGTGACGCACGTGGCTGGTTCGGCGCTGGCGTTTGGTTGCTTTGCGGTGCGGCCTCGGCGAGCGCCGCGAGCCTGATCACCAGCCCTTGCTGCGCCAGCGGCGCCACGCAGGCGAACCGCGCGGCGTCGTAGGCCAGGACATAGGCGCTGTACGGATCGTGGCTGACCAGCCCGGCAGCGGTAGCGACGGTTCGGTGCGCCCGTTTGAGCAGCGGAGACCCGTCCGCCCTCGTGCCGGTCACCGACTCCAGATGCCTGCTTGCCAGCTGTTGGGTTATCTCAGCCTGGCCGCGCGGCCATCTAGCCATGGGCGGGCGCTTCGCTGCTCGCCGACGACGAGCCAGAACCGTCGCCGTCCGGTGCGAGCACGGTCACGAGCGAGCCGGATTGGATCTGCTGGACGA
>WNFX01005912.1_pt1 | contig 11727 bp, 11 predicted proteins | sample 5400111 | NCBI WGS metagenome assembly WNFX01 (sample SAMN13153363, study PRJNA577476) | soil metagenome | isolation source: 40 cm soil or saprolite under grassland replicate 1 | place: USA:California | collected 2016-06-15
AGGCGTAGGTGTAGGCCGCGGACAGCGGCAGGTTTGCGAGACGTTCGTCCTGAGCGTCGGCGGGGTGGATCGTCCGGGACTTTTGCGCCATGGCTGGCTCCTTGTTCTCGTGCGGCCCGGTGAGCGGCTCCCGTCGACAACGGGTACAAGCGGCGGAGCGGCTGCCGGTGCAGCAGGCGACAGGTCCAGTATCCCCGCGCCGCGCCATCGTGCGCGGGGCGGGCATGCGGCACTCGAAGGCGTAACCGTGGTTGTCGATCCCCTCGAGGCGTGGAGACTTCCGCAATGCGGCCGTGGTGCCTCTGGCCTCTGCTATGTGTCGCTCGTGGTGGATGGTTGACCTGCCGCCGCAGCCGGACGGCGCGTGGACAACGACGACCGGTGGCGAACTCCGCCGGTGGATCGGCCTCGCCTGTGGCGCGCGGGAGATCGTCCGCCGCTGCGCTCCGGCGTGGCGATGACGACGTCGATGGTGCTGCGTGGTCAGGCACGCCGATCGCGGCCGACGCTGAGGTATGCAGCGCCACCCCGGCCGCGTACGCCACCCGCCGCGCCAATCGCCCCTGGGTCCTCGCGGTCACCGACGTCGGACACCGCGATCGCGGCGACGGCGAGCCGGTCGGGCCGCGGCACCGGAGCGGCGCAGATAACGCCAGGAACGCCCCATTCCGGTCCGGACGCCAGGCCGACGGCCCGGATCCGGGCGAGCGCGTCGGCCGGCTCGTCGCGGTTGCGCCCGGGCGGGCAAGGCGCGAGTTCGTCCCAATTGAAGATCGAATATGCGAGCAGCGCCCGCCCGATCACCGAGTGGCGGGGTGCCCAGGACCTGGCGGCACAGCTCGCCCGAGGCGGGCCTGCCGCGGGCGGGCCCGTCGCCGCCGTGCCGCCAACCTGAGGTGCCCGTGGTCACCCGGCCGCCGACAGTGTCCGTTGGTCGGACACCGATACCGCCGCCAGCGGGTGGATCAAGTCCATGACGCCGGCTCGGGCGGGTACCGGCGCGGTGGTCGCTTCGCTCGGGCCCGTCCGGGCCTTCGTGCGGCGTCCGCCAGCAGCGGCTGGGCGGCGGCGAGCGACCCGGTGGCGGCCTCGTTGCCCGGGGGGCGGCGAGCGTGCCGGCCGGGCGGGATGCTGCGGGACGCGCCGACTGCGATACCGGCCCGCGCGTCGGCTGGGCCGCGACGGCGCGGATCCAAGCCCTGGGGGCCGCTCCTGCTCGACGACATGTCCAGCGCGCCGGTTGTGCCCGCTCCTGCCCCGGTTGGATGAGGTCGATGGACGGTCAGGGGCGGCGGAAGGCCAAGGTGGCCAGCCCGACGATCCACCCGACGAACAGGCCGTAGACCGCGCCGCCGCCGGCCCAGGTGAACGGGAGTTCCGCCGACCGGACCGCGACTACCTACCGGTCAGCGCCAGCGCGCTCGCCGTGTATGGCCTGCTGACCATCCTTCTCACCATTGCCATCGCGATGCGCGTCCCAGCCCGGCAGGTCGACGAGGTGGTCGGCCTGCTGCAACTGGCCCGCACCGTACACTCCAGCCAGGTCGTCGTCGCCACGGTCGCAGTGATCGCATTTGGCACCATGACGCTCAACGCCACAGCCTGGGTGTGGGGCATATCGCGCTTGCTCGCCGGCGCGGCCGGGACCGGAATTCTGCCTCGCAGGCTCGCCGCGACCACGTCGAACGGTGTCCCCGGCGGCGCCGTCCTGCTCCTCGGCGGCCTGTTCGCCGTGGTGCTCGGGATACTCGCCCTGGTTCCCCGGATCCTTGTGGACGCGGTCGCCGCGACCAGGGCCATCTTCATCGTGATGTACCTGCTGACTATCGTGTCGTACGCGCGGGTACGCGGGCTCACTGTGCGCTCGGTGCTGAACCTGCTGTTGCTCGTACTGATGGGGGCCAGCCTCGTGCAGGCGGGCTGGCGGTCGGTGTACGGCGTGGCAGTGCTCGTCCTCGCGCTCGCCGCTCAGTTCGCGCAGCGCCGACGGTTGCGCCCCGACGCCTGAAACCTTCTCGGCGTCGTCCTCGCGGTCGTGTCACGCGCCGCGTACCCGCCACAACGCTGCCTCCGGCGTGCATTGGCGCGTCGGCCGGTCGCGATCACTTGACGCACCACAACCAATCGCTCACCGATCGAGCCGAGACGCTGGCGGCCCGCATTGCCGGCGACCGGCGGTCTACTACGGCGTTCGAGCTTGCGGCGCGCGCCTCGCCTGGTCCAACGACTCGCGGCTGGCAATCCTGGTTACGTACGGTAACTTTCGCACCCGGGGCCACAGTCGGATCGCCGCGGAACTCGAAAGCCTCTTGATCGGTCTGACTGCCACCTGCCCCACTGGCTGCCGGGCCCGACCCTTGACCGGCGCTGGCCCTCGCTGCCCAAGGTGCAGCTTGGGTCCTTGTAGAGCATAATGTGAGGTAACTAACCATTGAGGGCGCTTCCGGGTACTCCTACTCTGAGTAACCGCCAACCGCATGTCTCCGAGCAAGTGTCCCCGATATCGCCGCAGTCGGTCACCGCCGGCTCGTACGGGGTCTGATGTGGGCTGGGAGGGAGCAGTGGGAACCACGCCGATGCGGGCGACACCGGCGAATCCGATGCCGGAGATCACGGCCAACGCGAACCTCCCTGACCCGAATCAGGCCGAGCTGCCACAGGATTTGGGGCCGCACGCCATCACCGTCCTGGATGGCCGCACGTTCATGTACTCCGACGCGGCGGGCGATGTGCCGGAAGGTTCGATCGGCGGTCTGGTGCACCAGGACACCCGGCTTCTCAACCGCTGGGTGCTCATGGTCAACGGCGAGCAGCTGATTCCGCTGCGGTCGGAGGCTACCGACTACTTCTCCGCGGCGTTCTTCCTCACCAATCGCGAGCAGCCCGAGTTGCTCCCGAACACGTTCAACGTGCGACGCCTGCGGTTCCTGGGCGCCGATGGGCTGCACGAGCGGATCGACCTGCAGGTGTTCGCCACCGAGGCGCTGCGCGCGGAACTGCGGATTCTGGTCGGAACCGACTTCGCGGACCTGTTCGAGATCAAGGGCAGGGCGGTACGCGACCGGTCTGCGCAGATCATCCGTGGGCATTCTGCAGATGGAGGGAGACTGTCGTTCCGCTATGTCAATGCCGGCTTCAGCACCCAGACGGTGGTGGAGGTGGAGCCGCACGCCACCCGGGTCGACGGTGACGACCTCGTGTGGGACATCGAGCTGGAACCTGGGGAACGGTACAGCGTCGACCTGCGCGTGCCGCTCAAGGCCGGGTTGATGGATTTGCCATCGGTGCGCTTCGGCGTCGGCGACGGCGAGCCCCACGACGACGCGACCCGCGAGTGGCACGCCCAGCGGGCTCATCTTGACAGTGACTCGCCGCTGCTCGCCCAAGTGCTGGACCAGTCGGCGGACGATATTCTTGCCTTGCGGGGAAAGATCGTCATCGGCGACCAGCAGGTCATAGTTCCGTGCGCCGGCGTGCCCTGGTTCCTGACGTTCTTCGGCAGGGACACGCTGATCACCGCCTACCAGAGCCTCGGCGGCAATCCACATCTCGCCCGCGGTGCGTTGATCACGCTCGCCCAATTCCAGGGCACCCGGCGCAACGACTTCAAGGACGAGGAGCCGGGCAAGATCCTCCACGAGCTACGCAGTGGTGAGCTGACCCAGCTCGGCTTCGAACCGCACAATCCGTACTACGGCGCCGCCGATGCCACTCAACTGTGGCTGATCGTGCTCTCGCAGTACTGGCGGTGGACCGGCGACGATGACCTTGTGCGCCGGCTGCGGGGCAACGTGCTGGCCGCGTTGGATTGGATCGACCGGTACGGCGACCGCGACGGCGACGGGTACGTCGAGTACGCCACCCGCTCCCAGCAGGGTTTGGGCAACCAGTGCTGGCGCGACTCGTGGGACGGGGTGCAGTTCGCCGACGGAGAGATCCCCGTGCTACCGATCGCCACGTGCGAGATCCAGGGATATACCTACGACGCAAAGTGTCGGGTGGCCGAACTGGCGGATGGGCCGCTCGGCGACCCGGCGCTTGCGGCCCGACTGCGTGGGCACGCGCAGCTGCTGCGTGGGCACGCGCAGCTGCTGCGTGAACGGTTCAACCGCGACTTCTGGATCGAGGAGCGTGGCGGCTATTACGCCATAGGCCTGGACGGCGACAAGCGCAAAATCGACTCGATGACGTCGAACATGGGCCAGCTGTTGTGGAGCGGCATCGTGCCCGAGGAGCGGGCCAAGGTCCTGGCCCGACAGCTGATGTCCGATGCGATGTTCTCCGGCTGGGGAATTCGCACCCTGTCGACCGACGACCGCGGGTACAACCCGATCGGGTACCACGCGGGCACCGTGTGGCCGCATGACACTTCGCTGATCGCCGTTGGGCTGTCCCAGTACGGGTTCCGTGCGGAAGCCAACCGCCTGGCCCTGGCGCTGCTCGACGCCGCCGGTTCCTTCGGCATGCGACTTCCCGAGGTCTTCGCCGGCTATTCGCGAGACTACGCACCGTTTCCGGTGCCCTACCCCACACCGTGCAGCCCCCAGGCTTGGGCCTCCGGCGCGCCGCTGCTTCTGGTGACCGCAATGCTCGGACTCAACGCCCGTGACGGCCAACTCGTCGTCGATGCGCAACTGCCCGATGAGATCGGCCGGGTGTTCATTGCCGGCCTCCACGCCTTCGGCAAGCGATGGAGCGTCGAAGCCATCGGTTCAGCCAACTACGTACGGCTGACGCAATGAGGTTGGACCAGACGCGTCTGTGCTGGACGTGTTGGAACAACTAGCGCGCCATCTGGTTGCGCGGCTCGTCGTCTCCGGCTTGGCAGGTCCTGCACCGGATGGTTGACGTGGACGTCATCACCGCTTCGACCTCCATCACTGTGCCTGCGCGAGACATGGGTGGGTGCTGGCCATCACGAGGCGGTCTCGCCCCGGGGAGAAATATGGTCCCGAGGATGCGCCGCTTGCGGCCCGGTGCCGGCGGGGTTCGCCAAGCGGGGCTGGCGGACCCGGCGGGTCACGCGTCCCGGCGGGTGATCAGGAAGGCGGCGGTCAGGACGGCGGCGGCTGGCCAGGCGAGCAGGACCAACATGGACAGAGCCGGGGCGAACAGGTCCGTCCGGGGGTGCAGCGCCACCACCTGCTGCGCGGCGTAGAACAGGGTGAACCTGCCGATCCTACGTCAGCCCGCTGGCCAACGGGCAGGCTCGGCGTAGCGCCGTCATCCAGGAAATGTTCGATACCCAACTGTTCGGCCTGCCATGGAACAGCACCTTGGTCGGAGGCCGCCTGCGCCCCGACGAGATCAGCCAGCTCGTCCGCGAGTTCAGTCCGCGGCGGGGCCGAGGGGACCGGCTTCGCGACTGGTACGTCGATACCAGCGGGGTGCCGCAGCCCTATGACATCTTCATCTGTCAGCAGCAGAACCTCGCGTGGGACGCGCGGCTGCGACGGCGATGGTCCTGGGTTCTCCTGGCGGCCGTGGTCGTCTGGGTGGTTCTCGGCCTGGTCGTCGGCTATGCCGCTTCTTTGACGATCCCCGAGATGCTTCTCAGGTGGTACGTACCGTCGCTCGCCGCGTTGATCTACGGCATCGAGAGCTGCAAGAACCAGCGCGACATCGCAGCCGAACGCGAACGTGTCATGAACCTCGTCCAAACCGAGATCGACACCGCGCAGCCAGCGGCGTCGACCGACGAGCACGCCCGCCTTCTGGTGAAGGCCAGGGAGATACAGGACGTCATCTTCGCCACGCGACGGCAGGTAGCGCGGGTACCCGACTGGTTCTACGCCCGCTTCCGCGAGCGCGACGAGAACGACTTCCGCGCGAACGCCCAGCACCTCAGAAACAAGATGACTCCTTGATGTCTATGAATGCCCTGGACCGGTGGCTGCGGAACCGCCGTCCCCCGGGCTCGCCAGCGCCACCGGCGGGCTTGGGGCCGCGCAGGAACATCAACCCCTGCGTCCGAGCCGGCGATCTCGACACGCCAGCAGGTCCGCATGGCTAGGACGGTCGCCCAGGGGTTCGACGAGTTCTTGTCCGGGATGACGCCCACGCCGACCCAGTTCAGCGCGGCGAGCCGGCACCGGGCCGCGGTCGAGGCTCGGCTCGACGCCGTGTTCGGGATGTACCGGTCGTTCGAGACCGGTCGGTCTACCGTCCGTCGTCCGTCCCAGAGCGGGAGGCTGTCCGTCCGGGCGAACCTCGCGGAGTCCGGACATAACCTTGCGGATGATCTTGCGGAGTCCGGACCCACTTTGCGGGCGGACGCCGCAGCCAGGGAGAACGCTGGCCGCACCGCGCCGTCAGGCGGGCAGGGCGAGGTTGCGGCGGCGCAGTGACACCAGGCCCGCCAGGGTGAGCGCGGCGACGACCGCGATCAGCGCGAGGACCGGGGTGGCGGTGACCGGGAGCGCCGGGGCCTTGGGGATGTGGGTGAACGGCGAGAGGTCCTGTGCCCACTGGGGCACTTTGAGGGTGGGGCCGAACAGCGGCCCGAGCAGGATGGACGCCATCAGCAGCGCCCAGGACACCGCGCTGGCGAAGCGGGGCAGCAGGCCGACTGCGGCGATCACGACGGCGCCGATCACGAGGATCCCGGGCAGTTGTACCAGAGCGGCCCCGATCAGGGCGCGTACCTGTCCGGCCGGGTCGCCGAGCACGCCGGCGGCGGCCAGTCCGGTGCCGGTGGCGAACAGCAGCACCAGTGCGGTCGCGCCGAGCAGAGCGGTGACCGCGTGGCTGGCCACCCATCGGGGCCGGCTGACCGCAGCGGCGAGAACCGGTTCCAGCGGCCCGTCGGCCTCCTCGGCGCGCATGCGCAATAGCACCTGGACGACGTAGATCGCCGCGGCCATGCCGGCCATCTGCATGACCGAGGCGCGGTAGGCGTCGAGGATCTGGTCGCTGCCGCCCATCTGGGTGTACCACTCGCGGGCGTTGCCCGTTGTGTCCCTGATGTGTCCGATCATGCCACCCATGACCAGGCCGAAGCCGAGCATGCCGGCGGCCCAGCCGAGCAGCGCGCCGCGTTGCAGCCGCCAGGCCAGTCCCAGCGGGCTGCGCAGCGCGCGGCTGGCCCGCGCGTGGCCGGGGCGCTGCGCCAGCAGGCCGTGCCCGAAGTCGCGCCGGGAGGCCAGCAGCGCCGCCGCGCCGGTGCACCCGAGAAACAGGGTGACCGCCAGCCCCAGCGGCCACCAGTGGTCGCCGCCGAACGGGCGCATCTGCTGGCCCCAGCCGATCGGGGACAGCCAAGCCGGCCAGGCGCTGTCCACCCGCAGGCCGCTCGGATCGGTGTGGCCGGCCATGTTGGCGATCCCGCTGGTCAGGAACGCCACCCCGAGGACCGCCGCGGCCAGCCCGCTGGCGCCACGAGTACTGGAGCTCAGTTGGGTGGTGACCGCGGCCACACCGGCGAACGCGACGCCCACGGCGGCGACCGCGGCCCCGGCGGTGAACGAGCCGGCGGCCGGCTGCCCGGCTACGATCATCGCCAGGCCCAGCAGTACCGCCAACACAACGTTGGCGGTGACCGTCACGATCAGGGCGGCGGCCAGGCCGGCGTGGCGGCCCACGACCGCGGCGCCGATCAGCTCGGCCCGGCCGGTCTCCTCGCTCTGCCGGGTGTGGCGCACCACCGCAAACGTGCTCATCAGCGCGGCCAGCACCGCGAGCAGCAGGAAGTCCCGGACCATGGCGTAGGCGCCGACGCTCGCGCCCGACGCCAGGCCCAGCATTCGTATCCCCGCATTGGCGGCCGTGAGCCGCGCTTCCTCGACCAGGTCCGCCGCATTGCCGAACTGGTCGGCCCATAGCGCTGTGGTCCCGGCCAGGAAGGCGGCCAGGCCGAGCACCCAGACCGGAAGGTTGATCCGGTCCCGGCGCAGCGCCAGCCGGGTGAGCGCGGCGGTGCCGGTCAAGGCGTTCATCGCACACCTGCCAATTCCGCTTCCCTGCGCCCGGTGGCGATGTCGTCGCCGTAGTGGCGCAGGAACAGCTCCTCCAGGGTGGGCGGGGAGCTGACGAGGGTACGCACGTCAAGGGCGACCAGGCGCTCCAGTACCCGGTTGAGCTCGCCCTGATCGACGCTGAACCGCGTCCGCGGACCGTCGAGGCTGAGGTCGTGTACCCCGGGCAGGTCACCGAGCCCGTCGATCGGCCGCGAGGTCTCCACGACGACGCTGGTACGGGTGAGATGGCGCAACTGGTCGAAGGTGCCCGATTCGGCGGCCCGACCGGCGCGCACGATGGTGACCCGGTCGCACAGCGCCTCGACCTCGGAGAGGATGTGGCTGGACAGCAGCACGGTACGGCCTGCCTCGCGCAGTTCCCGTACCACGTCCTGGAACACCGTCTCCATCAACGGATCCAGGCCGGAGGTCGGCTCGTCGAGCAGGTACAGCTCGACATCGGAGGCAAACGCCGCGACCAGCGCCACCTTCTGCCGGTTGCCCTTGGAGTAGGCGCGGCACCGCTTCGTCGGATCCAACGCGAAGCGGTCCAACAGATCGGCTCGCCGCGAGCGGTCCAGGCCGCCGCGCAGCGAACCCAACAGGTCGATCACCTCGCCACCGGTGAGGTTGGGCCACAGGTTCACCTCGCCCGGCACGTACGCCAGGCGACGGTGCAGGCTGACCGTGTCCCGCCACGGATCCCCGCCCAGCATGCTGACCTGCCCGCCGTCGCGGCGCAGCAGTCCCAGCAGGACCCGGATCGTAGTGGTCTTGCCCGCGCCGTTCGGGCCCAGGAAGCCGTGTACCTCCCCGGCTGAAACGGTCAGTTCGAGATGGTCGAGGGCCCGGGTCGTTCCGAAGTTCTTTACCAGCCCGGACACCGAAATCGCCGCCGTCATGTTCCTCACCTCGTCGGGCAGCCGTGTATCAGATACCTACTCTGGCCGTCATCTCGAACTCATCGACCTCGGGCGACACTCTTGCCTTCACCCGGCTGGCGGGCCGCCCGCGTCGACTACCGACGGCCAGGGCCCCGAAATCCACGTTGCTCCGATCTGAGTGGGACAAAGAGAGGCGACCGGCCCGTACCGGTGGGTCGAACGTCCCTGGCCCGCGGCCCGGATGGTGCCGGCGCTGGTGGGGAAACCAGGGATGATGCCGATGGATGGCCGGATGAGGTCTGGCCGGTCCGCCCACAGGAGCAGCGGTATGGGTGCGACAGACCGCCGCGTCACCCTGGCGTCGTGGCGGTGAGCGCCGCGTACGCGATGACGTTGCCGCGGTGCTGGCGGTGGATGGGGTCGAAGGTGCCGCCGCAGGTCATCAATCGGAGCGCAGGGTGGTCGAGCGCTCCGAAGACCGCTTCCGTCGGGAACGCCAGTTTCGAATATTGGGCTACCTGACTGACGGCGAAGACGGCTGTGCCGCCGTCGAGCCGGCGCACCGTGATGGTGTCGCCGGGGCGTAGGTCCCGCAGCCGGTAGAACACGGCCGGTCCATCTCGTGCCGTGTCCACGCGGCCGAGGATCACGGCGGGGCCGATCTCGCCGGGGTGCCGCTGCTGGCCGCCGACGAGCCGATCATCTTCGACGGTCAGACCGGCGGACGCAAACGCAAGCGCGCCTCGCGGATCCTGCTGCGGCGCACCAAGCAGGGCGTCGACACGTTCTCCTTCGAGCCGAACAAGTGGTGCACCAACGCCGAGTTGACCCCGCCCGCTCCGCGATGGCGCGGACGGTCGCCTCCGTGAAGCCCAGCTCGGCGAACTCCGCCGCGCGGCGTCCGGCCGTTCGAGCCCGCGCGATGAGTACATGTCTATGTGGCGCCAGCACCACCCGAGAAACCGTAACGGTCCGCCACGTACCTCCGGTGGGCCGTCACGAAGGATCGAGACCAGCGGGAGGACGAGGTGGGCGTTGCTCGTCGGGGTCCTGCGCCGGGCCGGAGAACTCCACGGCGACCTGGTACAGGGCCGGATGCGCCAAGATCGGCACCCGCGGGTTAGCGGTCACAGCGCTGATGCGCTCCTGGAACTCGGTGTCTGCCGTGGCAGCGTGCAACGCCTCGCGGCTTTCCCAGTGGGCAACATTGACCAGCTGGAACCGGGTCTGCGACGAGACGGCGCGGTGCAGCCGCGTATCCAAGAACCCAGGCTTGGTGCTCATCAGCGCGGCACGCTCGCGCCATTGCGCGATGAACACCTCAACGTGCTCGGTGGGCACCTCGAAGACGTTGATCAGCGTGACGGGCGAGTCGTTCGCCGGCTGGCTGTCTTGGCTCATGAAGATCCTCCGAATCGATCGAAGACTGCGCGGCGTCGGTTCCTGACCGCTGATGTCGCCCGCGCGATGGCGATCGAACTCGACAACGCCACCTTCGCCGCCCGCCAGCAGGCCATCTGGGTGAGGGCTTCATCGCGGTGGCGGGCGACTACATGTGCCACGGCACCATCATGCAGGTCGAGATCAACCACTACGTGGTCGGATCAAATGGCGTCCCTTCATTCGGATTTGCGCGGGCCCGGGTGGGTTTACGTGTAGGCGTCGACGAAGCCTTGTCGCCAGCTTGGGCAGCGCAGGGTCCAGCCGAGCTCGCGCTTGGCCTTGGCGTTGGAGGCGCCGCGGGATTCGGGCTCTTCGAAGTTAGACGGGGTTGAGACATCCGCGTGCTCGTCTGGTGGTGGCGCAGCGGGTGCGTAGTCGTTGGTTTTCGGGGTTGCGGAATCCGTAGGCGTCGCGGGCGATGGTCTTGATGACCCGGTTGGTGCCTTCGGAGCCAGCGTTGGTGATCCCGGTCTGGATGAACGCGAGGATCTCCGGCCATCAGGTCTCCACAGTGGTGGCGAGGCGTTCAAGTTCATGCAGGCCCGCCTCGGCGCAGCGGGTGTAGAAGCGGTGCAGCCGCTCGGCGATGGCTCGGCGGTCGGGGTGGGTGCGGGCCAGGGCGAGCAGGTCGAGGAGATCTTCCTTGGCGTTCCATGCGGTGAGGATGTAGGCGCCGAGTCGACCGAGGGAGCACAGGTCGTCGACCATCGGGTCGAGGTGGTTGGCGTGCATACGCCATGCTCATCTTGCTCACCTCACTGTTCGCAGCGTTGCTTGTCGTGGGAGACGTCGGCCCAGTCAGGCCTGGCGGCTCCGCCTCGCCGGTCGTTCGGCCCGGTTAGGGGTCAGTGCGCCCGCCTCCGGTCGTGGGTGGGGGCAGCAGCTGGCCGGTGAGAACGTCTTTCAGCCATTGCTCGTACCGCTGGGGCGGCCAGCCTCGGTCACCGACGAGCAGCCGGTAGACCTCGGGGGACATGAGCGCGTGGATGATGTCGGCGGCGTCGCGCTCGCGCAGGCCCGGCCGTAGCGCGCCGGTCCGGGCCAGGGAACGTGCGATCTGTTCTTGGCCTTGGTCGCGTTGCCGCGCCTGCTCGGCCAGCAGAGCGGCTGCGTCGGGATCGGAGCCGGCCGCGCTGACGAGGATCCGGTAAACAGGCTCGGCCCTGGACATGATGCCGGCGGTGATGCCCGCGAAACCCGAGAGCTGGTTCCTGGGATCGGGATCATCGAAAAGCGCACGTGCGTGCGGCCGGTTCTGCAACGGGACGGCCTCGTCGTCACCAGCGATGGAGACATCAAGCAGTGCCTTGAGGATCCCGAGCTTGGACGAGAACAGCCGGTACACCGTCGCGGGCGGGACATCGGACTCCTCGCTGATGGCCTCGATCGTCGTTGCGGCGTAGCCGCGTTCGAGGAACAAGACCCGGGCGGCCTGGATGACCGCT
>WNFX01005916.1_pt1 | contig 11724 bp, 9 predicted proteins | sample 5400111 | NCBI WGS metagenome assembly WNFX01 (sample SAMN13153363, study PRJNA577476) | soil metagenome | isolation source: 40 cm soil or saprolite under grassland replicate 1 | place: USA:California | collected 2016-06-15
GGCTGGCCCGGCGCCGCTGATGCATGACTGCATCGTCAGCCAAAAACGAACGGATGTTCTAACCGAATCCCCTTCACAGCAGGCTCGCACATGTGTTCTAATTATGGGCATGTCTCAGGTCACTTGTACCGCTGGGCGTCGGCCGACCGAGCATATACCGGCAGATCTCCGGCACCTCCAGGCCCGGCCGCGACGGGCCGGCGGGCTGCGAGATGACCCGGGATGACGTGGAGCCCAAGCTGGATTCTGCGCGCCGCCAGGATAACCGAGGGCTGGCATCGGCGCACGGCCAGCGCGGGCGGTCGCCCGCGCCCCGCGTGCGGTGACGGTCCTCGATCATCTGCCTCGCAGGCAGGCCACACCCGTCCCCGACAAGGCAGGAGAAGCCTGGCCGAGGCCGCACGCTAGGGGTGAGAAAGTGAAGTCACACTTCGGATACGGCCGACCTCATAGCCAGCGCCTCGCCGACCTGCAGCAGGAGACCGCGGAACTCGAGCGCAAGCTCGCCGACGCGCGGTTGTCGCTCGAGCACGAACTGCTGGCCCAGGCGTCCCCCGGTGATCAGTGGCTGCCAAGCAAGCTGGCGGACCGGCGCCACTGCGCCTTCGAGGAGGCCGGCCGCGAGCATGACTCCGGCCGGACCGCGGTGCTGCACGCCGCCCCGTATACGGCGCCGGGCAACGGCCGGGCGCATGCCAACGGGACGATGCACCCGGCCCAGGACCGTACCGAGGAACTGCTCAGCCAGGGCCGCCGCAGTGCCCGCTACTTCCGGTTCACGCGCACCCGCATGGCCGTGGCCGGGACCGCCCTGGCCGCGGTACTCGCCATGGTCGGCGTGGCGGTACTCGTCACCGGCGGAGCCTCGTGGCCGGCCGGGGTGGCCGCCGTCGAGCGGCAGGCCGCGACGGCCTGCCGGAATCCTGACGTGAAGTCCGAGCCGGGCCAGGTCAACTTCGCCTGTGCGGCCGCCACGCGGCAGATCCTGTGGGTGTTTGCGCTGCTGACCAGCCGCAACAACCCGGCATTCGTTGACGCGAAGACGGGCCGGCGCGGGCTCGAGCCGATCACGCCGGCGCAGGGCAACGTGGTGGCGTGGTCCCTGAACCTGCATCACCCGTACGACCCGGCTAACCCGATCGACAGCCTCCAGGTGGCGGCCCGGGCGATCAACAACATCATCGGCGGCGCCACGTCCATGGGTGCCAACGGCAAATCGGTCGTGCAGCCCGGCCTGCTCAGCGACCCGGCCAACTGCGCCCGCTACACCGGATCGCGGGCTCTCACCTCGCGCAGCGGCTACCCCAGCCTGTGCGCACGACCGGTATCGAGCCCGGGCGGGCAGGCCGCCCTGGTCGCCGACGTCTATCAGAAGTGGGTCGTCGGCGCTTCACCGAAGGCGGCCCAGGACGCCGCCGTGCTGTTCGAGAACGCGCAAAACCCGGGCGATCCGGAGGTCCAGGCGATCCTCAAGCGCCTGTCCAATGCGCGCCCGTCAGCGTGACCTAAGCATCATATGGGTGATTTGTCCGATACCCCCGCCCCAGCACAGTCAGGAACGAGGTGAGCTCATGCCGTCCGCCAGCAAGCCCTGGTGGCAGCAGGTGACTGCGCTGGTGAGCCTCGGTGCGGGCGGGGCGGTCACCGGATTCTCCTTCGTTCCCCGGCCCGCTGCCGACCTGACGTCGCCGGCGAGCCTGCCGGTGCACCTCATGGCACTGGAGCAGTCGGCCCGGCCCGCGACCGCGGATGACGGGGCGCTGCGGTCGGCCATCGTCAATGTCGCCAACTACTACCGCCGGATGGCCGAGAGCAAGACTCCGGCCGAGATGGAAGCGATCATCTGGCAGCAGGACAGCATCGACGGTGCCAACCATGGTGCATCCTGCGCGGCGTTTGCCAGCCTGACGCTGGAGCTCGGTGCCCACGTCACCGGCCAGCAGAGCTGGGTCAGCGGCGGCTCCTCCTATCCATGGCCCCTGCATGACTGGGTCGATGCCCGCGTGAACCCCAATCCGGCCTCGCCCGGCGTCACGTCCATCGTCCAGGACGCCGAGGCCCATCATCGCTGGCATGCGGTGGGCGACGGCTATCAGCCGCTGCCGGCCGACTGGGTGGTCTTCAACGGCCACGTCGAAGTGGTCGCCAAATATGCCGACGGGGTGCTGTCCACGATCGGCGGCGACTCCCTGCCCAACTTCTCCGTCAACGCCCACGAGTATCCCGGCTCGCTCGCCAGCCATGGCGTCATGGGCTTCGTCAACAACGGTGCGCTGCCCGCCGGGGTGGACAAGGTGGTGCCCGGCGGCACCGCGGCTCCAGCGGGCCAGCAGGCAAAAAAGAAGGCGCAGGGCACCCGGCGGCAGGCCGCCGGTTCCCGCCCAGCGGCTCCGGCCGGCCTGCCGGTCGCCGCGGCGCCGGTCATGGCCGGCGATCCCGCTGGCGCCGTGGCCGACACGACGGTCATCCCCGGGCTGCCGATCATGGCTCACCGCCTGTCCCCGGGCCCGAAGGCACCCGCGGCGCACTACAAGAGGCACAACCCAGCGCCCGCCCCGCCGCCGGTGCATGACCTCAGCAGCCAGCAGGCATTCATTGGCGAGATCGCGCCCGGAGCCATCGCCGCGCAGCGCAAGTACGGTGTCCCGGCATCGGTGACGATCGCCCAGGCGATCGACGAGTCGGGCTGGGGCCAGAGCACGCTGGCGACCAAGGACCACAACCTGTTCGGCATCAAGGGCACAGGCCCGGCAGGCACCGATCCGCTGCCGACGCACGAGTACCAGAACGGGCAGCTGGTGGCGACCACCAGTTCGTTCCGCGTCTACAACAACACGGCGGAAAGCATCGACGATCACGGCAAGCTCCTCGCCACCAGCGGCTACTACGGCAAGTCCATGGCCGACCGGCGGAACCCGAACGCGTTCGCGCAGGCGCTCACCGGGATCTATGCCACCAACCCGGCCTACGGCACGCAGCTCATCAGCCTGATGCGGCAGTACAACCTGTACCGGTACGACGGCGCGTCGCCGGCGCCCAAGGCCGCGCCCGCTGCCTCGGTGGCGTACACCAGCCCGGTGGCGGCCACCATTCCCGGGCTGCCCGTGGCGGCGCCGACCGCGGCGACCGGGACGGCCCCGCCCTCGCCCGCGCCCACGCCGAGCGGGGCTCCGCCGGGCAACGGGGCGGGTTCACAGCGGCCCGGGCCAAGTCCGGTCCCGTCCGGGCCGGCGCGGGCAGCGCCCGGCCCGTCAGCGGCGCCGACCGCGACTCCGGCTTCGGCGGCTCCATCGGGCGCGCCTTCAGCGGGAGGGTCGGCCAACCCGACGCCGTCAGCGGCGCCATCGGGGCGCATGCCATCAGGAAGGCCAGCCGCGGCGCCGTCGCCGTCGCGGACGTCGTCACCAGCCGCGACCGCGGGGCCACCCCGGACGGCGGCGCCAGCCCGGACGGCGCCATCCACGCCGACGCCAGTGGGGCCGGCGGCATCGGGGACGCCCTCACCCGCCGCGTCGGCGGGGCCAGTCCCAAACGGAGCGCCATCCGGGCCGGCGCCGTCGGGGAGGCCGACACCGGCCGCGTCGGCGGAGCCGACACCGTCTGCGGCACCATCCGGCCCGGCGCCGTCGGCCCAGCCCTCCTCCGCGCGGTCTCCAGCCGTGCCAGGACTGCCGGTCGCCGCCATGGCGCCGACGGGAAGTGAGCCGTCGGGGCAGGTGCCAGCCTCGGCGCCCCAGGCAGCAGCGGCGGTGCCGTTGGCCGCCGCGCCGGCCGCGCTGACCGTGTACGCCCGGCGGAGGGCGGCCCCGGCGAGAAGGCGAGCCAGGACGACCGCTACCCGGCACGCCTACAAGCCTGCCGGGCGCTATCACCAGCACATGCCCCCGGGGGTCAGGAACGCCTTTGTCGGGACGGCCCGGGGGCCGCTGCTCCGCGCGGAGCCCCTGTACCAGGACGTCGCCAGCCACAGCGGCATTAGCTGGGAGCTGCTGGCGGCCTGCGACTGGATGCAGTGCGAGGCCAGGGCGCGGTACTCGCCGGTCCACGGCGAGAAGCTCGGCGCCCTGAACCGGGACGGCACGAGCTACCGCACGAAATCGGAGGCGCTGGAACAGTGCGCCGAAGACCTGGTGGAGCTGGCCGAGACCGTGTATGGCATCGACCTCACCGCGCCAGTGCCTCTTTCGGTCAACGATCTGGCCAATGCCTTCGCGGCGTTCCGATGGGGCGGGCTGCTCAGGCTGCATCGCACATCCGCCATGGAGTTCCCGTACTCGGTCGCCGGCCTCACTCCACAGCACACGAGGATGCGCTGGCCGAATATAGCTGACCCGAATGCACCGGATAAGCCAGGAAGCCGTTTCCGCAGACCTTTCGGCGCCGTGCCGATCATGCTGTCCCTCAACTACCCGGCGACGGTTTAGCGCGCCATGGCAAGCAGGCAAAGGAGGTGGGCCCCGTGATTCGTTTGCTGCTCCTTCTGCTGGGCACGCTCAGCGCGGAAAGGCCGGGCCAGCGGGAGGCAGCCTGGTACCGGGCTGATGGCCCGGAGGGCGCACCGGATCCCGGCACCGGTTATCCGGGCCCGAACGGGTCGGTCGGCACGGACGGCTGGCCCAGCGGTCCCGGGGCGCTGCCACCCTGGCGGGAGGCTCCCGCCGGTGCGATCGGCCGGCCCCGCGGTGGCTCCGGCGGCCGTGGCCCGCGCCGCCGCCGGATCCCGCTCGGGCTGAAGTGGGCCGCTGCCCTGGTCGTGATGGGCCTGATTTTCCGGCGGGCCATAGCGTCGGTGGTCCTGATGACGCTGGCGGGTGCCTTCCACCTGGTGGGCGTCAACGCCCACCTGCCGAGCGTCAGGTTCGCCTGGCCATGGCAGACCATTACCGCGGGCACGACCACCAACACCGATCTGGGCCCCTGGGTGCTGCAGAAGATCCAGGGAATCTCCAAGCCGGCGCTCGGCGAGGCCACCTTCAACTTTCTCTTCACCCACAAGGTGTCCAAGAACATCGGCCCGTGGCCGTGCTGGTACGCCAGTACGTTCTACGCGGTGGCCCATGCGTCGGCCACCGTCGACCTCAATCCCGGCCCGGCCTGGTGGGCACCGGGCCAGGGCCATTACCAGCTCCAGGTCCTCAGCCGTCCGGAGGGCGGCAGGCCTGGTCACGTAGCGGTCACCATGGTCCTCCCCCAGCCGCGGCTCCCCCGGTCGGTGCACGACATTGCGATTGACAACATCCCGTCAAAGCCAGTGGAAACGCAGCACAGCTGGACCTACCCGGGATTTGGCTGCGGTGTGGTGCTGCGGCCCCAGTTCCCGGAGTCGGTCCTTTACGCCCAGGCACAGGGCATCGCCTTCTATAAATCACAGCACGCCCCGCAGGTGACGGGGCCGCTGATCAAGACGGCCGAAGCCGTGGCCGCACAGACCATCCGGGTCAACTTCATCCAGCCGACGGTGAATGCCTTTGGCTATACGCTCGACCGGCTGACCGTGCGCTGGGCCGGCGCGCCGCCGGGCTGATCCGGTCGCCGGGGTGCGGGCAGGCACCGGTCGCCCGGGCCGTGGCAGGCGGAAGCCGTCAGCGGAGCGGGAAGGACCGGCCTCGCTCGGCTGCTGCCCGGCTTGGCCGCTGACCCGCCAACCCGGCCGCTACCCCGGAGTGGTCGCGGTAGGCCGGCCGTCAGCTGGAGGCCCGGGCTTCCTCGATGGTGAGCTCGGCCGCCGGGTCCGCCTCGAGACGGTCGTCCGGGATCGGGAGCCCGCTGCGGACCGAGCGCCCATAGGTGCCGTCGTCCAGCCGCTTCAGCGCACGGTCGATGGCGGCCAGCCTGTCCCGCATGCTCTCCGCGATGGCATCGTCCATGCCTTCGGCGGTTAGGGGCTGCGCGGCGTCAGAGTCGTAAACGCGGGCGTCCTCATCCTCCTCGGCCCGGTCCTCTTCACCGGACGACTCGGCGCCAGCGAGCAGATCAGCCACCTCGGCCCGTTCGGCCAGCAGCAGCGATCGCGCCCGGTCATGGTCCATCATGTCCTCCTTGGTTCACGGTCACTTCCTCCAGGGCGCCGGTGGCGAAGACCAGGCCGTGCCCTGGCGGGGTCTGTGCCTGCAGGCTGTCGCCGGTGATCACCACCCCGCTGGGCCTGGCCAGCGCGCCGAGCGCGGCGAAGGATCCCTCGTCGATGTCCTCGATCATGGCCGGCAGCGGCAGGCACAGGGCCAGCTGCCCGGAGATTTCGGGCAGAAGATGCGGCATGACCGGAACGCCGAACAGCCGGGCGAGCCGGGCGATGCGCAGAAACGGGGTGATGCCGCCGACCCGGCAGACGTTCGGCTGGAGGTAGTCGACGGCGCCGGCCAGCAGGACGTCCCGGAACTGCGCTTCGGTGTACAGGCTCTCGCCGGCCGCCACCGGGATGTCGATGGCGGCGCGCAGCGCCGCGTAGGCCTGGGTGTCCTCGGCGGGCAGCGGCTCCTCCAGCCAGAAGATGTCGAACGGAGACAGTGCCTTGGCCGCCCGGCGGGCGGTCGGCAGGTCCCACAGCTGGTTCGCGTCGACGATGAGCGGCCGGCCGGGCCCGACGATCCGCCGGACCGCGGCCACCCGCTCGACGTCCTCATCCAGGGCGGGCTGGCCAACCTTGATCTTGACCCGGGTGTGCCCCGCCGCGACCCAGCGGCTCACCTGCTCGGTGAGCTCGTCCAGCGTCAGGTGCCGGTTCACCCCGCTGGCGTAGACCGGCACCCGGTCACGCTGCCGGCCGATCAGGTCGGCCAGCCCCAGCCCGGCGGCCCTGGCCCGCAGATCCCACAGGCCGATGTCGATGGCCGCCATCGCCAGCATGGTGACGCCCCCGCCCGCCTCGCGCAGGTGCCACCACAACCGGTCCCAGGCCGCCGCCGGCGCCACCGGGCCGCCCTCGGCGACCGGGCGGCAGTCCGCGTCGACCATGGCCTGGATCGCCTGCGCACCGGCCCGGACGGTCCAGCTGAAACCCTGCCCGCTGCCGCCGTCGCTGCTGTCGACCGTGGTGGCGATGAGGTACTGGCTCGTGACCGTGGGGCCCTCGGTGACCGCGGGGCTCCACGGCCGGGGCATGGGCAGCCGGTAGGTCCTGGTGGTCACCCCCGTGATACGCGCGCTCGCCACAGGCAGCCATTGTGTCGCAGTCTCTCCCGCAGGCGCCCGCCGGGCGGGGAAAGGGGGGGAGCTTGTACAGGTGGGGAGAAAGGGGGTAAAACCGATTGTTGGCGTCAGCCGCCCGGGGCAGGTGCCCGCCACCGAGGATGAGAGGGCAGCAGAGATGAGCCCAGCAAACACTCCTGTGGTCTTCGTTCACGGCCAGTGGCTGCATGCGACCTCGTGGGATCCGTGGGTGGATCTGTTCCGCGAGGCGGGTTACGCGCCGCTGGCGCCCGGCTGGCCGGGCGACGCCGACACGGCCGAGGAAACCCGCCGCCAGCCCGACCGGGTCGCCCGGAAGGGCATCGACGACGTGGTCGCGCACTATGCCCAGATCATCCGGGGGCTCGATGCCCCGCCGATCGTCATCGGCCACTCCTTCGGCGGCCTCATGGTTCAGCGGCTGCTCGGGCAGGATCTTGCCGCCGCGGCGGTGGCGATCGACCCGGCTCCCATCAAGGGAGTGCTGTTCCTGCCGGCGTCGTCACTGAAGGTCGCCTCGGTCGCGCTGCGCAAGCCCGCCAACCGGAACCTGGCGGTGGCGCTGACCCGGGAGCAGTTCCGCTACGGCTTCGGCAACACGCTGCCCGCGCAGGAGTCCGATGAGCTGTACGAGCGCTGGGCGATCCCGTCACCGGGCAAGACCCTGTTCGAGGCCGCCTTCGCGAACTTCACCCCGAACTCACCCGCCAAGGTCAACACGCGGAACAAGACCCGGGGGCCGCTGCTGGTGACCGCGGGGGGCAAGGACCATACAGTTCCGCACGTCGTCTCCACCGAGACCCGCCGGCTCTACCACAGGTCACCCGCGATCACCGACTTCCGGGAGTTCCCCGACCGCGGTCACTCGCTCACGATCGACCACGGCTGGCGCGAGGTCGCCCAGGAGGTGCTCGACTGGCTGAAGCAGCGCTCGTTGTAGCGCCGCCTCCCTGCACCGCCCGCAGAGCACCACCCCACGCCGAGCGTGGGGTTGGTGATCGCTGATCCGGCAGACTGGGGACCACCAGCTCCGGACCCGGGACGGCCATGCGGAGACACCCGTGAAGGCAGGTGACCCCAGCCTCATCCTGCTCGTGGGCGCGGCGGTGGTGATCGCCGCGATCGTGGCGGCCCGGATCGCGCACGGGATCGGCCTGCCCGGCCTGCTTCTCTTCCTCGGCCTGGGCCTGGCGCTGGGTGAGGCGGGCCTGGGTGTGCGGTTCGACAACGCCGAGCTGGCGCAGGCCCTGGGGCTCAGCGCGCTGGTGCTGATCCTGGCCGAGGGCGGCCTGACCACCAACTGGCGGCATGCGCGGGCCGCGGCCCCGGCCGCGGCCCTGCTCGCGACCGTCGGGGTGGCGGTGAGCATCGGTATCGTCGCGGTGGCGTCTCACCGGCTGCTGTCCCTGCATTGGCGGGACTCTCTGCTGCTCGGCGCGGTGCTGGCGCCGACCGACGCGGCAGCGGTGTTCTCGGTCCTGCGCAAGCTGCCGCTCCCGCCCCGGCTGGCCGGGATGCTCGAGGCCGAGTCAGGGCTCAACGACCCGCCCGCGGTACTGGCGGTGACGCTGCTGAGCGGGACGGGCCCGCACGCATCCGGGCCGGCGCTGATCGTCGGGATAGTGGCCTACGAGCTGGCCGCTGGTGCCGCGATCGGGCTCCTCGCGGGTTTCCTTGGCGCGTTTTCACTGCGCCGGGTGGCGCTGCCCGCCTCCGGCCTGTACCCGATCGCCGTGCTCGCGCTCATCGTCGCGAGCTACGGGGCGGCGTCGCTCGCCCATGCGAGCGGGTTCCTCGCCGTCTACCTGGCCGCGCTGGTGCTGGGCAACGTGCGGCTGCCGCACGGGCCGGCCACCCGCGGCTTCGCCGAGGGAGTCGCCTGGCTCGCCCAGATCGGGCTGTTTGTCATGCTCGGGCTGCTCGCCTCACCCGCCCGGCTGCCCGCGGAGGTCCTGCCCGCCCTGGTGGCAGGGTCCGTCCTCGTGCTCATCGCCCGGCCCCTCGCGGTGATCGTCTCCACCCTGCCGCTGCGGGTGCCCTGGCGCCAGCAGGCCTTCCTGTCCTGGGCCGGGCTGCGCGGGGCGGTCCCGATCGTGCTCGCGACGATCCCCATCAGCGCCCGCCTGCCGGGTGCCACCAAGCTGTTCGACATCGTGTTCGTGGTCGTCGTGGTGTTCACCCTGCTGCAGGGCCCGACGCTGCCGTGGGCCGCCCGGCGGTTGAAGGTGATCACACCGGCGGAACCCCGGGAGATTGACGTCGAGGCCGCGCCGCTGGAAGCCATCCCCGCCGACCTGCTCCAGGCCCAGATCCCGCCGGGCTCCAGGCTGCACGGCGTGGAGATCGCCGAGCTCCGGCTGCCGGCCGAGGCGAACGTGGCCCTGATCGTCCGCGACTCCCGCGGATTCGTCCCCGATCCTGCTACCACGCTGCTGGCCGGTGACCGGCTGCTGGTCGTCGCCGCGGCGGGAGTGCGTGAGCGGACCGAGCGGCGGCTGCGTGCGGTGAGCCGCGGCGGCCGGCTCGCCGGATGGTTCGGGGAGCACGGCCTGTGAACCGGCCGGCCCGTCCGGCCGCAGGCGGAGTGGGCGGACGGCCAGCAGGCGTGAGCCGGGCGCGCGTGGGGTCAGGGGCCCGGTTTCGGTTCCGTCCCGAGGGCAGGCTCCGCCTCCGGCGGCGGTTCGGCCGTGGCGGGAGGCCCGGGCTCGGTCCGGGGCTCGGTCCCGGCCTCGGGCCCGATGCCGATGGCGTTGGACAAGGTCGGTGCCCGCAGCGGCGCGCCCAGGGACGGGACCGCACCCGGCACCAGCACCGCCGGGTCGGAGCCGCGCACGAGCCGGCCGAGCACGCCGGGGTCCTCCGCCAGCACCGGCGCCGCGCACGCGCTGGCGACGATGATGAACGCCGCGCCCGACAGCCAGGTCACCATGGCCAGCGCGACGCCGAAGAAGCCGAACTGCTGCTGGTTCTGGCTCATCACGGTGGGCATCCACAGCGACGAGGTCACGCCGTACACGGTCATGCCGAGCCCGGTCAGCACGCCGGTCGGGAGCAGGACGCGCAGCCGGACCTGGCGGCCGAGCATCACCCACGGCGTGACCCACCACAGCCCGATCGCCGCCGCCAGCGCCAGGACTGCGAACAGCACCAGCCCGGGACCCCGCCCGAACGCGGCCCGCATGCCCCCGATCAGCGTCAAGTAGGCGAGGATGCCGACGAGCCAGGTCGCGCCGAGCGCATAGCCGTAGACCAGGCTCGAAGACGGCCGGCGCCATGCCCTGATGTACGCGCGCTGGAGCGCGGAGGTGAACGAGTTGATGTAGTAGACCGTGAACACCAGGCCGAGCACGCCCGTCGCGCGCCGGACGCTGGAGGCTGACGCGAACGCGCTGCGGAAGGTGTCCAGGCCGGGGCCCGACAAGCCGGAGCGATGGGCGAGCGTCCCGGCGATCCCCGCGCGGACCGCGGGCGGCGCGAACGCGGCCACCACGATGACCGCCGGGAAGAACGACACGAACGCCTTCGCCGCCAGCGCTATGCCCCGGTCGACGAACTCGTTCTCCAGCATGCGTTCCCAGACGCGCCAGAAGATCGTGCGCTCGGCCCAGGCACGGACCTCGGCGACCAGCCTCATGACCTGGCCGACCCGCTCCCGCGCACCCGTCACCCACGGAGGTGATTTCATCCGGCTACGACCCCGGGTGTTGCATCGTCGGCAGCTGCGACCGGCACTGGATCAGGGTTGCACACAGAACGCGGCGCCGGCCACCGCCGCGCCCGCCCGTGGCCTCGCCGTCGGCGCCAAGGGCGCCGGGGGCGCAAGGGTCGCCGTCATCGGGTGCGGCGCCATCGGGCTGGTGTGCGCGGCGACGGCCCTGTCCGGTGGGGCGGGCCGGGTCGAGGTGACCGACCTGTCGCCGGCCCGGCTCGCCGCCGCCCGGCGCCCCGGCGCGCAGGTGGCTGGCCCGGGCCTGTCCGGCGAGTACGACGTGGTGATGGACGCCGAGGACTTCGCTCAGGCGATGGCACGGATCGGCGACTGGGACCTGACCTGGGCGGTCGGCTATCCCCTGGCCGCGGCGGCGGGGATCTTCACCGACCTGATGAACGGGGGCCTGCATCCGCTGAAGGCGCTGCTCCGGCCCTGACCCCCGCGGTCACGAGGACGGCGGCCCCGCGCTGACCCTCCGGACGGTGGCGGTCCGGGCCAGGGCCAGGGCGGAGGCCAGGTCCGGGCAGCTCGCCGTGCCGCCGGCCGCCCGGGTCGACAGCGCGCCAACGGCACAGCCCAGCGTGGCCGCGTCGGGCAGGGCCAGGCCGCGCAGCAGGCCCGCGATCAGCCCGGCGTTGAAGCAATCTCCCGCGCCGGTGGTATCGACGGGCGTCACCGGCGGCAGCTCCACCCGATGCCACACGGGGCCGTCCGCGCAGAGGACTCCCCGTTCGCCGAGCTTGACCGCCAGCCTGGGTCCCGCGGCGGTGAGGGCCCCCGCCGCGGCCGCCAGGGTTGGCGCGCCAGCGATCCGCACGGCCTCCCTCTCGTTGGGGAGCAGGACG
>WNFX01005917.1_pt1 | contig 11724 bp, 14 predicted proteins | sample 5400111 | NCBI WGS metagenome assembly WNFX01 (sample SAMN13153363, study PRJNA577476) | soil metagenome | isolation source: 40 cm soil or saprolite under grassland replicate 1 | place: USA:California | collected 2016-06-15
AAAGGATTGTGGGGAGTCTAGTTCCGCAAACTAGTTAGGTTCGGAGTCTGCCCATTGCCTGAAGCACAGGTTGGAACGGGCGGAGCTTCTCGCCGTTTCCATTCACGTTCGTTTTGACCGGAGTGCTGACCTTGACCCAGTCTGGAATAATCACGGCCCGGATCAATTCCTGAACGGTTATTCCACGCTCCTCGGCCTCGGTCATTAGGAGTTTGAAGTTCTCGTCGCGGAGGGAGAGCATGAATTTTGCCATGGAGTCACCTAAACAGACAGGAAGGTGTACAACTGTACCACTTCATATAAGCATTTCTGGAAAAAAGTAGAGACCTTTCCGAGTCAATATCGGATAAAGCATAAGCGAATACCTATCAATCCGCTCTCCCCGCATACTCGACGCCCAAGTATCCACCCACTGATCTAGATGAGAGAGCGAATAGAGCTTCACCTGAACGAGGCGCCGAAGCTCCACAACCCCATCCTCATAGCCGGCCTACCAGACAGCGGACGCGTGGCCAAGATCGTCCTCGACCATCTCATCAAGACCCTCAAGGCCATCCCTCTCGGCTACCTCCACTCCGACTACCTACCCCCAAGGGTCCTCCTCAAACCCGACGGAACACCGGAGCTGATGAAGCACGAATTCTACTACTGGCTCAACACCGACCAGGCAAGCCACGATCTAGTCCTCTACACTGGAGACGCCCAGCCGATACTCCCCGAAGGAGCCTTCCGATTATCCGACGCGGTCGTCAACCTCGCACAGCAACTAGGAGTAGAGACCCTGGTGACCGTGGGCGCTTTCATAACCGGCACAATCTCCGACAACCCGAAAGTCTACGGAGCCGCAAGCGAGACAGACCTCGTCAAAGAACTCCAGGCGCTAGACGTCCAGATCATCGACAGCGGCGCCGTAACATGGATGAACGGGCTCATACCCGGCCTCGCCAAGGTCCGAAACCTCAAAGGACTATTCCTCTCCGGCGAGACCTCAGGCTTCATGGTAGACCCGCGAGCGGCCGTGATCATTCTGCGCGTACTCGTCCGCAAGCTGGGACTGCAGATCGAGATGAAAGAACTCGAAGAACAGGCCAAGGAGATAGATGACGCACTCAAGAAAGGCAACGAGAAGGCGTCCTCGGAAGGGCAACCCCATAAAACAAAGTACGTAGGCTAGTCGGCTGTTGGCCGACTACACTTACAACAAGCCTAGAACTGTCAGCTTGGAGGTCCTACACCATCGGACGGTTCATGTGGTAGGACCTGACATTAGAAACGAGAGCCTATCGTGTTGCCAATTCAAATAACGGTTTGCGACTGTAAAAATCCGTGTGATCCTTGGTATGACATTTGTAATTGTGGGCACGAGGATAAGTTCTGAGGAGTTGAAGCGAATAGATGCCATCGTTCGGCGCCGCGGGCTGCTCAACCGCAGCGACTTGGTCAAGGACGCGATCAGGCTGTATCTCAGCCTAACAGTTCTTGAGACTGAGACTCGGCTCAAGATACTTCGTCTCATCAATGACAGCGTAGGAATCTCCGAAAGGACGGCGATGCAGCTGGTAGAGGAGTCTCGAAGAGAGGAAGATGCCTGAGGATCTCGCTCGAATACAGCATACTGTCTCGAAATCGTCTCTTGGGTCCATCGATCGAAGCTGGGGAGTTGACTCAATAGTCAGCGACACTTTTTCCGGGGAACGCTTCTAAAGCCGTAAAGGGGGAGGCACTTGGACTGGATGATGTTGTCCGGATGACAAAGCTGGGAATCCTGGGTCTCGGAAAGATGGGAAGCGCGTTTGCACTAAACCTTCTCTCGAAAGGACACGAAGTCCACGTCTACAACAGAAGCAAAGAGAGACTCCGTGAGCTAGTTGCAAAGGGGGCAATAGCACACCCCTCTCCCTACGAGCTGGGCAAGTCTGCCGATGTTGTCATCACTTCTCTAACAGACCAGGACGTAGTCGACAGCATCGTCATGGGAAAAGATGGAGCGTTGAATGGGATGAAGAAGGGGTCTCTCTGGATCGAGATGAGCACCATCGACCCAGACGCTTCTATCAGGCAAGCAGACCAAGCAAAGAGGTCAGGCATTGACAGGCTTGATGCTCCGGTCATAGGCAACCCAAACATGGCCGCCCAAGGACATTTGTCTCTGCTCGTAGGCGGCGACGAGAGCGTGCTTGAGAAGAACCGAGAACTTCTCAACCAGCTCGGCTCCACTGTCATCTACCTCGGAAAACCCGGCAGTGGTCACAAGATGAAGCTGATCCTCAACCTCCACCTCGGAACCATCGGACTGGCCTTCTCAGAGGCGTTCGTCCTTTCGCAGAAGCTAGGCTTCGAACCTAGAGTCTTCGTCGACGCCTTCAACAAGACTGTCCAGAAGAACTACTTCTCGGAAGTCAAAGGCCCGCTGATCGCAAAAGGAGACTATGCCCCGCTCTTCACTGTGAACATGTTGTTGAAGGATCTAACACTGGCCGAGAACCAGGCGACGCGACAGAAGGTTGCTCTTCCTGCCGGAAGCCTAGTGAAGCAGCTCTTCATGACCTGCGTGAACCAGGGCCGGGGCGAGATGGATTTCAGCTCGATCGTACTGACGATGCAAAAGCTGAATGGAATAGAGCCATACTCGCGGGAATCTCAACCACGCTGATGGAGAGGGAGACATGTTGTCGAAAGTCAGGAAGGTAATGTCGACTAATGTTCCCAGGGTAAAGTCCTCTGCTACCATTCTCGAAGCTTCTAGTATCATGAATCGTGAGAAGTCTTCCGGTGTCGTGGTTGTTGAGGGGGAGAAAGTCGTCGGGTTGATCACGGAGCGCGGGCTACTCTGGAAGTTTATCCCTATGAACAAGAGGCCGGACGAGGTAAGCGTAAGGGACATGACGTTTCCATTCTTCAAGATCGGTCCCGATGACTCGACAAAGACCGCGGCAAAGACGATGGTCGAGAACGGGATCACAAGGCTCGGAGTCTTCGAGGATGAAAAATTTCTAGGCTGGGTCACACTGACAGACTTGGCGAGAGAATTCTCGAAACCACGCCTCCTCGAAGCGCTGATGGCTCACGACGCGCCAGAAGAGAAGAAGGTTCTCTGTCCCAACTGCCGAAAAGCGTTCTTGGAACAGATCACGAACAGTCAATGGGAAATCTTGAGATGGGAATGCCCGAACTGCCGCTACGCTCTATAGCATCATCCGATCCAACGGCCATCGAGAATCTGGGCAGGGCACGTAGCTACTGCTCTAAGGCTGAGAACTGTTTTCGCCAGGGTTGCTCGGGTGTCTCTTAGGCGGTTGCTACTTGGACGGTCTTGGCCATGGCCAGGATTTGTTCCCGGCTTGGTTCCATGTTATGACCTGCTTTGGTGTGCTGCTTGAAATGCTCTACCAACTCGTCGTCGAAATCGGCCCGTACTCGGAAGCCGCATTGGGAGCAAGCTACTTCTTTTGTCATTCTTACCAGAACTCTCGCAACACTGTGTGTCTATTTAACACATTATACCCGGGTTCTTTCAAAGTTGAAATCATTTAGAAAAACTGTTTTCCTTACTGACAAGTGAGCACAGCCCCAGTTCGGTATCGAGGAAATAGCCCTACTCCTTAAGTTGATGACTCAAGGGTCCAAAAGGATGGAAGCAATTGGTTGAGATACTTGCGCAGAAAGAGCGCGTAGATAGTAATTCAAACTACAATTATCGAGTAGTAATCGGCGATAGCCGTCGAATGATTGAGGCCGCAGACGAATCAGTCCACCTCGTCGTGACCTCCCCTCCGTATCCAATGGTGGCAATCTGGGATGATTTCTTCACAGATGTTTCCGCATCCTCCTACGACGCCATGCACGAATATCTCAACCAGACCTGGCGAGAGGTCGAGCGAGTACTCGTCCCAGGAGGAATTGCTTGCATCAACATAGGAGACGCTACGCGGACCCGAGACGGAATCTTCCATCTCTATCCTAACCATTCAAGAATAATAGAGAACTTCGAGAAGCTAAGCTTCGTAACTCTACCCTACATCTTGTGGAAGAAACCTACCACCAAGCCCCACTACAAGGGGAAGGGAGCGTTTCTCGGATCAGGATTCCTGCCACCAAACGCCTACGTTACACTCGACATGGAATACATCCTCATCTTCCGGAAGGGTCCACCGCGAAGCTTCCCGCCGAAAGATCCAGACCGTTACAAGAGCCGGTTCACCAAGAGAGAACGGGACGAATGGTTCTCGCAAGTCTGGAAGGTTCAAGGCGTAAGACAGAGTGTGGACGGTCTCGAGAGACGAGTGGCCGCGTTTCCGGAAGAGATTCCCAGGAGATTGATCAGAATGTTCTCTGTTCTGGGAGATCTAGTATTGGATCCATTTCTGGGATCGGGGACCAGTCTCAAAGCAGCAATGGAGCTAAGCCGCAGATTCGTCGGCTACGAAAAACTCAAAGAGATGACCGAGATTATCAGACGGAAGACCCAGGCGGGCTCAGAGAAGATAGAGTTCCTAGAACAAGCGGAGATTATCCCCCAGCTCGCTGGATAGTTCTGACAAGTCCGGGTAGAGCCCTGAGATTGGGAATCCGGTAATCAGGATGCCCTCCCTGATTCCCTCTCCGTTTGACGATGACAGCTGCCATGCCGACAGCCTGGGCTCCAACGATGTCCGTTCTGGGGTTATCAGCGACATAGATGCACGATCTCGGTTGGACATCTAGTTTCTTTGCAATGAGGTGGAAAGACTCGTGGCCGGGCTTGACGCGCGGTGTGTCCTCTCCCGCAACCACTACAGCCTGGAACAGATCATGGAAACGGACCTCTCGGATTCTCCTTGATTTCATTCCCGGCGTTCCGTCGCTATCCGAGACAAGTCCGATCCTCAGACCCAATTTCTTGATCTTGCGGAGAGTCGGCTCTGCGTCACGAAAGGGAGGACTGTTCGCCGCATAAGCATCCCAGTAGCGGAGTGTTACACGATGTATCCAAGGAAAACGAGTGCCTAAGCCTAGTCTGTGTAGCAGGGTCCTCCACCAGACGTCTCTGTTGTAGAGGTATTTTCTCCTCAGCATTTCGTGGTCGATCAGCTGGAGCCGTTTGAACAGGTTCCGTTGCCCGTAGATGTGGCCGTTCTTCTTCAGTTCGGCCGAGATAAGCTCTGCCGCAATTAGGAGTCCTTGTCGCGCGCCTATGGATGATCTTAGGAGAGTGTTGTCAAGGTCAAAGACAACCGCCCGGAGCTCGCGTGCTGGAGGCTGTCGCATCTTCTAGTTATACGTCTCCGGTCTCCTATCTGCAAACCTCTCCCTTCGAAGACGGTTGTGGAGAGAAAGGTCAATTTCTTCGATGACCATCCCCTCTCCCTTTCTCGAAACAGAGGCGATTCTCGGGTGGGAGATCCTGGTTCGAGGATCCTCGCGGAGGCTTATGATCATGCTATGCCCGGTAAACCAGGGCGGCGCGTACACATTCGGTGCGACAATGGGCATACGATTCTCCAGACAGCGGACCGTCACGTATTGTTGCCAGGGCGAGATCCCGGGCTTTACTATTCTTGAGGGGCAGAGTACTAGCTCGGCTCCTTTCAATGCGTAGATTCGTGATGGCTCGGGGAAGTCTACGTCGTAACAGACCAGTATTCCAATCTTGTAACCGTCCAGCTTGAAGATGTTGTAGGTGTTCCCTGGCTTCGCATGTTTTCGTTCCGATCGGAACAGATGGACCTTGAACTGTCGTCCGATGAGCCTTCCATCTTTTCCTATGACAGGGCTGCTGAGCCGTGTCTGTCCCTTGACTTTTTCATAGAAGGCGCCTCCGACAATAGCGACACCATACTCCTCGGCTAGTAACTGCAGTCCGGGCAGAGGATCGACAGGCGTTGGAATCTGCTTCTCTGGTAACCAGTGTTCCGGGAAGCAGATAATGTCCGCATTCTTCTCCGCGGCCCTCCTCGCTAGTCTGACGGCTTGAAGGATGGTCTTCTTGACGGACGTTTCTATCGGCTTGACTTGAACAGCTGCGGCCCTAACCAGCCTCTTCGTCATGGAAAAACGGCCGCTCAGTCCTTCAGCTTCTTGACCGCAAGATCCACAAGCTGCCGGGCAACCTCCCGCTTCTCGGCGAGAGGAATGTGCACCACATTCTTCCGACCATCAACCACATACAGCTCGTTCGTGTCAACTTGGAACCCTACACCTCGACGCGCGACATCGTTTGCCGCGACTAGGTCGGCGTTCTTCTCGTGTATTATCTTGAAGGCTTCATCGATCAACTCCTCATTTGGGACGTTGTACTCGGTCTTGAACGCCACCAAGAGTGTTTTCGGACTGGAGGTTCTGATCTCCTCAAGAATCTTGGGAGTCGCCTGAAGCTCCAAGTCTATGCGGGCCCTTTCGCGGGTCTTGATCTTCTTCGGCGAGACTGTCGTAGGCGTGTAGTCGGTGGGAGCGCCCGCGGCAAAGACAATGTCAGGCTTCGCCTCCCGGAGTTCCTCTTTGACAGCCTGCAAGAGATCGCTAGTGCTCTCAATCCTGACTGTCTTGACGCTTGAGGGTGGCGTCAAAGTTCCAGGCCCCAGTATCAGCGTCGTGTCTGCGCCTCGCGAAGCAACCTCCTCCGCAATGGCAGCACCCATCTTTCCAGAACTCCTGTTGGTTACAACCCTCACCGGGTCTATGTGCTCCATCGTCGGACCGGCGGTTACCAAGACCCTCCGTCCCTCCAAGTCTCTGGCCTTGTTCGAGGAAAGACGTGCAATCACTGCGCCGACTATTTTCTCGGTGGACGCGATCTTCGCCTTACCTTCAAGGATCTCGGGTTCGATGAATTCGACTCCGATCCTCTTCAACCGCTGAACATTCTCTTGAACCAGCGGGTGGTCGTAGAGGGGCTCGTGCATCGCGGGCGCGATGAGAACGGGAATCCGGGACCCGATCGCTGTCGCGGCGACCGTGGTTACCGGAGTATCGTCTATTCCGGATGCCAGCTTCCCTATAGTGTTGGCCGTGGCAGGCGCGACCAGCACCAAGTCCACATGACCCTGACTCTTCCCTGCGAGCGCGATATGCTCCAGCTTCCCCGTCAGGCGTGTGACCACAGTGTTTCCCGTGGCCCATTCCAGAAGATCAGCGCCGACCATTTTTTCCGTTGAAGGAGAGATGACCGCATGGACATCAGCTCCGTGACGCATGAGTTCGCGAGCAATCTCCGGCGACTTGAACGAGGCGACGCTGCTAGTGACGAGTAGCGCGATCTTCTTCCCTGACAGTTCCCTGCCCTTGGAAGCGGTGATATCTTTGGAGGGATGGCTCAAGACGAGCTCTTCCAGTCTATCTCTTCAGCCGGCCCGTCGCGTATGCTTCGTCCAGCAGCTGGATTATCTCGTTGAGGGTGTACTTGCCAGCGCTGGCAGGTATCCTGCGAAGGATGTCGGGCAAAGCGGGCAGCATGGGCCGTATGAACGCTGGAATCTTCTCATACATGGCCTGCACTCCCGCTATGATCTCCGTAGCATCCCTCTCATCGATACCGTTTCCCTTCGACTTTGACTTGGCGCTCTTGGTACTCATCGTACTCACGGCTTGTCTTGTCCGCGTCGCTAAGCTTCACCATATAACGAGTTCTTGTCCAGGAACTGCCGTAAAGGACGGTTTCAACTACATCTCTACGATGTGCGAACACCTCTAGATTCTCTGGAGCCTCTGCACGATCGCTCAGCTAGGGGAGGCTTGGAGTTGATGGGCCGCCGAAGCTTGGAAGAGTGGTCTGCATCCCACTCCGCTGAATAAGGGTCCAATGGTGCCATTTCCTCCAGAGCCGCCGAGAGAACATGATGAAGAGCATGTCCGCCACGATTATCAGCGGGTTGCCGAGGCCGATACTGGCTACTAGGCCAAAGGCCGCGATCGGGAAGATTAGGCCGATGCCGAACGCTACCTTCTGCTCCTGATTATTCGCGGTTCCCATCGACTTGTAGGCCCTCGTTAGGATGAAAATGGCGAGAAGGAGGTCCAGCACAAACGGGACTATAGGAGGAATGCCTGCTCCCGCCGAGATTCCTCCCGCGAAGAGCGTTGCCGGAAACAAGAGCGCGCCGACAAACGCGAACCTGCGAGGACCCCATTTCGGTTGACCTATACCAGTCGTCAGGAAGTTGCCCGGAAGTTTTCTGGCCAACATGACAAGGACTGTGATGGCCAGTCCGCCGGAGAGTAATAGGCCCGCCCCCGGACTATATGGTGAGTAGAGATTTGACACGAGAATGAAAAGTGCGATGGAGTCGATAATGAGCGTTACGAGAGTGGCCTTTACTCCCAGCCCGGAGACTAGGCTCTTAGACTTCAGCTCTGGAAAGGCTAGGCCGAATAGGAAGATTGGTAGGCCGATGCTGTAGACGGAATGGAATATTACTAGACCAATGGTCCAGACCCAGTTCACGCCCAGCCAGTGACCATAGTACCCGAGAGTGCCGACGGGTCCTGCATTGGAGTAGAAGAGGGTCCAGAGGTCCAGTCCTTCTTCAGCTATTCCGTAGGCGGCTCCGAGGAGGAAGACGGAGGCCCAGCCTTTCTTCCACCGAATCATCGCCTCGCGAATCAGTATGACACCCGAGCCGTATAGTCCAAGGTTCGCTGCGAGGAACAGGAAGAACAGGACAGGATTGATGACCATGACAGTGAGCTGGCTTGATGCGGAGAGATACTCTGGAATGCCCGGAGTCAGGAGAAGCAGAAATAGCAGCGGATGAGCTTTGAGAACATAGACGAGCTTGGCTATCGCTCCTTTAGGCTGCGGCTTTGGAACTATCCAAGTAAGCTCTGACAATAGCCAGCACCTGAGAGGATATTGGAATGGGTTCGTCCTTAGAGTTCAAGATGGTGTACCTATTCTTCTGAAGAACAAGAAACTCGTAGAACGCCATTTCTGTGTGCGATTTCGGAACCGCAAGATGATCCTCATCAGTTCTGCAGGTGAGGACGAGCCCTCTGCGGGCCCTAGAACCGTGTCCAAACCTTCTCGGCCAGTACGCTAGTAGACCCTGGATACCCCCAGAGACCGTCCTAAGTTACATGACCGCTTTAGCGGACGCGAAACGCCGGGGGACATGCCGAATTCGCAGAAAAAAGAGAGACAAGTGGGCGCGTTGTCCCATTCCCGAAGCGCGGTTATTCTCTTCTCCGTATTGGTAATCATGTCCGTCGTTGCGCAGATCTCGACAGTTCACGGACCACCGCCACCACCACCACCACTGACCTACACCCTCGCATTATCGACCAGTCGCATACAGGAAGCGAACAGTCCTGGAGTCACGATGACTCTCAATGTTAGCAATACAGTGTCTGGATCATTTTACGGTTTCTCGTGGAACGTAACTGACCCGTCGGGAAGCTTAGGCTCCTTCGTCTACTACATCGCAGCGAACGGTCCGGTTCTAATTCTCGCCGCTGTCTACCCTCGTGACTTCTCGGGAGGCTCGGTCAAATACAATGGAACATACCGTATTAACATATTCCAGACCTATCCCGGTCCCGCTGTCCTAGTGGCAACAGGCAAGTTCTATGCTGGTCTGACCGACAGCCTATCCTACCAGCGAACCGCGCAGGTCTCCATCCTAGCCCAAGGATACGCCTCCAACGAAAACATCACAATGAGAATATTGCATGCTGGGATTCCGGCGTCCGGTTTTCCGATATCTCAGCTAGCAAACGGAAATGGAGTATTCTCCTACCTCTGGCCAATACCGGTCTCGACACCACTTGGAGGCTATAACGTATCTCTATCGGGGCAGGTAACTGTGAAGAAGCCGCCCGACTCTCAAATCTTCACCGTTCTGCCAACGAGCGTCTCCATATCGCAGTTAGCGGCTAACGTGATCCTGCTTCAAGGGTCTCAGATCGCAGCCTTCTCTTTCGCCGCAGTCTATCCCGATGGGAGCCATGCCAAGACCGGCATGACGACAATTCGGGTAGTCGAACCCGACGGGGTCACCATCCACCCCGTCAGCATGTCCTACAACACCACGGTCAACGCATTCGAGGGAACCTACCGGATAGCCTCCAGCGGTCCGTCAGGCGGCTGGGCCACCATCATTGATGTGAACGGCCTTGATGACGGATACGGAAATGTGGGACCGTCCACAAGTGTGGTGAGAGGTTTCGTCGTAGAGCCCGCAGCTTCTCAGAATCCTCAGACTTCAACGGTCACTTACCTACTTCTCATAGCAGTTATCCTCTTGGCGGTAGCCCTAACGGTCCTTGTTTCATGGGTCTTGTTCTTCGCGAGAAAGAAGGTCCAGCGGAGTGTGTTGAAGGTTGACTTGCAATCGATCGAGCGAGAAGCCGCACGGGTTCAGAATCGAGACTTTTTCGCGAAGGTGCGCGACCAGTTGAAGCAGCGGCAGCAGGCGAAACCAGAGGAGGACGCCAAGGACGGTTAGGAGCATAGCAATTCATTCTTTCAAGGGTGGCACGGGTAAGAGTACGATATCGGCCAATCTGGCGGCTGCCCTGGCTTTGAAGGGAAAGAAGGTTGGAGTGATGGACATGGATTTAGAGGGTCCCGGTTTACATGTAATATTCGGTCTGGATCCATATGAGTTGCCTTTTACGCTGAACGACGTGCTGGTTAACGGTGCTCAGCCCGAGCGAGCAGCTCTCAGGATGAATGATAGACTCCACTTAGAGAGAGGAGAGATCTATTTTTCTCCGGCCAGTGTCAAGGTCGAAGATATTCTGAAGAGCCTGAGATCAGGCTTCGAGCTGGACTCGTTTTCCAATGCCATCAACACGCTAGCAGAGAAGTTTAGCTTAGATTATCTCATTGTAGACACACATCCCGGCCTCGAGGACGACACGCTGCTGGCGATGGGCGTTTGCAACAACCTTCTCGTAGTGTCGCGGTTAGACCAGCAGGACATGTTTGGCACAGGCGTCCTAGCAGAAGTCGCTAGGACCCTGGAGAAACCCACGCACTTGGTTTTGAACATGATCCCTCTCGCGTTAAATTCTTCAGAAGTGTCAAAGATCGCCAGTAAGATCGCCGCAAACTTCAAGATTCAGGTCCTAGGATGGCTACCTTTCTCCGAAGACATTGTCAGCTCTCTCAGCAAGTCCGTCTTCATCCTAACCAACCCCAGGCATTCTATGACCACGCGGTTCAACGAATTCGCAAGAAGGCTGGAGAGCCTAGATGAGGTAAACTAGCCCGATGAGCTCGCTGGAAAGATACTCCACCAACCGTGTGAGACGACTCATCGGCTCAATCAACTCCATTCGTTTCAAGGATGATACTGGAGAGGTTGAATATTTCGGGCAGCAGGTCGTCATGCTAAGAAGGGACGCGTTCACCCTCATCCGGGATGAGCTCACACGAGTAGCAGGAGGAGCTAGCCAAGTCATCTTGGGTATAGCCGGCCACACTGTTGGTAAGGAGGAGGGAAGAGCGCTACTGGCCAAAGCAAAGGCTCCTGGAGTCAGGCTTCCTCAGTCACTTCCGATCTTCATCCGCTTGGCTGTTGAAGAGACTAACATGGGCTATGGGAAGGTCAAGATTGAAGACTTTAGTACTGAATCTGGAACAGTCAACATCTCTCTCTCCAACAGTTTTGAGGTGGACCCGTACAGACACACTCTAAAGCCCACCTGCGCCTTCACGCTCGGCTACCTCAAAGGAATCTTCTCCGAGTTGGTAGGTAGAGACTTTGAGGGCAAGGAAACAGAGTGCAAGAGCAAGGGAGACGCCGG
>WNFX01029192.1_pt1 | contig 11719 bp, 9 predicted proteins | sample 5400111 | NCBI WGS metagenome assembly WNFX01 (sample SAMN13153363, study PRJNA577476) | soil metagenome | isolation source: 40 cm soil or saprolite under grassland replicate 1 | place: USA:California | collected 2016-06-15
CGTGACGTTCTCTTCGGGGTACGTCCAGACGTTTCCGTGGCGGCGCTTCATCGTCTACGACCTCGCAGCAGGCATCACCTGGGCGACCTATGCGACCCTCCTCGGCTACTTCGGCGGCAAGACGTTCGAGAACCATCCGTGGTGGGGCCTTCTGCTCGCGCTCGTCGGCGCGCTGAGCGTCGGTTTCGCCGTCGAGCTGGGTCGCCATCTTTGGTCGCGCCGTCGCGCTCGACCCGCGTGAAACTTCACGTCACCGGTGCGAGCGGATTCCTCGGAAGGGAGCTGCTCCGACGTGCTCCAGCTGCATCGGGCGCACGAGTCGAGATACGCGACGCAGCTGCGGTACGTGCCGCGTTCGAGCGGCTCCGGCCCGATGTCGTGATCCACACCGCGTACCGGCAGGAAGGAGCGGACGCCTGGGAGACGACCGTGGAAGGAGCGGAGAACGTCGCGCGTGCGGCACGCGACCTCGGCGCGAGGCTGCTCCACCTGTCGACGGACGTCGTCTTCGACGGCCGCAAGGGATCCCCGTACGTCGAGGAGGACGAGCCCTCGCCGGTGACGGAGTACGGCCGCGCGAAGGCGGAGTCGGAAGCGCGCATTCGGGCCGTGCATCCGGAGGCGCTCGTCGTCCGGACGTCGCTCATCGTCGGCGGCCCGGGCCACGAGCCGTCGAAGCACGAGCTCGCGGCGCTCGATCCGGCGAAGGTGTTCTACGAGGACGAGGTCCGCTGTCCTATCCAGGTGGGCGACCTGGCAGACGCATTGCTCGAGCTCGTCGCTCTCGATGTGAGCGGCGTCGTGCACGTCGCGGGTGCGGACGCCCTCTCGCGGGCGGATCTCGCCGAGCTCGTCGCCGGACGTCCCGTGCGCCGATCGCCTTCGCCGCCGGGTCGCCCGCTCGACTGCTCACTGGACAGCTCCCGTGCGCGTGCACTGCTGCGGAGTGAGCTCAGCGGCATCCGCTGCGGAGAACCCGGTCGAGTGGTACGAGTGGGGGGACGAGGCTTTCGGACGTGCGCAGGAGGAGGACAAGCCTCTGCTCGTCTCCGTCGGCTACAGCTCCTGCCACTGGTGCCACGTCATGGCCCACGAGTCGTTCGAGGACGACGCGATCGCACAGCTCATGAACGAGCTCTTCGTCAACGTGAAGGTCGATCGCGAGGAGCGCCCGGACGTGGACGCGGTAACGATGGAAGCGACGGTCGGGATGACCGGGAGCGGGGGCTGGCCGACCACCGTCTTCATGACTCCGGAGGGGAAGCCGTTCTACGCCGGCACGTACTTCCCGCCCGAGCCTCGGCACGGGCTCGCGAGCTTCCGTGACGTGCTGGAAGCCGTCTCGCGGGCATGGCGCGAGCGCCGACAGGACGTCGAGCGCCAGGCGAGCAGGATCGACGAGACCCTCCGGCAGGCGGCCGAGGTCGCGCCGTCACAGCAGCCTCTGACGCAGACCCTGCTGCGCGAGGCGGCGTGGGAGATTGCGCGCACGTTCGAGGCGTCGTTCGGCGGCTTCGGGCACGCGCCGAAGTTCCCGGCCGCGTCGACGCTCGAGTTCCTCCTGCGGCGAGGAGACGACGAGTCGCTCGCGATCGCGACTGCGACCTTCGACGGAATGGCCGCGGGCGGCATGTACGACATCGTGGGCGGCGGCTTCCACCGCTACTCGGTGGACGAGCGCTGGCTCGTCCCCCACTTCGAGAAGATGCTTTACGACAACGCCCTCCTCGCCTCGGCTTACCTGCACGGGTGGGTCGTCATCGGCAAGCCGCGCTACCGCGAGATCGTCGAGGAGACACTCGACTACGTGCTCCGCGAGCTCGCGCTATCGGAGGGCGGGCTCGCGTCGGCGCAGGACGCCGACACCGACGGCGTGGAAGGGTTGACGTACACCTGGACGGCGGAGGAGGCGGAGGCTGCGGGACTGCCGCGGGAAGTGCTCGAACCGTTCGAGGACGGTCGGGCGATCGTTCGTGGCGAGCTGTCCGCAGCCGCTCGCGCGCAAGCGCTCGAGGTGCGGCTCTCGCCGAAGCCGGCTTCCGTCTCGAGCGTGACGACTGGCTGGAGGCAGCCCGCTCGCTCGCGTCGTTCCTGCTCGGGCCGCTCTCGGATAGTGACGGCAGGCTTCTCCGCTCGCGACGCGCGGGTTGGTCGAGCGGTACCGGGTTCCTCGACGACTACGCCAACGTCGCGTTCGGGCTCCTCGAGCTGCACGCCGCAACCGGCGAGCTCCGCTGGCTGCTCGAGGCGAACCGCCTCGCGCGACTGGCGGTCGAGCTCTTTGCCGACGAGCAGAACGGCGGCTTCTTCCTGTCCTCGCCTGAAGCCGATGGTCGCGTGCCCCGTACGAAAGATCTGCAGGACACGCCTGTCCCGTCCGGCAACTCGATGCTGGCGGCGGTGCTCATGCGCCTCGCTCGCATCTGGGGCGACGACCCGCTCGAGCAGCAGGCCGTGTCGGTCTTCCGCCTCGTCGAGCCCCATGTCCGGCGGGCGCCCGGTGCGTTCGCGTGGGCCCTCTGCGGCCTCGAGTTCTGGTTCAGCACGCCGCACGAGATCGCGATCGTCGGGCCTGTCTCGTCGCCCGTCGCGCGGGCCGCGCTCGCGCCGTTCCAGCCGAACGCGGTCGTCGCCGTCGGGCCGACGGACGAGGTGCCGCTGCTCGAAGGCAAGGGCCTCGTCGACGGCATGCCGGCCGTCTACGTGTGCGAGCGTTTCGTCTGCAAGCGACCAGCCACGGAGCCGGAGGAGTTGAGGGCATGAAGGTCTGTCTCATGATCGAGGGGCAGGAGGGCGTGACCTGGGACGACTGGGTGCGCCTTGCCCGCTTGACGGAGGAGAGCTGGCTCGACGGCCTCTTCCGCTCCGACCACTACACCGCGATCATCCGTGACGACGCGGCGGCGCTCGACGCCTGGACGACGCTGGCCGGGCTGGCCACGCTAACCGAGCGCATCCGGCTCGGGACGCTCGTCTCCCCGGCCACGTTCCGACATCCGAGCGTCGTCGCGCGGATGGCCGTGACGGTCGACCACATCTCCCGCGGGCGGGTCGAGGTCGGCCTGGGCTCCGGTTGGTACGAGCGCGAGCACCTTGCGAACGGCTTCCCGTTCCTCGACGCCAGACAGCGATTCGACCTTTTCGCAGAGCAGGTCGAGGTCGTCGTCAAGTCGTGGACCGAGGAGCGTTTCGACCACCGGGGCGCGGCCTACGCCCTCGAGGGCCAGACCGCGGTTCCACGTCCGTATCAAGCTCCGCATCCACCGCTCCTGCTCGGTGGGACCGGCCGTCCCCGGTTCGCGGCGCTCGCCGCTCGCTACGCAACCGAGGTGAACACGCTCGGCGCCCCGAACGACGAGCTGCGAGTGCGTCGCGCCCGGCTCGAGGCTGCGTGTGTCGAGGCGGGCCGCGATCCGTCGACCCTCGCCTACTCCGTGATGACGTCTTGCTTCGTAGGCTCGGACGAGGCCGAGGTGCTCGACCGGATCCGGAAGTTCGAGTCGGTCCGGGGAAACAACTCCGACCCTTCTTCCGTCCTCGCCGAGCGTCGCGACCGCTGGCTCGCGGGCACGGTCGAGCAGGTCGCCGAGCGAATCGAGGAGCTGCGCGCGATCGGAGTGAGCCGCGTCTTCCTGCAGCACCTGAACCACTCGGACGACGAGATGATCGCCCTGATCGGGGAACGGCTCATCCCGATGGTGGCGGCGTAGTCTCGACGGAGCCGCCCCAAGAGCGAGGTGCCGGCTTTGCCGGCGCCGGAGCGGGTAGCGGCGTAGTCTCGACGGAGCCGCCCCAAGAGCGAGGTGCCGGCTTTGCCGGCGCCGGAGCGGGTAGCGGCGTAGTCTCGACGGAGCCGCCCCAAGAGCGAGGTGCCGGCTTTGCCGGCGCCGGAGCGGGCATTACGTAGAGTCGTAGAGTCTGGCGCATGACGACCACAGAGATCACGGGAGCGGAGGAGGTCGCGTGGGACCTCTCCGACCTGTACGAGACTGCCGGCGACCCACGGTTCGAAGCTGACGTCAAGGAGGCCGAAGACGCAAGTGCCGCCTTCCGGGAGCGCTACTACGGGAAGGTCGCCGGGCTCTCCGCCGCCGAGCTCGCCGAGGCGATTGCAGAGCTGGAGCGAATCGAGTCGCTCATCACGCGCGCAGGCTACTTCGCCCATCTCGAGTTCTCGACGAACATGGCCGACCCCACCCGCAGCGCGCTCGTCGCGCGGCTGACCGAGAAGGGAGCAGCTCTCGAGACGCAGCTCCTCTTCTTCGGCCTGGAGATCGCCGACCTCGAGGACGAGGCCGCCGAGTCGTTCCTCGCCAGCCCCGAGCTCGAGAAGTGGGATCACTGGATGCGGTCTCTCAGGAAGTTCCGGCCCTACCTCATGAGCGAGCCCGAGGAGAAGATCTTCACCGAGAAGTCGGTCTCCGGCGTCTCCGCCTGGGACCGCCTGTATGAAGAGCTCCTGGGCGCGCTCCGCGTCGACATCGACGGCGACGAGGTCGCCTTCGAGGAAGCGATGTCCCGGCTTTACCTCGCGGATCGCAGCGAGCGCCTCGCGGCCGCCGAAGCGGTGACGAAGGCCCTCGAGCCGGGTCTCCGGACGCGCACGTTCATCTTCAACACGATCCTCCTGGACAAGTCGATCGACGACCGGCTGCGCGGCTACCCCACGTGGCTCTCGGCCCGGAACCTGCGTAACGAGACGACCGACGAGGCGGTTCAGGCCCTCATCGATGCGACCACCTCGCGCTACGACGTCGTCCAGCGCTACTACCGGTTGAAGGCAGGGATGCTCGGCCTGGACAAGATCGCCTACTACGATCGCTTCGCTCCGATAGCCGAGGACCCGACGAAGGTCTCGTGGGACGAGGCGCGGGACATCGTCGTCGAGGCGTACACCGAGTTCTCGCCGCGTTCGGGAGAGATCGTCGAGCGGTTCTTCCGCGACCGCTGGATCGACGCGCCGGTGCGGGACAACAAGCGAAACGGAGCCTTTTGCGCGACGACCATCCCGAACGCGCATCCCTACGTCCTCATGAACTTCACCGGAGACCGTCGCTCGATCCTGACGCTGGCCCACGAGCTCGGGCACGGCCTCCACGGCACGCTGTCCATGCCGCTCGGTCTCTTCAACGCCGACACGCCGCTCACGACGGCAGAGACCGCCTCGGTCTTCGGCGAGGCGCTCACCTTCAAGCGGCTCCTCGCCCTGGAGGACGATCCCGGCAAACGGCTGAACCTGCTCGCTGGCCGGATCGAGGACAGCATCGCGACCGTCTTCAGGCAGATCTCGATGAACCGCTTCGAGAACGCCGTACACACCGAGCGCCGGAGCGAGGGCGAGCTCTCGATCGAGCGCTTCCAGGAGCTTTGGCTCGAGAACCAGACGCGGATGTTCGACGACGCGGTCGACCTCGACGGCTACGGCACGTGGTGGAGCTACATCTCCCACTTCACGGGCGTGCCCGGCTACGTCTACGCGTACGCCTACGGCTACCTCTTCGCACTCGCCATCTTCCGCAAGTACGAGCTCGAGGGAGAGTCGATGGTCGAGCCGTACTTCGAGCTCCTGAGCACGGGAGGCTCGAAGACTCCCGAGGAGCTCGCGCAGATCGTCGGGCTCGACCTCGCCGATCCCGGAATCTGGGCGAGCGGGATCGACGCGCTCGCCGAGGAGCTCGACGCAGCCGAAGCGCTCGCGAACGAGATCGGCATCGGCTAACCGTGCGCAAGATCCGAATCCGCTCGCGCAGATTCGGATCGCGCGAAGATTCCTGACGCGCGGCCGCGGAGCGGCCGCGGACGCATCCGATTACACATCGAGCCCTCGCTGGACACTGAGATCAGTGGCGGCGCCGGGAGCGCGGAGTTACGCTCGCGGCGACAGGCAGGCCATTCGGTGAGGAGAAGGAGGAGGTCGGTGCGAAAGCTCATCGTGCCTTCGGTAGCCCTGATCGTCGCGCTCGCCGTCGGGATACCCGGTGCTCTCGGACGTCCAGCCGAGACGGGAATCACCGCCTCGAAGGTCGTCGTCGGCGGCACGTTTCCGGAGTCCGGGCCGGCATCGGCGTACGCGCCGATCGCCCCGGCGATGAAGGCGTACTTCGCGTACATCAACTCGCGGAAGGGCCCCGATGGCAAGCGCGGCGTCTACGGCCGCCAGATCAACTTCATCTACTACGACGACGGCTACAACCCGGCGAACACAGTCCAGCTCACGCGCAAGCTGGTCGAGGAAGACAAGGTGTTCGCCATCGTCGGGCAGCTCGGGACGGAGCCCGTGCTCGCCGTACGTCCGTACCTGAACCAGCAGAAGGTCCCCGAAGTGCTCGTCTCCACCGGCGCGACGGAGTTCGGCGCCGAGTGGAAGCAGTACCCGTGGACGATCGGCTGGGAGCCGGACTACATCGCGGAAGGCCGTCTCTTCGGCCTCCAGATCAAGAAGAACCAGTCGGGCAAGAAGATCGCCGTCCTGTACCAGAACGACGCGTATGGCAAGGACTACCTCTACGGTCTCAAGACCGCGCTCGGCTCGAGCTACTCGAAGGCGAACATCGTCGCCGAGGAACCGTACGAGGTGACCGCGGCGGACGTTCGGTCGCAGATGGCAAAGATCAAGGCGTCGGGCGCGGACGTCTTCCTGATCTTCGCCACGCCGAAGTTCGCCATCCAGTCATACGCCTTCGGGAAGGCGCTCGGCTTCAACCCGAGCACCATCTACATCAACCATGTCTCCGCTACGGCCGCCTACCTCAAGATCGCCGTCGGAGCGGCGGGCGCGGCGTACGTGAACGGGTCCCTCTCGATCGGCTATCTGAAGGATCCGTCGAGCCCCGCCCAGCAGAAGGATCCTGCCGTCGTCGACTACAAGCGCATCCTCGCGAAGTACGAGGCTTCGGCAGACCCGACCGATCAGCTGAACATGTACGGGTTCGCAAAAGCCGAGACGTTCGTGCAGGCGCTCTACAAGGCGGGGAAGAACCCGACTCGCGCGAGCCTGATGAAGGCGCTGCTGTCGCTGAACCTGAAGAACCGATTCCTTCTTCCGGGCGTCGTCCAGAAGACGAGCGCCAAGGACCACTTCATCATCAGCCAGATGCAGCTCCAGCGTTTCTCGGGCGGCGTATGGTCGAAGGTCGGCCCGCTCGTCCAGGCGCGGCCGCGGTAGTCAGAAGAGGAGGGGTCAGGCCTCCGGGCCCGGCCCCTTCTCCTCGAGCAGCTCTCGGAACGGCGCAAGCTCCTCCCAGTAGCGCTCCATCGTCGTCTGGCGATGCGCCGAGTGCAGGAGGTCGTATGGTGCGATGTTGACCGCCCGCACGATCCACTCGCCCTCGTCTCCGAGGTCGAGTACGTTGATGCAAGCGGGCGCCTGCTCGAAGTGCCCGAGGTAGATCCGTTTGGCGGTCAGCGCGTAGGAGAGGATCGCGCGGTTGACGCCGCCGTGGAGGACGGCGAGGGCCGTGTGCCAGCTCGCGTCCGCGACGAGCCTGTCGACGGCGGGCAGGACACGGTCGAAGAGCTCGCCGATCGACTCCCCGCGGAGGAAGCGCACGTCGTTCGGGATCACGCCGCGGAACGCATGGACGAACTCGTGCTCGAGCGCCTCCGGCGGGATCTCCGAGAGACGGCCGCCGCTGATCTCACGCAGCTCTGGCCACCGCTCGAGCTCGTGGCCGGGGGCCACGATCTCCGCGGTCTCCACCGTCCGCGGCAGACCGCTCGCGAGGACACGGTCGAGGCGGATTCCTGCGAGAGCGGCCGCCGCCGCCCGCGCTTGTTCGCGCCCCTCCTCGTTCAGCGACACCTCTGCGGGCTTCGGAAGCGGTCCGTCCTCGCCGACGTACGAGACCTCGGCGTGGCGCAGCAGATAGAGGCGGCGGCGTTCTCTCAATAGCGGTCCAGATACGAGGGGCTCGCGACGAGGAGCTTCTCGCGCACCTGCTGTTTGACGAGCGTGAGGGCGTCCTCGGGCACGTCGCCCGCGCGGATGCGTCGCGCGAGCTCCCAGTCCCGGTCCTGCGGAGGCGGCGACTCGCGCTCGACGATCCCGAGGGCGTTCATCGCGACGAGCGTGCGGAAGCGCAGGCGAGGGTCGTCGAGCGTGGGGAGGAGCTCGGCCTGGAGAAACTCGCGCACCGCGGCCGCGAGCTCGCCGGCCACGGGCCGGTCGGCTGTGGAAACTGTGGAAAAGGTGTCAGACACCGTCGGGGAGACCGTGTCGGGCACTGGAGGTGATCTGTCCGAACCCCGTCTCCGCGGGCCATGCCTTTCGATCAGGTCAAGGAGCTCGTACTCCATCTCGGCTGCGAGTCGCCCGAGGATCGCGAGCTCGACCGAGCGCTGCTCGTCCACGCCGAAGCGCCACGCGCGCACCAGCGGCCAGGCGACGTCTTCCGCGGGATCCCCCATGTGTGCGAACTCCCAGTCAAGGCTCCCAACGAGCCCGTTCTCGTCGACTGCAAGGTTCCCGAGTCGGAAGTCCCCGTGCGTGACGACGTGCTCGCGGTCACGAGGCAGCCGCTCGGCCACCCAACGCAGACCGAGCTCGATCGCCGGATGTGGCTCGCCCACGCTGTCCAGCTCGCCGTAGAAGCGCTCGATCGGATCGTCGTCCGCGAGCGCCGGCAGCCGTTCACGCGGGATGGCGTGGATGAGCGCGAGCTGCTCGGCCATCTGCATCGGAAGCGCACGGCGTGCGTCCTCGAGCTCCGGCCTCTGCACGATCCGGCGCCCGATCGTCTCCCCGCGGACCCGTTCCATGACGAAGGCCTCGCGGCCGGCGACCTCACCGAGGTAGGCGATCGACTCCGGAGCCAGGACGCCCGCCTCGCGGGCCGCGTGCAGCACCTCGAACTCGTCGCGGAGCGAGAGAGTCCCAGCGTGGATCACGCCTCCCCCTGCCCGCCGCACGAGCAGCTCCCGCCCGTCCTCCGTGTCGACCGCCCAAGCTTCCTTCGAAGCCCCTCCGGCGAGCAGGACGGCCCGCTCGACCTTCGCCCCGAGCGCCTCCTCGAGCGCCTGTTTCACAGGGCGAGCTCGGCGATTGCGCGGAGAGCCTCGACCTGCGGGGTCGAGACGAGAAGGCTCGTTGCGCCCGACTCGCGCCACGCGGCGAGCCGCTCTGCGATGCGCTCCTTCGGGCCGACCAGCGCGACCTCGTCGACGAAGCCGTCCGGCACGGCTACCGCGGCGTCCCGCTTCCGCCCGTCGAGGTAGAGCTCCTGGATCGCACGTGCCTCCTCTTCGTACCCGTAGCGGCGGAAGAGGTCGTTGTAGAAGTTCTTGCCCCGCGACCCCATGCCGCCGACGTAGAGGGCGTAGTACGGCTTGAGCGCGTCGCGACCGGCCTGAACGTCGTCGGTCAGCAGGGCCGGGGCGGTGGGAGAGATGTCGAACCCCGGGCGTGCTCGTTCGAATGCGGACGCAAACACGCTCCGCGCCTTCTCGGGCGACCAGAAGATCGGCAGCCAGCCGTCGGCGATCTCGAATGTCTGCCCGACCGCCCTGGGTGAGATCGCCGCCAGGTAGATCGGGATGTCCGCGCGAAGCGGCCTCGCCATGAGCTTGAGCGGCTTGCCGAGGCCGCTGCCGCTGCGGAGCGGGACGTCGTAGTGCTCGCCGTGATACTCGAGCACCTCGCGCCTGAGAACCGTGCGCACGATCTCGACGTACTCACGGGTTTTCGGAAGCGGCTTCCCCCACGGCTGTCCGTGCCAGCCCTCGACGACCTGCGGCCCCGAGGTGCCGAGTCCGAGGACGAAGCGGCCGCCTGAAAGGAGGTCGAGCGTCGCCGCGGTCATCGCGGTGTTGGCGGGCGTCCGGCCGGGGATCTGCATGATCGCCGAGCCGAGCTTGATCGTCGTCGTCGTCGCCCCGAGCCACGAGAGGACGGTGACGCAGTCCGTTCCCCAGGCCTCCGAGGCCCAAGCCGAGTCGTAGCCGAGCCGCTCGGCCTCCTGCGCGAGCGCGATCGGCTCCAGCGGGTTCGTCCCCGGCGGGGCGTAGCCCATGGAGAAGCCGATGTGCACTGTGCTATCGCACCTGGCTGCCCGGGCCCATGACTGCGATGCTAAACGCGTGGCGATCGCCGATTTCCGACCGACGGATGAGGTGGTCACGCTTCGCACTCGGGTGCGCGCCTTCCTGGAGGAGCACGTCTTTCCGAACGAGCCTGCCCTCGACCGCGAGGACGAGGAGTCAGATCTGCTCGTCACGCGGCTGCGCGGCGTGGCTAAAGAGCAGGGCTTATGGGCTCCTCACCTGCCGCCGGAGGCTGGAGGATCGAACGGGAGCTTCCTCACGTACGCGCACCTGAACGAGGAGATCGGTCGCTCGCTCTGGGCGCAGCTCGTGCTCGGCTGTCAGGCGCCGGACGCGGGGAACGCGGAGATCCTGTGGCAGTTCGGCACGATGGAGCAGAAGGAGCGCTGGCTCAAGCCACTCGTCGCGGGCGCGGTGCGCTCGTTCTTCTCGATGACGGAGCCCGAGGTGTCCGGCTCGGATCCGACGGCTCTGCGAACGCGAGCTGTGCGCGACGGAGACGAGTGGGTGATCGATGGCCACAAGTGGTTCTCGTCGGGTGCGGAGGGGGCGGCGTTCGGGATCGTGATGGCGGTCACCGATCCGGACGCCGAGCCGCACCGGCGAGCGACGCAGATCGTCGTCCCGGCGGAGACTCCGGGCGTCGAGATCCGGCCCGTCCCGGTCCTGGGCCACAGAGGCCGGGGGTGGACGACGCATTGCGACGTTCGCTACACGGGCGTTCGCGTCCCCGTGGAGAACATGCTCGGCGAGGAGGGAGCCGGGTTCCGGATCGCGCAGAAGCGACTGGTGCCCGGCCGCATCCATCACGTCATGCGCTGGCTCGGCCAGATGCAGCGAGCGTTCGAGCTCATGTGCTCGTACGCGCTCGAGCGTGAGGCGTTCGGCGGCCCGCTCGCGGAGAAGCAGACCGTTCAGACCTGGATCGCCGACTCCGCGGCGGAGATCCAGGCCTGTCGCCTGCTGACCCTCGACGCGGCGCACAAGATCGACGGTGGCAAAGACGCGCGCGTGGAGATCTCGCTGCTCAAGTTCTACGCGGCGCGAGTGCTGAACGAGGTGCTCGACCGGGCCGTGCAGGTGCACGGGGCGCGCGGGCTGACGGACGAGACGCCGCTCGCCTCGATGGCGCGGCAAGCGCGTGGCGCGCGCATCTACGACGGGCCGGACGAGGTCCACCGCATGGTCGTCGCCCGCCGCATCCTGCAGGCGTTCGCGGAAGGCGACGGCTGGCGGTTCGAGTGACGAGCCCGCGCGGCAAAGTGTCGCCCCTCGTCTTCTTCAGCGTCATTGCGTTGCTCGGGGCAGCGGCGCCCACTGGAGCGACTCCGAAGATGCGGTATCCCGTGATTGCCGCCGCCGGAGACATCGCCTGCGACCCGTTCGACGGCTCGTACGACGGGGGACGCGGCACCTCGAGCGCGTGCCGGCAGCTCGCGACCTCGAACCTCCTGCTCAGAGGCAGCTATACGGCTGTGCTCACGCTCGGGGACAACCAGTACGAGGACGGCGCGTACGCGAAGTACCTCTTCTCGTACGCCAGGTCGTGGGGGCGCGTGAAGCGGATCACGAGGCCGGCGCCCGGCAATCACGAGTACGAGACGCGCGGCGCCTCGGGCTACTTCCGCTACTTCGGGAGGGCGGCGGGCCCGCCCGGACGCGGGTACTACAGCTTCGACCT
>WNFX01005919.1_pt1 | contig 11718 bp, 6 predicted proteins | sample 5400111 | NCBI WGS metagenome assembly WNFX01 (sample SAMN13153363, study PRJNA577476) | soil metagenome | isolation source: 40 cm soil or saprolite under grassland replicate 1 | place: USA:California | collected 2016-06-15
CTGTTCTGGAAGCGGAACCACCCGCCATCCCGGTAGCGCCGGTCCGGGCCGACACGGTTCTGACCCTGCAGGGCGCGCGACCGCGGGCGCCTGTCGCTCCCCCCGCCGCGCCCGCCGCCCCCGCCGCGCCCGCCCCGCCCCGCCCCGCCGCGCCTAAGACACCCGTGACCGGGGAAGCGGAGGATGTCCCGGACATCGTTCGCGAGGCCAACGCGGCGCATGCCGCGTTCTCACCGGCGGCCGCGGCGACGCAAACCCCCGCGGCGTTGATCGCGCAGCTGGGGGACCGGCCGGACGGGCCGCATGTCGGCGACGTGCTCGCAATCCTTGGCCGCCAGCTCGAGACCGCGATGAAGACCAACCGCGTCTCGCAAGCGCTCGCGATTGTGGCGGGAATCGTTCGGGCCGAGCAACAGGTGACCGATGCGAGCCGGCGCCGTCAGTATTCGATCGCCCTGAAGCGGATGTACAACAAAGCCTTCCTCGAAGGGATCGCCGAGGTGGCCAACCATCCTTCCGACCGCGACGATGCGCTGCTGGTGTTGCGCCGGGCAGGCGAGGACGGCGTCGAGGTGCTGCTCGATCTGCTCGTCGCGGCCCCGACCATCGAAGAGCGCCGCGGCATTTTCATGGCACTGACTGGGATGAAGGAAGGCACCGACCAACTCGTGCACATGCTGGGACATCACCAGTGGTTCGTGGTGCGCAACGTGGCGGAGTTGGCGGGCGAGCTCGGCCTCGAGGAGGCGGTCCCAGCCCTGGCGCAGCAGCTCGCGCACGAGGACGAGCGCGTCCGCAAGGCAGTGGCGCTGGCGCTGGCGAAGATCGGGTCGAGTGGGGCGGCGGAGCCCTTACGCCGGGCGCTGCGGGATAAATCACCCGAGGTGCGCATGCAGGCGGCCCTCGGCGTTGGCCGGAAATCGAGCGCGCTGGCGATGCCGCTCGTCGCCGCGATGGAAGAGGAAGAAGACGAGGGCGTCGAACGCGAGCTGATCCTCGCGCTCGGACGCATCGGGAGCGCGTCGGCGGTGCAAGCGCTCATCAAGTTCGCGCAGCCCGGCGGCCGCTTATTTGGCCGCAGGCCGGCCGCGCTGCGGGCGATGGCGGTCGAAGCGTTGCGCCTCGCCGCGACACCAGCGGCCATCGGAACGCTCGAGGGGTTGACGGACGACGGTGACAAGGAGGTGCGCGCGGCCGCGCATTCGGCGCTCGCGGATTTGAAACGAAAATAGGCAGCTTTTGCTGCCTTAATGTCACTTGCATATCGCCAGTAAAACTGCGTTTTGCAACGTCAAATATCACGACGGAAGCACGGCCGAATTCCGCTCCGTAGTAGCCACGTAAACAATTGTCAGATATTGGCTTGTCATGTGACCGCTGAAATGGGTGCGGTTCTTGCCCGTGTCGTCGGTGCGTTCGTGTACCCTAGGACCTCTTCGGTCAGGAGAGATCATGAAAGTCGTTCGCGTAGTCTTCGCGTTGCTCGCCCTCTCGGCGTTGCCGCTCGTCGCGGTCGCCGCGCAGGGCAGCAGCAACGCCAACAAGTGCAAGAACACGCCGCAGGCTGGACAGAACGGCAACAGCCAGCGCGGTGCTGCTGCGGTCGCACAGGCCCAGGCCAACAAGTGCCCGGCGCCCGTGCCTCCGCCTGCTGTGGTGCCTCCTGCCGCGCCGCCTCCGGCTCCGGCGCCACTGCCGCCACCGCCGCCGCCGCCTCCGGCGCCACTGCCACCGCCACCGCCGCCGCCTCCGGCTCCGGTGCCGCCGCCGCCGCCTCCTCCTCCTCCGCCTTCAAGCCCGCCGTCTGGGCCGCATCAGGCGCGGGGCGTGGTGTTCGAGGATCTCGATGGCGACGGGAGACAGGACGTCTTCTCGAGTGAGATGGGCATCGAGGGCTGGACCGTCAACCTCTATTGGAACGGCCAGGTTATCGCCAGCACCTCGTCGCTTAGCGACGGGAGCTTCGTCTTCCAGAACCTCGGCAACACGACGTATAGCGTGTGTCTCGGCGCCCCTCCCGCCGGCCAGGGCCCGTATAATCAGACGCTACCGGTGGGTGGCTCAGGCTGTAGTGGAGCCGGCTACACGTTCATGTTCAACAGTCAGTTCATGACGTGGTCCGTGAACAATTTCGGCGAGCAGTTGCAGTTGCCGTAGGCTTGTCGCAAAACTCCTGACCAACTCAGGGCTCCGGGCAGTTTCGCCGGGGCCCTTTTTTTCAGGTCTATTTCGGGACAAAATCCGTTCCGGGCTCCAGCTTTCGCGCGAACGCTGCCAGCAGATCCGCCGCGCGATCGAGGTCCTCGAGCGCTACCATCTCGTTTGGACTGTGCATGTAGCGGTTGGCGACGCTCACGAGCCCGGTCGGAATGCCGCGCATGGCGTTATAGATCGCATCGGCATCGGTTCCGGTGTCGCGCGGCGCTGCCTGGATGGTGTACGGGATCTCCGCCTGCTCTGCGCACTCTACCAGCATGTCGAACACCACCGCGCTCACCGAGGACCCGCGGCTCAAGACGATCCCACCGCCGAGCTTGTGGTCGCCCGAGTGCTTCTTATCCGCGCCGGGGTAATCGGTCGCGTGCGTGACATCGACGACGACCGCGACGTCGGGCTCGATGCCGACCGCGCTCGTCCGCGCGCCGCTTCCCGTCCAGGCGATCTCCTCGCGCGTCGAGGCCACGGAGAACACGGCCGCGTGTTTCGGCCGCTGTGCCGCCAAGCGGCGCAGCGCCTCGGCGGCAACGAACGCGCCTATGCGGTTGTCCAGACTACGGGAGACGATGCGGCCGTTGGGGTACTCTTCGACCCGGCTGTCCAGCACACCCGCGTCGCCGACGCGCACGCGGTGCACGGCTTCATCGTGGCTGGCGGCGCCAATGTCGATCCACAAGTCGATCACTTTGGTGACCCGGTCGAGATCCTCCTTTTTCAGCTGATGCACCGCCTTCTTGCCGACCACGCCGTGCACGGGCCCGTTCCGCGCGAGCAGCAACACGCGCTGCCCCACGAGAACTTGTGAATCCCACCCTCCGATGCCGCTGAAATAGAGAAAACCTTCCTCGTCGATGTGTGTGACCTGCAGGCCGATCTCGTCGATATGGCCCGCGAACATCACGCGGGGTTTGCCCTTGGAGTTGAGCGACGCCACGGAATTGCCATGAACATCGGCGCGCACATCGTCGGCAAACGTGGCGACTTCGTCACGCCACACCCGTGCCGGCGCCTGCTCGAACCCCGAGGGCCCCGCCGTATCGAGCAGCTTCTTGAGAAATCCGACGGTCTTGATGGTCACGCTGTCGTTTTGGATGTCGTTATAGTGTCGTTATAGTGTTTACTGTCGGTGCAGGCCCGTGCGATAGAGCAGGAACCCCAGAGTGGCAAACATGATCAGGCCGATGATGGCTGACGTCGCAAAACCACCCAGCGCGTGATACAGGGGGATCTTCTCCGCGAGCCAGTCGGCCGCCATTCCTCGCGCGCTGCCCCAACCCGCTATTGCCGCGACCGCGATCCCGCAGATTGCGCCGCCCGCGATCAGCCCGCTCGCAAACAGGACGCCCGGGCCTGATTCGATTTCCGCGAGCGACCGGTTGTCGGAACGACTGCGGCGCTCAACCAGCCAGCGCACGACCCCGCCCGCAAACATTCCCGCCGACGTAGTGATGGGGAGATACACGCCGACAGCCACAGGCAGCGACGATACGCCCATCAACTCGATCGCGATTGTGAGAAACACGCCGATGAGGACGAGGGCCCAGGGCAGCCGGTGTGTCAGGATGCCATCGGTGATCAACGCCATCAGCGTGGCCTTGGGCGAATCGAGGCGCTTCAGCTCGTGGCCACGATATTCGCGGATGCGTCCGCCGATGCCGGGATCCACGACATACCGAATCTCGTGCGTTGCGGGATCGACCAGGTATTTGCCGGGTGGCACGCCCTGCGTCTCCACGTACACGCGAATTACCTGGTACGCGTTGTTGTCGATCGAATCGGTCCCGCCGATGCCGAAGTGCGCCATCGTCTCCGTGTGCACCACGACATTCCCGTCCGGTGTGGTGCCGCTCGCCGGCGCCACAAAGCCGGGTCGCGTTTCCGGGACTTGGTAACTGTAGGCGCTGTTGAGGAACGTGAGTGTCCATCCCACCGCCAGCGCCGAGCCGATCGCCCCGATCAGAATCGCGATCTGCTGCCGCCGCGGCGTCGAGCCGACCAGGAATCCGGTCTTCAGGTCCTGCGAGGTGTTGCCGCCGTTCGCGACCGCAACCGCGATCACGCAGGCAATTGAGATCGCGCGCACGCGGTCATCGATCTGGTTCCAGCCGAGCAACAGAAAGATGAAGGAGATGGCGATCAGGGCCGCGATCGTCATCCCGGAGATGGGATTCGCCGAGCTGCCCACCTGGCCGCAGATGCGTGACGAGACGGTGGTAAAGAAGAAGCCGAAAATGATGATCAGGATACCGCCGAGCAGGTTCACGCCGATCTGTGGGATGAGGGCGATCGCGATAGCGAGCACGATCGAGCCGAACACGGTCAGGCTGATCGGCAAATCGTCATCGGTGCGGAGCTTGGCGGCCACCGCCTGGCCAAGCCGGCTGGCGCGCATGTCCGCAAATCCGGCTCGGAACGCCGAGACGATGGTGGGGAGTGAGCGCGCCAGCGCGATGATGCCGGCGCTCGCCACGGCACCGGCGCCGATATAGAACACGAACGCCGCGCGGATCTCGCCCGCATTCATGTCGCGGATCAGCTTCGTCGTCCCGAACATCGGCTCCGTCATCGCGCTGCCAAACAGCTTGATGGCCGGCATCAGCACGACGTACGCGAGGCACCCGCCGGCGAACAGGTATCCAGCGATGCGCGGTCCGATGATGTACCCGACGCCGATCAGCTCGGGACTCACCTCCACCCGCACCTCGGCGCCCTGGTAGGAACGGAGCACCTTCCCTGGATACTCTTGCCACACCTTCAAGGCCGTCATGAGGAACTTGTAGACGAATGCGATGCCGAATGCCTGGAACACCGTCTTGGCGTGAATACCGCCGCGCTCCCCGGCGATGAGGACTTCGGCGCAGGCGGTCCCCTCGGGGTAGGGCAGATTGCCGTGCTCTTTCACGATCAGCGCGCGGCGCAGCGGGATCATCATCAGGACGCCCATGAGGCCGCCGGCAATCGCCAGGATCGTAACGCGCGAGATGTCGAGATCGTAGCCCATCAACAAAATCGCGGGGATCGTGAACACGACCCCCGCCGATACCGAGTCCGCCGCGGAGCCGGTCGTCTGGACGATGTTGTTTTCGAGAATCGTCGAGCGCCCGAGCCAGCGGAAAATCGTGATGGAGAGGACCGCAATCGGAATCGATGCGCTGACGGTGAGGCCGATCTTCAGCGCCAGGTAGACGTTGGAGGCGCCGAAAATGAGGCCTAGGAGAACTCCTAGGACGATCGCGCGTGGTGTGAGCTCCGCGGGGGCCTGCGTGGCCGGAATGTACGGCTCGTGATGTGCGGCCGGGATGCTCGTCATAGGCGGCTCAATCTGCCCTCACGATGGCGCGGGTGTCCAGCAGCGAACCTGCTCGGGCTCTCACGGGTATGCAGGGGCCCCATGACGGAATCAACCGATTTCATGCTGGAAGACTTGCGCGCGGCGCTCGACGGGCTCTACGACGTCGAGGCCCCGATCGCCCGCGGCGGAATGTCGCTCGTCTATCTCGCGCGCGAGCGGCGGCTGGACCGGCCGGTGGCGATCAAAGTGTTACACCCTGATTTGGCCCGTGACGGCGCGAATCGTGACCGGTTCCTGCGCGAGGCGCGGACCGTGGCGCAGCTGACGCATCCCAACATCGTGCCGATCTTCACCGTGGGCGAGATCGACGGGTTCGTGTTCTTCGCGATGGCCTACGTGACGGGGGAAACGCTGGCGCGGCGTGTCACGGCGCGCGGCCCGCTCGACCCGCACACCGCCGGCCGGATGCTGTGCGATATCGGCGAGGCGCTGGACTACGCGCATGCGCGCGGCGTGGTGCATCGCGACGTGAAGCCGGACAATATCCTGATCGACGCGGCCACGGGGCGGGCGCTGCTCTCCGACTTCGGGATCGCGCATGCGAGCCCCCTGTCGCGCGTGTCGGGACAGCTGGGACGTCCCTCCGCGCCGCGCGGACACGTGGTCGGCACGGCGGCGTTTATGAGTCCGGAACAGGCGAGCGGCGACCTCGTGGACGCCCGGAGCGATATCTACTCCCTCGGCGTGGTCGCATTCTACGCGCTGTCGGGCCGGCTGCCCTTCCAGGCGGGCACCGACGAGGGGTTTCTGGCTCAACACATCTCGGATACCGCTCCCAAGATCACGACAGTCGTACCGCTCGTGCCGCCGCGACTGGCGCAAATCGTGGATCGCTGTCTCTCGAAGGAGCCGTGGGCGCGCTACGCCGATGCGGCGGCGCTGGTGCGGGCAATAGCGGAAGCGGTTGCGCCACCGGCCGTGCCGCTGGCGATCCGCGCCTTCATGGTTCGGAGCACGCACCTCGAGGCGCCCGCGCTGATTTCCGCCTTCGTGACCGGCGTCGGGTTGTTGCCGGCGACCGCTGCCGCATGGCTGTCACCGGCGACGGCGCCCGTGCGGGCAGCCACGACCGTCGCGCTTGGTGTTGCACTGCTGCTGCCGGTCGTGGTGGCGATCGTCAGGGTACGCCGCTTGCTTGCCGACGGTCACCAGCGCGAGGAGTTGGTCGCGGCTCTGACCGCGCGCCAGGCGCGCCGGCGTGAGGAGTTGGCGTTCGTATACGGTCCGGGCCCTACCAGTTTCGAGCGCTCCTTTGGATGGCTGGCGCGCCTCGCACTGCTAACGACCACCGCCGTCGTTGGCGGCGTGCTGGGAGTCATCGACGTTCCTCCCCTGCTCGCGCCGCTCCTTCCGTCCATCTTCACGACCGGAGCGGCGATCGCGTTGCTCGCGGCCGTCGTAGCCCGCGCCCGAACAGAACAGCGCACGGATCCATTGGGGGAGCGCAGCCTGCGGTTTTGGCGGGGCCCGCTGGGCCGCGCGCTGTTTCGGATCGCCGGGCGACGCCCTGCGGCGGGCCCGTCGATCGTGACGGTGCTCGGTCGCCTGGAAACGCCTGCGTGAAGTGAGGAGCGTTAGTTTACGGATGCGATGACGCATCCCGCCCCTGATCGATTGTTCCTGGATTTCCAGAGTGCGGTCGCCGGCCGCTACTCGCTCGAGCGTGAGCTGGGCCGCGGTGGCATGGGCGTCGTCTACCTGGCGCGGGAGGTCCGGTTGGATCGGCCCGTCGCGATCAAGCTGCTGCCGCCGTCGAAAGCAACCGACCCCAAACTGCGCGAGCGGTTTCTGCGCGAGGCGCGGACGGCGGCCAAGCTGTCCCACCCGAACGTCATCCCGATTCACGCCGTCGAGGAGATCGGCGGATTCGTGTTCTTCGCGATGGCGTACATCGAGGGCGAGACGTTGACGGAGCGGGTGCGGCAGCGCGGCCCGTTGCCGCCTTCGGAGGCCTCACGCATGCTGCGCGACGTGGCGTGGGCGCTGGCCTACGCGCATGGCCAGGGCGTGATTCATCGCGACGTGAAGCCTGACAACATTCTACTCGAGAACGGCGGCCGCGTACTCGTGGCCGACTTTGGCATCGCGAGCGTCGTCGCGGGTGCCGGCGCGCTCGCGACGGGCGAAGTCGTCGGAACACCTGAGTTCATGAGTCCGGAGCAGGCCCTTGGGGAAGCGGTCGACGCGCGCAGCGATCTGTATTCGCTGGGTATCGTGGCGTACTTCGCCTGTTCGGGGACGCTGCCGTTCGAGGGGGAGAAGGCGACCGACGTGCTGGCGAAACAGGTGACCCAGCCGGCCCCGGCGCTGGGGACGCTCGCGCCGCTGGTGCCGCGCCGCCTGGCGCAGGCGATCGATCGCTGCCTCGCCAAGGATCCCGCGGAGCGGCCGGCGGGTCCCGGGGCTTTGGCGGATCAGCTGAGCCATGCGCTGGAGCAGCGGCGTGAGCTCCCCGTGGCATTGCGTGCGTTCGTGAAACACGACGCTCGGCTCGACGGCGGCGGTGTCCTGCTCTATCCGTTCGCAATGCTGTTTGCCACGCCGATTGCCGCATACATCACCGGCTCACCGGCGTTCGGATTCTTCACGCTCGTCTCCGGCTACACCCTTGTCCCGCTCGGCGTGCTGGTCAATCGCGCGCGGCGGCTGCTCAACGCGGGATTCGCGCACGGGGACATCGGCGTGGCGTTCAAGGCGGAAATCGAGCGGAGTCGCGAGGAGCGTGCGTACGGACTGGGCCACGGCGGGGGACCGTCGCTGTTCGAGAAAGTGCTCCGCTGGATCAGCGCAACGGGACTGGGCGCGGCGGCGTTGGCGCTTTCGGGCCTGGTGGTGTGGGCGCCGCCGTGGGCCGAAACGGATCTACTGATCACGTTCGGCTGGTCACTCTTCGCCGGCCTCAGCTCCGGCGTCGGCGCGTTGATCATGTTGCAGCGGCGTCGCGACGTCGACGCCGAATTCTGGGGCCGGCTGTGGACCGGGCGCCTGGGCCGCTGGATGTTCAGCGTCGCGCGGCTGTTCACCGGCAACAAGAAAGCGCCGGCGTCGCTCACGCACCGGCCGACGGAGCTGGCGCTCGGCATGGCGGCGGAGCAACTGTACGACTCCTTGCCCAAGGTCACGCGGCAGCAGCTGCGCGACCTCCCCGACGTGGTGCACCGGCTGGAGCAGGATGCGCAGAAAATGCGCGGTCGACTCGAGGAGCTACAGGAGGCGCTCGCGGACGTCGGGCACACGGCAGTGAGTCTCGATCCCGCGATAGCAACCCGGCACGACCGCATCGTCGCCGACCTCAGCGCGGAGCGTGATCTCGTGCAGCAGCGACTCAAGGACGCGGTCGCGGCGCTCGAGACGATCCGGCTGAATCTGCTGCGGCTGCATGCGGGCACGACCACGGTCAAAAGCCTGACGACCGACCTCGGTCTGGCGCGAGACATCGCGCGCGAGATCGACGCGCACGTCGAAGCGTATCGCGAGATCGAGAGCGGCCTTTAGTCGCGCACGCGCTGCAGCCGCTCGACCGCCTGCTGCAGCATGTCTTCCGTCTTACAAAACGCGAACCGCACCTGCGTGCGGCCCAGCTCGGGACGCGAGTAGAAGCTCGAGCCCGGCACCGGCGCGACCCCGTGCTCGGCGGTGAGCCATTCGGCGAACTTGTCATCCGGCAAGTCGGAGAGCGTTGAAAAGTCCGCCATCACGTAATAGGCACCATCCGGCACCCGGCACCTGAAACCCGCCTTGAGCAAGCCGGCGCACAAAATGTCCCGCCGCCGGCGGTAATCGCGCGCCAAGCCTTCGTAGTAATCATCGCCCAGCGTCTCGATGGCCACGGCCACGGCTTCCTGCAGCGGGGCGGGCGCGCCGACCGTGAGGAAGTCGTGCACCTTGCGGATCGCATCCGTCACGTCGGGCGGTGCGACGATCGTGCCGATGCGCCAGCCGGTGATGCTGAACGTCTTCGACGCGCCGCTGATCGTGATCGTCCGATCCGCCATGCCGGGGAGCGTGGCGATGGGGATGTGCTCGCCCTCGTAGTAGATGTGCTCGTAGATCTCGTCGGTCACCGCGAAGGCGTCATGGTGCCGGCACAGCTCCGCGATCGCCTCGAGCTCGGCGCGCGATAGGACGCGGCCCGTGGGATTGTTCGGGGTGCAGACGATGATGGCGCGCGTCTTCGCGCTGAAGGCCTTGCCGAGCCGATCGAGGTCGATCGGCCCTTCGGCCGGCATCGGGACGAACACCGGCTTGGCGTCGCAGAGGATCGCGTCGGGGCCGTAGTTTTCGTAAAACGGCTCGAAGATCACGACTTCGTCGCCGGGATTCACGATGCCAAGTAGCGATGCCGCCATCGCTTCGGTCGCTCCGCAGGTCACTGTGACCTGGGTCATTGGATCAATGGTCAGACCGTACCAATCTTGGTACTTCGCGGCCAACGCGTTCCGGAGGCGGGCAGCACCCCAAGTGATGGCGTATTGGTTGACGTCATCACGGATCGCGCGGGCCGCGGCGTCTTTTAAGACGTCGGGGCAGGGAAAGTTCGGGAAGCCTTGAGAGAGGTTGATGGCCCCGTGCTCATTCGCGAGCCGGGTCATCCCACGAATAACCGATTCCGTGAAGCCGTGCGTGCGGCGTGCGGTACGCATGACCGCCAAAGATACTTTCTTGGCCCCGATTGCGGACGGAGGGTGGCGGGTGGCGTCGCAACTCATGAGCTGTAGCTTCCTGCTCCACTAGTGCCGTTGTCCCGCCGTGTGTCGTCCCCCCCCACCGTGGGGTTGGCCCGCGCGCTGGTCGCGTTGGGCCTTCTTTTAACGCTTGTCACCTGCCGCGACGGCATCGCGCCGAATCTCGAGTATGCACGCATCGCCGTTGCTCCGGTGCTGCCTTCCCAAGCGACACTTGCCGCGTTCGGTCTGACCATCGATCACGTCCGGTTCGTGGTCGTGCGGCCGGTGTCCGATACGCTTGCTGATACGACGGTCGCGTTGCCGCCGGGTGCCACCGAGCTCGCGCTCGAGCTCCGGGTGCCGCTGGTCGCCTCTCCTGAGACACTGAATGTCTCGGTCGTGGCCCTGAGCGGCACGATACCGCTGTTCACTGGTACCAGCCCCGTTCGGGTGCCCACTCCCCCGCCGCCGCCCGAGATTCCAGTCACGACCTATATCGGCCCCGCGGCAGACAGCGTGGTCATCCTGCCGCGTAGCCCCTTCCTGCTTCTGAATGACTCGTTGCGGCTTGGAGCGCAGGCATTCAACGGCGGCGTCCCCGTGACTCAGTTCTTTTTGTCGTGGAGCACGAGCGACCCGACGGCGGCGCCCATCAACTCCTTCGGTGTGTTGCGGGCACCCGCCGCGCGGGGTGCCGTGTGGGTGCGGGCACGCACGCCCTCGGGCGCCACCGACTCCGTGACCGCGACCTTCACGCCGCCCGCCACGCAGCTGCTCGCCTTCGCGGGAGGCGGCCAGATCGACACGGTTGGCCAGCTGCTTGGCCTGCCGCTCGAGGTCCAGGCGCGCGCCGCCGACGGCTTGGGGGTGGTTGGTGTCGCGGTGCATTTCCGGGCGATCACGGGCGGCGGCAGCGTGACCGACTCCGTCGTCGTGACGGACAGCGCCGGCCGCGCGCGCACGACCGTCACGTTGGGTGGGCTGCTCGGCGGCCAGACGTTCGAGGCAACGGTCCCGGGACTCAGCGGCAGCCCGGTGACCTTTGGCGTCGTCGCGCTCGCCGGACCGGCCGCGCAGCTCCTCGCCATCGCGGGTGTCGGACAGCTCGCGACCGTGGCGACTGCGCTGCTCACACGTCCTGCGGTGCTGCTCAAGGACGCGGGCGGCAATCCCGTCGCCGGGGCGAGCGTGACGTTCACCGTGAGCGGCGGCGGCGGGAGTCTGACGGGCGGCACGCAGCTCACGAACGCCGCCGGCGTCGCCACGGTGGGCAGCTGGACACTCGGCACGATCGCAGGTCCGAACGCGCTGACGGCGAGCGCACCGGGCGTGACGCCCGTCGCGTTCACCGCGACCGGGTTGGCGGGAGCGGCCGCCACCATCGTCAAGGTCGCAGGCGACCTCCAGTCGGCGATCGTGAACACGATCGTGCCCCTTGTTCCGCAAGTCAGGATCGTGGACCAATTCGGCAATTCCGTCTCC
>WNFX01007307.1_pt1 | contig 11718 bp, 9 predicted proteins | sample 5400111 | NCBI WGS metagenome assembly WNFX01 (sample SAMN13153363, study PRJNA577476) | soil metagenome | isolation source: 40 cm soil or saprolite under grassland replicate 1 | place: USA:California | collected 2016-06-15
CGTGATAAGAAATAAAAAAAATTGAAGCTCCCTGGAAAATTACCACAGTCAAATAGCCAATCACGGGATATTTTTTCAAACGTATACCACGATAACTATAAGCCCTTGATGCAAGAATATACAATAGCACGCCGGCCGCAAAATAAAAACTTATAAAACATCCGATAGTAACAGCTATCACGTCCATTGCTATAGTTGTGTAGAATAATTGCCTGGATGGCTTTAGTGGACTTTTCAATCCGCCAATCGGCGTTTCATCCCTGTCCATGTAGGAATTATAACCGTTGCTCGATGGATAAACAAGAACATGCAGTACAAAAAAAATAATTAGAGCGTCCTGCCAGCTTACTTCTGGCACCTGGCTTAATGCAAACAAATAAACAGGTAGAAGAAAAAACGAAAAATGAAATCGGAGAAGTTGTATTGTTGATCGGCGCAACACACAGTAAGTTAAATATTTTTATGTAGCGGACTGACGTAATTCCCCGACCGCCCTGGGCGGATCAAATTTCTCTTGCTATTCAACATTGCCTTGAAACCTGCCATGCCAAGCCCAGGCACACTTTCCCATCTTCACGTTCTTTATTCATCTTTGTTTTTTAACTTGCTTTATGAAGAAAATATTTTTTCTTTTCACTGCGATTCTGATTGATTTTATTCTTGACGCACAAATTAAACCGTTCCACTTCATTCATATCAGCGATACTCATATTGGCTCACCGGATGGAAAGGCCGAGGAAGATTTACGACGAACGGTCGCTGATATAAATAAGATGAGTGATATGGCATTTGTTGTTATTACCGGCGACATCACCGAACTAGGTACTGATCAGCAATTAAAAAGCGCAAAGGAAATTTTGGATAGTCTCCATACCAAGTATTATATAATTCCCGGCAATCATGACAGCGGTTGGAGTGAGAGCGGCGGAGCGAGTTTTATCAGCACATTCGGTTATGACAAATTCTCGTTTGATTATAATGGAATTCGGTTTATTGGCTGCGCATCTGGCCCTTATGTGAGAATGAGCGATGGTCATGTGCCGAAAGATGCTATTATCTGGCTGGATCAGGTTTTGAAAAAAACATCTCACGATCAACCTCTGATTTTCTTAAATCATTATCCAATTGATAGCGGCCTTGATAACTGGTATGAAATAACAGACCGACTGAGAAAATATAATACGATTGCTATTTTATGTGGCCATGGCCATGCAAATAAAGCGTTGAACTTTGAAGGGATTCCGGGAGTAATGGGGCGTTCTAATCTTCGGGCAAAAGCGGACGTTGGTGGTTTCAATATTGTAGATGTAAAAAACGACTCGATAATTTATACTGAACGACGACCAGGAATTGAAAGTCTTCACCCGTGGACAAGCATAAAAATTGAGAGGAGAATCATTGATCCGGCTAAAAGATTTGAGCGCCCCGATTATAGCATCAATGAAAACTATTTGCAGGTAAAAGAAAAATGGGTTTTTTCTTCCGATGCCAATATTATCTCTACCCCAGCAGCAACAAATGATCTTATAATTGTGGGGAATCAGAATGGGAAGATGATAGCTCTTTCAATGAAAAATGGGAAGCAAAAATGGTCATACCAAACAGGAGGATCTATTTTTTCTTCGCCAGCTGTTTCAAATGGATACGTGGTTTTTGGGTCATGTGATGGAAAGATATATTGTTTAAATATTAAGGATGGACATTTGGGTTGGCATAAAGAAACTGGTGCCTCTGTTCTAGGCTCACCTCTCATCAGCGGTGATACTGTGTTTATCGGAGGAAGTAATCACACGTTTATGGCCATCGATTTGAATTTTGCGACTGTCTTTTGGAAATTCTCCGGGCTTGAAGGCCCCATTGTTTCCACACCATTATTGTATGACAACAATATCATTTTTGGAGCCTGGGACAAAAATTTGTATGCCGTAAACAGAAGCACTGGGAAATTAACCTGGAGATGGACCAATGGATCATCAGTCATCAATTATTCACCGGCAGCTTGCATACCTGTCGCTCATGATGGCATTGTATATGTTGTTGCGCCTGATCGTTATATTTCTGCAATAGACGCTACTGATGGAAAAACGCTGTGGAGAAATAATGAAACTGCTGTTCGTGAATCAATTGGTATTTCAAATGATGGAAGAATTGTGTATGGAAAAACGATGCAGGATACAATCGTAGCGTATGCTACTAACAATGAGCCGCAACATCCTGCCTGGAAAATGAACTGTGGTTTTGGCTATGAGCATGTGCCCTCTATGCTGGTTGAAAAAGATGGAGAAGTTTTTTTTGGAACTAGAAATGGAGTAGTGTATTGCATTGATCCTTTTTCCCGCAAAATAGTTTGGGTGCATAAAATCGATAATTCAATGGTGAACACTGTACGGGTGATCGATAAGCGGCATATTGTTGCCTCAACTATGGACGGAAAAATTGTGCTGCTTGAAGTAACTCCTTAATCAATTCGCCGATGTTGATGAGAATTCTGCTTTAATTTCCCCAATAAAGAACCGATGCCGGAAATAATTGCCAACACAAGAGCAGTTATACCAATCCATAAAAAAATGACGGGAATGGCTTCGTTCAATTTCCCAAGAATATAAAAGAAAGCAATAAAGGAAAGGCCTGTAATAAAAAAAGCAAGCGGCCACGAAAATTTCGGTTCAAGATCCTGGTCTCTCATACTATATTAGTTAAGCTGATTCTAACAGCTAAATAAATACCAATTTTAAAGAAAATTGAATCTTTGAAGCAAAAAGATTTACCGATAAGAAATAATACTTAGTCGAAATACTTTTTCAAAAAATAAAAAATTCCGAATAAGTGGATGATACTTCTGGCTATGGCATCCTTAGGCCCTTTATCCTATACCAGCATTTTCAAAGGCTCTTCCAGCAAGCCTTTCAGAGTTTGTAAAAAGGCTGCACCGGTAGCACCGTCCACTACCCGGTGATCACAACTCATAGTTACCTTCATTACATTCCCGATTTTTACCTGGCCATCTTTTACGACGGGTATTTGAGAAATGCCCCCGATAGCTAGAATACAAGCATCAGGAGGATTTATGATCGCAGTGAATTCTTCAATGCCAAACATGCCGAGATTTGAGATGGTGAAAGTATTTCCTTCCCAATCTTTTGGTTGTAATTTTTTATCCTTTGCTTTTTGCGCCAACTCTTTTACTTCGGCGGCTATTTGTGAAAGTGATTTTGAGTCAGCAAACCTTACAACTGGAACCAGCAAACCTTCTTCCACCGCCACAGCTACTCCGATATGAATATGATGATTGCGTCTTATTTTATCACCCAGCCAGCTACTGTTTACGGCCGGATGTTGTCTCAAAGCCACCGCACAAGCTTTAAGTACGATATCGTTGAAAGAAATTTTTATAGGGCTTACGTCATTCAATTTTGCGCGGCTTTCTACCGCTCTATCCATGTCAATTGACATTGTGAGATAAAAATGCGGAGCCGTGAATTTACTTTCAACCAAGCGTTTGGCAATAGTCTTTCGCATTTGCGAAACAGGAAATTCTTCAAAACTTTCCTCACCGACAGGCGCTGCCGGAATATATTTAGGTGCCTCGGCCTGTTTTACTCCTCCTGATTCCCGACTCTCGACTCTCGACTCCCTGAAGTTCTCAATATCCTCTTTTGTAATTCTGCCTCCATCGCCGGTGCCATGTACCTTGCTTAACTCAATTCCTTTTTCAGCAGCCAACCTTTTTGCAAGAGGTGAGGCTTTAATTCGTCCATTTTCTGAACTTGATGGTTGCTGGTCGCTGGTTACTGGTTGTTTAGCTCTCGGTTCACTATTTTCTTGCTCCTTGTCCTTTGTCCCTTGTTCCTCCTCACTTGCGCCTTGTGTCTTCATTCCACCTTTTGCTGCTGCCACAATCTTATCTACATCCACCTTTCCTTTTTCACCAATGACACAAAGCAATTCATTCACTGCAATCTTTTCACCTTTTTGTGCTCCTACATATAATAGAGTACCATTCTTGTAACTCTCAAGCTCCATAGTAGCTTTGTCCGTTTCTATATCTGCGATCACTTCACCCTTTTTTACAACATCCCCTACATTTTTATGCCATTCAGCAATCACTCCTTCCGTCATTGTATCGCTTAGCCTTGGCATTAATACTACTTCATCCATTTTTGAAATATCGACTTTTGTGGTTGATGTAGCTTGCGTGGAAGGCATTTCTTGATTATTTGATGATGATTGTTTATTCTTTGCTTCGGGTTGTTTTGCCTCTTTTGTCTTGCCTGCCTGTGCGGTAGGCGGGTTTTTTGTGCCTTGTTCCTTTTCACTTTTCGCCGGTGCCTTACTCTTGTCTTTTAATAGTCCCGTTATATCTTCACCCGGCTGACCGATGATTGCAAGCAGATCATTCACCTGCAGCTTACCGCCTTTGTCAACACCGATATGCAGTAAAGTACCATCTTTATAACTTTCAAGTTCCATCGTCGCTTTGTCGGTTTCAATTTCAGCCAGCAGTTCACCTTTCTTCACTTTATCACCTACATTTTTATGCCATGCAGCGATTACTCCTTCCGTCATCGTATCGCTCAATCGGGGCATCAGTATTGCTTCAGCCATAATGAAAAGAAAATTTTTTCGAAATTAAGGCAATTTAATGAATGCGATATGCTGAGAATAGATGAGTATGATTATGTATCCAATGAACTAATTCTATTGGGCCCTCTATGTGCGGGATTGCATGGCATACCGACGTTTGTGGTGAGTATCGAGACATTTGTCCCTCGACTCCTCGGCGTCAACAATTATATCAACGGAGAATTCCAAAATACCACACCCATTCAATAAAAAAGATCTGCAAAGGTATCCTAAACCACAAATAATTTATTTCATTGCCATCATAGGTTCCCTTTTGATAATTTACTTTTTTGATAGCCGCATAAATGTTAGAAGGTAAAATCAATACAAAAAATATAACGAGCGCAATAGAAGTTAAATGCCTGTATGATGGAAGGAATAAACCAATGGCAGCCACAATTTCTATTAAGCCTGTTCCATAGATAACTTGTCTTTTAAAAGGAATAAAATCCGGCAACATCATCATCATTCCTTTACTGAAAGCAAAATGCGCCATCGCAGTAAATAGCAACATAACACTCATCGCAAAATTGCCGGCAAAAATAAAATTCCAACGCTGATCAAAAATTTTTACCGCAAGTAATGCAACTCCAAATGAGATCAATAAAACAAATAAAGGTTTCACGGGGTAAAAATTTAATAATCCAGCTCCAACCTTAATCTGTCCTTGAGCTCTTTCACCAATGGATATTGTTCGGTCATTTTTTGAAATTGTTCTCTTGAGGAAAGGGGAGTTTCGATAGATGAATTTAGTTCTGCATTTTCCTGCATTACTATATAAAACTGGAGTTGATTGTTTTGTAATTTGTTCCGAAGGAACTGGGAGACTTTCAGACCTTGTTGCTCTATAAATCGTAACTGGATATTATTATAGACAAGCGCAATAAAATTGTTTGCATCCTGTACACGCAGTTCAGCCATTTCAAAATTCTGACCAGCAGGGTTTTTTTCCTCTTTCAATTTTGCAGCATATTCGTTCCATGCATGCTGTAATTCCTCCAACTGAAGAGGTTTCGCTGCCATTCCATTTCCATTTTCCTGATTGCTATTTCCTCTAACCTGGTCACGGATTTTATCGAGCGCAGCAAGTTTGGTTTCGGATTTCGGACCTTGCCCGCGGGGAGGCAAGTTTCGGGTTTCGGAGTTGTTGTAAACCGGTGATTCTTCTTCTAAAAAGATTTTTTCTTCAACGGGGGATTCTATGATCAGCTTTAATTCTGATTTTTGATTTCCAACTCCCGACACACGGCTCCCAACTTCTGGTTCCCGACTTATCTCAATTGGTTCAATTCTCCTGAATGCAAGTGGCTTTGCCGTTTCAACTAATTTTTTTTTACCGCCTCCATTTGCATCGTTGGTTAATTCAATCGCTTGCTGCAGGTAGGATAGTTTGATAACGGCAAGCTCCACATGGAGGCGTTTGTTACGGGCGGCTTTATAATTGATCTCTGTTTCATTTAAAATATTAAGAGCACTTACAAGCCAGCTGGCAGGGATTTTCTTCGCTGTGCTTATATATTTTTCTTTAAAACCTTCCACCACTTCAAGCAGCTCCGCACATCTCTCATCTTTACATACAAAAAGATTCCGCATAAACTCTGCAAATCCATTTAATACCATATCTCCTTCAAAACCTTTACGATTAATGTCATCATACAATAACATAGCACCGGCAAGGTCTTGTTTTTGCATGCATTCTATCAGCTTGAAATAATAATCAGCATCCAAAATATTGAGGTGTTCTAAGGTATTTTGATAATTTACTTCGCCGTTTGTGAAGCTTACAATTTTATCAAGAATGCTGAGGGCATCACGCATGCAGCCTTCGCTTTTCTGCGCAATTAGCTGCAGCGAGGTTTTATCAGCCTTTATTTTTTCTTTGTCGCAAATTTCCTGCAGGTGGTCGACTGTGTCATTTAAAGTAATGCGTTTGAAGTCGAAGATCTGGCAGCGACTTAGAATAGTAGGAAGAATTTTATGTTTTTCGGTAGTAGCTAAAATAAAAATTGCGTAAGGCGGTGGTTCTTCCAGCGTTTTTAAAAATGCATTGAATGCAGAGGAGCTCAGCATATGCACCTCATCAATGATATACACCTTGTATTTACCGGCCTGCGGTGCAAAACGAACCTGGTCAACAAGAGTGCGAATATCATCCACCGAATTATTACTGGCGGCATCCAGTTCATGAATGTTCAATGAAGTGCCCTCATTAAAAGAAATACAGGAGTTACAAACATTGCATGCTTCACCATCGGCCGTTCTGTTTTCGCAATTGATGGTTTTGGCTAAAATCCTTGCGCAGGTTGTTTTTCCCACACCTCTTGGCCCGCAAAACAAAAAAGCATGAGCCAGTTGATTATTTTTTATTGCATTTTTCAGAGTAGTAGTAATATGTGCCTGCCCGATAACTGTATCAAAAGTTTGTGGCCTGTATTTTCTTGCTGAAACAATGAATTTGTCCATGGAGAGGAATCTGTGTTCGTTGATTCGGACAAATTTAGCTATTTCAGTCCTTTAATAAACTCAGAACTTAAAACTTAGAACTAAGAAGTTTTACACAAGTATAGGATGCTGTTTAAACTCTTTTGTGCGGTCAAATAAATATCGGCAAGTTATGAGTTTACGGCTGCGGTAAGTGCCGAGACTTTCTGCTACATTTATCATTTTCGGATTGAATTCACCAATCCATTGCATTTCGTAATCATCGTAGAGCATTTGCACCTGGATGATTTTTGCACCTTCCATAACCATATATGCATCTACTCCTTTGCCCTGGAATTCAGGCACAATACCAAAAGCAAGCCCGGTGAATTTTTTGCATGGCTTGATTTTTTTGACCCAAAGAAATTTTAATTTGTGCCAGAGGTCAAATTTTCCATTTAAATATTTGAACCATTGGTTAAGGTCCGGGAGATTGATCCAGATGGCAATGGGCTCGTCTTTATAATAGGTAAACCAGCAAATGCGTTCATCCATCACTGGCTTCATAGTTTTAAACATTTTTAGCACTGCCCGGTTACTCAACTCTTTTAAACCTCCATGTCCTGCCCACGCTTTATTATAAACGATGGTAAAGTCCCGGGCAAATTTTTCCAGTTGGCTTTTGTCTATATACCTGGCAGAAAAATTCGGATCCTGTGCGAGTGCCGCATGACGATCATAAAATTTTTGTTGCAGCCTGTCTTTCACTTTTAATGCGAAGCATATCTGCTGAAAAAAAAGCTTAAAACCGTAATTTTCAAAAAGGCCCTTGTAGTAAGGAGGATTATAATTTAAACAATATAACGGTGGTTGAAAACCTTCAACCAATAAACCCCACCATCGATTTCTCTCACCAAAATTAATAGGACCATCCATAGCTTGCATGTTTCTTTGCATTAACCAATGCTTTGCCACATCAAACAACATATCGGCAGCATTTTGATCATTGATGCAGTCAAAAAAACCAATGCCACCTACAGGCACATCATCGCCTTTGTTTTTGTATTTTTTGTTTGTGAAGGCTGCTACACGACCTATCAATTTTCCAGTTTCATCTTTCAACAACCATCTTACTGCCTCCCCGTGACGGAAAGCTTTATTTTTTTTGGGATCAAAAACCTCGTTAATATCTTTATCAAGCGGGCGAATATAGTTAGGATTATTTTTGTTGATCTCAACATTTACAAGAATAAATTCCTTGCTTAATTTTTTACTGGTGACTTCGAGGAGTTGCATATCGGGCTTGCAAAAATAAGGGAGAAAACTAAAGACAAATATGAGGTTGAGTTTTCGGATTAATTTTTCGAATTTCACCAAAACTATTTCAGTACAGAAACCATGTTTTTATCCCTATCCTGAAGTTTATCAGAAAAACATCTTCCCTGCAAGATTAGCATCATGCCCATAAATATCTTCTCTGAAATTAAGTTGCCCGTTATCATCTACCCACGCTGTGTAATAAGTGATAAGTACGGGAATGGGATTTTTAACTTTCACAAATCTTTCTTTGCCTGCATTCATCGCTTCATCAATTTTTTCCGGTGTCCATTCCGGTTGATTGCGAAGAACATAATTGGCAAGCTTCTCCGGTTCCTTCAGGCGAATGCATCCATGGCTGTATGCACGTTTATCTTTTTCAAATAAACTTTTAACGGGAGTGTCGTGCAAATAAATATTAAAGCTATTAGGGAATAAAAATTTGACTCGTCCCAGTGCATTTTTTTCACCCGGTCGTTGCCGTATCACCGGCAAACCATCCTCTTCACCCGTGATTTCCATATTTTCTTTCTCCAGGTAACCCGGATGCTTGTCCATTTCAGGCAATATTTCATGCACAACAATGCTTGGCGGCACATTCCAGTACGGACAAAATACAACCTGGTTCAGGTCACCATTAAACATCATGGTATTATGACCGTCTTTACCTACCACCACGTCAATATCAAAAACTTTTTGCTTGCCTTCATATAAATGCAAAACAAACTCAGGAATATTTACCACAATTAAATTTCCTTTTGATTCATTTGTCAACCAGCGCATCCTGTCCATATTCATTAAAATTTGTTCCACTCTCTGTACCGCAGGAACGTTCATCTCTTTGATTAACGAATCGCTGATAATTCCTGTTGGTTTATATCCATGCCGTTGTTGAAAGTTTTTTATCGCTATTTCCAACGTATCATTAAATCGCTGACTGGTGTCACCAGCAGGCATATCTCCTGTAATCTCCAATCGCTTTTTTATAACCGCTATTTCGGATGCAGCAATTCCCTTTTTTAATTTTTTCTTGCTGATATTAATTTGCGGCCAACCACCTTTTTTCGCAATATCATAATATCTGCTTAGTTGGTCTTTCAATGCTTTATATGATTGATTGATGTCTTCAAAATATTTATCGTCCTTATGTTTTTTGTTTATCAATGAGTCGGCGAGAGTTAGTGGATTTTCTTTTTTTCGTGGAATAAATCGCTCCATCTCTTTTCGCTTCACATAACCTTTTTCATAATTATGCAGAACATACAAAATGAAATGTTGTGTCAATGTCAGCTCTGTATTTATGAAAGATTTATCATTTGCACTTACGGAAAGTTCGTCTTCGGTAATGAGATCGTCCATTTTTTTCTGCAAAGATTTATTCTTTAAAGATGTATCAACATCGTAAGTAGTAACGTAATCGTGAAGGTTCCAGAAGCCTCTTGCCTGTTCGGTTAGTCCATCACTGCTGAACCAGGCAAACTCGTTGTTGCGGGTATTGTAAAAGCTGCGAATACGGCTGGCAATTGAATCAGGGATTTTTTTCTGGCTAATAAATTTTTCTATTGCCATGGTATCCAGAAAGAGATCGCTGTAAGAATTGGAAGGATTAATACTTTGATCCCTGGTACTTATATTTTTTTCTACCTTACTGGTTTCCCCATTTTTTTCCTCGCTTGCTGAATTGGAACAGGCTATAATTAAACTGCATCCAAAAAATAAAGACAAAATTGTTTTCATGTTTTGTTGAGTGCAAAAGCTGTGCCTTGTGTAAATGGGGAAATTATTGTACAGCTAGCAGTTATTGATCTTGCTGATCAGCAGCTGTTGTTGCGGTCGTGAGGCGGTGAGGTGTAAAGCCCTTTCATAAAACTTTTTTGCGTTGCTTTTGTCATGAAGCTCATAGTATATTTCACCGATAGAGGTATGATAGAGATAATAATTTTCCAATCCTTTTATTTGCAATAGCTGGTCGAGCGCATTTTCTTTACTGATGGCATAAGCGGACGCAATGGCTTTGTTCAGTAGCCATTTCTAAATACATAAATCCTTTTTCTATTAGCGGCTTATACCATTTGCTGCGATCCTGGTATTTTAATAAGATTATATTCCCTTTATCATCTAATCTTGCTTGCAGTCTTGATGCCTGGAAACACATTAAAGAAAGCAGCGCATTTGTTCGTGGAAGATTTGTAATGCTATGTGTGGTGAGAAGATAACTAAGTCTAATAGCTTCCTGGCAAAGATCTTCACGGATGAGCTGATCGGGATGAGAAGAATTGTAGCCTTCATTAAATAAGAGATATAACGATTTTAAAACTACATCTAATCGTTGCGGCAATTCTTTCCCCTGTGGTACATTTAATTCTATTTTCTCTGATTTGATTTTTTCCTTAGCCCGGTAAATTCTTTTCGTAATAGTTTCCTCATTGGTTAAAAATGCTTTTGCAATTTCATTTACACTTAGACCGCAAAGGGTTTTCAGCGTTAATGCAATTTGTGATTCTTCAGCAATTGAAGGATGGCCGCAAGCAAACATCATCCTGAGTTGGCTATCCTGTATTTCATTTTCCAGGAACAAACTATTTACTGTTGAGCTAAGGCTGTATTCTGACTGCAGCAAATAAGAATATTGCGGCGCTATTTCTTTGAATTTTTTCTGACGGCGTAAAAAATCAATCGCTCGATTTTTTGCTGCACGATACAACCATGCCGAGGGGTTTTCAGGAACACCGTTGTAGCTCCACGTATTCATGGCCTGGAGTAATGTATCCTGCACTATGTCATGCACTGTTTCCAGGTTTTGTAAGCCAAGCAATCTTGACAATACAGAGACCATCTTGCCCGATTCATGCCGGAAAAGATGGTCGATGGTTTGACTAATGATTGCGGGTGTTTGCACAATTTGTTTTGCGCAATTTAATTTTATCTTCGGTATCCCTCACTTCCGAACGCTTCACCTTTGCCTGCCTGGCATAATTGCCGAAGGCTTTCCATATATCGACCCCAGGAAAACGAGCAAGCGCCAAAAAAATCATTCTCCTCTTTCCAGCCAGCATGTTCAAACCGCACTCTTGTTTTTCCATCTTTTTCATCAAGCTGAAAGCTTATCTTGGTCCCAATCCAATCCCTTGGTCCGTCTATACACTCCCATTTAACTAATTCACCAGGCTTTAGTGCTATTATTTTCATTTTATTATATCCCAGCTCGCCAAATCGAAATTCCAGTGCGCCATTCAGTGAAATTTCACCGCTGGTCTGCACTGTCCACCAATTGGAAAGGCCATCAATTGAAGTGAGTGCATTATATACCTTTTCTTTTGGAGCATTGATGTGGAAAAGATGTTTTATTGATGCCAT
>WNFX01005923.1_pt1 | contig 11712 bp, 6 predicted proteins | sample 5400111 | NCBI WGS metagenome assembly WNFX01 (sample SAMN13153363, study PRJNA577476) | soil metagenome | isolation source: 40 cm soil or saprolite under grassland replicate 1 | place: USA:California | collected 2016-06-15
ACCCATCCTCCTCATCTTCAGCCTGCGCTCAGAAATGCTGGCAATCACGCCAGAACTCACTGACTGGTTGTCCGCCCTGGAACGTGACGTGCCTGTCACACGCCTGGCACTGGACCCCCTTACTCCCGAAGAGACGATGCAACTGATCCGCTCTCTGGCTCCCGAGGAGGTGATCGGGCAAGTGGAAACCCTCGAGACTGAGCGATTTGGTCGCTGGCTCTATGCTGAAACAGGCGGGCAGCCCTTTTTTCTTCTGGAAACGCTCAAGACGTTGTTGGAGCGCGGTCTTCTTGCCGTGCAACTTACCGAGGATGGGGCACGAGTCATCGATCTCGCGCCTGCCCTACGCAATGAGCACCTGGTACGAGGGATACTCCCGCCGGGAGTACGGGAGGTAATTCGCAGCCGACTGGCTCGCCTTTCTTCCCATGCCCTGACCCTGTTGAGTGCTGGAGCTGTCCTGGGCAGAACCTTTCCTTTTGAACGGCTGTGCCAGGTCGCGAATATCTCTGAAAACGAAGGGCTGCCTGCGCTCGAAGCGTTGCTCGCCAGCCGCCTGCTCTCTGAGGTGGGAAATGAGGGAAGCATTCCCGGTGAAGAACGCTTCGTGTTTGCCCATGACAAAATACGTGACGTCGTGTATACGGAGGCAGGTAGTACCCGTCGCCGCCTCTTCCATCGCCGGGCGTTGGAGACCCTGCAAGCATCCTCTGCCTCTCCTGCCGAACTCGCTCATCATGCCCTAGCGGCAGGACTTGCTGAGGCCGCCGCTCGTTTGAGTATCGCTGCCGGTGGTGAGGCCATGCGTCTGTTTGCGGTGCGCGATGCCATTGCTCATTACGAACAGGCACAACGACTGATGAAGCGGTCAGATGGAGACAGTCGAGAAGGGGCACAGAGGAGCGTTGTCGTTTCGCCTTCTCACCTGTCCCAGATGTATCTCCAACTGGGTTGGGCCTACGAATTGCAAAGCTCGTTCGCCCGGGCGAAGAGCCTCTACGAGGAGATGCTGACATGGGCGCAGGAGATGCAGGAGTCAGCGATGGAATGTGCCGCCCTCAACCGTCTGGCGACCCTCGTTGCTCGCAATAGCCTGGATGTCGCAAAAGTCGAGGAACTGCTGCAACAGGCTTTGACCGTCGCTGAGAGCAGTGGGAATACCGCTGGCGTGGCAGAAACCGCATGGAATCTCGCACAGACAGGGTTTTATGCGGGGAAGATCTCGGCATCGCTCCCGCATGCAGAGCGGGCACTGGCCCTCGCCCGAGAACTACACCTGCAGGAACTCATCGGACGAAGTTTGCATGTGCTCGCTTCCCTTGAGTCAGCTCTGGGAAAATGGGAGGAGAGCCTGTCCCACGCTGAGGAGGCACGGACACGCTACGTGGCGTTGGGCAACCGGGAAATGGAAGTGGGTTGCCTGTGCAAGCTGGCCGAGGCCAGAATCAATGATGGTCAGCCTCAAGAAGGGATCAATGCGGCGAAGGCAGCGCTCGCGATCAGTAGGGAGATTGAAGACCCCTGGGGACAGATCAATGCTGCTGTCCAGATGGTGCCAGGCTTGCTCGATCGTGGCGCATACACCGAGGCGCTTTCGGTCATCCAGCAGGGCGTCGTCTTAGCGCGCGCTCTTGAGATTACACCCTTGCTGGTCATCACCCTCAATGAATGGGGCAATGTGTCCCGAGCGATGCTGGCGCTGGAAGCCGCTCACGCAGCCCATAGCGAGGCACTCGCACGCTGTGAAAACTTCATGCCGCAGCAAGCTTTCGTCGAACGGATGGCTGGCGAACTCTGTGCAGATTGTGCGTTGGCCGGACAATGGCAGGAAGCCTATTCGTACGCCCTCAAGGCCTTAGCCGTGAGGGATTATAGCATCGTGTATGGAGGACTCACCCGCTGGCATGAGACCGAGGCCTTGCTGCGGGGAGGGAGTATCGAACAAGCCAGAGAGGATGTGCGTCGCTTTGGAGAGCGCGCCCACAACAAGCGGCGCTATCGCATTCCCTACCTGCGAGCCCTCGCAGTGCTGGCGCACTGGGAGAACGAGATCGACCAGGCCATTACGCACCTGGAAGCAGCCCGAGTCCTCGCTGAACAGCTTGGCTTACCCGGAGAACTCTGGCAAATCCTGGCAGTCCTGGGCGAGTTCTACCAATCGTGCAAGAGCGAGAGCCAGGCGCAGCAAGCATGTGCACGCGCTGCCCAAGTCGTGCAGTCACTCGCCGTCGGGATGGAAGACGAGCGACAGCGTACCGCCTTTCTCTCAGCACAGCGAGTCCGAGCGGTGTTAGAACATGACGCAACAAAGCGGCAGAGAAATAACGGGTAGTGGCTCACTTGAGAAGGATAGCCCGCTCTCGATTGAAGCGATGGAGAAAGGGGAGCAAACACGCGGGCGTAGCATCAGCACCAACCTGGAAAACGATAACGTCATGCGGACAAAACGGGCGAGACGTTGGCGTAAGGTATTATTCCAACGCTCCACATGGGCGGTTTCTCCGGTCTCTTTGCCTACGGCAGTATGGTGCTCCTGGGGATGACCGCCCGGTACGCCGTCCAGAAAGACGTTTCGCAGTGGCCCGCACGATAGCTGTCGGGAATGTTCTCCCACAACCGCTGGCACGCCTTTTTACTCCGATCACCCACGGCAGAGGCCACCATTTGATGTGTCTGGCGGCACAAGGCGATCCAGATCCAAGAGTCGTTGGCTTTTTTGAGGGCAAACGAGCCATCCGTTCATCGAGTTCCAGGATGGCGGAAGCGACATCCTTGGGGTCGGCGTGAACCAAGGTGGTCCGTAAAGGAGGAAGATGATCTCCTTTTTTTTGATCCAACTGGACACGGTAGCGCGAGAGACCAGCGATCCGTGCGCGTGAGGCCACGCAAGAGGCTCGCGCTCTTGAGAGGCATGCAGGATCTCCTCGCGACGAGCTTCTGGGTAGGCATTGGGAGTCGGATTCCCGCGGCTGCGACGGCCACAGCCTTGACAGCGATATTTCTGTTTGCGCGCTCTGGGCATGCCCATCGCGTTACCCTCGCCTCGCTTCCACAGTGGAAACAGTGAAGGATGAGAGTGACCATTGAACGCTCCTCTTTTTCATGTGAAATGGGTCTTCATAGTCTCCCGTATCCTTCTCACTTATGCCACTACCACGCAGTGTACCTCCAGTGACCAGGGTCGGCAACTGCATCGGTCTTTTTACGCCGACTACTTGGAACGTGTGAAGGGCTACCACCAGACCTTCGCCTACCACAAAGCCATGAACAAGCGCAAGGTCTGGGTCGAACCGCTGAAAGCCTCGGCGAAAGACTGGCATGGGATGCGGCGTTTTCGCTTACGGCGGCTGTGGAGAGTCAACTGTGAAGCGAGCGTTCCGGCGACAGGACAGAATCTGAAACGCTTGCTTCAGAAACGAGGGTGGGGACGGCGTCCATTTCCTACAGAGGCCGTGGCTACGTTGCCTCCTCCTCACTGGGAGCCAGATGCATCCCCAAGACAACAGCTATTGAAAAGCTACAGACCCAGCGCCGCTGTGGCATCCTTGGTCACTTGCGGGGCTCTCAGCACGTTTTTTGAGCCTCAGACCAGTCTGTTTTCTTTGATAATCAGCAATCATGTCTTTTTTCTATATAATAGCATTATATACTTTATAATATATATTTTGTTCTTTATTCCAGTTTTGCTTTTCTCTCCCTCTCTTGGAGAATCTTTGCATAGTTAAGTTCATTTACTTTCTCATAAACTTAGCAAATAGTTTTTCAACAGGCTGCTTGGTTTCCTAAGATGTATTGATGCGTTGATCACCATTTTCTCTCCGCCGGCAGCAGAGGAGCATATGCTCCTCTGCTGCCGGCGGAGAGAAGGACATTCAAGCATCTTTTTGGGGCTAGTCTGTGCAGGCCAGAACAGGTTTTCTCCCGCCTTTGTTTTTGTTGCTTGATTGTCCTCTCGTAGGAAAGAGGACTCCGAGGGTACGGTTTTGCGGTCGAAGCGCCCACGAAGCAAGCGTGAGAATGGCGAAGAGGAGGGGCCAGATGAGAATGTCCACGTCATCGCCGCGCGCCACATGAGAGGCCGCCGCACCTGTCATGTTGAGGAAGGAGCCAGCATACGCCCATTCGCTTCCGCCGAGGAAAACGCGGCACCAGCAAGGCGATGCCCCCCAGCAGCTTGCACACTCCCAGGATCCTGAGCAAGTAGGTGGGGTAGCCTAAGTGGTGGATGGTCTTGGCGTAGGGCTGGCCGACCAGCGTCACTCGCTCATGGAGCAGGGCCCCCACCCCTTTCAGGTATAGGTTTTTTGGGGAGAGAGAAAAGAAACGGGAAGACTTCGCGATCCGCCAGGTGAGAGGAAGCTGGCAGAGATCTCTTGAGCATTTCTTTCAGTGGTGCTATACTCTGTTCTGGAACTGCCAGGGGTATGTTCTGTGTCTCTCTGGCCGTTCTAGAACGGCCAGAGCACATGTTGTCGGGCTTTCATGCGTACTCATGCATCATCATGGAAGGAAAAGAACTGTGTATGGGACAGCCAGCTCAAAGGAATGATGTGGTTTCTGACACACTCCTCGTCCATCGAGGAGAAGCCCAGGCGGTCACGATCCCGGTCGGCTCACCTGCCTGGTATGCCTGGTTGGAACAGGTGCATTCCTTCTCTTTCAGCAATGACGAGGGAACGTTTACTGCGCACAAGGCTCGTTCAAGCAATCGACGTGGTGGCTGGTATTGGTACGCGTACCGTCGTCGGCAGGGTCAGCTTTTCCGCTGCTATCTGGGAGCCTCCTCCAGGCTCACGCTCGCATGCTTGCGGAATGCTGCCCGGCAACTCGCATGTAGAGTCGAGGGGTCTCCCCATCAGCCATCGCTGTCCCCAGATGTGCCGACTCCGCTGCCGCTTCATGCGGAGCCGCACACAGACCAAACTCCGCCCGCTTTGCTTGCCACCAAATTTCGCATTCCAGGCCTGCCCGTTCATTCCGTTGCCCGCTCTCACCTGCTCAGCTTGCTTGATGAGGGGACGAAAGCGCTGCTGACTTTGGTGTGTGCCTCCGCAGGCTTTGGCAAAACCACGCTCCTCTCTGCCTGGGCCAGCCAGACTCCTGGCCACGTCGCCTGGCTGACACTCGATGAACAGGACAACGATCCGACACGATTCTGGGTCGCGGTCATGACAGCGCTGCGCACGTGCCTTCCCACGCTCGGTGAAGCAGCGTTCTCTCTGTTGCACTCACTCCAGCCACCTCCACTGATCACGACCCTCACGTGCCTTCTCAACGACCTGGCCGCGGTTTCAGAGGACACCGTGCTGATCCTGGATGACTATCACGTGATCGAAGAACCGGCTCTTCACGAGTCACTCCTGTTCTTGCTTGATCATCTCCCAGGCACGCTGCACCTGGTGCTCGCCACGCGCGTTGATCCGCCACTCGCCCTGTCACGATGGCGAGCACGAGGACAGATGAGGGAGATCCGCGACAGCGATTTGCGTTTCAGTGAGCAAGACGGAGCCCTCTTCCTCAGCCAGACGATGGGGCTGCACCTGGAAGAGGAAGACGTCGTGCTGCTCACTGAGCGCACCGAAGGCTGGATCGCAGGTCTGCAACTGGCGGCCCTCTCTCTGCGTGGGCATGACGATCCTTCCGCCTTTCTCAAGGGGTTGAGCGGGAGTCATCGCTTCCTGCTGGACTATGTGCAGGAAGAGATCCTGGCACGCCAGCCTGCTGCCATCCAGCGTTTCCTCCTCCACGTGGCGGTGCTTCCCCAGATGAGTGCCTCCTTGTGCCAGACCTTAACTGAGGAGACCGCCTCACAGGAAAGGCTGGAGTCCCTGGAGCGGTCCAACCTGTTTCTGGTGCCGCTGGATGAAGAGCGGCAGTGGTATCGCTTTCATCCGCTCTTCCGTGAGGCGCTGCTGGCGCGTCTGCAGGCGAGCCAGCCAGAGCACGTCCCTCCGTTGTATCGACGCGCTGCCGACTGGTATGCAGCAAGGGGACTCTGGCATGAAGCCATTCCCTATGCCTTCGAAGCCGAAGATTTTGCCGAGGCCGCCGACCTGCTCGAGCGCTGCATTGACTCAGGAATCTGGCGCAACGAGTATCATACCTTGCACCGCTGGTTAGTGCGCCTCCCGCAAGAGGTGCTGCATGCCCACCCGCAGCTCAGTTTCGTCTATGCGCTCGCGGCGGACTTGACCTCGCCGGGAAAGCTGATCTCACAGCGCGGATTGCAGAGCCTGGAGCAGGCAAAGACTCCCCTGCAATGGGCAGAGCAGGGCTATCGCGCAGCTTCTAATCAAGCTGGACTCGGCGCGGTGCTGACCGTACGTGCTATGCTCGCCGCCCACCAGGGAGCGTTCACCCACGCGTTTGCGCTGGCCCGGCAGGCCCTCTCCCTGCTTCCCGAGGACGATCGGCACTGGCGCGGTGGCTGTCTCATCATACAGGGAGCAGAGGCGGCCCTTTTCGACCAGAGTCCTTTGGCCCGGCAGCTCCTGCGGCAGGGGCTGGCGCTGAGTGAAAGCGTGGGGTGGGTTCCCAACATGCAGATCGCTATGGCTTTGCTGGGCGATGTGTGCGTTGCCAGCGGAGAACTGCATCTGGCCGTCCATTACTTTCGCCGGACACTCGCCAGTTCGGACGAGTGGACGGGGGATGGGGAGATCTTCTACGAGTGCCTGGCTCTTTATGACCTGGCCGCGCTTGCCTACGAATGGAATACGCTGGCCGAGGCAGAGTCCTATATGCACCAGGCGCTGAGACAGGGTCAGTTTCTCTGGCTCCATCTCCTGATTCCTGGGCTGCTGCTCCAGGTGCGCCTGCTGCATACGTGCGGGAAAGCGGATCAGGCATGGGAAAGCCTGTGCGAGTTCGCGGCGCAGACACACCGACCGGACATCCTTCGAGAGATCCAGCTGTGCCAGGCGTACCTCGCGCTCAAGATGGGGGACCTGGCGACAGCGCAGCAGTGGGCCGCCGCCTCTCGACAAGCAGACGACTTTTTTCCTCGCGTCAGACAGGAAGAGGAGGCCTTGCTCCTGGCTCACCTGCGCCTGGTAGAAGGGCAGTCGGAAGTCGTGCCCGGCCTGCTCGAACCCTGGAAGCAGAGGGCATGCTCCAACGGTCGCCTGCACAGTGAACTGCAGATCCTGGTCGTTCTCGCGCTGGCATACGAAGCGAGCGGCAAACGCGCGCAGGCCCATCAGGCACTGCTAGAAGCTCTGACCAAAGCCAGGCGAGAAGGCTATCAACGCCTCTTTCTGGACGAAGGCCAGGCCATGGAAAGCTTGTTGAAAACCCTGTTGCCAGACCTGCGAGAGCACGCGCTGGCTTCGTATGTGCGTGCCCTCTTGCGTGCCTTCTCCTCAACCCCTGCCCAACAAGGTGCCCTCGAGGCTCGCAGCACCTCCTTGCTGCTTGAGCCGCTGACCCCCCAGGAGCAACGCGTCCTGCGTCTGCTGGCAGAGGGTGCCTCCAACCAGCACATCGCCACCCAGCTGGTGATCGAGCTTTCAACCGCGAGGAAACATGTCTCCAATCTCCTCTCGAAGTTGGGAGCCGCGAATAGAACACAAGCCATTGCACGCGCGCGGGAGTACGCACTGCTCTAGTTCCCCTTTGGCTCGATGACATCGCTTATGCTGCGTGGCGGAGAGGTGTTTCTCCCCTTCCCCCAGGGTATCTATTTCTCTTTTTGTCTCCTCTCCTCACTATCGAAATACTCATCATGGTATCCTTTCGGCTACTGCGTGCGAGTACGAGAAACCGGTATGCTGTTTTCAGCAGGAGTCCTCTCAAAGGAGCAAGCAAGAGCATGAAGTATCACATTCGGGTCAAAGGGCATCTCAGCCCATCCTGGCAGGCATGGTTCGAGGGAGTAGAGATTGTGCAAGAGGCAGATGGCACGTCCCTGCTTGCCGGTTTTCTCAGGGACCAGGCCGCTCTCTACGGGATTCTCCTGCGGATTCGTACCCTTGGCCTGACCTTGCTTTCCAGTGAGGAGGGGCCTGAGCACGAAAAGTAGCGCTCCGTCGCCTCCGATCTCCCGGTCCAGGCACATGAAGCAGAAAAAAAGGTGTAGAACAGGCTCATTCGGCTCAAGGCCACGCCAACAAGCACACTGGCAGGCAAGAAGAGTGAGCAAGCGAATCACCAAGAAAAAACCCCAAGAATGGCAAAGCCGCCTTACGTGACGCGCAGTGCAAAGAGCAACAGGAGACGAGTGCAAGCTCGCTTGAGGCGAGCTTTGCCATGGTGGGAGAAAAAAGAAAGAAGGATTCTATGAAAACGCATGTTCGTCTCCCCCAGGTGGAACCCTCACCTCGTCTGGGATACCTCTGGCTGGCGCTGGGTACCCTCTGCTCGCTCTTTGCGGCAAACGGACGATGGGATATTCCTCTGGCTGCGTGGCTTGGTCCGTTCTTCCTCTTGCGTTTTACCCGCACCCGCAAGCCGCTGAGCGGCTTTGCTCTTGCCTGGCTAGCCTCAGCCATCGCCATGCTCTTCACGGTCTACTCGTTACAGTTGTTGACCCCGATTATCACCGTGGCTTGTCTGCTCTTTAGCACTATACTGACACTCCCGTACCTGCTGGACCGGCTCATCACTCCCCGGCTTACCCTGGTGAGCGCAGTGCTGGCGAGCCTGCTCTTCCCGCTGAGTCGCGTGGCCGGGGAATACCTCATTTCCTTCACGCCCGCCTTTGGAAGCGTCTTCTCACTGGCCTACACGCAGTATGGCAGCCTCCCGCTTTTGCAGATCATTTCGGTCACCGGCATTTATGGCGTGAGTTTCCTCATCGCCTGGTTTGCCTCCGTTGGGAACTGGATCTGGGAGCAGGGCTTTGTCTGGCCCAGGATACGCGCCGTCACGCTCCTCTACAGTGGACTGCTGGCGCTGGTCCTGCTGGGTGGGAGTCTACGACTCGCCCTGTTCCCACCATCCGCCCAGACGGTTCGCGTCGCCGGGATCAGCGCATCTGCTTCAACGCTCCAAAAGGTGCAGGAGGAGATCGGTCACTTTTCCACGACGCAGCACTTCACCCCTACCGACCTGGCGCAGTTGCGCGCGGCTTTTGCCCCCCTCGACGATGAACTGCTGAGCTTGAGCCGGCGTGAGGCACATGCAGGCGCCAAAATCATTGTCTGGCCAGAAATTGGAGCTTACACCCTGGCCGCAGACAAAAGCAGCCTGCTTGAGCGCGCCCAGACCCTGGCCCGCGAGGCGCACATCTACCTCGAGATGGGACTGTCCGTGTTTCAGCCGCCAGTGACCTACTATGACCAGGCCATCCTGGTGGATCAAGAAGGCCATGTGGACTGGACCTACAACAAGACGTATCCTGCTCCAGGCGATCCTGAGAAGCCGGGGAAGGGAATCGTGCCGGTCGTGGACACTCCCTACGGGCGCCTGGCGAACGTGATCTGCTTTGACGCGGATTTCCCAGCTCTGATGCGCCAGGCAGGCAGCCAGGGAGTGGACATGATACTCGTGCCCAGCAATGACTGGCCAGGGATAGACCCCTGGCACACGCAACATGCTGTCTTCCGCGCCATTGAGAATGGCTATGCGCTGGTGCGACAGGCCAGCAATGGCTTAGCGATGACCGTCGATGACGAGGGGAATGTGCTTGCGGCAACCGATTACTACACAACGGATCAGCAAACCATGATCGCCTCCGTTCCGATGAGGGGTGTCTGGACGATCTACGCCCACGTGGGAGATCTGTTCGTCTGGCTCTGTCTCGCAGGATGGCTCTTCCTCGTGGGGTTCGCGGTCTTCGCCTCTAGAGAGAGGCGCACGATCGCCTCAGAACAGTCATCGTTGAGTAGGGAAAACGAGCAGCAGGGCAAACCAATAGTGAGGTGAGAGCCTCTGTGCTCGCGTCTTTGGTCAGCCACGTTCCAAGCTTCGCGTCCCGTTTTCAGCTTGGAATGAGCTGACCCCTCTGTACAGAAGTGCGTTATCTGCTCGTGTTGAGGATCAGAAAAAACCAAAGAGAAGAGATCCACGAGGAGGAGAACAAACATGCCTTGCCCGGATCGATTATCGCAGTGGAAGCAAGAGGTGTCAACAACCTTTGGCCATTTGAGCAAACCGCAAGTGTGGGGTCTGGTCCTGTGGAGCGCGGGGATCGCGCTGTCGGGATCCGCGGGGATCACACAAATCAGTGCGTCTCGTCGCGTTGGTATTGGACCAGCAAGAACAAGCGGTATTTCAACGCTTGCGCGAGTGGTATCTGGATGCAAAACACAAGAGTGGGAAAAAGCGCCGAGATCTGGATGTACCCTCCTGCTTTGCCCCATTGTTGCGCTGGATCGTGCGTCTGTGGGGAAATGAGAATCAGCAGATGGTGCTGGTGCTGGACGCCACCCAGCTTCGAGATCGCTGGACAATCCTTTCGATCAGCGTGGTCGTGCGCAGTGGTGCTCTTCCGGTGGCCTGGAAAGTGCTGGGCGGGCATGAGAAAGGTTCCTGGCGACCGCATTGGGAAGGACTGCTGGAGAATCTTTCGGGCAGTATTCCAGCGGACTGGCAGGTGCTGGTGATGGCGGATCGGGGCCTGTATGCCCGCTGGTTGTTCCAAGCGATCTGCACCTGTGGCTGGCATCCGTTCTTGCGCATCAATCTAGGAGTCAAGGCGCGCGCTGTAGGAGAGGAACGCTTTGACTGGATCAGCCGATGGGCTCCTGCTCCGGGAACGCGTTGGAAAGGGCAGGTGGAGTGCTTTGCCAGCAAAGCCAGCCGTTTGACCTGTACCTTGCTCGTACATTGGGAGGCGGGCTATGAGCATCCCTGGGCCATCCTTACCGATCTCTCGCCCGAAGAGGCTGAGGTAAGTTGGTACAGCATGCGGGCCTGGGTCGAAACGGGCTACAAAGACTTCAAACGTGGCTTGTGGGGTTGGCATCACAGCAAAATGCAGGGAGCCAGTCGGGTGCAGCGGCTCTGGTTAGCAATGGCGGTAGCTCAGGTCTGGACGGTAAGCATTGGCTGTCAGGCAGAGGTGAAGCATGAACAAAAGCATCCTCCCACGAACCTGAGCGCCTCGCATATTGCTTGCCGTCGGCGCAAGCGACCTGCCGATCAATTTCCTGAACGCCGCTTGAGCTGTGCAGTACGTGGACGTCTGAGCCTTGTGGCAGCGTTGTTCAACGCAGAAAGTTTGCCCTGCGGTAGGCTGGTGCCCGAAGCTTGGCCTCAGACTATCATGACTCCCAAGAAACTGCCACGGCCCTCTGAACTCCGCCAGCGCCAGCGTAAGCGGGTACAGAAACGTCGGGCACGAGCACGAGCGCGGACTGCTGCTTGACTGCACCAAAAAACCTATACTTGAGAGGGCCCCCACCCCCCCTACCACAAGCTCACCCGCGACGACTGCGGTGGTCGTCCAATAGCCGATCACTTTCATTTTCATCACTGTGTCTTCTTTCACACGTATCGTTGACATGGTTCTTTCTTCCTTTCTCACTGTCCTCCCGTCAGGAGGATATTAGGTCTTCTCTGCATCGAGACAACAACTTTTCTCACATTCTTTTCTTTCCTCTCACGATCCAGAGGTTCGGTCTCTGGAGTGAACCCCGGTCAAAGGGGTGCAGTCCACTCGCTTGTCTGTGTTCCGACGTAACACCATGAGAGAATGTGACAGCTGGACGATGTGTCACTGCTTCTACTAGGTCAGCTTGTCACACGACATGCCCAGAAGGCTGAGCGTCA
>WNFX01007250.1_pt1 | contig 11712 bp, 15 predicted proteins | sample 5400111 | NCBI WGS metagenome assembly WNFX01 (sample SAMN13153363, study PRJNA577476) | soil metagenome | isolation source: 40 cm soil or saprolite under grassland replicate 1 | place: USA:California | collected 2016-06-15
GACGCACCATCTCGGTGAGCAGGAGGCACGCGAGGCGGTGAAGCAGGCAGAAGATGAGACAGGGCTCCCGGCTACGGATGTCTTTCGGTTTGGAGCGGGCGTATTGATGGATGCGCTGAGCAAACATTTTGATTCTTAAGCGTTTCCCACTTCTGGTAATTCTGGCATCGTTCCCTCTAGCCTCTGGGGCGGGTTTATACCCTCTCATGTATATAATATGGCATCAGAACTAAGATGACCTAAAAATGTACTTTAGAGCATCAACAATCGGCCCCAACTGAATTAACAGGTTCACTTCTACCCTAACTATGAATAAGTGTTTGCAAATAACAAAATACAAGCGTTCTTCCCTTGATTATGTAGAACTTATATTCTATACTATACTTGGTGACTCACGAATATCCATCTCTTTAGTCCTAAATACCAAAGGAGGAATGAATATGTCACAGCATTCTATCGTTCACATTGAAATCCCGGCAACTGACCCGGCAGCCGCAAGCAAATTCTATGCGGATTTGTTTGATTGGAAACTTCAGGTCGATCCAACGTTCAACTACCACATGTTCCAGGCTGATCCTGGTCCTGGTGGTGGTTTTGTCCAGGTGGGTGAAGCAACAGGTGGCTATAAGCTTGGCGAGGTGTTGATTTACGTCTCGACGGATGATATCGATGCCACGCTTGCCAGAGTGGAAGCCCTCGGTGGCAAAACGCTGCAACCGAAAACCGAGATCCCTCAGACTGGTTGGTTTGCCATTTTTGCTGAAGGCCTTCCAGGACGACATAATCACAGTTGTCCTGGGAGGTATCTTGTTTTCTATTCGCCTCAGCATGTTCTCACTCATTGTTAGGAACGTTTTGACAACGGGGTCACTTTACTTCGTCTCATGTTGAGCGTATACTCTATAAGAATGGACACATTGGGTGCTTCCAATAACACATCGTCGTCACACGAGATTGCAGAAAGGAAAAGAGAACAAGCATGACCCAAAACAATCCGAATCCCACTCCAGAACCAGAAAACCGAGAAGAGATACATGTGAAAGGCAGCGATCTGGCCGACAAAGTAAAGGACCTGATTCACGAGGGCAATGTGCGCCGCATCATCATCCGGCAAGGAGAACATACCATCGTTGAAATGCCACTGACCGTTGGTGTCGTAGGAACATTGCTTGCCCCCTGGCTCGCTGCTGCGGGAGCCATTGGAGCTCTCATTGCCCAATGCACCATCGAAATCGTGCGCTCTGATCAACCCTAAGCAATAACACTGCCACTGACAAAAAAACATTTTGTGTCAAACGGTAATTTCCCAGACTCTATAGCCGGATTCTGTATCTTCAATTAATACCTCTGCTGGATGTCGGTGAATCTTCCACACGCTCCACACATCACCCGCTGCACCGGAGAAATTGCCGATTGAGGCAAAGAGCACATACGAAGCCAATGCAGGAGAAAAGAGCGTGAAGATTATCGCCGCCAGCGAAATGACCACAAGGGGTGCGAGGCCTACCACGAGATACTGGTTACGGCGGAACAACTGATTTTTCGCGCCACAATAAAGTGCCACAGGCAACTTTGCCCCAAAATAGGGTTTGCCTCCCCAGAAGATACTACACTGACCATCAACAATGGGCGAAGGTTTTGTGGATCCAGTAATTCTAGCTCGTCACGTTTGTACAACTGTCCAGCATCTATCGCGGCTTGTTGCTTATCGCGTAATTTGGGATGGAAACGATCAATTACATGTAATGGCATGAGTTACCTCTGACCTCTGCTTTGAAATTAGATTTTTCTATCGCTTACCTGTTATACTATGTTCCTGTAGTGCGAGTTGCAAGAAGGAAAGAGCAAATGAGGCGTTTGCAGGCCTGGCAATATCTTATTGGTATATTTGCCGTGTTCTGGGTGATTTTTGCCACGGTACTTATCATCTCTGCTTTCCCTTTCCTTGTGATTAGTATCGCACTCACTACTATCGCTATGCTATCCTTGCTTATTATTGCCCTGGCCTGGGCATACCAAAACAACTGGTGATGAAATCGGAAAGGCCGACGATGTCTACAGGCAAGGTGTGCTGGCTACAACTAATTCATACGCCCCTACCGGGCTACCGGGCCATGTATTTGCAAATACCGGACGGCTCTGCTATACTATAATTGCATCTTTGCTTATCCGCCTGGGTACTCACTTTTTCTCTCTGAGGGGAGCAGATCATGGCAGGCGAGCTTTTAACCACTTCTGATGCCGAGGGGACAAGCCAGCCCCCACGCGAAGCACACCGGGCCACCTGGCGAGAGCGGTTGCGGCAGGCCATGCAGGTAGCGCGTCAATTCCTCTGGGGCTTTTTCTTCTTTGAGATGTTCCATGAGCTGCAAAAAGAAAAGGCCCGCTACAGCGACGCCGTGAACCTGGTCATTGTCGGCGAACTGCTGGGCCTTCCGCTCATGAACTCGGTTATCACCTTGCGCTTACTCCCCTATCTCCTGCCTGAATTGGATGGCTGGAAGCATCGCCAGCTCTCCGAAGTGGATATTATTGAAGAGGTGCCGGAGATTCATTAGCGCCCGATGGCTCGCTCAAGCAGCAGAGACACGCAGCTCTTGCTCAATCGCGCGCTTCAGCTCGTCATAATCGGCGTTTCCGGCGACCACACGGCGGCCATTGACAACAATGGAAAAACCCGATGAGAGGCGGTGACGCAGCGAGAGCCACAGACCACGTAGCGAGGTTGTGCTGACCGCCAGTGGAATGACCGCGCCGCCATACTCTTGTAGCAGCCGGCTATAGAGTTCGGCAGCACGGTGGTTGGTCTCCACCACCTCCGGCGGATAATCACGCATCTGATCGGCAACCAGATCAATGCCACAGGCACCCATCGTATCGGTCGTACAGCAGTTCGCGCACATATTGAACAAGGTAGGCAAGAGGCCCACCATCTCAATCCTGATTGGCTGTTGTAGTGCTTGAGTATTCACGGAGCGACTCCCTATGCTTTCATATTATATTACCACTACGCTGATTACGCTCTCCATATTGCTTGTTGCCTGGTATTTTCTCGGGATGTGGTTTAACCGCCGGCGAGGCATACACCTGGCACGCTCTCTGCGTGACCGGCTGAATGCTCTGGGTGCAGAGGAGCTGACGGGCCGGTGGGTAAACGCCTCCATCTTTCAATTTGGTGTCCGGCGCGCGACCTCACCTATCGGCAAGCTGGCGGCCATCATTGTGCTGGAGTCGCGGGAACTTCCGTTGATCTGGCTGGTCAATCTGTTGCGTGGCCGGCGCGATCTGCTTGTCTTGCGCATGGACCTGCGCTCAACACCCAGGGCCGGCCTGGAGCTAGAAGCCCATCCCAAGCAAACGAAGCCAGAACGCGAGGTCCGGCGCCGCATTGCCGAAAGCGGCTGGGAACAGGCAACGGTAGGCGACTATATGATTTATCACCAGCATGGCGCTGCCCATCTGAAAGAGACGCTGGCACCGTTGCTGGAAGAGTGGCAGCCCTACCTGCGACGTCTCTCCATCAGCGCTTCATCGCCACATCTCTTGCTCAGCTTTTCGCCTGCACCTCCTGTTCTGGAGACAGAGGCACGCTTTACCGCCGTGCAAAAGCTCGCCGAAGCCATCCTGAAACGCCAGGGCACGAGAGATAAGCGCTAATGGCAGACCACTTCGCGCAGGGCCTCCAGCAGCGCCAGGCGCTGCTCTTCCTGCTCTGGCCCGCTGAATTCTAGCGCCAGCGTGCGCCTGGTTACATCACAATAGAGCACAACTTCGAGAATATCCCCCCGGTTGCGGCTGAACCAGCTTTGCCAGCGCGGGCGCAGGCGATAAAACGCCTGATGCTTGCCTATCACAAGCTGACCGGCAGAATCACTGTAACGGAATGAATTCAGCCAGCGCCCAACCTCGCCCTGACCGACACGCAGGGCCAACTCTACTTTACCGCCCGGCTGCCCGCTATGCAAGAGATAGCTGGCGCGGCCATTCGTCACCCAGCGAATATCTCTGATCTGGGTGCTGTTATCTACCTCGGCGGGGTGCAGGCCGGTAAAGAGTCGCCAGCCCTCTGGCAGGCTTAAGATCAAAAAATTGGTTGACCCAAGCACATAGTTCCCTGCTGCTACTACATGCCGGTTCATAGATCGCTCCAATAGGCTGGCTCGTAGGTGAACAGATCATTGGTCGCCATCTGAATCATTTTCAGCCCAACCACCTCGCCGTCATACAGCGGGATGAATCCACGCACCAGCTCGCCCAGATCGCTCTTGATGGTCTGCATGTACCCCAGTTGCTCCTGGTACTTATTCTGCAAGTAGATCTCATCAGGGTGATTGCTGACGATCTCCGGCGGGAGCACCTGATTGACCAGCACTCCACCCACCGGGATGTGATATTCACCCACCATCCCGATAAAGCGCTTGACGACAGAGATGGGCAGAGCCAGCGGTAGCGTCACGAAGAAGAACGCCGTTTGTTGCGGGTCAATCAGCAGCTCCTTCACCTGCAAGAAACGTTCGTTCATACTGATAAGGTCAGCCATCAGGGGGTCTTTCCTGACCTCTTCCATCACCCGTTCCTTGCGGAAGGAAAGCTGCACACGCAATGAAAGCGCCTGTTTGCGACTTTCAATCATGCGGCCCAGCCAGAGGCCATAAATCTTGCTGAGGCCAATCAATCTGACTGCATTGGCAACTGCTGCTGTGTCAAAGACGATGGTGTCGTAGTTGCCGCGCTCGCCCAGCATGATGTCCATCATCTTATCGAACATGGCGCTCTCTTCAAACGCTGGGTTGGTCACGGCAATATCTACAAACGGTCTGGCATCAATAGGAATATCTGCCCATTTAAGGAATTCGCGCACACGCCGCCCGATGTTCTCTCGATAGCGGGCGACAACCTCCTGGATCTCAACCTCCACCGCGAAGAGATTGGAGACTCCCTCCACAGGCAGTACAGCGCCACCAGAGAGCGGTTGCCCAGAGACACTGCTGAGCGAATGTACTGGATTCAACGATGCCAGCAGCGTGCGCTTGCCTTGTCCGGCAAACTGGATGGCGATCCCCGCCGCAGCGACGGTCTTGCCGACACCGCCTTTGCCGCCCGTAAAGATAAACCGCAGTCCTGGTTTTTCGTTCAGCAACTGCATGAGTGTCTGCATGATGGCCACTCACCTTTCAGGTAAATGTGAAGAGAGAAAGCAGCAGAATGGCTCACATCTTCCATGCGTAGCGCCGTCTCGGCGGCATACCTGCGGCCAGTGTACATAGGCGCTCCCTTACACACGCTGCTGGGCCGGCTCGCCCATCAGATAGCGGGCGACCTCTTGAATCATCTCCAGCCCTTTGGGTTCGCGCGGGAACATGGGCACGGTCGCCACAACCACATTGCCAAACTGCTCGTGAATCTGCCGTACGTAGTGCTGCTGCATCTCAATGCGCTTGCGGGTGAAATCGCTCAGCCCTGGCGCATCCAGCATCTCCACTGGATAGACCTGATTGACCACCAGGCCGGAAAGGGTAATACCCAGGTCTCTGAACATCTGGAGTGCCCGCTCGGTATCCAGGATCGCCATGCGTTCAGGAATCAGCACCATGAAGAAAGCCGTACGCTGGCGGTCGGTAATCATATCGGTGAAGATTTTAATCTTAGCCCGAATGCCGCTCAGCTCTTTCAGCACCAGATCTTCCGTTGCCTTTGTTCCCTTCAGCGAGGCTGCCACCGCGTCGTATTCGGCCACCTTAGTGCGCGCTTCGGTGATCTTATCTACCCAGCGCGAAAGGATATCGGCCATTGCCACCATGCGCACGCCATGCCCAAAGGGCGGCATATCAAAGATGTAGAGATTGAAGTTGCGCTGGGCGACCAACTCGGCCATCGCGTCGTAGGTCGCCGATTCATACATCGCCGGCTCGGCAGATGTCGAATCAATATATTCATCAATCTCTTTGGGCACGGCATCCAGCCCATACATCTCCATGATTTTCTTTTTGACCTGAGCCTGGTAATCAGCGACGCGCCGGTCGGCATCAATTTCGACGACATGGAGCCTGGGTAGAAGCTCGACGTCCCCCTTGCCGTAAAAGTCGCGCTCAAAAATATCTGAGAGCGACGCCTGGGGGTCAGTGCTGAAGCAGAGGGTCTGTTTGCCCTCGTTCACTGCCATGTGATAAGCCAGGCTGGCGCTGGATGTTGTCTTGCCCAGCCCGCCTTTGCCAGCAAAAATGACGATCTCCGGTACACCGTGTTGCCGGAAAAACCTGCTCAGCCCCCCAGCCCCAATCGGCTCAGCCATGACAACCTCCTGACCAGTGCTTTTTTGTCGGGTTTAGTAGATAGCATCCGTGAAATCGCGCTCACGGAAGACTCGCTGCTTCCAGGTCTCCACGTTGGGCACGGCATAGGGCAAGAGTTGCAGGGAGTAATAGGGGGGCAGCACCGGGATGCCCAGCATATCCCCTAACGTGATGAACATAAAGAGATGCTCCATATACATGCGCGTGCGCAGCGTGGCCGTCACATGACCATGTGACGCCATACCATAGAGCACCCCCTTGAGCATCGTGCGCCATCCCCCTTTTTGGGACGATTGGGCCGCTTCCTCTGGGTGTTCTTGGGCGTGGCTCTTTTCATCTTCAGGCATAGCAGTCCTTCTCCTTGAGAAGCTCGGGCTGGCGATCTGCCAGCCCCGATATACTCAACGCGCTACGTGGTCGGCGGCTCATGAAGCCCCTGGCGACTGAGCCGCCGCCGGAGCCGCAGGCGCCGGACGTGACCGCAGGTAAGATTGCAAGACGAGCCAGGCCATCCGCAGGCCCAGGATGAACAAGGCAATACCCACTACAAAGAAAATGCCGTTGAACACCAGGGCCACTTGCGTTGCCGCTGGACTGAGCGTGCCACTCAGCGGCGTGCCTGGCGTGGTCGAGACCATTGGCTTGCCCTGAATCACCGCATACAGGAAGTAGTACGCCTCGAAGCCAATGGCTGTCAGCGTGGTGATGGTCATGAACACTGCCGGAATCATCGTATACAGGCTAGGGGCGCGGGTACGTAGCAGATGGATGCTGATAAGCCAGAGCGCCAGCGCAGCCATCAACTGGTTAGAGCCACCGAAGTAGAGCCAGAGATTCCACCAGCTTCCGGTGACAGCAAAGGCAAATGGAATGAGCAGGCCCACGAAAGTGGCAACATGCTTCTGGCCCATGAGCCGGAAAGTACCCTCACCAACCATCTCAGCCGAGACCAACCGCCAAAAGCGCGTGACCAGCGTCTGCACAGTGATAGCAAACAGAATGAGGGCAACGCCAAAGTAGACTCTCAGGAAGCTCGCAGCCGCCGCGCCACCGAGGAACGGGCTGGTCAAGTTCACCGCGCCAAGCACCCACGAGCCAACGTTCCCCAGGCTGCCCGCCCGAACAACGACCACATAGGCAGCCAGCGAAGCCAGCGCCAGCAACCCTTCGGAGAGCATGGCTCCAGCGCCAATGGGGTGTGCGTCAGTCTCGACATCAAGCTGCTTGGACGTGCTGGAACTGCTCACCAGGCTATGCCAGCCGGAGATGGCCCCGCAGGCAATGGCAACAAACAGAATCGGCCAGATGGGGCCAAGATTGGGAGCATACCAGCCAACCCATGCCGGTTGATGAATGGAGACGCCCGTCAATGGCGAGAGCAGCGCGCCCAGCAGGATCAGAATGACTGCCAGGAACGTGGGGAAGAAGGCCACGTAGTTAATTGGCTGGATGAACGTGGGCATCGGCAAAATGGAGCCGAGATAGAGTACAGCACAGCAGACCAGCGCCCAGAACGGAATCGCCCAGACGCCCAGCGCGTTGTTGAAGCTTGCCGGGATTGGCAGGTAGTTGCCGGCAACGATGCTGAGCACCAGCAACGCCAGCGAGATCAATGTGACCAGGCCAATGTGCATCTTTGCCCGATAGAGCAGTTGTCCCGCAAGGATGCCTGTGATAAATATCCCTAGCGTGGCAACCGGAGTGCCAGGGAAAATCTTCCAGAACAACGAGATCAGGAAGATGAAGGTTGCCGAGACAACGAGTAAGTAAATGAGGATAAAACCAAGGAGCGTATTGTGACCACCAGCCCCGGTGAACTCGTAGCTGATTGGCCCGAACGAGCGCCCCTGATTACGGACGGAGACCATAATCGCGCCGTAATCTTGCAGCCAGCCGATGAAGAAGTTGCCAACCACAATCCAGAGGAGTGCAGGGAGCCAGCCAAACTGAATGGCAATGAAAGGACCAAGGACAGGACCAAGCGCAGCAACGCTCTTGAACTGATAGCCCCAGAGAACATACTTACTGACGGGAAAGTACTCGACCCCATCAGTGTACATATGTGCCGGTGTGGTACGATTGCGATCAGGCTTCCAGACCCTGCGGTCATACCACTTTCCATACACCCGGTACGCAATAAAGTAACAAATCAGCGCCGGCAGAACAAACCAGAATGGTGATGACATGACTGCATCCCTCCCATGGTTATGTGGAACATCATCTGCTGGCCATCGTGTATAGCCAGCAGAGTATACACCGTCACGATTCTATAGATTGTTATTGTGCTAGTTGCGCCCCTGGCGCGGCTAGCCCTATGTGGTGCATCAAACTAAAGAAGACGAGGAAAGAAGCGCTTAGGGAACACCATGCCTACTATCTTAGTTTAAGAATACCATACAAAAGGCTTCTACACAATAGCCTCTGGAGTCGATTCCTCTTTGCTGGTTTGCCATTGCTTCTATCCCTTTGCTATACTAGAGACAAACGAAAAGTGACCAGAATTAGAAAATATATTCAAATCTAAAGGATATTGTTAGTATGCTTGATATTTGTACGCTCGGCACTTGCGGCATGATGCCACTACCTGGGCGCTGGCTTTCGTGTGTGTTACTGCGTTATGGATCTACCCTTACTCTTTTTGATTGTGGTGAAGGGACACAGATTCCGTGGAAATCGCTCGGTTGGGGTTTCCGCCAGCTCGGAGCCATTTGTTTTACACATATGCACGCGGATCATGTCGCAGGGTTACCTGGGGTGCTCTTTATGGTTGCACACGCTGGCCGTACCGAGCCTTTACATATTTTTGGCCCCCCTGGAACAGCTTATGTAGTTGAGGGGCTGCGCCGTATCGCCGCGGAACTGCCTTATCCAGTAGAGATTCGCGAACTCAAGAGTGGCGAGCAATTCGACTTGCCCGCAGGTTTGCAAGGCTCATGTATCAACGCAGCTCATGGTGTTCCCTGCCTGGCCTACCGTGTTGAACTGGAGCGCAAGCCTGCCTTTCGAGTGGAACAAGCCAGGGCGCTCGAACTGCCAGTACAACTCTGGTCAAGGTTACAGCATGGCGAGACGTTAGAATTCAACGGGCAGACCATTACGCCAGCACAGGTACTTGGGCCTCCACGGCGTGGAATTTCAATAGCCTTTATCACCGACACTCGCCCAACCACAACACTTAGCGAGTTTGCCCGAGATGTTGACCTGTTGATCTGCGAAAGTATGTACGATGATCCTGAAGACCTGCCGTTAGCACGCGCTCATGCTCATATGCTTGCAGAAGAATCGGCAGGCATTGCCCAAGATGCGGGGGCACATTCACTGTTACTCACCCACTTCAGTCCAAAAATCGTTGATACTTCGATAGCGGAGAGGGCTGCACGGCATATTTTCGCGAACACCAGGGCTGCGAAGGATGGGATGGTTATTACTTTAGATTATATCTGAATATGAGTGATCATATTACTTACACGGTAAAACAGTTACTAACTGGCCTCGGAAAAACTCTGATCCTGGTTATGAGTTGTGACTTGCCCATCTGCGGTTTGCTCGATCAATTGCAAACGGGGCTTCTTTAAGTTTTGCTCAAAGAAATGAAGGACCTTGTTTGTGTAGGCAACCCGATCGAAAAAGTATGCGCCACAGTGATCGGCTTCCGGCAAGAACAAGAGTTCCTTTGGCTCTCCAGCTGCATTATAGAGTAGTGTGGCATCATTAGGATCGACGATAGAGTCTTTGCCGCCATGAATGAGCAAGATAGGACGAGGCGAGATGTTCGCGATCTCGCGCAGAGGCTCAACCTGGTGGAAGCGATAACGTGCACGCCACCACATCAGGTAGTCTGCTGTCCAGACAAAGGGAGCGGATGGCAGGTGGAAAGCGCGACGAACATTGTAGTCGACGACGCTCCAATGGGTAGCGAAAGCACTATCCAACACCAGTGCCTCGATATCATTGTTTCGCGCAGAACACATGATGGCTATAGATGCACCCATAGAATAGGCAACGACTCCCAAACGAGTCTGAGGTGCGCGCTGTTTAGCAAAATCAATAGCACCATAAAAGTCATTGATCTCACTATAGCCGAGTGTCACAGGTGTACCAATAGGTGTACCGTGACCATAATATTCAAAGGCCAAAACATTATGGCCTGCCCTCCACAAATGGGCACTGATACCAAGAAGATCAGATTTTGGGGTGCGATATCCAGGACAAACAAGAATAGTGGTAGTAGCCTGCGGACGAGGAATAAACCAGCCACTGACCTGATACTCACCTTTTTGCGGGGGAAAAGTCACGACTTCAGCCGGTAGGTCCAACTCATAAGGGCTAAATGTATAATGGTCAAAGGTGCCAGGTTTTTTGGGACGCCTGACCGTTTCAACGACATAGAGCGCACCCGCGAAGATAATGCCCAGCATCCCTACACTCCCCCCCAGACCGCCGAACAAAATGTGTTTCAACGAAGGACGGAAACGATTAAAATTCTGAAACATAACAATCGCTAAACTTTCTAGTGGGTGATTGGCAAATGATCGCTCATACGAACGCGAGAAATGAAGGTAAAACTCTATAAGCTCTGACGGTAACTATGGGTACCACACTACAATAGATAACACTAACAGGGAAGCATTTTATGCCCTATACTATAGTAGACGCCAGATAAGTCAAAAGGTGGTGCAAATTTATGCAGAATGATAGATATTCCTTTTATCTTAGTAAGGGCAATTTGTTGCTATGTTTGCGCCTCCATGTTACGATGTAATGAGATTTTACAAGATACCCGGGGAAAAAGTCACATGGATTTTGATAACGAGACACCTGGCACCTCTACTGAGATTGGAAGCGATGAACTGCTTTCGGACGATAATCTACGCCTCCCTGAAAGTGCCAACATTCTTGTACGCACACATGCAGTGCGGGCATGGCTAACGCGGCGCTGTAAGGAAACCGCGCTAGAGATTGGGGAGGCTGCGCTCGCTCTACAGCAAACGATGATGCAGGAACCACAGGAAACGCGGTTACGCCGAAGGGAACGGCAAAACCTGGAATGGCAGCTCAGTCAGCAGCAACAAAGGCTGAAAGAGGCCCAACAACGCCTGGATGCTTACGAGGAAGCACAAGCGCTACTGGAAGATTGCATCGCACACACCAGCGGAGAGCGTATACTGGTGGAATTTTACCTGGCCTTAGATGACCTGGTTCAAAGTGTCGCCCAGGCCAACCAACCTGAAGATACTCCCCGGCTACAAGTTCTTGCCGACGTGCAGCATCGTGTAGAGCATGTCGGAGCACCAAACGAGGATGAATAAGGTACGAAGCGGAAAATCAGCAATTATCCATGAGATGGAATGGCTGCTACTTTTCCGTTTAATTTACTGGCTGAAAGCCACCGAGGCGTCGCTGCCTACACGAAGGGTCA
>WNFX01005925.1_pt1 | contig 11708 bp, 8 predicted proteins | sample 5400111 | NCBI WGS metagenome assembly WNFX01 (sample SAMN13153363, study PRJNA577476) | soil metagenome | isolation source: 40 cm soil or saprolite under grassland replicate 1 | place: USA:California | collected 2016-06-15
GCCATGAGTTCGATCGACGTGATCGGGGTTATTATGGCGGGTTGGGGCTCTAACAACAAATACGCCTTGATGGGTGGACTGCGTTCTGCGGCGCAGATGATCTCTTATGAGTTGCCCCTGGTGCTGGCTCTTGTCAGTGTGGTGATGTTGACAAGCGTGCTGGCCGGTTCCCCGGGTTACCCAAGTAATGCGGGTATCGGGACAATTGCCATCAAAGAAATCCAGGATTTCCAGAATGTATGGCATCCGACGGGGATCGGGATCTTAGATTTTCTCTTCCAGGGCTTCACGCCATGGGCCTGGTTCATCCTGATTCAGCCGTTGATGCTTGTCATCTACTACGTCTGCGGCCTTGCTGAGACGAACCGCGCGCCTTTTGATCTACCGGAGGCGGAATCAGAGCTTGTGGCCGGTTATCTCACAGAGTACAGCGGGATGCGGTGGGGGCTCTTCTTCCTGGGTGAATATGGCAATATGACGATTGTTTCGGCGATTGCAACGTACCTCTTCCTGGGTGGCTGGAGCGGCCCCGGCGTGGGATACCTGCTTGGCCTGGGTAATCCCTGGTGGGGATTGGTGGGTAACCTGCTCGCTGTCGCTTACTTTGTTACCAAGGTGTTCCTCCTCTGCTTTGTCTTCATCTGGGTGCGTAGTACACTGCCACGCCTGCGGGCTGATCAGTTGATGCAATATGCGTGGTTGATCCTTATCCCGACGACGCTGTTCAATATCCTGCTGACGGGTTTGCTTTTCCTGGTGATCAACAGTTTAGGGTTGGGACAGTTCACCAATATCGTTTTCCTGGTGGTGACAGCCGTTATCAACTGGGTGATGCTCTTTGCTTTTATCTGGATTATAAGGCGCGCGACCACGGCTACGACGCGGCGGGCGCAGGCGCCAGCGATTCGCGCGCAACGGCGCGAGCCCACGGCGGGGGAATTGCCAGAGCGTGCCGGTGCTGCTGGAGGACAATAAAGCCTGTTCCATAAAGAGAAAGGGGAGGAACACACCTCGGTGCGTTCCTCCCCTTTCTCTTTATGGTATCCTTTGGCTCACACCTTTTTTTCTTTGGATGGTACATACCAGCAGTGTTTACACTTGACAGCGGGAGGCCTGACCCACTCCTGTTGCTCTTCACCAGCTGCTGGAGTGCCGTCTTCGGAGAGATGCTGGGCGTAGAGCTTGCGGTCGTCAGAGGTGAGGCACTTGCCGGTGGCCAGCTCGAATTGCCAGCCATGCATGGTACAGGTGAGGACGCCGTCCTCTATCTTGCCGAAACGTGTAAGGTCGGCCTTGAGATGTGGACAGCGGCGCTGGATGCGGTAGCCATTGCTCTCCCAGAACTGTTGCTCCGGCGTCTGTTCAGCATAGTAGCCTTCGATATATTGGATGCGCTCGGGCGAGAGGCCCTTGAAGAAAATGTAGACGTATTCGTTATAAGGTCCCTTGCGCTCTGCTTTGAAGCGACAGGAGAGGAAGAGATCGTTGACCCAGTCCTCGATGTGACGGATGATGCTGGATTCGATGAGAGCCGGGTCAACCTCGAAGCGGTATTCCCACTCTTCATCGTTCCATGGGTAGACCTCACGCTTTTGGAAATCCACGATCACCGCTTGCTCTCCACAGTCGATGAGGAGGCGCCCGTTGACGCCGACGCAGGTGAGATCGGCGTTTTCCAGTAGGGGCTCGAACCAGTCGCGCAGCGATAAGAGGATATCGACCTGGCCCCTGGGCCAGCTTGTCCTGGCGGCCTCGATAACGGGGCGCTTGCGCTGCTGGTAGGCTTCGAGGTAGGAGCGTTTCTCTGTGAAAATGGCTTTTACCTGCTCGTCAGGAAGCGGGTGATTTACAGCGCATGAGCCATTACGCAGGGCGGCAATACTGCCAGGAATCATCAGGCGCCCATTGTCGTAGCCGCGTTCCTGCATATATTCAATAAAGACCGTCTGGTCAGGGAAGGTGTTGGTAGGATCGCGGTCAAAATCGTTAAATTGAAACAACTCGTCATCCAGGAAGCAGGGTGGCCCGGCGGATGGAATGACATAGGAGGCATTGATCTGCTGGGCATAGCGCAGAGCGCGGGCCATCTCATTCTCGCGTTTTTTGCGGCCTAGGGTCTGCATCATTTTCTCCGGGAACTGGTAGACCATGGGGTACCAGATAGCGCCGGAGAACTGGAGAAAGTGGGCGTCGTACGGCCCAAATTGGGCCAGGATGTCTAAATCTATAGGTCGTGAGTCATTCTGGTTGAAGATGCATGTCTCACCGTCGTTGACAATCAAGCTTGAGTCGCCAAGTGGCCCATCGATGGGGGCAACCATCGCCACGATAGTGAAGCGCAGGCCATTGATCTCGACCGTCTGGCAGTTTTTCGTGTAGATGAACTTCGTGAAGCCGATATCGCGCAGACCGCGCTCCAGGATGTTCAGTGGAAAATCTGGCAGGAGGATGGTGGCCTCTTTCCAGACGTGGTCGCGCAGGAACTCGGGGTCGAAGTGGTCATGATGCGAGTGTGAGAGGTAGAGATAGTCAGGACACCGCAATTTTTCAATATCCACATTCTCATTGCTGGGAAAAGGAAACCACGAGGCAAAGTAGGCCGGGTTAAACCACGGATCACACAGTATAGTCCCGTGTTTCGTTTCAATAAATAAACCTGCTTGACCAAGAAATGTAATCTGCATCTATACTCCCCGTATGATTAGAATAGTTGTTTTCAGTGCTATGCTCTTTATATTTCGCTTTGAGAAGCAACAATGGGATAGCCAAGTAACCTGGTGGCGACGGTACTGAAGGCGTCAGAATCGCCGCTGCACCAGATCTGAAGACCACCGCCGTAGCCATGGAGATTCGCGTGACGAATTAACGCTTCCGCGTCTAGCACGGAATGTGTACGGCGCGCAACCGCTGATCCACTATCAATAATCTGAACACGGTGTTCTGTAATACGTTCAATGACGGGCCGCAGTGCAGGAAAGTGCGTACAGCCCAGCACAATAACATCGACGCCTCCATTGAAGAGCGGCTGAAACGCGTGCCGTACGGCTTCTTCGACGACCGGGCCATCCAATGCTCCCATTTCCACCAATGTCACAAGTTCGGGACAACCGACGGCATAGACCTCGATACCATCGGCGAACTCATCGATGAGCTGGCGTAAATAGAGTGCTTTGGCGGCCTGATTGGTTGCGGCAACGCCGATGCGACCTTTTTTGGTAGCGCGCGCCGCGGGTTTAACCGCCGGAACCACGCCGACAAAGGGTATGGAAAACGAGGCGCGTAAGGTATTGAGCGCTGCCTGGGAGGCGGTGTTACAGGCAACGACAATCAGTTTTGCCCCCTGCTCGATAAGAAACTGGCAGGCTCGCTGGGACAACTCGATAATTTCGGTGTCGCTACGCATGCCATAAGGGCAATGCGCGGTATCACCGAAGTAGACATAATTTTCGCAGGGTAATTCTCGCCTGAGCGCCGAGAGGATGGTCAACCCGCCGGCGCCCGAATCAAAGACGCCTATTGGGCAAGCTGCCTGTTGATCTTTTGTAGCGATCCTTTCCTGATCAAAAACGTGCTGGCTGTACTCAGCATCCCGTGCCGGATAGATGTTGGGTGATTCTAATTCCCAGGACGACCGCAGGTTCGAGGGCGACCGCAAGGGATCGCCCCTACAGTATCCCTGTGATTCCGTAGTATTTTCTGGATTCAGGTTGTGCATTGGTATTTTATCTTTACTGTGCATTGCTAGTAGAAAATTCGTGTTGCTCACCGAAGACGTGACGCATGGCGTCACTAATCTCTCCGAGGGTGGCGTAGGCTTCGACGGCGGCGATAATCAACGGAAGGAGGTTGGCTGTGCCTGCCGCGCCCTCTTCCAGGGCTGTCAATGCCTGCTGCACCTGCTTATTGTCGCGTCGTTGGCGCAGCTTAGCCAGTTTGGCCGCCTGCAGTTCGCCTATAGTGGAATCGACGTGAAGCAGATTTGGGTGCGCTTCGTGCTCTGAAACGAAGCGGTTGACACCCACGACAATGGCGTGCTGTTCTTCCAGCGCGTGTTGATAGTCGTATGCCGCCTGCTCGATCTCTGCTTGCATAAAACCCCGTTCGATGGCGCGCACGCTGCCGCCAAGGGCGTCAATCTGCTCGATGTAGTCCCACGCCTGCTTCTCGATGGTGTTCGTCAAGGACTCGACATAATATGAACCGGCCAACGGGTCCACGACATCGGCCACACCCGTCTCATAAGCAAGGATCTGCTGTGTACGTAGGGCGACACGGGCGGAATCCTCCGTGGGGAGCGAAAGCGCCTCATCCTTAGAATTTGTGTGAAGGGACTGGGTACCGCCGAGAACAGCGGCCAGAGCCTGGTAAGCGGTGCGAACAATATTGTTGTCGGGCTGCTGGGCGGTGAGCGTCGAACCGGCTGTCTGTGTATGGAAACGCAACATCATCGAGCGCGGGTCCTGGGCGTGGAAGCGATCGCGCATAATATGGGCCCACATGCGCCGTGCCGCGCGAAACTTAGCGACTTCCTCGAAGAGGTTGTTATGGCTATTGAAAAAGAAGGAGAGTTGACCTGCGAAGGTATCGATGTTCAGCCCAGCGTCGAGAGCGGCCTGCACGTAACTGATGGCGTTCGAGAGGGTGAAGGCGATCTCTTGCACGGCGGTTGAACCAGCCTCACGCACGTGATAGCCGCTGATGCTGATGGTGTTCCAGCGCGGCAGGTTCTCGCTACAGTAGCGGAACATATCGGTGATGATGCGCATAGAGTGCCGCGGCGGGTAAATATAGGTGCCACGCGCGATGTATTCCTTCAAGACATCGTTTTGCACAGTACCGGAGAGCTTGCGAATTTCTATTCCCTGTTTTTTGGCGACAGCAATGTAGAGCGCCAGGAGAATACTGGCTGTGGCATTGATGGTCATGGATGTGCTGATCCGATCAAGGGGCAAGCCATTAAGCAAGGTCTCCATATCTTCCAGGCTGGAGATGGAGACCCCAACCTTGCCCACTTCACCCTCCGATATGGGATTATCGGCGTCATAGCCCATCTGGGTAGGAAGATCGAAGGCCACGGAAAGGCCAGTTGTGCCCTGCGAGAGGAGGAAGTGATAGCGTTTATTCGACTCTTCCGCAGAGGCGAAACCAGCGTACTGGCGCATAGTCCAGAGGCGCGAACGATACATTGATGGGTGGATGCCGCGTGTGAAGGGGACTTCGCCTGGGTAGCCGAGTTTTGAGTGTAGATCAACGTCTTGCAGGTCTTCTGCTGTAGCGAGGTCTGGTACTACGATATGCGAACTGGTGGTAAATTCTGCCTGTCGATCAGCAGATTTTTCTCTGGCCTGGCGCGCGGTTGTAGCACGCCATTCCTCAATATTGCTGCTCTCGTGTAACTCCAACGCGAGTCTCCTCCTTTATGTTTCACTGGCATTATACCATACGGAGTAAGAGAGATTGAGAAGCTCATTCAACATCACAATTTGAGATATCAAATCAGGATAGCGTTTTTGAACCGGGTTGCGGCAATGCGCTGGGCGGTGCCTTGTTCGTAAGCGTCAGCGAATAGCAGGCTCGGAGTCATTTGCTTGCTTTATACTCTATAATGAAAGGGAAATTTCGAAACGGACTGATCGTAAAGGTTATTATCAGATGCGTAAACAACTTGCCAGCCCTGCAATGGGTGTAGCTCTGACGCTGTTACTGGCCGGTGTGACTGTTCAGGTTACTGATTTTTTTGAGCTTTTTGGCCACAATAGTGTGATTCCTGTGTTGATTGGCCTGGCTATTATTGTGGTTGGTATTCCTGTTGTGCTAATCATGTATCGATATGCTAAGGGGAAAAAAGGGAGGTAGCTACAACTCTCCGGCGATGATTACGAGTATGTCTCCCTGGTTGACTGTTTGCCCCTGGTTGACTTTTATTTCTTTGATGATACCCGAGCGGGGTGTTGCGAGGTCGTTTTCCATCTTCATGGCCTCGAGGACAATGACTGTCTGGCCGCGGGTAACAGCGGCGCCGGGTTCTACAGGGACGCCGATTACAAGGCCAGGCATAGGGGCCCGTATCCTGGCTTCACCGCTTTCGTGCGCTGACTTCACTGACCCCGCCAGGGTCTTCACACGCTCATCTTCGACGCGAACCTCGAAGCGCTGCTCTCCTATGATGACCTCGTATACCAGGCTACTATCTTCATCGGGCTGGGGAATACGCAGCGCGAATACTTCGTATGATCTACCAGCGATGATCAGACTGTAGCGCCCACCGGCGCCTGATTGACTCCTGGCGTCGGCAGCGAGCGGAGCGATGGAACGCCAGTCAATCTTATAGGTAGTCCCGTCGATGGTGATGTCCCGCTGCTGGTCGTTCCCTCCCGTGTCAACGCGGTATGCCTGATCATTGAGGGTAGAAATATAGGGCATTATTGTGTTCCTCTCTTCGCGTTGTTGCTCAGGTGTATTATATCATAGCAAAATTGCTCAGGTTCTCATATCTATGTTGCAGCAGAGCCCGAGTGGAGCGTGTGTCTATTTCATATCCTAAAAAAAAACCATAGCAACGTTGTATTTGTGAACGCAAAGTTCAGATCATAGCGGTATGGTTGCTACGGACATCCGCTTTTAGCCGTAGTGACCTGGTTAACATACAACAAGTTACATTCAAAGGAGCACAGCTATGGCGCAGTTACCTCCACGTACCTGCCCGCAATGTCATGCCCCTGTCCTTGCAGGTCAACGTTTCTGCAGAAATTGTGGGGCAAACGCAGATAGTGGGATTGGCAGACCCCCTGCCCCGGCACTAGATGGAGTAGGTTACGCACAATACCCCAATATGCCTGTACAACAACCGACACCACAGCCCTTTTCACATCCAGGTTATCCTGCACAAGTCTCACAGGGCTTTTCACAGGTGCAGCAGGGTTATCAGCAACCGCCAGCGTTTGCGCAGTCTCAGAAGGGTTCTACGAAAAATGCCCCTCGTCGAATAGGAGGGGATATGCGCAAGACAAGCCTCATTAAAGTTGCGCTGTTTGCAATTGCGCTGTTTGCCAACATCAATTACCTCCTCTTCATTCTCAATCCCGCGCATGCTGATAACCTTGGTTTCTTCATCATGACGGGCATTGCCGATACCATTGCAATTGTCATCTTTGTGTCTACCTGGGCCACTGCTCTCTACTTTGAACTGAGTAAGGCTCGCTACTACCGGGAGATCGCTGAACTGCGTCAAAAAGGGAGCTATCTCCTACGTAGAAAGGTCGCCGTGCTCGTCACGGTCGTCAATGAAGATTTATCCATCGTGAGAAACACGCTGGAGAGTGCGAAGGCATTAATCGGCGAAAAGGAGATTTATCTCCTGGATGACGGGAGAAAGCCGGCAACGCAAGCACTTGCTGCTCAACTGGGCGTTCGCTATATCACGCGAGAGAATAACGCTTTCTTCAAAGCTGGCAATCTCAATAACGCACTTCGTCATCATGTGGCTGAAGACTTTGTGCTTGTGGTCGATGCTGACTTCGCCCTGCATCCTGACTTCATTCAAAGAACCCTGCCGCTTTTTCATGATCCAAGAATTGCCGCGGTGCAAACTCCACAGGTCTATTCCAACGAAGAAACCATCTTTGCGAAGGGATCGAAATACTTCCAGAATCTTTTCTATACCTACCTGCAACCAGGCAAACATCTGCTCAATAGCGCTTTTTGTGTTGGCACCAATGTCATCTTCCGCAAGAAAGCGCTAGCAGAGGTGGGAGGTATCGCCGAGTTGGAACACTCGGAAGATATCTTTACGACCATCAACCTGCTCGAACATGGCTATAAAGTCTCGTTTCTCAATGAGCAGCTTGCCGTTGGGCTTTCCCCCACCTCACTGATTTCTTTCTACACGCAGCAGTACCGTTGGGCAAGAGGCGGCTTGTTGATGCTGCTGAAACACAATACCTTATTCAACAGGCGCTTGCATCCTGAGCAACGGTTGCAATTTTTCCTATCGAACTTTTATTACCTGAGTGGCATTTCGGTCATCATCTACTTACTCAGTCCGCTGCTCGCCATTCTCTTGAACGTGAAGCCGCTGAGTGACGCCTCTTTTTGGCAGTGGTTGCCGACCTACGCGCTCTTCTTCTGCACCGACTTTCTCTTCTTTTTGGCCTTCACCAGGAAGCATCGCCTGCAAAGTGTCATGCTGGGTATGTTCAGTTTTGTGCCCTATATGAACGCGTTTTCTTCTGAGTTCCTTGGCTGGCGCAAATTCAAGTGGAAGACGACCAATTCACGGTCGAAGGGGATCATCACCAAACTCCTCTTCCCCTACATCATCTACGTTGTTTTCTCCGTTGCCATTGGCTACTTCCTGGCGACTGGCATCCTCAGCTATAACCCGGGTCTTATTCTGTATTATGCCTGGCTTGCCATTGACGTCATCATCGTGGCAATATTCCTCCTGCATGCCTATGCAGAAACATCAAAAGTGGCCATCCCGGTGCTTGAACAGCAGGATCAGTTTGACATGTCAACCGCTGAACTCCTTGCAGAGAAGCAACACACTGAAAACCTGGTTCCCCCTCAACCAGTGCCACAACCACAACCACACATCAAACGAGGGTCGCGTCTCAAAGGTTCTATCGACATCGATGATATGCCAACGTTAAACATTCCGGTGATGAGCAGAGAAGCCAAGAACTAAGAAAAGAAAGGAATCCATAATGAGAAAAATTCTGCTAGAAGTGATTGCCATTATGTTTGCACTGCTTTTTGCTGCTGTGCTTGTCTTCTTCTTTACCCAGAATATTGGTCAAAACAATGATGACACGTTCACCGGCAATGTGAGTAAGGCTCCCCTGACTATCACCTCGCCAGTCTACGGACAAATTCTCACACTGCCGGTGAGAGAAGGCGACACGGTGGCCAAAGGGCAAACATTGGCAACAGTTGAGATTCTCAATCCAGATACTATTCCAGCTCCAAGTGCCCTCTATCACGTGCATGGAAATATGTTGAGCGTACAGAGTCCATCCAATGGTGTCATAGGACAAATTGCGCTGGCTCCTCTCAGTACTATCGCTGGCGCTGGAATCTTGATGCAAATGTATACCATAGAAAATACAGAGATTCAAATGCTTGTCCCGCAGGGGTATGACATCCGCAGCTACACGGGGTTCTCTGCATCAAATACAGCAGATGGGCCTCGATATCACCTGCATGTGATCAAGCAAATTCCTGCCAATGTGATCAGCAATATCCCTGTAACAACAACTGTCTATCGAGCAACTTGCCAGCGGGTCTCTGATTGTCAAGCAGCCATCAATAATAATGCCATCATCATCTACGCCCAAAAGAAGCAGGTCCAATCACCCTTCCTCACGACGCTTCGTTCGTGGTGGGCCAGCCTGCTGCAAAACATCTAGTCCAGAAAGGATTTTTGATGAAAAACAGGAACAAGCAGCTCATCATTATACCTGGTATACTGGCTGCTGTGACAGCTTTCGTCCTTGGTTGTCTGGTTTTACTCTCCATTTTCCCATCATCAGGGCATGAAACGGTGTATGATCATCCCACACCTACTATGACCACACCTGCTGTGCCGCATAATCTTGTGACGATCGCTTCCAATCAGTGGTACAGTAACATCTATGCCCAGTTTCCGACCGAGCCACTGTATGCGCTCCCGGTTGCATTTCAACTCGCACCAGAGGGGCTAGGTGTCTCGCTACCCGACGTGCATAAAACGGCCAATAGCATCTTCGCGCCATATATCACCGATTTGCGCGTGGGGTTTGCTGACTCCCTGCAAAAGCCGGTGATCCAGAACATTGGTGATTGGAGCATCCAGCTTGCGATGGCGACGGCTGAGCACGAGTCTCTCCAGTTTACGCTAGCACACGGAGCGCCTTTTACCGTGCTCCATGTCACTGGCTCGACGCTGCAACTTTCCTGTGACGTTACCTGCCAGGTGTATCTCGACAATACACAGCTGCTTGCGCCCGGGGTCGCTACGACGGCACAGGCGCTCTCAGTGGTAATACGGGGTCACACCTATATCCTTTCTCTCAATACTGCCATACCAGTACAGCTCTCTGGGAATACCCTCACGCTTCATGGCGCCCAAAGGGTCTACCTGGCTGCTCTACCCAGCCGTGCATCTTACTCGCAATTCAAGGAGGATGCCTCGACTGAAATTATGGGAACAATGGCCACTCCTGAGATACGTGGCACGAAGCTCTTCACCTCATATTCCCTGGCGACCAGTGGGCCAGCGCCACTCATTGCACTGTATCCACATCAACGGGAAAATCTGGCAGATCGGTTGCCTGTACTCGGAAGCTACACGACGATTCGTGGTACCATGACACTTGTCCAGACGCACGCATTTACTACGGCATTACCGCTCCAACGACCAGCAACGGATTTTTCTGCACTGAAGACGGTACCACCTGATCTAGCCAGCGCACTGCCCAGTGATATTCAGCATTTTATTGCAACTGGTCCGCCTGGCAGTAAAGACTACTTCCTTGGCGTCTGGTTCGGGCGTGGAACAGATTTGCTGCAACTTGCTCACGCCCTCGGGCTTCACGACCAGGAGCAACGGTTACTCAAGTTTATGGAGCCAGTGTTCATGCAAAGTATGGGGTACTTCCGCTATGATGCGAGCAAGACCAGCACCATCGCTACATCTCCCGAGTTTGGCAATGAGAACCTGAACGATCACCACTTTCATTACGGTTACTTCATCCGTACCGCCGCAGTACTGGCCCAACTTGATCCAAGCTATCTTGCCCAGGTGCAAACACCTATAAAGCAGATGGTAGCAGACGTTGGTACGTACAATCGCGGCTCCTCTCAGTTCCCCTACTTACGCAACTTTGATGTCTACGAGGGACACTCCTGGGCTGACGGCTACGCGAAATTCGCTGACGGGAACGATCAGGAGTCTACTTCCGAGGCGATCCAGGCCTGGTACGGCCTCTACCTGTGGAGCCAGGTGACGCATAATTCGGCAATGGAGACGAGTGCACTCTATCTCTATACGACCGAAATTGCATCTGTAAAAGAGTACTGGTTTGGACTCAACGGTCTTTATAGTGGTGCCTACCAGCATGCCATAGCCTCAATCGTCTGGGGCGGGAAGGTCGATTTCGCCACCTGGTTTAGCAGTGATCCCAATGACATCTATGGGATTCAACTGCTCCCCTTCACTCCTGGCTCCGCCTATCTCGGCCAACTGCCTGATATTGCCCCCTACTTCGCTGATCTCCAGGCGCACGGAGGGGAGAGCAACGGGAACTGGGGCGACCTGCTCCTTATGTGGGAGTCCTACTATCACCCCAGCCAGGCTCTCGCTCAAAAAGACAGTGTTCCAGCGGCAAGCATGAACAGCCTCCGCTCACTCTTCCTTTATATGCTGTACGATCATGAATTGCAGGCTGGCCAGTAATAGGAACTGCACGGAATTTGCAAGGAGATCACTAGAGCCAAAGGTGGCTCTAGTGATCTCCTTGCAAACAGCCTCTTTTCGGTTACGGAGTTGACTGTGCGTGAAGGGCAGATGTGACCACGACAACAGGTGGCCTGACTTCTGCTGCAGGGCAGGGGATCGATTGTTGCCGCTGCGGCAGTGGGGGCAGGTTGAAGGGCACAAACACTTCTTCCTGCCTAGATTTTCTGTCCTCCTCCCGGGCATCCCATGTTCTTAAGATACCCAGGAATGC
>WNFX01005929.1_pt1 | contig 11703 bp, 2 predicted proteins | sample 5400111 | NCBI WGS metagenome assembly WNFX01 (sample SAMN13153363, study PRJNA577476) | soil metagenome | isolation source: 40 cm soil or saprolite under grassland replicate 1 | place: USA:California | collected 2016-06-15
TCGGGATCGACGCCCGTGTAATTGGTCCATGTCGCGAGGTTGCGTCCGGTGATCGTGACGCTCATGCCACTCGCTCCGATGCGGCGCGCCACCTCGACCGGCGGCGTGTACGTGAGCGACAACTCCCGCAACTTGACGAAGCTCGCGTCCTCGAAGTACCCGGTCTCGAGACCGTAGGAGACAGCGGCGACGGCGCGTGCCTGCTCAGCGAGGGGTGTCGTCGGGTCGCGCCGGCCGCGGCAGATCCCGAGCAGACAGCGGAATTGCTCCGTGCTGTTGTCGAGGCGGTTGCCGAACCGCCCGTCGAGCAGCCCGTAGAGCCGGAAATGCTTGAGGAAGCCCACCTCGGTGCTGAGGGTGCCGCCATGGCTCGGGAACGGCGTGCCCTGGTAGGTTTCGGCGGCCGCCACGGTGAGTTCGGAAGCCGTGATCTTGCCGTCGCCATTCGCGTCGTTGAAAGTGTAGGATCGGCCCCAATAGCCGCCCAGCGGAAAGTCGGGTTGATGCCGCTGCGTGGCGCCGCCCAGGCCGAAGATGATCGGCGTGATGCCTGGGCCCAGGTCGATGAGGCGGTTGCGGTTGCCCCACGCGCTGGCGGTCACGCTCCAGGAGAGATTGGGGGTGTTCACAACCTGGGCATTGAGCGAAACCTCTACGCCTTTGTTGCTGACCTCGCCCAGGTTCTCGAACCGCGTGGTGCTAACGCCCAACGACGGCGCGAGGCGCCGCGCGATCAGCGCATCCCGCGAGTTCTTATCGTAGTAGGTGAACTCGAAGTGCAGCCGCTGCGTCCAGAGGTCGGCGTCGAACCCCGCTTCGTACTCCCGCGTCTTCTCGGGTTTGAGATTGGCGTTCCCGAGACTCGAGTCCGTGATGCCCGGCGCGTCCGTCGAGTTCGTGGCTACGGCGACGGGGCTGTAGAACGCCAAGGCATCCGTGGGCCCGGGCTGACGCCCACTCTTGCCCCACGCCGCCCGCACCCGCAGCGAGCTGAGCCACGACCAGCGCGGGAAAAACGGCTCCTCGGACACCACCCACGAGCCCGATAGCTTCGGGTAGGTGATGAAGTTGAAGTTCGCACCGAACGCGGAGTTGTCGTCTCCGCGCAGCGCGCCCGTGAAATACAACCGGTCGCGGATCCCGACTTGCTCCTCGACGTAGCCACCCAGCGTTACGAACTGGTCGGTGTTCTCGTTGACCGTGGGGATGACCACGCCGGCGAGCGAGGTGGTCCCGCCCACCAGCTTGCGACCGGAGGCGAACGTCTGCGCGAACACATCCTTGAAGAACTGCACACCGGCGGACGTATTCGAGGTGACGATCGGGGAGAGGCGGAATGCCGCAGTAGCGGTGAAGTTCGCCGTGTAGTTGAAGATCTGCGCTCGATTCGAGTTCCGCTGGCCGTCCAGGGTGTTCTGGTTCAACGGTACCAAGCCCGGCGAGATGGTCTGCTGGTCGAACCGGTTGCTGACGTCGGTCCCGGCGACCGCGCGGAGCGTCAAGAAGCTCGTCGGTCGGAAGTTGGCGTTCACGCTTCCGGTGAACCGTTCAATGCCCTGACCGACCAGGATGTTGAACGACTGCGTGGGCGTCAGGAAGCCATAGCCCAGTCGGCCGTTGTTCGAGTTCGCCGAGCCCAAGAGGCCACTGGACGCGATGCCCGCCGAGTTGTTGTCGTTTTGCGGCAGGCTCAGGTCGCTCGACGTATAGCCGGTCGAGACGGCAACGTCCAACAAGCGACTCGCCTGGTGATGCAGGTTGGCGCGCAGACTGGTGCGGCGCAGGTCGTTGGGATGATAGATCCCTTTTTCCCGCTCAAACTCTCCGGAGACAAAGAACGTGGTGACATCGCTCCCCCCGGAGGCGCTCACGCCGTACTGCTGCCGGCTCCCGGTCTGGAATGGGCTGTTCACCTCCAACGGATTGAAGGTCCGCACCGTGTCGATGGCGCATACGCCAGCCGCCGCCTGCGTCAGACTGCACGAAGCGCCTGCGTTGGTGACAGAGGTGTAGTTCGCCGGCCAGGCCGTGATGTCGTTCAGGACGCCACCTTCGACGTAGCCGTTCCACTTCGTGGGCCCAGGCCGACCGCGCTTGGTGCGGATCTGGATCACTCCGTTCGCGGCGTCGGTGCCGTATAGCGCGGCCGCAGACGGTCCCTTGACGATCTCGATCGATTCGATGTCCTCGGGACTGATGTCGTTGAGCCGCGACGGCGTCTGACCACCGATGCCGATGGAGGTCGCCGTCTGGCCCGTCGCTCCGTTTTCCACACGAATACCGTCCACGACGATGATCGGCTCGTTCGTGAGCGACAGGCTGCTCGACCCGCGGATGCGGATGCGGCTCCCCGTCCCGGTAGTACCGCCGGATGGCAGCACCTGAACACCGGGGGCCCGGGCGTTCAGCAGGTCAGCCAAGTTCGTGGGTGTCGCCTGCTCTACCGTCTTCGCCGCGTCGATCGTCGCCACGGCGTGGCCCAGCTCCCGCTTCAGTTGCTCGGCGCCGGTCGCCGTCACCACAACAGCCTCGAGCGGCACTGCAGCGGCGGACACCGCGAAGTCCACGGTCGCCGTCTGGCCGGCGGTGACGCTCACCTGCTGCGAGGCGGTGGCGTACCCGATGAGCCGCACTTGCAGCGCATATTGCCCGGCGGAAATGTTGCTGATGCGATAGCGGCCATCCTGCCCGACGCGACTCCCGAGATTCGTGCCCAGCACGAGCACCTCGGCGCCAATCACCGGCTGTTGCGTCACGCGGTCCGTCACCCGCCCGGCGATCGCGCCTTGCTGCGCGGCTCCGGCCGACACGGCGCAGACGAACAGCACGACCGCTCCCGCGACACCGACGAGCTGCCGAATAAATGGAATGTTCATCGGTCTTTCCTCATGCGAAGAGGTTCACTCTGCGACGCGTACCGCCGCAACGATAGGCTTGACGGGGCCATCGAGACACGCCGACTGCACCGGCACACTCCGCTTGACTCGAACGTGCCGCGGGCCTGGGGCAGTGACGGCCTACAGCCTACATCGCTGCTGCAGGAATGGTGCGGTGGGACAATATCGTTGAGCGGACAAAGCAGGGCGCATGATCCACCTCCGTGGATCGGGTAGGACCGCACGACGGCAGAGACGACGGTCAATACTCGCTCGCGTTACAGACGCCCGCAAGATGCCTGTGGTCAGCGGGGCGCGCGCGCGATCACCTCTCGCTGCCCCGCCGCGAGCGGCACCTGCGTCTCCGCTCCCCCCGGCCACCGGACCCGCACAGCCACCGGTCGCTTCCCCGCCTCCACCCCGAGCACTTGGATCGCGCCGTCCACCGACCAGTAGCCCGACCCCCCGTGCACCTCGCGAGCGGGACCGCGCGACCCTTCATACACGATGCGGAGCAGCGCCCCGAGCGCATGCGGGTTCGCCGCCCCGCCGATCAGCCGCACCCGCAACCCCGGTCGCGCGTGCTCGTTGTGGTACAGCTTGGTCTCGGCTCCATTCTCGGAGACCGCGAGGTCGAGCCGCCCGTCGCCGTCGTAGTCGGCGAAGGCCGCGCCCCGTTGATCGCCGTAGACGGTGATCCCCGAGACCTGCCCCGGCACCGGCGCGAGCGTACCGTCACCCGTCCCTAGGAGCAGCAGCCCGCGACCGGCGTCGTAGCGCGGTGTCCCGATCTCCGTCGGGAAGAAGTTCTGCGTCAGGAACAGGTCTTCATGCCCGTCGCCGTCGAAGTCCGCCACCCCGGCGTAGAACGCCGGCGCGAACTGCGCCTCCGCGGGCAGCGGCGCGGCCGCGAACGTGCTGCCACGGTTGAAGAACACCACGTGCTCCAGCGTCGCCGCCTCGAGGCGCTGCACGCCCTCGAGCCCGTGGCCGAGCACGTCCTGCAACGTGGCGTTGGCGTATGTGGTGAAGGCGCGGGTACCCAGCCGCACCGACGGCAGCGCCGGCATCAGCCGCTCGAGCGGCGTCAGCGGAGCGATGCCGTGCAGCCGATCGTCGTACTGAGCCTCGATCATGTCCACTCGGCCGGACGCCGTGAAGCCCCCGTAGTAGAGCAACAGCGGGTGAGCGGGATCGACGTGATCCCTGGTATTGCGACCCCAGCTCGTGGCGACGATGTCGAGCCGACCATCGCCGTCCAGATCGCCGGTCGTCACGCCGTTCCAGCGACTGACCACCCGGTCCAAGCCCGACTCGGCGCTCGCGTCCCGCAGGCGACCGTGGTCGTTCAAGAACAACTTGAGCGATCCCCACTCCGGCGCGAGGATCAAGTCGGGCCAGCCATCGCCGTTTACGTCGGAGAAGACCGCCGCGGATATCAGACCAACGCTCTGGAACAGACGGGTGTTGATATCGTCCCGCATGAATCGGCCGCCCTCGTTGCGGAACAACCGCGACGAGGCCGGCTTCGGATACGCGCCCGGCAGCACGCGCCCGCCAACGAACAGGTCCAGGTCGCCGTCCCCATCCACGTCGGCCACCGCCAACGGGCCGATGCTGGAGACGTCTCCCGGCACGATGGGCGTGATCACGCCGCTCGCCGGCACGACCTCCACCACGGACGGCAGCGCGGCCGCTTCGGCCGGGGTCAGCGACTCGTAGCTCGACTGCCCCACGAGCAGTACCGTCCCCCCTTTGCCGGCGGGCAGCGGCACCACGCTGGTCTCGTCGTAGCGGGCGGCCGGGAGGTGCAGCGCGACCTGCGTCAAGCGACCGTGGTCGTTACGGTAGTAGGCGAGCGACCCGCCCCGGCCGGACGTGATCAACAGATCTTCATTCCCGTCGCCGTCGACGTCGTACCACGTGACACCGGGACCGAGCCGGCTCAACGCCTGCGGGAGGAGCGGCTGGCGGGCCCAGTCGTGGTACAGGGTCTCGACGTGGCGGTGACCAAGCTGCGCCGAGACATCGCGGAACCAAGGAGCAGGGGTTGGGGCCTGGGGGCTGGGGACTAGGGCTGACCCCGGGCGCAAGCTCGGGGTGATAGGAGGCTCGCGGATCTCATACTCGCGGTTCGACTTCACGCCGCGAATCACGGACCGGCCGCCGCGCCGCCAGTCCACTTCGATCGTCAGCTCCTTGGTGCTTCCCGCGGCGAAACTGTAGAGCGGATCGGAGCCCGAGAGGTAGCCGCCGCCCAGCACGACTTCCTTCTCCTGGACCGGGACGGGCCCGCCCAACACGCGAATCTTGGATCCCGCGCCCGCGGTGTTCGGCGTCTGCCCGCGAAGACGGACGGCCACGCGCGGCGCGCTCGCGAGGTTGCGGAACACGGCCGCCGGCGTCCCGAGCCGATTCACGACGACATCCAACGCGCCGTCCCCGTCCAGGTCCGCCGTCGCCATACCGTGGGAGATGGCGTCCTCCGCGCCGAACCCCCACTCCCGGCCCACCTCGGTGAACGTCAAGTCACCGTTGTTACGGAATGCCACGCTCGGCACCGCCAGCGTCGGGAACTCGGCCAGCTCGCGGCGCCACTGGAGTGCGGTAAACGTCGTGCGGATCCGCTCCCAGGTGTCCGCGTCCATGATGTCCCACAGGTGCCCCGTGGTGACGAGCAGGTCTTCATAGCCGTCGAGATCCACGTCGAGGAACTGGGCGTCCCAGGACCAGTCGGAGGCTTCGACCCCAGCGTAGCCCGCGATCTGCGCGAACGTCCCGTCGCCGCGATTCCAGAGCAGGGTATTACGCTGCCACTGCGGACGGTCGTCGATCTGGCCGATCAGCTTGGGCAGCGGCGTGTGCGTGGGGATTTGGGTCTTGCGGCGCGGCCCGCGGCCCAGCATATCCGCGACGAAGAAGTCGACGTGCCCATCCCGGTCGACGTCGGAGAAATCCACTGCCATCGAGGAGTTGCTGGTGTTACGGAGCGCAAGCCGCGGCGCGGCGCGAAACGTCCCCCTCCCGTCGTTCAGCCATAAGAAGTCCGGATCCTCGAAGTCATCGCACACGTACAGGTCCGGCGCGCCATCGCCGTCCACATCGGTGAACTTGGCCGACAGCGCGAAGTACTCCGGCGCCGCGGCGAGCGGCTTGCCGGTCTCGTCCCGGAAGCGGCCGGCCGTCCACGGCACCAGGGTGAAATGTCCCGTGCCGTCGTTCAAGTAAAAGCCGTCCGGGTCCGCACGCTGCTGCATCGACACGAGGCCGTACTCCGGCCGATCGACGACGCGGTAGTCGTTCCGAAACTTGGGGACGACCTCGAAGTGGTGGTGTCCAACCTCGCGGACCACTTGATTGAACGCGCGCTCCTGTGGCGGGTAGATGTCCTGCGCCGATCGGGTCTTGTAGTTGGCGACGTAGAGGTCGAGGTGGCCGTCCCCGTCCACGTCGGTCAGGGTCATCGTCATGCTGCCGGCGTGGGACGCCAGGCCCGCCTCGGCCGTCCGCTCGGTGAACACTCCGTGCCCGTCGTTGACAAACAGCGCCACGCCGCCGTCCAGTGTGCTGACCAGCAGGTCCAGGTCGCCATCGCCGTCGACATCCGCGAGTACGGCCCCCGTTGAGTGCCGCCCCGTCAGGGCGACGCCGGCACTCGCCGTGATGTCCTCGAAGCGCCAGCCGCCGAGGTTCTTGTACAGGACGTTCGAGCCATCGTTGCTTGTGAGATAGACGTCGGGGAGGCCGTCGCCGTCCACGTCGCCCAGGGCCACGCCACCCCCTTGGGCCAGGTGGCGGTTCCAGAGTGCGCTGTCGAGGGAGACGCTGTTGGTGAACCGGATGCCGGTCCGGGAGGCGGGGAGCTCGCTGAACCCCGGGCCCCCGCTCGAGGGCACGCTGAGGTCGCGCCAGCGATACCCCGCCTCGGCGTGCCACGCGGGGGGTGGCGCGGCGCGGCGGCACGCGGCAGCCAGCGCCAGCAGCGCGAGGCCTGCCGCGAGCGCCGGAAGCCCTCTCAACGCGGCGCTCGCGTCTTGACCCCCGCGAGCGCGATCATCCTCATCCGATCAAGCCCTGGTGCCGGAAACAAGCAGGCGCGCCGACGAGCGACGCGCCTCTTGGTGTCGACGGACTGCAACTCGAGCCGGCCTACTGGCGAGCGCGCAGCCGGCTGCCCAGTCTCGCCTGCAGCAGCATCTGCTGCTCTGCCTGCGGCCACATCTGCTGCAGCGTGCGCAGGGCTCTGACACTCGGCGCCGGCGCCGAGGGATTGCTGTTGGCTGGGTTCGCGCCGCCCCACGTGTAGATGGGCTGCTGCAGCACGCCCAGCTCCTTCGCCGGAACCGGCATCTCGTGCGGCGTGAGCGGCTCCAGCGCGTCGAGGCGGCGCTGGTTGTAGTACGGCGCCACGTTCGAGCCGAGCAGCTCGACGTCCTGCTCGTACTGTAGCGCGCTGAGCATCTGAGCCGTGGTTTCCCCGCCCGTGAGGTTCGCGAGACCGCCCCGGCCATTCCGAGTCTTGTTGATCTTCGCGGCGGCCGTAGTAAGATCTTGCGGCGTCCCCCGAATCAGGGCTTCCGCCCACAGCAGGTCGTTCTCGGCGGCAAGCACGATCGGTGCGTCTCCGAGCCCGTTCCCCGACCCGTTCGGGTCCATGTCGGTCATCTTGATGTAGCGAACCTGGCCGATGGCGCTCTGGTGCCACGCCCCGCGCGCGGCCGGCTGGATCTCCTTGTCGTAGCTCCACACAAAGTCGGTGCCCGCATTGGCGGTCGCGGAAGGCGTTTCCGTAACGGAATCGACGCCAGGGTTGGTGCCCGTGTGAACGCCGACCGGCCCGTAGGTGCCGTCGCCCAGCCGCTTGTCAAACGAGGTTGTTCCCCAGGCCGGCTGGCGCTCGGCAGCGGCGTTCCAGGGGTCCGGCTGGGTCGTGGGATCCAGCAGGTGCGCGACGCGAGTGTGCACCCGCATCGTACCGACTTCGTTGGACCAGTTCTTCAGGTAGTCGCACCAATTGACGCAGCCGTCGTGCCTGAACACCCAGTCGAACGACGTTCCGCTACTGATGCCCTTGGAGGCGTAGCCCAGCACCTTGGTCCAATTGACGGTCGCGTTCTCCACGGCGTCGCGCGGGAAGTAGACCAGCGTCCGCGCGGCCATGGTGTTGGCGATCTGGGCGATCTTCGCACTGGTGTACGTCGGACCCGCATTGTCGAAAAACTCGCCCGGGACGGTGAAGGTGTTGGCCGTTGCCAGGCTGATCGCCTCGTCGAATTTCGCCAGCGCTGCGTCGCGCATCTCGGTCCGGGTGCTGAACGGCAGGACCGTCAGACTGTCCGCGGGGGTGGTGTAAGCGACGATGAACCCCTTGTCGTAGTTCAGAGCAATGCCGCTCAGGGCGAGCCCCTGCGTCAGCACAGCCATCGTTTCCACTGCCGGGTCGGAGAAGACGTTGTTGACCCGGATGGCCTTGATGACGTCGTTGGCCGACGACAGGGCCGAGTAATACCCGTACCAGTACGCTTCGATCTGAATGCGCGCCGAGGCCGCGGGGTCGTTCTGCCACTCGATCCGTGGGTACGTGCCGGCGGTAGTACCGCAGGTACCATTGGGATACGTGGACCACGCGACGGACGTGCACCCGGTATAGACCCGGATCTGCCAGTTGTTCCACGACGCGACGTGGCTGCGCGCCGTCACGATGAGCGCACCGTCCGGATCCATGTACTGCGTGGTGTTATACCAGGTCCGCATCGCCCCGACCGCGATCGACCGCACGGTGGCCGGGTCGGAAAGCAGCCGGGGTGAGTCCGGTGCATTGGGGTTGTCCACTTTCAGCGTGTCGCATCCGCCTGCAAGAACCAGCGCCGCGACGAGGCTCAGGACCCCCGGGATTCGCTTGGTCAGGCTCATAGCGCTCGTGCTCCTCTGAAGGTCGACCCGCGGGTTCAAAAGTCCACCTCGGCGTAGCCGGTGAACGTCCGGAAGTTGGGATAGGAGAAGCCATCGAAGCGGAACGAGTAGGGGTCCCCCGACAGGCCGGCCACCTCGGGATCGTAGCCCGAGTACTTCGTGAAGGTGAACAGGTTGCGCCCGATCACCCCGAGCCGGAGGTTGTTGAGGGGGAATCCCAGCTTTTGCAACGTGCTCCGGCCCAAGCTATAACTGACGTTCAGCTCTTTGATCTTCACGTACGTGCCGGGCTCGACGAAAAAGTCGATCGGGTTGATGCTGTTGTAGAAGAAGTTGTAGTAATCGATCGGCTTCCGCTCCGCCTGCGGCTTTTGCGTCTGGTCGTAGACACGGTCGCGCAGCTCGAAGAAGGGCCACTGCCGCGTGCCGTTGTAGATCTTGCCGCCCTGCACCCAGTCCACCAGGGCGTACGCGGAGAAGTTCTTGTACCTGAGGTTCGTCGTGACGCTCACGTTGAAGTCGGGGTTCACGTCGGCAATCCTGACGACGGAGCTCCCGCTCGGGTCTACGTAGGCGATGGGTCGCTCGTTCACGGTCCGCCACGTGTCTCTCCGGACCACGTATCCCTCCTCGTTCACGAGCACGCTGTCGGGGCTCCAGTGCTGGTTCGCGCCCGACAGTGCCTGCTTCGCGGGATCGTCGTACAGCTCCGAGAGGCTACGCACTGTCTTCGTGCCGTAGATGACGCCGAACGTCTCCCCGGCCGCGATCCGAAAGTGCTGCGTCACGTCGTTGTTGCCGACGTAATCGGGCCCGACGAGGAACGGCGCCGTGGCGAGCTGCGTGATCTTTTGGCGGGTCCGGTCGCCGGCGATGTTCAGCCGCCAGGAAAGGTCCGGCCGGTCCGCGATGAGCACGCCCAGCGACAGCTCGTGGGTGCGCCCGACCAGCGTCGCCGCATTCTGCCACTGGTTCAGATAACCGGTAGCCGCGGACAGCGGCACCAGCAGGATCTGGTCCTTCGTCTCCTTCCGGGAGTACGAGTACTCGAGGGAGAAGCGGCCCAGGAAGTCGATGTTGGCGCCGATTTCCGTCTCCGCCGAGCGCGCCGGCTTGAGCGCTTTGTTGCCGAGCGTCTGCTTCACGGGCGCGCCGCCCACGATGGCGAAGGTCTCGTACTGGGCGTCGAACACCGGCCGCAGGCCGGCGATCCCGTACGACCCGCGAAACCGCAGCTCGTCGAGCCCCTTGATGTGGAAGTCCTCCGAGGCGCGCCACGCCCCGGAGACACGGTAGTAGGTTTGCCACCGGCTGTCCGGGCCGAACAGCGAGGAGCCGTCGCGCCGCACCAGCCCATCGAGGATGTAGCGATCCTTGATGTCGAAGTTGGAGATGAAGTAGTAGTTCCGGTTCCGGATCGAGATGTCCCGGGACGTCGGGCTCAGCTGCGAGAAATCCACCGCGTTGAATTCGGGCGTCTTCACCACCGCGAACGCGTTGGCCGTCACACCGAACGTGCCCAGCGCCTGGTCCTCGTACACGTAGCCGGCCTTGGTAGTGTTACGCATGCTCCACGAGCCGAGCCGCAAGGTCCGCACGCTCGTCAGCGTGGCCCCCGTGTTGAAGGTCCGGCCGCTCGAGTCGATCTTCACGAGATAGCCGTCCACCGGAACGCCCTGCGCGTTGAGGTAGTTCTTCGGCTCGTTGTCCGTGTAGTTGGACGCCTCCTGATCGTAGTTATAGTTGCCCTCGAGCGAGAGCCAGTCGAGCAGCCGGTAGGTCGCCTTGACGTTGCCACTGTAGCGCGAGCGGTCGGTGTTGATCTGCTCGTTCGCCAGCCGGTACAGTGGGTTCTCGGCGTTCGACAGCCGATACGGGATCTTCGCCGCGTACGGCGTGCCATCCGGGTTCGGGGCGGCCAGGTTGATGTTCGGCTCGACGAAGGTCACGGCGAAGAACGGCGAGCCGGGGCCCTGCGCCACCTGGTTGTTGTTCGACTTGCCGAAGAAACCACCCACCGACAGGTCGAGACGGGGCGTCAACGCCTGATCCACGTTGACGCGGAAGTTCTGCCGATTGTAGCCCTTCAGCAGAATGATGACGCCGTCCTGCTTCGTGTTCTGGAACGACACGTTGAAGTTGGTATTGCCCCGCCGCTGCCCGATGGAGATGTAGTTGGTGTAGAACGGGCCGTGCGTCAGGACCTGCCCCTGCTGGTCGTACACGGTCGCGTACGGCACATCCGCAATCCGGTCGGGCTTGACCTGAGGCTTCGCGCTGGGCGGCAGCACTAGGTCCGCCGGATCCGGGTTGGGGGAGGTACCCGTGAGCGTGTCGACGTACTGGCCCGCCGCGTTGGCCTCGTAAGGATGCGCGAGCGACACAGGGATCGACTTGGGACGGAACGACTGGCCATACTCGTTGCGCACCGTGACGACCAGCTTTCCATCCGGAATGCGAGAGCCACGCTTGGTGAAGACCTGGACCACGCCCTCGGCGGCGTCCGACCCGTACAGCGACGAGGCGGCTGCGCCCTTCACGACCTCGACTCGTTCGATGTCCTCGGAGTTCATGTCCGCGAGGCCGTACCGTGTGATCGTGCCGTCCACGATGATGAGCGGCCCCGACGTGGTGGTCGAAGCGCACACCTGGCCGGGCGGGCAGCTGCCAGGTGATGTGACGGACGTCGCGCCGCGCAGCCGGATCGCCGGCTCGCCGCCGGGCGCGCCGCTCGGCGAGATGAGCCGCGCCCCTGCGACTTTGCCCTCGAGCGCACCCAGCGCCGAGACACTCGGCGCCTGCTGCAGCTGCGACGCGTCGACGCCGCCCACCGAGAAGGGAAGCTTCTTCTTCTCCGTCGCCTCGGCGACGCCGGTCACCACGACCGCGTCGAGCGTCATCGGGTCGAACTTGA
>WNFX01015155.1_pt1 | contig 11703 bp, 8 predicted proteins | sample 5400111 | NCBI WGS metagenome assembly WNFX01 (sample SAMN13153363, study PRJNA577476) | soil metagenome | isolation source: 40 cm soil or saprolite under grassland replicate 1 | place: USA:California | collected 2016-06-15
CGCTCGCCGGTGGAGAGGAGCATGTCGAGCTCGCGCGGGTGTGGGCTCGGCGACACGCGCCGGGCGAGCTCGAGGAGCGAGTCCGTAGTGCTCCCCATCGCAGACACGGTCCCGACGACACGAAGCCCGCGCTCGCGCGCCGCGACAAGTCGCTGCGCGACGTGGCGGATCTGCTTGGGCTCGGCGACCGACGAGCCGCCGAACTTCATGACGACGGTGTCGAGCTCGGCGTTCGGCTCGGGCTGCATACGGAGGATTGTGGCCGCTCCGACCGCTAGTGCACGAGCGCGATGTTGAAATGCCCCGAGCCGACGGTGCCGTAGAGCCGCAGCCAGAGTGGGATGTAGAGCTCCGGGCCGCGTGCGGTCGTTATGTCTCCGAGGTCGAGGATGTCCTCCCCGGGCCAGCCGAAGCTCTGGAGCAAGCCCTTCACCTCGCTCTTCGCCGACTCGTCGTTTCCCGACACGAAGACGTTGTGCCGCCCGGGCACGAGCGAGGGATCGACCATGACGTCGCAGTTCACGGTGTTGAGGGTCTTGACGACTCTTGCCTCGGGAAACGCGCTCTGGATCTGCTCCGCGAGGCTCTCCTTCGTCGTGACGAGGAGCGAGGGCGGTCGTCCCTGCGAGAAGTCGAGGGTGTTCGCCACGTCGACGAGCGCCTTGCCCGTGAGGTTCTCGGCGCCTGCCGCGCGGAGCACGACGAGCGAGGCGTCACCGGAGGTGCAGTTGAAGACGAGCTCGCCAAACGCCGCGGCGTCCGCGAAGGTGCCCTGGCTCGCGCGAGCGCCGTTCGCCGCGACCCATTCCGCGGCGTTCTCGTTGTCGGGCGTGCGCGATCCCATCTTCACCTCGTGGCCGAGCGCGACCAGCCTGCTTGCGATCGCCCGGCCGACCATTCCCGTTCCCAGAACTCCGATCTTCATCGCGGTCTCCTCGGCCACGCATGACGGTTCGCCTGCATCGTGCCCTCGTTGTCAAGCGAGCCTTACAGGACCAGACCTCTAGACGAACGGGTGGCAACGCCTTCCAGATGGAGGGATAGACCACCGAGTTCTTGTCGTTCATGATGCGTACGCAACGAGGGGCTCGGACGAGGAGGACGCGCTGGTACCGCCGCACACAGCCGGGGGAAATCTCTCTCGAAGACGCGCACCGCTCCGGCGAGCGAGCTCTCGTATGCTCGTCGCGGGCGGGGTCTTCCTCGCGCTCGTGCTCGGCAGCGGCGCGAATGCGAGCGTCTCGGCGCAGAGCACGAAGAAGCCGGCGACGGTTCCCGGCGAGCTGATCGTCGGGTTCAAGCCCGGGGTCTCGGAGAGCGCGCAGGCCGACGCCCTCGCCCAAGCGGGCGCCAAGCAGAAGAAGAAGTTCAAGCAGATCCACGCGAATCTGGCGAGCGCTTCGGAAAACAAGCTCGCGACCGTGGAGAAGGCGCTCGCGAGTGACCCTCGCGTCAGCTACGTCGAGCCGAACTACGTCGTGACGACGAGCGTCATCCCGAACGACCCGAACTTCCCCGACCTCTGGGGAATGAACAACACTGGCCAGACCGGCGGCACTCCGGGCGCCGACATTCATGCTCCACAGGCGTGGGATCTCGAGACCGGGAGCCCCAACGTCGTCGTTGCGTCGATCGACACCGGCGTCGACTTCGGTCATCCCGATCTCGCGGCGCAGCAGTGGGTGAACCCGGGCGAGAACTGCGGTTCCTCGGATCCGACGTTCGCGTGCGCGGAGCGGAGCGACGGCATCGACAACGACCACGACGGCTACGTCGACGACTGGCGCGGCTGGAACTTCGTCGGAAACAACAACAACCCCACCGACGACAACGACCACGGGACACATACGTCGGGCACGCTCGGGGCCGTCGGCAACAACGGCATCGGCGTGGCGGGTGTCGACTGGAACGCGCGGATCATGGCCCTCAAGTTCCTGGACGCGACCGGCAATGGGACGGATGCGAACGCGATCAGCGCGATTCTCTACGCGGCCGACCACGGTGCGCGCGTCTCGAACAACTCGTGGGGCGGAGCCCCCTCCGACCAGGCGCTCTTGAACGCGATCGAGTACGGGGCCTCGAAGGGGATGCTCTTCGTCGCCGCTGCCGGCAATGACGGGGTCGACATGGACACAACGCCGGAGTATCCGGCCGCCTTCGACTCCGACGGGCTCGTCTCCGTTGCCGCCACGGATGAAACCGACAACCTCGCCTTCTTCTCGAACTACGGCGCGAATACAGTCGATCTGGGAGCGCCGGGCATGAACATCCTCTCGACGATCCCCGGAAACTCTTACGACACGTTCAGCGGGACCTCGATGGCGACTCCGCACGTCTCGGGGGCCGCAGCGCTCGTGATGTCGCACTTTCCCGGGGCGACGTTGTACGGGACGAAGGCGCTGCTCATGAGGTCGGCGGACGTGGAGTCGTCGCTCGCCGGAAGCTCGGTGACCGGCGGTCGCCTGAACGTGTTCAACGCAGTGTCCTGCTCGAACACACCCGAGGTCGTCCTCACCTCGCCGGCGGACGGCTTCACGGCCTCGATCGGCGACGCGCTTTCGGTTCGGGTGATCGGTTCGAACTGCGCGTCCCCCGCGGGTCTCGGCAACGTCAGCGTGTCGGTCAACGGGGCGCCGATCGTGCTCTCGGCCTCGAGCCCAGACAACGCGCTCTACACGGGGAAATACACGGTGACTGCCGCCGGCGCGCTGGCGATCACGGCGTCCGTGACGGTCGGTAGCTCGACAGCGACGCAGAGCGTGAGCGGAACTGCATCTCAGAACTACACATGCCAGGACGTCACCGATCCGTGGGTGGACGTCACTCCTGGAACGAAGCTCACGAACGCGAGCAACTCGGACGACGGTTTCTCCACACTCGGCATCACGTTCCCGTTCACGTACTACGGGCAGACGTACACGACCGCGTACGTCTCCTCGAACGGCTTCTTGACGCTGGGGTCGAGCGCCGGCGCGGATGCGTACGCGAACGTCGGGATTCCGACCCCGGACCCACCGAGCGGTCTCCTCGCACCCTTCTGGGACGACCTCAACCCAGCGGGCGGCGGCGGCGGCGTCTATGCCGGCCTGACGGGCGGCGCAGGGAACCACGTCCTCCACGTCGAGTGGTACCAGATCCCGCATTTCACGCTCTCGAGCAGCGGCAAGGTGACCTTCGAGCTCTCCATGTACGAGGCGACCGGGAAGATCGTCTTTCGCTGGCTGAACAGCAGCTTCGGCAATGCGGCGTGGGACAACGGCGCTTCTGCCACGGCTGGAGTCGAAAATCCTTCTGGGAGCATCGGTCGCCAGATCTCGTTCGACCAGCCACTGCTGACGAACGGCAGGTCCGTCAGCTGCGCTCTCTCTGCAGCGCCCCCGCCTCCGTCGCCGTCGATCACGACGACCAGCCTCGCCGACGCGACGAGAACACAGTCCTATAGCCAGAGCCTCGCAGCGACCGGAGGGACACCGCCGTACACGTGGGCGCTCGCGTCGGGAAGCCTGCCCGCGGGGCTGAGCCTCGATTCCGCGAGCGGCGCGATCACGGGCACACCGTCGGCGGCATCGGGCGAGTATCCATTCACAGCCCGAGTGACTGACAGCGTCTCGCAGTCGGCGACGAAGTCGCTGTCGATCTCGGTCGCGGACCCGCTGAGCGTCACCACGACCTCGCTGCCGGGCGGGACGGTCGGCCAGGCGTACTCGCAGAGCGTTACGGCGACTGGCGGGAAGAGCCCCTACGCCTGGAGCGTCACGGCCGGGAGCCTTCCGCCCGGGCTCACCCTCAACGCCTCCACAGGCGCGGTCACGGGGACCCCGACCTCGTCCGGGACGTTCAACTTCACGGTCCAGGCATCCGACTCGGGCAATCCGATCCGCACCGCGACCAAGGCACTCTCGATCTCCGTCGTCGCCCAGCTCGTGGTCAACACCACGAGCCTTCCCGGCGGGACGGTCGGGCAGGCCTACTCGCAGACGCTGAGCGCGTCCGGCGGCACGCCTCCCTACGCCTGGAGCCTCGCCTCCGGCAGCCTCCCGCCCGGTCTCAACCTCGCCGCCTCGACCGGAGTCGTCTCCGGAACGCCGACGACTGCGGGCACCTACTCCTTCACCGCCCAGGTGACGGACGGAGCGCAGACCGCGACGAAGGCGCTCTCGATCGCGGTTTCTCCTGCGTCGACGCTCTCGATCACGACAGCGTCTCTGCCGCAGGGCCGAGTCCTGACGGGGTACTCGGCGACTCTTACGGCGGCCGGAGGAACTCCGCCCTATTCCTGGAGCCGAATCGCGGGCGCTCTCCCGAACGGCCTCACGCTGAGCTCGAGCGGGACGATCTCGGGGACGCCGGCCAAGCCGGGCTCCTACACCTTCACAGTGCGCGTGACGGACAGCCTGGGCGCGACCGCGTCCAAGACGTTCACGGTCAAGATCAACAAGCACTAACGGCTTACCGTCTAGGCTCCGGCGCGATGGCCGACGCACCCGTCGCCGAGCGCCTCGCGCAGCTCGCGCTCTTCGCCGATCTGCGCTGGCCGGAGCTCGAGGCCGTGGCCCACACGGTCGAGGAAGAGGTCTTCGGCGAGGGGCAGCGGGCGATCCGGCAGGGGCTCTCGGGGAGCGCGTTCTACATCGTCCTCGAAGGGGAGGCGTCGGTCCTCGTCGACGGAACGGAGCGGGCACGACTGGGTCGCGGGGACTTCTTCGGGGAGATCTCTGCGCTGACCGGCGAGATCCCGACCGCGGACGTCCGAGCCGAGACGGTGCTTCGCTGCCTCATGCTGCCGGGTTCGCAGCTCGAGCCCTTCCTGCTCGAGCACCCGACGGTCATGCTGCGAATGCTCCACGCCGAGGCGCGGCGCGTGCGCGACGCCAACCGGTGGCGCTAGCCACGGTGTAGCCACGGTGTCTGACACCCTCTTGGCAAGCCCGCATCACTATGAGGGGTCGACTAGACAGGGTGTCAGACACCGTGTCTAGTCGACCCTTTCCGCCGGGCTGGTACCCGGTCGTCGTCGTCGGGAGCGGGCCCGGAGGCTTGCAGACGAGCTACTTCCTGAGCCGGCTCGGCGTCGAGCATGCGGTTCTCTCCGCAGACGACGGGCCCGGGGGCATGTTCCGGAGGTTCCCGCTCTTCGAGCGGCTCATCAGCTGGACGCACCCCAGCGCGGACGTTCCACGCGGAAGCCGCGAGTTCGAGGCGCACGACCAGAACAGCCTGATCGCGGACGACCCGGACCTCGGGGCGCTCGTCCTCGACCAGATCGGAGAGGATCACCGGCGGCCGGCGCGCGACGAGATGGCGTCCGGGCTCCGGGCGTTCGCCGAGCGCGCTTCGGTTGGAGTCCGCTACGGCTGCCGCTGGGAGTCGACCCGCCGCGACGAGGACGAGCTCGTCCTCGTCACCTCGGACGGCGAGTACCGCTGCACCGTGGCGATCTTCGCCGTTGGGATGACCGAGCCGTGGGTGCCGCCGATCCCCGGCCTCGAGCTCGGGATGCACTACGTACACGTCTCGAGCGCACCCGACCGCTACGAGGACAGGCGTGTCGTCATCGTCGGCAAGCGGAACTCCGCCTTCGAGGTCGGCGAGGCGATCGTGCGGAGCGGGTTGCGCGAGCTGACGCTCGTCTCGCCGCGGCCACCCGACCTCGCCCGACTCGCGCGCTCGCCGCTTCGGCCCTGGTATCTGACCCCGTACGACGAGCACGTGCGCGGCGCGCCCGGTCGCTATGTCCTCAACGCCTCCGTCGAGAGAATCGAGCGCCGCGGGCAGGAGTTCCTGCTCCACGCGCTCGACCCGACCCGGCCGGAATCGGTTGTCGTCGAGGTCGACGACGTCGTCGCCGCGACCGGGTTCCGTGCACCGCTCCAGGATCTGCCCGAGCTCGGGGTGACGACCGTGCTCGACGGCCGCCTCCCGGCGCTGACCCCGTTCTGGGAGAGCGTCACAGTCCCCGGCGTCTACTTCGCCGGAAACGTCACGCAGGCGGCCCAGGGGCTGCGCAAGCACGGCGTCGCGAGCGTCTCGAGCATGGTGTGCGGGTTTCGCTACAACGCACGCATCCTCGCCCGTCATGTCGCGGAGACGGTCTTCGGCATCCGGCTGGGGCGCCCGCGGATCGAGCCCGCAAACGTCGTTCCGTACCTCCTCGGCGAGTTGACGCGTGCGCCTGAGCTGACCATGCAGAAGGGCTACCTCGCGCGCGTCCTCGGCATCGACGCCGAGGCCGGTATCCGCAACCTTGGCATCCTGCCACTCGAGGTCTTCGTGGACGGCTCGCACGACGGCGTCGCCGCGACGCTCGAGTTCGACGCCGACGAGACGATCAGACCGGTCGTCTACATGCGGCGTCGGGGTGTGCTGAACGAGACGGCGCTCCCGCCGCATCCGCTGCGCCGCTACGAGGACGCGGAGTACGGCGAGCCGCTCGACGCGCTCGTGCGCCCGCTCCTGCCTTCCTGAGAAGGCCCTAGCAAGCTCTCAGCCGGCTCACAGGAAGCGGAGCTAGCGTGTCTTCCATGGCCGACGGGAACTCAGAGTACGACCGGCTCACGCGGCGCGAGTCGCTGCTGAAGCTCGGCGGGCTGGCCGCAACTGTTGCGGGAGCCGGAGCGTGGGCGGGTCATGAGCTCCTCGACGCGCCGACCGCGGGCGCAGCGGGAACGGGGCCGGCTGCGGTCGCCTCCGGCCTCGTGAGCTGTGTGCTCGCCCCGGAGATGACGGAAGGGCCGTACTACGTCGACGGCGACAAGTACTCAGAGGAGGCGGCGCTCTCCACGGCGGGGCAGACCTTCCTGCGGGGGATCCAGCGAACGGACGCGAAGGGTCTCGCGATCTTCCGGACGATCTATCCCGGTTGGTACATGGGGCGCACGGTGCACATCCACGTCAAGGTCTACCTCGGCGGACGAACCGTTCACACCGGCCAGCTCTTCTTCCCGGACTCGCTGACCGACGCCGTCTACCGGCGTTCGCCGTACAACCGGCGCCCCGGTCGCGACACCCGGAACGCCACGGACTCGATCTTCCGGAACGGCGGCAAACGTTCGCTGCTCGTCCTGCGGAAGAGCGGGAACGGCTACACCGGCCGAATCACGATGGGCGTGAGCAGGTCGTAGCGGTCGAGAATCGATAGCGGCGAGCCCGAGCGGGGCGCGCGATACTTCCCGACGGGTTGGGCTTCTCGACCGAGCACCTGGCGCGTGGGTGTGCGCGCCATCCGTGGCTCACCCTGGGTGCGTGGGTTGTCGCGCTCGTGCTCGGAGTCGGCCTCGTGGTCACGTTCCTCGACCTCTCGTCCGAGGGGAACGTCACGTCCAACTCGGAGTCGCAGCAGGGCTACACGCTGATCGACCGGCACTTTCCGCCCGATCCGAACGCCCAGTACACCGACGAGCTCGTCGTCGTCCGCTCTGAGCGCGAGAAGGTCGGCTCCGTTCCCTTCCGGCGCGGGTTCGAGAAGGTCCTCGACGAGATCCGCGCGAGCCGCGCAGTGCACAACGCGGAGAGCTTCTACGAGACGAAGAACCCGCGGTTCGTCGCCCGGGACCGGCACGCCCTCGTCATTCCGGTAGGGCTCGCCGGCGACTGCCAGGACAGCGCTGGGGTCGTGCAAGGGATCGTCCAGGACGCGAGCAGAGGCGGCTTCGACGTGACGATGACTGGCAACTGCAGCGCGGACTACGACCTCAACCGGATCCTGAACAACGACCTGAAGAGGGGAGAGCTCTACTTCGGGATCCCGGCGGCCCTCGTGATCCTCGTTCTCGTCTTCGGAGCCCTCGTCGCAGCCGTCGTACCACTGGCCGTCGCGATCTTCGCGATCGCGATCTCGCTCGGGCTCTCCGCAATTTTCAGCCAGGTCTTCGACCTGTCGGTCTACCTGCTCCAGATGACCACGGTGATGGGTCTCGCGATCGCCACTGACTACGGGCTCTTCATCGTGTCCCGCTATCGGGAAGAGCGCGCGGCCGGCCGAGTGAAGCTCGAGGCGATTGCCGGCTCGGGCGCGACCGCGAGCCGGGCGGTGCTCTTCAGCGGGCTTGCCTTTGTGCTCGGGATGTGCGGGCTGCTTCTCGTCCCGGATTCCGTTCTCCGCAGCCTGGGTGTCGGAGCGCTCACGGTAGGGCTGGTCTCCGTCTTCGCGGCGCTGACGCTCGTCCCCGCGCTTCTCGGGCTCCTCGGGGACAAGGTGAACGCGCTCCGCGTGCCGTTCCTCGGTCGAGTCGTCGACTCGGCGGGAGAGGAAGGCCGCGTCTGGTCCGGGATCGCGCGGGCGGTGATGCGGCGGCCGGTCGTCAGCCTCGCAGCCGTCCTCGTCGTGCTGCTGGTGTGCGCCGCTCCCGTGCTCGGCCTGCGCCTCTCGGGCCCCGGGATCCGCTCGTTTCCGGACAGCGCGCCCTCCAAGCAGGGCTTCCTCGTGCTCACGCGGGAGTTCAACGTCGGCACGGTCGACTCGGTCAAGGTCGCGATCGAGGGCGACGTCACGGCCGCGCCGTTGCGGAGGAACGTGCGCCGACTCGTCCGCGGCCTGAGGGCGAACCCGGCCTTTCGCGATACCCAGATCACGATCAGCCCGGACCGGCGGCTCGCGCTGGTCGAGGCGATCCCGGTCGGGGATAGTCGCGACCGACGCTCGCTCGCAGCCGTCCGTGCGCTCCGGAGAAGCGAGGTGCCCGTCGTGTTCGGCGGAACCAACGCCGACGTGCGCGTCACCGGCGAGACGGCGGAGGAGATCGACTACACGGCGCTCATGGACTACTGGCTCCCGCGCATCGTCGCTCTGGTGCTGGGGCTGAGCTTCGTCCTGCTCACGATCGCCTTCCGCTCGATCGTCCTTCCGCTCAAGGCGATCCTCCTCAACCTGCTCTCGGTGGGCGCCGCCTACGGCCTGCTCGTGCTCGTGTTCCAAGACGGCATCGGGAACGGGATCCTCGGGTTCTCGAAGACGCCGGCGGTGACGACGTGGGTACCGCTCTTCCTGTTCACGGTCCTCTTCGGCCTCTCGATGGACTACCACGTCTTCCTGCTCAGCAGGATCCGCGAGCGCTATCTGCGGACGGGGCTGAACGAGGAGGCGGTCGCGTACGCGGTGGCCACGACCGCGAGGGTGATCACGGGCGCCGCGCTGATCATCATCGCCGTCTTCGTCGGATTCGCAAGCGGCCAGATCGCGGAGATCCAGCAGGTCGGCTTCGGCGTCGGGATCGCGCTGCTGATCGACGCGACGGTCGTTCGCTGTGTGCTCGTTCCGGCGAGCATGAAGCTCCTCGGGCGCTGGAACTGGTACCTGCCGAGCTGGCTCGGCTGGCTGCCGGACCCGCACGTCGAGCACGAAGCCGTGCGGCCATAGCTTCCCCGGTCGGTCCGTGGGGCTAGAAGCCGTCCTTCCGAGGCCGTTTCGCCACGAGCTCCGTGAGGTGCTCCAGGCGCTGCTCGTTCCACTCGCGATTACCGCGCAGGAACTCGTCCAGGAGCTCGAGCTCCGCGTCGCTGTAGCGCTCGAGCGCCTTCGTCGCCTCGTCGGGGGACGGGTACACGCCCGCCGCCATCCGTCGTAGCTTCGGAGTGACCTCGACGAGGACTTGCCTCCGGTCCTCCGTGTCCCGCCGGCGTTTGGCGAAGCCTGCGCGCTCGATCCGGTCGAGGAGCGTCGTCATCGCCCCTGGGCTCAGGTGGGCGAGCTTCGCCAGGCGGCCGGCGGTCAGCGGGCCCTCGCGGTCGAGGATGTCCGGGCAGCGCATGTCCGTCCGGTGGAGGCCCAGGTAGTCCGCGACAGCCTGGTCGAGAGCGTCCACGGCGTTCTGGGACGCGCCCTGATCTCGTAGAAGAAGGTGTCGAGCAGCTTTGTTCGCGCCTACCAGCGGTCGATCTGAGCCGTTACTTCTGCGGGTCGCCGCCCGAGGTGAGCTCGTCGACCGAGAACGTTCGGGTCGGCTGGACGGCGACTCGCTCCTCCTGCACGTGGTGGCGCGCGTTCGCGAGCGCCGCCGCCCGCACCCGTTCTCGGCTCTCGAGCCCTTCGTCGATCTCCCGCAGCCGAGCCCGCGTCGCCTCGACGACGGCAGCGTCTTCGCGATAGACAGCCTCCCCGAACGTCAGCACCGCTCGCTTGCGCTCGGCGCGGAGCGACTGCGACTCGCGACGAAGCCTCGCAACGTCGCGTGAGGCACGCGTCCACGCGACAAGCGACTCCCGGCCGAAGACCGTCCAGCTGCGCACGCGGCGCCCGGCGGTGAGGAGGGCTCGCGCCACGGGGTTCTCCGGATCGCGCTCCACGGCTCCGTACAAGAGGACGAACGAGGCTGCGGCGAAGGCTGCGAGCACGATCGCCGCCACGGGGCTCCCGGCGATCAGTGCGAGGATCGCGCCGAGAACGAGGAGGCAGGCGAGGACGAGCGTCGGGCCGGGCACGAGGACGCCGAATAGGCGCCGCGAGCCGCGGTCGTCCGCGAGCGCATGACCGCAACGGGAGCAGAACCGCGCCTCCGGCGAGACCGCGAGACCGCACGCCGGGCAAGCCCGTACTTCCAAGCTCATCACTTCCTTCGAGCTCACGGACGAAGTGGTACCCGGTGGCTGTGCGCCGTAACCGCGGCTGGCCCCGAACGTTGCTCCAGAGGCGTGCAGCTCGAGCTCTCGGGTACCTCCATATCGCGCTCCAGAACCCGTTCGGCGCCGACTTCGGAAGCGCCGTGAAGCTCGTCTGGTAGTCGCCGCTCGAAGATACGACGCGAGTCGCATACACGGCTGCGAGCCGAGCAGACAGGAGCTCGCGGCGTCCGAGCGGCCCGGGCAGACTTCGGCGCGATGACCAACGCTCGCCTCCGGCTCGCGTTCGGCCAATGAGCGAAGCCGCCGCGATCCCACAGCTGCGCCCGCTCGGGATCGGCGAGATCCTCGACGTCGGCATCAAGATCACGATCCGCCACTGGTGGACGCTTGCGCGGGCGGTGCTGGTCGTGGTCGTCCCCCTGCAGCTCGTCGCCGCGATCGTCGACGTGTCCGCTTCCGGCGGAGTGGTGACGACGACGGGCGACACGACCACGATCAACGAGAGCCAGATCTGGACCGTCATCGCCGGGGCGCTTGTCGCGGTGATCCTCACGCTGCTCGCCCAGACGATCGCGACCGGCGCCTGCTTCAAGGCCGTGGCCGACGCGTACCTCGGGCGCCAGCCGTCCTGGAGACGCTCGCTCGGTGAGGTCCTCCGACGGTTGCACTCGATCATCTGGGTCTCGATCCTCGCGGTCCTGCTCGCGGGTCTCGGGTTCCTCGCCTGCATCCTGCCCGGCTTCTGGCTCTACATCTCCTGGGCGGTCGCCGTTCCCGCACTGCTCACCGAGGGAGTGAAGGGCCGCCGCGCTCTCGGGCGCTCGTTCCGGCTGGTCAAGGGATTCTGGTGGCGGACGTTTGCGATCGTGCTCCTGGGCTCGATCCTCGGCGGGATCCTCCAAGCCGCGATCGGAGGCGTGCTAGGCGGGCTGGCAATCGCCGCCGACAGCGAGATCGTGGATGTCGTCACGAGCACGCTGTCGGCGGTGATCGCCGGAGCGCTCACGACACCGTTCATCGCAGCGGTCACGATCGTGCTCTACGTCGACCTGAGAGTCCGGAAGGAGGGATTCGACCTCGCGCTCCTCGCCGGGCGTCTCGGTGACGTCGAGAGCGGCGAGGTCTTCGTTCCCCCGCCGCCGCCGT
>WNFX01007048.1_pt1 | contig 11701 bp, 15 predicted proteins | sample 5400111 | NCBI WGS metagenome assembly WNFX01 (sample SAMN13153363, study PRJNA577476) | soil metagenome | isolation source: 40 cm soil or saprolite under grassland replicate 1 | place: USA:California | collected 2016-06-15
CGAAGCTGTCGCCTCCGCCCACCCGATCCACCACGCGGACGACGTGGCGCCGGCTGGTCGCGAGCGAGCCGGTCGCCGCGTCGAACAGCGTGGCGCTCCACGCGTGCTCACGCGCGCCCAGGATCTCCCGCTGCGTGATTGCGACGACCCGGCAGGCGAACTGGTCGGCCAGCCGCGGCCCCAACTGCTCCGGCGTCCCCTCGACGCCGAGTAAGGCACGTACGGCGTCGCGGTTGCCGATCAATACGTCGGCCTGGCGCACCAGCGGCTCGATCGATCCGCGCGGGTCCCGGCCTCGCCACAGCGCTTCCCGGTAGTTCAGATCGAAGCTGACCGGTACGTGTTCGGCGCGGGCAGTCGCGATGGCGCGCGCCAGCGCCGCGGCCGGCCCGTCCCCCAGCGCGGGCGTGATTCCGGTGGCGTGAAACCATGCCGCCCCCGCCAAGACCGGTGCCCAGGCGATCTCACTGGGATCGATTTGCGCGAGCGCCGAGCCCGCGCGGTCGTAGACCACGCGCATGGAGCGCAGGTCCGCGCCCGGCTCGACGAAGTAGAGCCCCATCCGCGTGCCGCCACGTCGAATCGATGCGGTCCCGACGCCTTCGCGCTGGAGCACGTCGAGCGCCGCATCGCCGAGCGGGCCCTCGGGAAGGCGCGTTACGTAATCGGTCCTCAGGCCCAAGTGACTCAACGCCACCGCGACGTTGGCCTCCGCTCCCCCGAAGAACGTGTGTAGCTCCGGGGACTCGAACAGCCGCTGCTCCCCAGGCGGGCTGAGCCGCAGTAGGAGCTCACCGAAGGCGATGACGCGCGGCGCCCCGGCGGACAGACTCACGCGGCTGCCACGGTGTCGACGAGCGCCCGCGCGCGCGCCGTCAGCTCGCCCCAAGCCTGGTCGCGGACGAGCGTCCCGCTGACGATCGCGCTCCCTACGCTCACCGCCGCCGCGCCGGCGCGGATCCACTCGGCCGCGTTCTCGAGCGACACCCCGCCGGACGGTACCACGCGCAGCAACGGCAACGGCGCGAGCACCTCTCGGAGGTAGCGCGGTCCCAGCGCCGACGCGGGGAACAACTTCACCAGCTCCGCGCCGGCGCGCCACGCTTCGAGCAGCTCGGTGGGAGTGAATGCCCCCGGCAGGCAGGGGACGCCCTGGTCGCGGCAGTAACGAACCACACCACGGTCGAGCGTCGGGCTCACGACGAAGCGCGCCCCGGCGGCAATGACGTTGCGAGCGGCCTTCTCGTCGAGCACGGTGCCCGCGCCGACGACGGCGCCGCCGCCGTGCGACGCGAGCTCGGTGATCGCCTCGATGGCACCGGGAGTCGTGAGGGTGATCTCCACCGCGCTCACGCCTCCCGCGACGAGCGCCGCCGCCACGCTGCGGAGGCCGGCAGACTCAGGCAGCCGAACCACCGCGATCACGCCGCTCGCGAGCCAAGGTTCAGTCATGCGCGAGCGCCGCCTCCACACCCTCGCGCTCCAGTACGCGCATCCAGCGCATCGTGGCGTCGACGAAGTCCGGGAGCCGCGACGCTTCCGCGAGCGACTCGAGCGGCAGGCGCAGGTGCGCGAGGTGCGCGGCGCAGGCGAGCGCGAGGGTCTCGGGGGCCTGCGCCCGCCGCTTCGCGAACGCGACGATCAGCGGCACGACGCGAATTCGCATCTTTGCCTCCTGGTCGGTCGCGATGACTCGCCATTCATGATCGAGCCACGGGTTCCCAAACCGTTCCACCACCGACCGCGCGAATTCTTGCGCGGCCTCGAGCGGGATATCGACCGCGGGGACGATCTCGTCGAACAACATCCGCCGCAGGAACGCCCCGAGGCGCGGGTGCGCAACCGCCTCGCGCACCGTGCGAATCCCCGCCAGGAGCGCGAGCGGTGCGGTCGCTGTGTGCGTCGCGTTGAGGAGCCGCAGCTTCCGTTCTTCGTAGAAGCCGATGTCGGGCGCGAACACCACCGACTCGGGACTGACGTCGATGGGAAACGCCGTCCGCAGCGCCTGTGGGTCGGCCTCGATCGCCCAGAAGGCGTACGGCTCCGCGACGGTGAGCAGCGCATCCGCGTATCCCAGGCTGGCCTCGAGGGCCGCACGCTGGTCGGGGGGAGGAGCGCCGGTCGTAATGCGATCCACCAGCGAAGAGCAAAACCGCACGCGGGCCGAGCGCCAGGCGCGGAATTCGTCGCTGCGAGGTCCGCCCTGCGCCACCTCATCCACCATGGCGGCGAGGTGCGGTCCATTATCAGGGACCAGCTCAGTAGGAATCACGAACAGGGGCGGGCCGTCGGGCAGGCGCTCGAAGCGGGCGCGCAGCACGTCGGTCAGCCGAGCGGGGAACCCCGCGTCCAACCGGAAGCCGGACTCGGTCACGTTGCTCACGATCACCTGGAGCTCCGGCTGCGCCGCCACCGCACGCACCGCGTCCCACTCAGCGTCGGCGACGAGCGCGCGCGAGATGGACCCGATCAGGTGGGTCCGCTCCACCGGGCCGCCGTTCTGCAAACCTCGTTCCACCAGCGTGAACAGGCCGTCCTGCTCGTTCATCGCCCGTGCCCTTCCTCGTGGCGTGCTTTGCACGACCACGATCCGGCCGTTGAATGCGCCCGCCCGGTTAGCCGCGTCGACGGATGCGGCGCACAGGGCGCGCAGCAACACGCCGGTGCCGAACTGGAGCACGCGCTCCGGGAGCTCCCGCCGGCGGTATGCGCTGCCCGGCCAGTGGGCGTTACTCAGACTGGGAGGGATCGTCGCCTCGCGTCTCTCAGGTCGGGATAAGCTGCGCTCAAACTCGTCGGAGGCAAAGGGCCAGGTTATTGTATTAGGTATTAGGATCTACAGGGAGGCTCCCATGTTCCTGTCTCGCATCGTTCCGCTCGCCGTCGTTCTCGGCACCATCGGGTGCACCAGCGCCGACGTCTTGCGTCTCGACCAGACGCTCCGGCCGCGGACGCACCCGGACTCGGTGCGGCTGATCGCACAGGAGCCGCAACAGCCCTACACCGTCATCGCACTGATATCGGTTCGTCCGGTTTCCGTCTTCGGCTCCCAGGAGGACGCTCGCAAGCGCCTCCTGAAGGAAGCTGCGCGCCTTGGCGGTGACGCTGTACTGCTCGGCGGTGGGTCGCTGACCCGAGTCGGCACGGGGGGCGAGTATGGCGGATCCGAGCTCCTGTTGACGGGCAAGGTGATCGTGTTCGATCGCGAGGCGCGGTCCAACTAGCGAAGCTGCGCCGTTTCGCGTTCTGGCTTGACGCCGGAATCGCGATACCAGGGACGTCGGTCCGCGTGGGTCTCGACCCCGTGCTGGGCCTAGTCCCGGGCCTCGGCGACGCCGTAGGCGCCCTCCTCGCGGCCTGGATTCTCGTGGAAGCGATCCGCCTCGACGCATCGCGGGCGACGCTGGCGCGCATCACCTCGAACATCGCGATCGATGCCCTGATCGGCGCCGTTCCGCTCTTGGGCGACGTGTTCGACGTCGTCTGGAAGGCGAACCTCAAGAACGTGGCGCTGCTGGAGCGACACGCGCTCGATCCCGCCGGAGCGGGGAAGGACGACCGCCTGTTCGTAGCCCTGCTCGTGGGCGGCGTGGTAACCCTCTGCGGCGCGCTCCTGGTCGGCGGCGTGGCCCTCACCGCGTGGCTGCTCCGCACGCTGTTCGGGTCGTAGCATGCACCGGTCGCCTCCTTGCGCGCTCGGGTTCCGCATCAAATCAGGCTGGGCGACCACCGTCTTGCTCGCCGGTCCGAGCGCCGCGCCGCGCGTCGTCGAGCGACGCGTCACGTTGCTCGCGGACCCGGACGATCCCGAGGCACGTCAGCCGTACCACGCGGCCCTCGGCACTCACCAGGCCCGGGCCGCCGCCGCCGTGAAGCGCCTCACCAAGTCCGTCGCGCGATTCGCCCGCCGCTCGGTGGCGCGCCTGATCGCGGAACACCGCGCTGCCGGTTATCGGGTGCGTGCGGTCGGGATCGTTGCGGGCAGCGTCGTGGATCCAGCCAGCATCGCGAACGACCACATCCGCGCGCACGCCGAAGAGGGCCGGCTGTTCCGCACCGTGGTCGAGCAGGCGGTCCGGGCGTACCGGCTGCCCGTGCGGATCACGGTCGAACGGGAGCTGTACGCCACGGCGACGCGCGTGCTGCGCACTCCGGCGGCGCGGATCAAAACACGCGTCGCGGTGCTCGGCGAAGCTGTCGATGGACCTTGGCGTGCGGAGGAGAAGGCCGCGGCGCTGGCCGCGTGGATGGCCCTTAACTCTTGAGCGCGGGCGCTCCCTCGAGGAACCGGTCGATCGTGTCGTTGCCGAGGGCGGGTCGCAGGAACTCCGTCACGATGCGGCCCAGGCGCGGCACGTCGTCCTTCTTGAAGCCGGCGGCCGAAAGTCCCGCCATGAGGGCGGCGGGGCCCATGACGCCGATCATCTCACCCGTGCGCGCGGTGCTCATCAGCGCGCGTCCCATGTAGCTCTCGTGGTTCGGAACCGCCGCCTTGACCTTCTCGAAGGTGGGCTTGTCGACGACCATCCGCAGCGCCATGAGAATTGCGCCGACGCCCTTCTCAGCTTGGCCTTCTTCGACTTCCAAATTGGCGACGACCTGCGGAACGAGATCCATGGTGGGGAAAAGCTAGTCGGTTAGCCGGTTAGTCGGCTAGACGTCCTTGTCTAACCGACTAGCCGACTAACCGTCTAACCGCCGATCTATTGTCCGACGGTAAAGTCGATTCGCTTGAGCACCGTCCCGGCCGCATCCCGGATCTCCACATGCCACGCTCCGGTCGCGTCGGCTGGGATCGTCTTGCGGCTCCAGGTGCGCCACGGCGAGCCGGCGATCGTGAGGGGCACGTTGCCCACCTCGGTGTCACCATGGAACCAGACGTGGTTGAGCGTCTGACCATTGCCGCCGGTCACACGCGTCCACAGCACCAGCGCACCGACGTCGGGGGGGAAGGCGACGCCCGTATCCTGCGGCGCCCGATCCACCACGCTTCGCGCCAGCACCGCCTCGACCGTCGCAGCGCTCGGCGCCGCGGGGGCGGCGGCAGGCGCCTGCGCGGCCTTAGTCGTATCCTGCGCGGCGAGTCCGCTCGCGAGCCCCAGCACCATGGCTATGGGGAGCATCGTCTTCGTCCTCATCACGGCCCTCCTTGGTTCGGGTCCGCCCGTTGTACGGCGCGGCGGCGGCGAAGTTCCAGCCACGAGCCGAGTGTGGCCGCCACGACACATCCCAGGGCCGTGCCCGCCATCATGAATCCGATCTGGTACTCGAGTTGGATCCAGTGACACTTTGGCGCGAACACCGGGCCCACCAACCGGCCGCAGGTGTTCTGGGAAAACGCAAAGCCCCAGCCCGCTCCCAGGCCGAAGACGAGGGGCAGCAACGCGATCAGGAAATGCCTCAGGATGATTTTCATGGGCCGCCCATGACGTAAAGGAAAACGAAATTGTAGATCCCGGTGACCAGGGCGAGGCACCAGACGAGGACGATGTACGGACCGGTGTGGCGGTGCAGGGCCCGCAAGCGGGGCACGGCGCGGCTCGTGAGCTGCCACGCGATCCCGGCCAGCGCGGTGAATGCGAACGCGAGGTGGATCTTGAAAAGCGGCAAGCCGCGCAGCGCCGGCCGCCGCGAACTCGGTTCGGCCACGAGCCCGAAGGAAATCACCACGCCCACGGTGACGACGGCTGCCGCGATCATCAAGGCGGCGTGGAGCGGAATCTTCCCCCGGCCGACCCGCAAGGCCGCGTACACCAGGAGCGGGGGGGCGATCACTGCCCAGCAGAGCGCGAACCACGCCTGCCAGGGAGCGGCCCTCACCGGCCTCGCTCGATCTTCCAGCGGTCCGAGACCGCGCCGCCCTCGACGACGGCGTATTCGTCGAAATGGGCCATCGTGAGGCAGGAGTGATTGGGGACGATCTCCAGCTGCTCCCCGACTTTGAACTTTCCCTCGATCGCCGCAGCCGCGGCCGCGCGGATGACGCCGTGTTCCTGCGACACCGATGCGACGGTCAAGTGCGGATGGCCCCGCACCTCGCCCATCGCGGGCGGGAGGTCGAGATGGGTCGGCCCGAGGTCCTTGGAGAGCGACAGCGCGCCCGCATCGACGACGAAATGCGCGGCGCCCGGCTGGTGCGAGACGACGCTCGCCAGCACCGTGACGCCCACGTCCTCGGGCGCGCAGCACCCGATCAACACCATCGTCCGGTCGTAAAAGATGTAGTTCCCCGGGCGGGCTTCGGTCACGCCGTTGAGGTCTTTCACGGCCGCCATCGCCGGCGTCGAGCCGACACTGACGCGGCGCACGGGCACCCCGTCCTTGCGCAGCAGATCGGCGAACCAGACCATCACCTGACGCTCTTGCTCCGCGATCTCCGCCGCCTCGGCCTTGTTGCGCGTGCGATAGGCGTGCCCCGAGTGACTGAGAATGCCGTCGAACGTCAGACCGCGCTCCCCCCCCAGCTCGCGCGCCACCTCGAGGGCGTACTGCGACGCAGGGTCGACGCCCGCGCGGTGGTAGCCGCAGTCGACCTTGAGCCACACGTGCAAGCCCGTGCCCGCCAGGCCCTTCGCGGTCGCCAAGTCGTCCACCACGACGCGGAGCGTCGCCTGCTCGGCAATGCGGCGTACGTGCGGGATGTGCGTCGGATCGAGCGGAAACGCCCAGGTGAGGTCCGTGAACCCCGCGCGCGCGAACGCCTCGGCCTCGAACAACGTCGACACCGTGATGCCGCGGGCGCCGTGAGCGACCTGGCGCTTGGCCAGCTCGACGCTCTTGTGCGTCTTGATATGGGGCCGCAAGGAGACGCCGAGACGCCTGGCTCTTTCTGCCATGTGCGTGAGATTCCGCTCCACCACGTCGAGGTGGAGCAGCAGCGTGGGCGTTTCCGCCTTCACTCGATCTGGCGCCCGCTGACCTCGACCCGGCGGATCCGCTCGATCCGGCCCGAGCCGCCCACGAACGCCGAGGCGAACCAGCCGGTGAGCCCCACGACGCAGGCGCCGAGCGTCGCCGGGAGGAGCCCGGCGAGGTGGAAGCCCGGCACGAGCCACGCCACGATCTCGAGCGAGATGCCGTTCACCACCAGGATGAACAACCCGAGCGTCAGGATCGTCAACGGCAGCGTGAGGATCAGGAGGATCGGGCGGATCACCGCGTTGACGATCCCGAGGAGCAAGGCCGACACGAACAGCGCCCGCCAGCCGGTGATCTCCACGCCGGGGACGATCGTCGCCGCGGCCCAGAGGCCGAAGGCGGTGATCAGGAGACGGAAGAAGAACCCTTTCATGGAGAGGAAGATAACCGCCCGGCGACGAATTGTGCCGTCACCCCCGGGCGCACCTGCACGCCAAGGCGGGAGTCGAACAACACCGATCCGCGGAGCGAATCTCCACCCCACCAGGCGAGCGACAGTCCGGCAAATGGGCCGAGGTCGGCGGGCCAACCGTTGACGATGGCCTGCTCCGGCTGCCCGAACCACGTCACCGCGAGCGTCTCGGCGCGCGGGGCCCGGAACACGATGCGGCCGCGCAGCAGGCAGTCCCGGCCCACGACGACGGTCATGGTGTCGAGCACCACGGCCGCCAGCCGGAACCGGTCGCTCATCTGCGGAGAATCGGGGAACGTGAGGGTATCGCCGTGCGCGACGACCCAGTGGCCGGCGTAAGGGCGCGAGAACCGATCGAGCCGCTTGAACTGGTAGCCGCTGCAGGGATCGGTGGGCCCGCACGCGGTGACAACCAGCACGAGCATCGCCCTTAAGGGCGGGGCAACGAACACGTCACGCCGGCTAATGCTGGTTGGTATCCGCCGCGACCACGGAGTCGGCGCGGTGCGCGCCGGCGCTCGTCGAGTCGGCGGCCGTCATGGCGCGGCCGACCCCGCTGGCGCCGGGGATGCGCGACTTGGCGAGGATGCTGTCCTTCTGCCGCTCCGTGAGCGTGTCGCGGTTCACCGCCTGCTTGTCCTTGCTGTCGCCCCCGCCCCCGCCCCCGCACGCGGCGAGGGAGAGGACGAGGAGGGCCACGATCGTCGGTTTCATGCGGGAATCCCGTTGCGAACGACGGTTTCCATCACGTCCGCGAAGCGGTCGATTTCGCCCAGCGTCGTGTACACGTTGGGGGTGATCCGCAGACAGTTGAACTCGGGGTGCGCGATCGCCGTGACGATGATGCGATGCTTGTCGTACAGGTAGCCCGTCACCTTCCCGACGTCGAGTTGGGCCGGCGTGAACGAGGCGAGACCGCAGGACTGCGCGGGGTCGTACGGGGTGAGGATCTTCACGCCGGGCACCCGCTCGAGCCGCTTCGCCCAGCGGTCCCGCAGGAAGCGGAGCCGCGCCGCCTTGCGTGCCGCGCCGATACTTTCGTAGAAGTTCAGCGCTTCGGTGATGGCGTTGTGGTTCGCCGCGGGATGCGTCCCGATCTCCTCGAACTTCCGGATGTTGGCGTTCATCTCGGGCGGCGCCGCCATCATCGGCCAGATCTTCTCGATCTTCGCCCGCCGCACGTACAGGAACCCGGTGCCGATCGGCGCCGTCAGCCACTTGTGCAGGCTCGTGCCGTAGTAGTCGCAGTCCAGGTCATCGCGCGTGAACGGGAAGTGGGCGTAGGCGTGCGCCCCGTCCACGATGACCTCGATGCCGCGCGCGCGCCCCAACTGACAGATCTTCTTCACCGGGAAGATCTGGCCCGTCAGGTTGGTGATGTGGCAGACGTGGATCACCTTGGTGCGCGGCGTAATCGCCTGCTCGATGCGGCTCGCCAGATCGTCCTGCGACGGAGGCGGGACGGGGAAGGGAATCTGTTTCAGCACGATGCCGTCGCGCCGCTCGCGCTGCTTCCACGTGGTGATCATCCGCGGATAGTCCTGCGTCGTCGTCAGGACCTCGTCTCCTCGCTCGAGCGGCAGTCCCAGCTGGACGATCTCGAGCGCCTCGCTCGCGTTGCGCGTGATGGCCATCTCTTCGGGGTCGCAGCCGAAATTGGCGGCGAGCCGCCGCCGCACCGACTCGACTTCGGGCTCGATCCACCCCCACATCGTGATCGCCGGGGCCTGGTTCGACACGGTGAGGTAATGCTGGAGCGCTTGCTGCACGACACGCGGGCTCGGCGCCACGCCGCCGTTGTTCAGGTTGATGAGCCCACGATCGATGTCGAACGCCTGCTGGATCGTCTGCCAGTAGTCCTCGTCCTGAGCCACGTCGGCGGGGGCTCGGCCGGCCACGCCCCGACCTGCGCCGACGGCGCGCACCAGGGCATCGTTCTTCAGGGCGGGGACCGTCGCCGTCGCGGCGACGAGAGAGCGGAGAAACCCGCGTCGTGTGGTCATCCTTACCTAAATACGGCAAAACCCCCCGCCTGGCCAGAGCCGGGCGGGGGGCTTTGTCTCGCCGTCCCAGGCGATTCGGCCGCACGCGGAGGGAGGTCAGGCGATGAGGCCGCCGCCCAACAGTCGGTCGTCGGCGTCGTACAAAACACCCGACTGCCCAGGAGTGATCGCCCGCACCGGCTCCGCGAGACGGAGCGCGAGGCGGCCGCGCGCGAATGCAACCACCGTGCCGGGCACCGCGCGCGCGCGATAGCGGCACTGCACCCACACCGGGTCACCGGGGCCGAGAGGATCGGCCAGCCAGTTGACTTCGTCCAGGGACACTTCGTGTCCGAACAACTCCGCGCCGCGGCCGATGACGACCTCGCGCGTCTCGGGGCGGATCGCCACGACGTACATCGGTTCGCCGAAGCCGCCCGGCAGTCCCTTGCGCTGGCCCACCGTGTAGCGCGCGAACCCGGCGTGCTCGCCGATTACGGATCCGCCCGTCGTGACGAGTGGGCCGGGGGCCAGCGCCGGAGTCCCCGCGGGCAACCGGCGCTCCAGCACCGCGACATAATCGTCGTCCGGTACGAAACAGATCTCGACCGACTCCGGCTTCTCGGCGGTGACGAGGCCGAGCTGCCGCGCCGCGGCGCGCGTCTCCCGCTTGGTGCTGGCCCCGACCGGCGTCAGCATCCGGGGGACGACGCTGCGGTCGATGCCCCACAAGAAGTACGACTGATCCTTCTGCGGATCCTGGCCGCGGTACAGGGCGCCCTCCCGCGCGATCGCGTAATGCCCCGTCGCGATGTAGGCGCAGTCGAGCGCGTCGGCGTGATACAGAAAATCACGGAACTTGGTGAACGAGTTGCAGCGCACGCACGGGATCGGCGTACGCCCGCGCGCGTACTCGGCCACGAAGTTGTCGATCACGTCGTGCCCAAACCGGTCTTCGAGGTTCAGGACGTAGTGCGGGATCCCCAGCTTGTGCGCGACCAGCTTCGCGTCCGTGATGGAATCGAGCGAGCAGCAGGGACGATCGGGCACCTCGTCGCCGTAGCAGAACAGCTTCATCGTGGCGCCGATCACCTCGTAGCCCTGCTCCACGAGCAGCGCCGCGGCGACGGAACTGTCCACACCTCCCGACATCGCGACGAGCACTCTCATCGGTGCAAGACGGTCGAAAGCGACCGCACCTTCTCCACGATCCTCGGCAGCACCGCCTCGACCGCCTCCAGGTCCTCGATGGTACTGTCCTTCCCCAAAGAGAACCGCAGCGGGAATCGACGCGTTCGACACGTGCGGCGCGCGCTCCCCCTGCCAGCCGTTGATCACCGCGTCGGGCACGATCGCCAACAGACGGCGCTCGAGGTCGTCGCGCAGCGCGGCGAGACGGATCGCGAGCGCCGCCTGCTCGCGGACGGCCAGCTCGGCGGCCGCGCCGAGCGCGATGATCCCCGGCACATTCTCGGTGCCGGGCCGGATGCCGTACTGCTGCCCGCCGCCGTGGATGATCGCTTCGACCGACTTGCTGTCGCGCACGATCAACGCGCCGATGCCCTTGGGAGCGCCGATCTTGTGGCCGGAGAGGGTGAGGAGAGTGCAGGGAACGTCGCGCAGCGAGACGGGGACCTTGCCGAACGCCTGGACGGCGTCGGTGTGGAACAGGACGCCGGCCTCGCGACATCGCTGTGCGATCCGCGCCACGGGCTGGACGGTGCCCACCTCGTTGTTCACCCACATCACGCTCACCAGGGCGACGCCTCCCCCGTGGGCGAGGGCGGCGTCGAGCGCCGCCTCGTCCACGATCCCGGAGGCCGTCACCGGCAGGATGACCTCGTCGCCCCCCAGGTGCTTCACGGCGTGCGCGGCGGCGAGTGCCGCCTTGTGCTCCGTGGCCGACACCGCCACGCGGAACGGTCCGCCACGATCTCGGGCGGCCAGCGCGCCGCCGATGATGGCGAGATTGTCCGCCTCCGTGCCGCCCGAGGTGAACACCACCTGATTCGGCTCGGCGCCCACGGCCTCCGCCACCTGGCGCTTCGCGGCCTCGATCCCGGCGCGCGCCGCCCGCCCGAAGCGATGCGCGGACGACGGATTGCCGAACGCGTCCTTCCCCAGGTACGGAAGCATCGCCTCCAGCACCTCGGGCCGCACCGGCGTGGTGGCCGCATTGTCGAGATAGACGACGCGCGTGGGCATCGGACGGCTCAATCTAGACGGCCTGCTGCTCGTCGCCAAGCGGCGGTGTGAGACCGAGCACGGCCAGGGCCGCGAGCGCGCCCCACGTGTGGGCCGCCGCCGCGTACCACGCATTGCGCACCGGCTGGGACCACGCCGCCACGACCCCCGAGGTCACGAAGCCGATGGGAATCAGCACGGCGCG
>WNFX01018718.1_pt1 | contig 11696 bp, 12 predicted proteins | sample 5400111 | NCBI WGS metagenome assembly WNFX01 (sample SAMN13153363, study PRJNA577476) | soil metagenome | isolation source: 40 cm soil or saprolite under grassland replicate 1 | place: USA:California | collected 2016-06-15
ATCATCGTCTCGCTGGCCGAGCGCATCGGCTGAGCCTCGCAACGCCCGCATCTGCCGCAGTCCGCGCGCGGGTCATGTGTGTTGCCGCGCTCCGCCACCGAGTCTTGAGCGGCGGGTGAACCCATCGGGCTCACCCGACCTGTGACTCGACGCGCCGAAGACCTTCACTCCAGCGCCGGCAACGGCCGAGGAGAGCGTGGGCGCTAAATACCAGATCCTCCGCTTGCGCGGAGGTCCCGAATCGAACGGAATAGCAGGAAGCGCTCACATGGCCTCGGCTGTCGCCGGCTATCCGGGGATCAGCTCACTGAGTCGATCGATTGTGTATGCCTCTGATCCGTCCGGTAGGCCCTGGGGTGCCTCGATGCCGATGAACGTGACGGGCCGGTCCGGCAACCGGCCGTCCCAGGTGATCACCTCGGCCCGCGCGCGCCACCGGTCGATGAGGTAGGACATCGTCAGGTAGCGCCGCTCCGCCAGCGCCTGTACCCGGTCGGCCGTGGTGAATGTATTTTCCTCGACCCGGTTGAATGACGGTCTACCGCTCAGGTACAGGTGTAGCCACACGGCCTGCCACCCGCGCTCGCCCCTGGCGAACACCATCGGCAGCGCGACGCGGCCCTGCCCGCGCAGCTGCGAGCGGGCCCGCACGGTCCGCGGGTCGAACGGGGCGCCGCGCTGGTCGCGCGTGCGGGTCTGGTATCCGAACATCGACTCGGCGACCTCGTCGAACGACTCGCCCGCGTAGATGTTGACCTGCGGAACCACATAGTGCCCGCTGACCGTCCGGGGCACGTCGATGAACTCGGTCGCACCGTTTGTCGCGTCGGTGATGTCACCGGAGTGCACCACGCCGTCGTGGTGGTAGTTGGTCCAGGACACCTGGCCCGCGGTGTGGAACTGTTCATCGAGCAGCAGCACCGACAGGTCGTAGTCGGTGCGACGGTTGGTCTGACGCCAGTATGTGAAGAAGCGCAGCAGGTCCCCGGATACCGATGCCCGCGAGCCCCTCGGCAGCACCGCGAATCCGCCCTCGGCCGCCTTGCCGGACAGCGGCAGCGCGACGTCGAGCATCTCCGGGTCCACCACCAGCGGCCGGTCCGACTCGGGCAGCCGGGCGCTGATTTCCGCGTCGAGCAGCGACGACAACTCGGCCACCAGATCGGCTGGCAGCGGTGGCCGCTCGTCCGGCCCGACCCACGCGCGACGCGAGCGGCTCGCGTACATCCGGGCGGACGCGGGCGTCAGCCGGTTGCCGAGATGCTCGCGCAACGAGCAGAGCACCCGGCCCGACGCCGAGCCGAGCGCCGCGGTGACTGCTTCGACCACAGCGGTCCGCTCGGACACTGACGCCAGCCGCAGCAGCCGGTCCGCGGATCGCAGGAGCAGGCCCGGCGCGGCCGACAGCACCGACGCGGCCCGGCCGACGGCTCCGGCCCGGATCGCCTCCTCCGCGCGGCCAGCGAGGCTGGGTACCCGGCGCTCGCCACGCGCGACCGCGAACACCTCGCGTGCGTGCGGCCACTCGTCGTACTCGTGTGGGTGCAGCCGTTCCCCGAGCCGCTTCCACCGCTCTGCGTAGCGCGCCACGTCAGCGAGCTTGTCCGGGCTCGCACCGACGGCCTTGTTCAGCGCCGCCAGCAGGATGCGCCGCTCCCGGCGTCGGAAGGCACGAAACCGAGTGGGTGTCACGAGTGCGGGGTCCCCGCCGGAGACCTGGCAGGCAAGGCGCAGCACATCGGTCGTGGTGTCCACGGCAACCAGCGGCCGGCCGAGGACGAGCCGGACCCCGTTGAGTACCGCACGATTCTCCCGCACCGGGATATCGGCCGGCTGCGCGCCGTCCACGCAAGCCACCGCGAGCTCGCTGAGGATCGCGAGGTCCGCCTCGCCGTGCGGCGTCGAACTACCAGCCAGGGCCAGATAGAGCCGCGCCGCCTCGACGTCGGTGGTGTCGCCGAGATGCAGCAGGGTCACTCGGTCACCGGCCGCGGTGATCAGCGCGTCGTGCACGGCCAACAGCTCGGCGTAGGTGTGCTGGTAGGTGCCGTAGGCCGGCAGGTCGAGCAGGTTCACCCCACCCGAGACAACCGCATCCCGCAGCTGTGCGTCGGTCGGCGTGCCGCCGCCGGTGAGCACGGCCGCCCGCAGCCGCTCCATCCAGAACTCGACGGTATCCGGCACGTCGTCCGGGAAGCCGATGAAGTAGGCGTTGTGCTGAACGTGGTCGCCGACCAACTCACGCACGGCCGACACGACGGTGGCGGCGAGATCCAGCGCCGGCCCCGTTGCTAGGCCGCCGACGTGTTCCAGCAGGGCCCGCGACGCCGAGAACCCGACATCGAGCAACGCCGCGTCCAGTTGCCGGGCCACCGGCGTGCCGTCGCCAGCCTCGCCGGTGCTCGCCGGCACGCGCAATGTCTTCTGAATGATCAGCTTCTCGAGCACGCGCCCCCTCCGCACCGCTGGTTGACACCGCGACAGCGCAGCAGATGGCAGACCCGCCCGGGAGTCGACCCCGGCAGTCACCGCGTGCAGCCGTCGCACGGTGGGTCGCCGGGGACTCGAACCCCGGTCCTCCGGTCCGACAAGGAGAAGGAAGCGCTCCCATAACCGCACAGGCGGAGAGCGGACGCGCTACTTAGCCGGATGCTCTGCCAGTTGAGCTAGCGACCCAGACGACGATCATCGCACGGGCCAGTCGATGAAGCTAACGAGTTCCGTGGCCACTGCCGCGACACCAACCATGTCCCGCAGTGCACTGACTTGCACGAGTCCGAAGCAGCGACCGCCCAGGGTCCGCTGCACGGATCTGCCGCCGATAATGCGCGCCGGCCGTCGGCGCACACATGACTGTCCGCGTACGCTTGTCGGCTGTTGAGGCTGGTCGGCTCCGTTGACCGAGTAGTCGGTTGTCCTGTCCAGGGCTCTGAGCGCGTTCAATTGCTGTCGTCGCCGGGGCGTAGGTCTTCCAGGTGCCGCCTGCTTCGGCCCAAACCTTGGCGACCTGCTTGGCGTGGTAGCCGAGGGCGTCGGCGATGACGGGCGCCGGCGCTTGGACGACGAGCTGGCGCACGACGGCAACCCGGGTGGCCTGCGCGGGGATGCCGAGCCCACGGACGAGATCCAGCAGGTGGCGCGGGTGGGTGGGTTGGCCGGGCCGGGTGCCAGGAAACAGCCATCGACCGGCGGGCTGGGTAGTGCTGGTCGCGCCGGCACGCCGGCGACCAGGTGGCGCAGGTGGCGCAGGATGTTGGCGAGCGGGTCGGGGACTGGCGAGGGTGGCTCACCCAAACGGATCAGCATCTGGTCGCCCAGGTCGAGGATGTCATCGATGGTCAGCCGCACGATGCGGGTGGCGGGCTGGGCGTACACCAGGATCAGAGCGGCGGCGGCGCGGGCTGGCGTTGGTGGGCCGTCGTCGGTCAGTACCCGCCGCAGCAGGGCCAGCCGCCGGGTCTGGGTCAACCGCTCACCGGTACGGATGTTGAGGGTGGGCAGGGCCAGATTCGGCATGTGGTGAGTGGTGATGGCCCAGGTCAGGAACATCCGCGCGGCACGTTTGTGGTGCTCGGCCGCTTGCGCGCACCAGGCGTCGAGGTCGGCCTGGGCGCAGTCGCCCAGCCGCCGGTCGTGCTGGTCGAGCCAGGCCAGGAACCGTTCGGCCTGAGTGAACTGCTCGGCGGTGAACCGACGGGCGGCCTCGGTCAGTGGCCGGGCGCGAGCGCGGGTACCAGTCGAGGGACCTGGTGCCAAAGGCCGAACTGGCGCAGCAGCCGGTAGTGCGGGTTGCCGGTCAGGACGGCCTGGCGGTAATGCAGCCAGGTCTGGGTGTGCAGCAACTGCTTGTCCACGGCGGGCAGCACTCCGGCGCTCATGAGCAGGTCGCGCAGGTGCGCGACGGTGCGCCAGTTCCCCAGCTTCTGCAGCCCGTCGTGTGTCAACGGCACCCGGCCGATGGCCAGGTCCCGCAGCAAGTGCTGGACCTGCTGGCTACGCAGCCACGCCAACCGGTTCTTCGGCTCAGGCATCGCCAGGACCATGGTGAGCAGCGGCGCCAGCCGTGGGTCGACCTGTCCGGTCCCGTCGTCGAGCAACCGGTGCAGCTGGTCCGACAGGGTGAACCAGTCGCCGTCCGATCACGCTGCGGTTTGGCGGATCTTTGACGTGCCCCCGGCGGGGCACCAACCTGCGCCAGCGTCCCGCTTCCGCGCGACGCAGAGACACCGGGCACCGGCACCGGGTTCATGCCCCCGTTTACCCCCCGAAAACCCCTTCCAGATGGTGACCATCAGTGACAAGCAACGACCACGACCTGGCGGCGTTCGTGCAGCTCAGTGCAAGAATCCGACGACCAATGACAAGCCTCAGGCCATGACGGTCGGTAAGAGGGGGTCAGGGGTTCAAATCCCCTCAGCTCCACAAACAAAACAGCAGGTCAGAGGCCCTGGGGGAAAATCCGACCAGGGCCTCGCGCCATGAGATGTCCGATTCTGGGAGCCCGCTGGGAGCGGATCTTGTTTCAAGCGCCCGCAGCGCCCCGGCCCCGCTGCTTCGCGACGCGGGTGAACTCGTCGCGCCGCCTACCCAGGTAGGCGGCCGCGTCCCACTTGCTGACGCTGGCGGCGATCCACGCCTGCCGCTCGGCCACAATGGCGCGAGCGCGTCGACGTCGACGGCGTCCAACTGCCGGCAGTCCCACAGCGGCCATTCTTTGTACCAGCCCGGTGTCCCCGTCGGGCACCGGGTAGACGTTCACCTCGTCGATCTCCCGCTGGTGCCGGCGCAACGCCGCCAGGCCGGCCTCGCACCACCGGCGCTGCGCGGCATCGTCGAGGCACTCCAGCACGCGAAAAGCCCACTGGCGTCCCCTGACAGCGACCCTTCAGCGGCTCGCCTTCGCCACCAGCGGGATGCCCTCGCGGTAGGTCGACACCGCCGGAGCCCAGCCCAGCTCGCGCCTGGCCTTGGCGTTGGAGACGCGCATCGAGGTGGTCATGATCGTGTGGAGGTACGGGATCGGCCGCAGCAGCCAGGTCGGGAGGTAGTCGGCCCAGCGCACCGGCTCGTCGTCGACGATGTTGTACGCCTGTCCGGCGCGCCCCTTCTCCAGGGCGGCCACGGTCGCCGCGGCGGCGTCCTCCAGGTAGATGAAGTTGGCGAACCCGCCGCCGGACGAGGGCACCGGCAGCCGGCGCTTGCGCACCAGGTTGGTGATCATCCCGGTGAAGCTGTCCTGGCCGTAGAAGCCGCCGTAGCGCAGCGCGATGCCCTCCATCTCGTCGGCCGAGAACACCTGCTCCTCGGTGGAGCGCATGGCCGTGATCGCGGCGCCGAAGGGGCCGGGCTCCGGTTCGGCGAACGGGTCGTCCTCGGTGATCACATGCGGTCCGTGGTCCCGGTAGCCGTATCCGAGCACGATCGACTGGGTGAGGAAGCGGTGGGCGCCGACCGCCCGGGCGGCCGCGAGCAGGTGCGCCGTTCCGGTGGTGCGCAGGGCGTTCGTGCCCCGCATCGCCTCCCGCATCTTCGTGGTGCCCAGGTCGGTCAGCTGGTGCATCACCGCGTCGGCCCGCACGCCGCGCACGGCGGCGAGCAGGCTCTCGCGGTCCATCACGTCGGCCACCACGGCCTCGGCGCCGGCGGTGCGCAGCCGTTCGGCGTTGGGCTGGCTGCGGGTGATGCCGACGACCTCGTGGCCGGCGGCGATGAGCTGGCGGGTGAGCGGTGTACCGACGGCGCCCGAGGCGCCGGCGAGCAGTACTCTCATGGCTTCGGCCCCTTTCTTGGATCCTCACCCATGGGACGGGGTATCGGCCGGGCGTGTGACGACCTGGCGGTGTGGCACCTCGCACCGCGGGCGTCGCCCCTGGTAAATGCCCCCGGTCAGCTGATTGGCTACCCACCCCGGGAGATCAGGCAACCTTGCCAGGCTGCCCGGCGTGAGCGGCGCCGGTGATCCGACCGCCGTCGTTGGGGCGTCACGATCCCGACCACGACGCGGTGAACATGGCAATCCCTGCGGCAGTCGACCGACATCGATGGCCTGCCCTGTCGGCGGCCGGGTCAAACGCTTCTCGCAGGTTCTCATCGATATGCCGGGGCCAGGGATTTCTCGGTGGTCCTCGGTGACCGGTCTGTTGTCGAGACGATCCGGGCGAGCCGGCGCAAGCCGAGTGTGTGGCCTCCTCCGTGGAGGTGAAGGTAGACGCCGGTTACCTCGTCTGGCACGAGCACCCGGACTCTTGTCGAGCCGATCGGCGATGTCACGACCCGGTCGCGGGCCTGTGCGAGGCGGGGGCGGGGCCCGCCGGTCATGCCGCCGGCTCGTGCGGTTGCCAGCGCGGTCGCGAGATCCGGTGCGTCGTAGAGCGGGGTTTGAGTGGCGAGCCCGGCGATCAGCCGTTCCGTGAACGATCGCGTCTCGTCGGCGACGTCGAGGCCGGTCGTCATTACCGTCGCGCGCTCGGGCGATGGTGTGTTCATGATCCTCCTCTGCTCGGTACCGCGAACGGCCGCCGGTGCTCCTCCGTGGTTCTCGTGTGCGCGGGCTCCTCGTACCACCGGACGAACGACGCCGTGACGATCGAGCCGGCCGCCGCGTACCGCAGCAGGCTGAACTGGCCGAACAGCAGCGCCTGGCCTGCACCCGTGGCGGCCGGGTCCGGTTGAACCGCCGCCCGCACACGGCGGCCGTTGCGTCGCGCATCAGGTGTCGAACCAATAGGTGAAGCTGTCGGTCGCTTCGGCGACGTGGCCCTCGGCGTCCGGGGTCGACACGGCGGTGAAGACGCCATCGCCGCGCAGCCCGGCCAGTTCGCCCGTGGCCGATCCGGGAACGACCTGCCACCGTCCGTGGACCACCCCGCCGGCCGTGTGGCCATCGGCGGTGAGCACGAACGATCCCGATCGCCCGTCGAGGCTGCCGGTGAACCGTTCGACACCGGTGAAGGTGTCACTGCCGTCCGGTCGGGTCACCCGCACGTGCTCGGCGACGCCATGGCCAACCAGGCCGCCGGTGAACTGCTCCTCCATTCGGGTGGACACCACGCTGATGCCGCTGTCGTCGGCGGGACTGACCTGCTGGCGGTCCAGGCGCGTGACCACCACCCGGCGTCGCGGACGTACCGCTGGGCCTGGTCGGTGATGACTGGGTACCGGGCGAACAGCTTCGACATCTGCCGGCCCATGTGCAAGGAGGGATACGGCCTCCACCCCGAGTGGCGGCAGGGGTCGACCGCGTGGCCGACCGACGGCAACCCGTTCCTCTGGGTCATCCACATGCTCCAGTTCCACCTCGACAACGACTACCAGGGAAGGGCCCCATGACCGACCAGCCCGGGACCTCGGTACCAGCGAGCGCCGTCAGCATGATCACGGCGGAGACCCGCGCGTACGGGCAGCGGTACCCGGAGACCGGCGGGTTCCTGATGCTGCCCCGCGACTCCGGGACCGTCACGACGGTCGCGTTCGCCGGTACCACCGGCATCGTGCGCCGGCAGCACCTGTTCCAAATCAGCGAGCGGGCACTGGACCGCCTGTTCACCTTCGCCGACGACCACGACCTGCACATACCCGTCCAGTTCCACTCCCACGAGTACGACGCGTTTGGCAGAGATCTGGCGCATGGTCTCCAGGTACGGGCCGCGTAGCCGGAACCGGGATACCGCTGCCCGGTCACCGCGTTCACCGACCCGGGCGCCGGCGCCTTGGCCCGGCGGGCGCGGGTTGGTTTGGCGGTCAACCTCAGCCACAGCGCGAAGTCCCGCGCCTCCGTCGTGCCGGCCCGGTCCCACGGCACATCGGTTGCCCACAGACCTGTTGACTGCACCAAGTCCTACTGGTGATCAGATGATGCTGATCGCGATCAAGGAGTTGGTGTGGTCGAGGATGTGCGTCGTGCCCTGGTGGAGGGGCGTTGCTCGATTCCGGCTGTGGGGTCGGCGGTCGGTGGGCGGGGGATGGACCTCCCGTTCGTGGTGACGGACGCCGGCGGGCAGGAGGTGGAGTCTGTCAGCGAGTACTTGCGGGATCTCGTGTTGGGTGACGCCAGCCCGCTGACGTGCCGAAGCTATGCGTTCGACCTGTTGCGATGGCACCGTCTGTTGTGGATGTTGGAGACACCGTGGGAGAAGGCGACCGAGGCCGAGGTGGCGGTACTGGTGGGTTGGCTGCGGCAGGCTCGCAATCCGCAACGCCGCCGTCGGTCCCCAGACTCGTCCCCGCCAGGGGCGGTGAACCTCAAGACCGGCAAGCCGTCACTGCGAGCGGGCTACGCGCCCAGGACGATCAACCACGCGCTCACCGTGATCGCGGGCTACTACTCGTTCCACTCCCGCTTCGGTGCCGGCCCAGTGGTCAACCCGGTACCCGTGTCGGCGGAGCGCAGGCGGGCGCTGGCGCACCGCTCCCCGCTGGAGCCGGTGCCGGTGTTCCGCAGGGCCAGGTTGCGGCAGAAGGTGCCGATGCAGGCGCCACGTGCGATACCCGACCACCGGTGGGATGAACTGTTCGCGGAGATGGGCTGCGATCGCGACCGCGCCCTGCTGGAGTTCTACGTGTCCTCCGGTGCCAGGGCGAGCGAGCTGCTCGGGGTCGGACTGGAGGACATCGACTGGGCAGGCCAACTGGTCTACGTGGTCAGCAAGGGAACCCGAGAGCGACAGGCTGTGCCGGCGTCCCCGGACGCCTTCCGCTACCTCGGCCGCTACCTGGCCGCCGACGGGCTCCCCGCTCCAGGCCAGCCGGTCTGGCGCACCCGGCGCGGAACGCAAAAGCCGCTGACCTACTGGGCGATGCGCCGCATCCTGCAGCGGGCCAACGACAAGCTGGGCACGAACTGGACTCTGCACGACGCGAGGCATACGGCGGCCACCAGGATGGCCGGGGACGAGCGGCTCACGCTGGCCGAGGTCCAGGCCATCCTGCGTCACGCGCACCTGGACACCACCGGCCGCTATCTGACCGCGCGGGTGGAGGACATGCACAACAAGTTGGCCGAGCACTACAGCCGGCCCCGACCGCAGCGCGTCTATGCCGCTGGCTACGACGCCGAGGACATCAAGGCGGTGTTCGGTGGCTGACCTCGGTGGCGTGACCCGCCAGGGCAAGAAGGGCCTCAGCCGCTTCGTCAGCGTGAACGCCGCGCCGGCGCCCACTCCGGCAGTCCCGCCGCGCCCCCAGGGCGATCTGACCCGCGCCAGCAGCGAGGAGATCGCGCAGGCGGTGCGCACGACCTGGCCAACGAAGTCAGCGGACAACCGGTGGCGTCGAAGCCGCGGTGCCCGAGATCTCCTTGAGCATCTGAGCGAGTTCCCGGGCCAGACCTGGCAGGACCGGTGGCTGGCCAGTGGATTCAACGAGCCCGGCCGCCCCGTCTCGGTCCTGCGGTCGGCTCCGCGGGACCGGAGCCAGATCGGGACCGGCGCCGCGTGCCTGTTCTGCTTGCGCGTCATCCAGCCGTCACTGGAGGCATTCCGGTCCAACCAGTTCCTCTACTACGGCAAGCGGTTCCTCGTCGCCCAGAACGACCCGCTGCTGGACAAGTTCTGGGAGCAGGTGCAGAGCACCCCGGTGAACCCGGTCCACCACGGCACCGCGCTGTTCGACGTCGCGGTCGCCCAGACCACGCGGGGCATCGCCTTGGCCGACCTGACCCCGGCGGCTGTCCTGTATTACGCCTGGGAGTGCCGCCGTCAAGGCCTGGTGCTCGGCGCCCGCGGCGCGGGCAGCCGGTTCCCGGGGCATCTGGCCTGGCAGGCGCTACACGCGATGGGGCACTTCCCGCCGCACGGGCCGGCGACGCTGAAGGCCGCGTTGCTGACCGGCCGGTTGACCGTCCAGGAGATGGTCGACCGCTACCCGATTCGCCATGCCGGCGTCCGGCAGTTGCTGATCACGTACTTGGAGCGCCGCCAGCCCGAGCTGGATTACTCGACGCTGGACAACCTCTCCCGGCACCTGGCCAGCCATTTCTGGTCCACGATCGAGAAGCTCGCGCCCGACCAGGCGGACCTGCGCATCGACGGCGAGCTCTACCGGCGGTGGCGCGAGCAGGTCGCGGTCCGGGCCGACGGGAAGGGACGCCGCGAGTTCGAGCCGATCCTGCGTGCCATCCGAGCCTTCTACGCCGACCTGCAAGCCTGGGCTGCCGCCGAGCCCGAGCAATGGGCGATCTGGGTCGCGCCCTGCCCCGCCAGCGACGCGGAAGTCCGCGGCTTCGGGGTCCGCAAGCGGCGCGTCAAGGAACGGATGGACGACAGAACCCGCCAACCGCTGCTGAGCACACTCGTGGGATACATGGAGGCCCGGTACGAGCACCGACGCGCTCTGCTTGAGCACGCCGCCGCAGCGGGCGACGGGGAAACGGTCATCCTCGATGGCCGTAGCTATCAGCGTTTGTGGAGCCGGGTCGACGAACGGCGGATCAGGCTTAGCGGCAAGGCGAACGTACGTGTCCTCGATCAGACCACAGGAAAGCACATCAATGCCACGGCCGCCGAGGACGCCGCGTTCTTCGAGTGGGCGATCGTCGAAGTTCTCCGCCATACCGGGATTCGGATCGAGGAGGCGCTGGAGCTCACCCATTTGAGTATCCGGCAATACCAGCGGCCCACCGGTGAGATCATCGCTCTGCTCGTGATCGCCCCCTCGAAGAGCGACCGGGAGCGCGTCATCCCTATGTCCGCCGAGCTGTTCAGCGTCATCGCCGCGATCATCCGCCGCCACACACAAGACAGCCAGACCATTCCGCCGCCGTCGCGCTACGACCCCCACGAGCGCCAAGCGCCGAACGCCATCCCGGCTTCCGCACTGCCTGTTTCACCCCGCACGATTTTCGGAGATTGTTCGCGACTGATCTCGTCAACAACGGACTCCCGATCCACATCGGAGCAGCCCTGCTCGGGCATTTGAATCTACAAACCACGCGCGGCTACGTAGCCGTGTTCAACGAGGACGTCGTCCACCACTACCAAGAATACCTGGAACGGCGCCGCGGCGCCCGCCCTGACGACGAATACCGGAACGTCACCGAGCAAGAATGGAGGGAATTCGAGGAACACTTCGATCGGAGAAAGGTTGAGCTGGGTGGCTGCATGCGGCCATATGGAACCTCTTGCCAGCATGAGCACTCGTGTTTGCGATGCCCCATGCTCGCCATAAACCCAAAAATGCTTCCCCGGCTCGACGAGATCGAGGACGACCTGTTGGCCCGCCGCGCCCGCGCCGAACACGAGGCATGGCTCGGTGAGGTCGAGGGCATCGACCTCACCCTCACCTTCCTATCGCGCCGGTCGACCTCGGCATACCCGTCATCGCGGCGCCGCGATGACCTGAGTTCCCATGGGATCGTTCCCAGCACTCGGCGAGATCGAGGGCATCGACCTCACCCTGGCCTTCCTGCGCGACAAGCGTGCCGAGGCGCACCGGGTTGAGCAGCGAGAGCCGATCCACCTCGGCCTACCAGCCGTCGGCCCCTGGAACGGATCATGACACCAACACCAGCGGGGCCTTCGCCGACGTCAATCTGGAGACGCGCCGCCCCGACCGGCCGGTGCCGCCGATGGCCGGTACCGCCGCGGTCGGGGCGGTTGTGCATCTGCTGGCCACCGCCATCGAGGAGGGCCGGGACCTGTCCTCGATGAGCGGCATCCTGGCCGACAGCTCCTATCGTCTGCTGCCGGCCTGACGGCCCG
>WNFX01005937.1_pt1 | contig 11695 bp, 13 predicted proteins | sample 5400111 | NCBI WGS metagenome assembly WNFX01 (sample SAMN13153363, study PRJNA577476) | soil metagenome | isolation source: 40 cm soil or saprolite under grassland replicate 1 | place: USA:California | collected 2016-06-15
TGGACCTGTATCCGGCGGCCCGGCGCGTGCTGCTCACCGCGTACGCGGATACTGGCGCCGCGATCGACGCGATCAACGTGGTCGATCTCGACCACTATCTGCTCAAGCCGTGGGACCCGCCGGAGGAGAAGCTCTACCCGGTCATCGACGCGCTGCTCGATGCGTGGCAGGAGTCGGATCACCAGCCGGTCCCCGAGACCAAGCTGGTCGGCCACCGCTGGTCCGCGCGCTCGTCCGAGGTGCGCGAGTTCCTCGCCCGCAATCAGGTGCCCTACCGCTGGTACCCGTCGGACGAGCCGGAGGGTAAGCGGCTGCTCGCGGCGGCAGGTGCGGACGGGTTCGCGCTGCCTGTCGTGATCACGACGGACGGCGACGCCCTCGTTGAGCCCACCGACGCCGAACTCGCCACGCGGGTCGGGCTCACCACCACGCCCTCGGCCGGCTTCTACGACATCATCGTCATCGGCGGTGGCCCCGCGGGCCTCGGCGCCGCGGTGTACGGCGCGTCCGAGGGGCTGCGCACCGTACTGGTCGAGCGCACCGCCGCCGGCGGCCAGGCGGGGCAGAGCTCACGGATCGAGAACTACCTCGGCTTCCCGGATGGCGTGTCGGGGGCGCAGCTGACCGATCGGGCCCGACGCCAGGCCGCCAAGTTCGGGGCCGAGATGCTCACCGCGCGCGACGTCGTCGGCCTCGAGGTCAACGGCTCGGCCCGCACCGTACGGTTCGCCGACGGCGAGACGATCGACGCGCACACGGTCATCCTCGCTACCGGGGTCTCCTACCGGCAGCTGACCGCGCCCGGCCTGGCCGATCTGACCGGGCGCGGAGTCTTCTACGGATCGTCGCTCACCGAATCGGCCGGCTGCGCCGGTCAGAATGTCTACATCGTCGGTGCCGCCAACTCCGCCGGGCAGGCCGCGGTCTACCTGTCCAAGGCCGCGCGCTCGGTGACGATGCTCGTCCGAGGGCCGTCTTTCGAGGCGTCGATGTCCTATTACCTCGTTCAGCAGATCGCGAACATCCCGGCGATTTCGGTCCGCACCTGCACCGAGGTCGTCGCGGCCCACGGCACCGACCACCTGGAGGGCCTGACGCTGCGTGACACGAAAGCCGCCGCCACGCAGGCCGTCGATTCGCAGTACCTGTTCATCTTCATCGGCGCGGCGCCGCGCACCGAATGGCTGGACGGCGTCGTGGTACGGGACGAGCGCGGCTTCGTGGTCGCGGGCCCTGACCTTTCCGTCGAGGGGGATCGGCCCCGTGGCTGGACGCTGGACCGTGCCCCCTACCACCTGGAGACCAGCGTCCCCGGAGTGTTCGTGGCCGGCGACGCACGGGCGGAGTCGGCCAAGCGTGTCGCCTCCGCGGTCGGCGAGGGTGCCATGGCCGTCATGCTCGTGCACAGATACCTGGAGAAGCTATGAGCGACACGGAAAGCCCCGTGCTGTGCACGCCGAGCGAACTGCGCACGCTGTTCCTGTTCGAGAAGCTGACCGACGAACAGCTCATGTGGCTGTGCGGGCAAGGGCGGGTGGAGCTGATCCAGCCCGGCCCGGTGTACCGGGAGGGTGAGCCCGCGACCTGCCTGTACGTGCTCATGGCGGGCGAGCTTGTGCTGTCACGCCGCGTCGGGGCCGACGACATCGAGGTCAACCGGACCTCGGATCGCGGTGTGTACGCCGGAGCGTTCCGCGCGTACCTGGGCGACAGGGAACCCCAGGTCTACGCCAACTCGCTGCGGGTGACCGTGCCGTCGCGGTTCTTCGTGCTCGATGCCGAGGTGTTCGCGCAGATCATGCGCGAGTGGTTCCCGATGGCGGTGCACCTGCTCGAAGGATTGTTCTTCGGCATCCAGAGCACGCAGCAGGCCGTCGGCCAGCGCGAACGGCTGCTCGCTCTCGGCACGCTGTCGGCCGGGCTCACGCACGAGCTCAACAATCCCGCCGCCGCCGCGGTCCGCGCGACGTCCGCGCTGCGCGAGCGGGTCGCGGGGATGCGGCACAAGCTGGGCACGATCGCGGCGGGGCCATACAACCGTGCCACGCTCGACACGCTGATCCGGCTGCAGGAAGAGGCTGTCGAGCACGTCTCCAAGGCGTCGGCGCTCAGCCCGATCGAGGCCGCCGACCGTGAGGACGCCCTCGCCGACTGGCTCGATGCGCACGGCATCGGGGCAGGATGGGACCTCGCCCCGACGTTCGTGCAGGCCGGCCTAGATGCGAGCTGGCTCGACCAAGTCGCGGCCGCCGTCGGCGAGCAGACACTCGAAGGCGCGGTCCGGTGGCTGAACTACACGGTCGAGACCGAGTTGCTGATGAACGAGATCGAGGATTCCACTACCCGGATCTCGACGCTGGTCGCCGCGGCCAAGCAGTATTCCCAGATGGACCGGGCCGCCTACCAGGTCATCGACGTGCACAGCCTGCTCGACAGCACGCTGCTCACACTCGGCGGCAAGATCGGCAGCGCCGTCACCGTCGTCAAGGATTACGATCGCGCGCTGCCCCCGGTCCCCGCCTACGCGGGCGAGCTCAATCAGGTGTGGACCAATTTGATCGACAATGCGGTGGCCGCGATGAACGGCGAGGGCACGCTCACCGTGCGCACCGCGCGCGACGGCGACCGCGTTCTGGTCGAGATCGGCGATACCGGGCCTGGTGTGCCGCCCGACATCCGCGACCGGATCTTCGAGCCGTTTTTCACCACCAAGCCGGTCGGCGAGGGCACCGGGCTCGGCCTGGACATTTCCTGGCGCATCATCGTGAACAAGCACCATGGCGACCTCCGAGTGGAGTCGGTGCCCGGCGATACCCGCTTCCAGGTCCGGATTCCGCTGAGCGCTCCTGAGACACTCGGAGATCCAGGAGAAGGAGACCCGAATGACTGAAGTGGCAGGGATCGATCCGTCCGCTGCGCCGAGCGGGATGGGCTGCGCCGAGTGCGACGCCGCCGGCGGCTGGTGGCTGCACCTTCGCCGGTGCGCGCAATGCGGGCACATCGGCTGCTGCGACAGTTCCCCGTCGCAGCACGCGAGCGCTCATGCCACCGCCGCTGGCCACCCGATCATCCGGAGTTTCGAGCCCGGCGAGGACTGGTTCTGGAACTATCAAACCGAGCAGTTCTACGAGGGCCCGACACTGGCGCCGCCGCAGCACCACCCGGCTAGCCAGCCCACCCCCGGCCCGGCCGGCCGCGTTCCTCGCGACTGGCAGGCCCACCTTCACTAGGGCATCACCGGCCTCACCCCGTGATCACCCGGTCCCGGAATTCCATGATCGCGGTGGATTTTTTACTAATGGAACATAAAATCCACCGCGATCATGGAATGCGCCGCGCTCAGGAGCTCGTATCGGGTATTTCGACCGGGACCACGCCGACGGCGATCTCACCAAACATGTCGTGGATCAGCGTGCGCAGCCGTTCGGGAGCCTGCTCGGCGGCTACTATCTCGTCGGTGTCGCTATCACGGCGCTTAACCTCCACCCCGCCCCTCGCCAACGCCTTCTCGCCCACCGTTACCCGGAGCGGAATTCCGATCAGATCCGCGTCGGCGAACTGGACGCCGGGGCGCTCGCCGCGGTCGTCGTAAAGGACCTCGATGCCGCTCGCCTGCAGTTCCTCGTACAATCGGTCCGCGACCCGGCCGGCCGCCGAGTCGGCCGCGCCAAGGCTGCAGATGTGCACGTGCGCGGGGGCGATCGTGATCGGCAGGCACAGGCCGCGGCCGTCGTGGTGTTCTTCGGCCGCGCAGGCGAGCAGCCGCCCGATCCCGATGCCGTAGCAGCCCATCACGATCGGGTGCTGTACGCCCTCGGCGCCGAGGAACGTCGCGCCGACGGCCGCCGAGTAGCGCGTGCCGAGCTTGAAGATGTTGCCCGCCTCTACGCCGCGCGTGGTCCGCAGCGGCGAGCCGCACACGATGCACGGGTCGCCGTCGCGCGCCGCGACGATGTCCGCGACAACCTTGGCCGTGTAGTCACGGCCGTAATTGGAGTTCAGGAGGTGATACCCGGCCTCGTTCGCCCCCGCGACCAGGTTCGGCGAGGCGGCCACGAGATCATCCACGACCACCGTCGCGCCGCTCACGCCGATCGCCGACCCGTAGCCGGGCACCGCGCCGATCTCGGCTATCTCCTCCCCCGTCATCGGCCGCAGGTCGGTGGCCCCGACGGCGTTGGCGAGCTTGGTTTCGTTCAGCTCATGGTCACCACGGATGATCGCCACGATCGGCTCGACCACGAGCGAGCCGTCCTCGCGTTCGCGCTCGGTGGCCATGAACATCGCCTTGGCCGTCCGGCTGGCGGGCACGTGCAGGAAGCCGGCAAGGCTCTCGATGGTGTCGGTGCCCGGAGTTTCGACCCGTTCCGGCGTCAGCAGCGGCTCCTCCGGCGGCTGCGGCTTGGCGAAGGTCGCGACCTGCCGGTTGGCCGCGTATCCGCACTCGTCGCTGAGCACGAGCGTGTCCTCGCCGATGGGCGTCAGGTACATGAATTCGTGCGCGAGGTTGCCGCCCATCATCCCGACGTCCGAGCCGACCGCGATCACGGGCAGCCCGCAGCGGTTGAAGATGTTGAAGTAGGCCTGGTACTGGCGGCGGTACTGAGCGTCGAGGCCCGCCTCGTCAACGTCGAGGCTGTAGGCGTCCTTCATGGTGAATTCGCGCACCCGGATCAGGCCGGCCCGCGGGCGCGGGTCGTCGCGGAACTTGATCTGGATGTGGTACACGAGCCTGGGCAGGTCGCGGTAGGAGTCGACCTCGCTCTTGCACAGGTCGGTGATCACTTCCTCGTTGGTCATGGCCAGCACCATGTCGCGCCCGCGGCGGTCTTTGAAGCGGGCCATCTCCGGTCCGATCGAGTAGTACCGGCCGGTGGCCTTCCAGATCTCGCCGGGGTGGACGACGGGCATGGAAAGCTCCTGGCCGCCCGCCGCGTCCATTTCCGCACGGATGACGTTCTCGATCTTCTTCAGCGAACGCCAGCCGAGCGGCAGATAGGAGAAGATGCCCTGGCCGAGCTGGCGGACGAATCCGGCGCGAAGCAGCATCTGGTGCCCCTCGGCCTCGGTCTTGCCCGGCGCGGCTCGCAGGGTCGCGCCGAACAGGTTGGACATTCTCATCGCGCCCGGACTCCCTCGCCTTGCTGTTGCGCTCGTTGCCGTGCTCTTGTGCGTGCGGCCGCTTCGGTAGGAGGGATTCTGCCACGTCCCCGCGCGCGGCCGGCGCGCCGTTGTGGTGGGATACCCAGATCGCTACCAAACGGCTGCCGCGTTGTTCTCGGTCAGCTGGGCGGCGACCCCTGCGCAGTTGGCGCAGGCTGCGGTGGGATACTGGACAGGTACCCGAACGTCCAGCTGCGATCCTTGGGTGAAAGAGAGAGATGCTGTTCATCGTTGCCGCCGTGGCCCTGCTCGCCACGCTCCTGTACTTCACCGACCGTGCCCGCAAGAATGCCGTCGCTCGTCGTCGCCTCCAGCAGGCGGAGGCGCGATTGGCCGAAGCCATGCAGGCGACGGAGAAACAGCTGGAGCACGAGCAGCAAAAGAAGGACCATGCTGCAGCGCTCACGTCCCTCGTCCCGGCGATCCGCGACCACCACACGCGTCACGTCGCCTGAGCTAGTCGGTAGGCGCGCGTCTAGCGTTATCTTCCGTTAGATCAACTCAAGCGCGCCACTCTTTATCCTGGCCAGGAACGCGCGCCAGTCGTCGCGACCGATGGTGATCACCGGGCCTTCTGGATCCTTGGAGTCACGCACTCCGATCTTCTCGCCTCCGAGCGCGGCGACCTGGACACACGCGCCGCCCTCGCATGGCCTGGCGGGACGCCATCTTATGTCACCATGAACGGCCAGATTCACTGCGTTCTCCTCGCGGTGATCCACATTGCCCCCTTTTGGTTGCGGCCGCTTCATGCTAGACATGGGCAATAAGCGTCTGTCAATCTCCCTTTAGACATCTGTTGTTCCAGTGATAATTGGGCGAGAAGTTGCTGCTGAAACAACTGAGGGTCGGCCGCGAGCGGCCGACCCTCAGTTAGTAGCGATCTCGTTCGACTCCTTCATAGGCGGTCGTCGAAGCCGCCATTCTTGATCGCCGTGATGAAGTTTTTCCATCCGGCTCCCGTGTAGCGGTGCGTGGGACCATCTGGATTCTTCGAGTCGCCCACCAAAACCATCCCTTGACTCGAAGCCACCAGCACACACGCGCCACCATCACAAAAACTGCTCCGGCGCCACGCCAGCTGCGTGGGATCAACCGGATTCGATGATATCATCGCCTCTCCCGATATCTATATATATGGTCCACACACGAATATAACTTTTGGCTAGTCCGCGTGCGTATTACGGATCTCGGCTATCCGGTTCACTGAGTCTCGTGGACTCAGGGCCAAATCCCGCAGGTATTCAAGCGCTTCACGGTAACGCGCAAGCTCATCGGGTCGTTCCTGGTAGAGATTGCTCGCCAAGCCTTCGACGAAAACCATGCCCGGCAGCGAGGAGTCGCCAAACTCCAGATAAGTAAAGTTGCTTTCGGCGCTCCCATGTGCCCCCGCATCGAATGGGATCACCTGAACAGTGGCCTTCCCGTCCCGCACGTGCTGGAGAATCCTGTCGAGCTGGGCGCGCATTACGGCGGGACCACCTACTTGGCGGTGGAGCACCGCCTCATCGAGCAGCACCCGAAGACGAGGCGGGTTCTCCTGCTCGAGCAAACTTTGGCGCCTGAGCCGTACCTCGACACGTTGCTCGAAGATCTTGGGGTCGATTTTTGGCGCGATTCCCCTGATAATTGCCCGGGCGTAATTCTCGGTTTGCAGGAGCGCAGGTATCCAGTACATTGAAAAACTGGTGATGGCGGTTGCATCTTGTTCCAGGCCGATGTATGGGGAGAGGCGGAGATCGTCGTATTGTGTCCACCAGCCTGGTTCGCGTGCCTGCCTGGCCAGGTCCATCAGGCCCGCTGCCGCGGCCTCGTCCGTTACGCCATATATGCGGCACAGGTCGCGCACGTCGCGCAGGCTCGCCCGGCGGGTACCGGTCTCGATCCTGCTGATCTTGGTCGCCGAACACAGAAGCTGGCCGGCTACGTCCTCGACGGTCAGGCCAAGCCCGTGGCGAAGCTCCCGCAGGCGCTGGCCAAGCTCACGTTGCCGGACGGTCGGACTGGCCCCTGGCATCGCGGCTCACCCCTCCGAGGACATGCTGGCACGGGAGACGTGTCCCGGCGCCTGTGCCGGGAGCAGGTTCCTCTGGCGATTGCCTGCAGCTTATCGCATTTGGCACATGCCTCAGCCGCACCTGAGCCACACTACACCCGCTGGGCCCGGTCGCAAGTGCCGGGAGGCACGTGTGCGGAGTCGGAACGGTAACGATGCTGGGATCGATCCGCACGGCGCCTGGCGTCGCCGTCGGCGCTGGGGGTGCGAGGTTCGGCATCCGGAATAGCCGGTTAGTTGGGATGGCCTCGACGTGTGGCACCAAACGCCATATACCAACAGCATGTTCCGATAGCGATCGCCAAAAGTCTATTGCTAAAGGCACTTGCCACCGGTTGATGACGCGCTCATCATACGAGATATGAGCACATGGCAGAAGTCGCGCGGTAAGGATCTCCGCCGTGCATTTCTGAGGCTCGAGTGGCAGGAGGGACAGACGAGCAAAAGTCAGCCAGCGCGAGACCCCCGGCGGCTCTCGCGCCGACCCGACGGCCGCGCGCCGCCCGGTCAGAAAAGGAAGCACGGCCGAAGTTGCCGCTTCGACCGTGCTGGGCACCAGACACCGCTCGCGACTAACGAAAGGGGCTAGCGCTGTGATTCATATTACAGATCTCTCCTACGCTGGCAACACTCGGCGTCTCCTCCTCGTCGGCTGGGTGGTTCGTTGCCTGCGCGCAGCAGCAGAACGCGTCTTCGCCGCGAACGATGCGGAGGCACGCTGGTGGGGATGGGAGATCACTCGGCGCTGGGCCGGGCTGGCCCGGACCTATCGCGACCCTCGCTTTGACGCGCTCGTCTCCTGCCCGCGCTGCCGGGGTAGTGGTGAGTACGAGGACGAGCGCGGGTGCCGGCTGTGCGCCGGCACCGGCCGCCTGACCCGGGACGTCGATGCCGGACCCGGCGGTGCCAGGTGATCAGGCAAGCGGGCGGCGGGCGCAGGGAGCCACGACGTCGGACGCTGATCTCCGTTACTCCCGGGGCACGCCGCGCTCGCCTGCCCGTCGCTGCCTGGCGCTGGCGCTACGAGATCGCCGTGGCCATCGTCATCCCGGCGGCCATCGCCGCGTTGCTAGCGATCCTCGGATTCTGGTGGCTGGTGGTGGACGCCACCCTGTTCGCGATGTTCGTGATCGCCTGCCCGCCGGCGCGAGCCGCCATCATCGCGCGTGCCTGGTGCATCGTCACTGCCCACCGGGTCAGGACCGGCTGCGCCGAGGCCTTCCTCGTATCGAGACGTGGCGCACTTCCCGTCATCTACTCCACGACACCCGCGCCGTACGGCCAGCGGGTCAAGCTGTGGTGCCCGGCGGGAATCGTCGCGGCGGACTTCGAGTCGGCCGCCGACGTTCTCGCCGCGGCCTGCTGGGCGCGCGCGGTGCGAGTTTCACACGACCCGCGGCACGCTCACCTCGTCACCCTCGATGTCGTCCGGCGTCCAGGGAATACCCCCGGCCGGCCCGGGGTCGAGCCGGATAGTAACGAAACAGACCGTTTCGCGGGACACCATGATCTCGTGAGGGCCCAGCCCTAGCGGACCTAGCTCGGCTAGCTGACCGTGATGTATTCGCGGATGCCCGCGGCGGCGGCCATGGTGACCTGGCTGCCCGCCGGGCCCTGGACGTACGCCCAGGCGACCGCGACCGGCTGCAGGCCGGTCGGCGCGCTTGCGGGCACCGAGATCGTGTCAGTGAAGGTCCCGCTCTGCCCGGGTGCGAGCGTGACTGTGGCGGGGCTGATGTGGTTCCAGCTCGTGAGCGCGCTCTGTGGCTGAGCGGACGGCCCGCCTGACCAGATACCCAGCGCGGCCGTGGGGAACAATGCGATGGTCTCATTGGCCGTTCCCGCGTTGGTCACCTTGACGTGGTAGGCCTTGGAGCCGCCGCGCGGGATGGTCGTCTGCATATAGGAAGGGGCGGGATACGCCCCGTCAAGCAGTTGGACCCCCACCCCGATCGTGGCCGTGGGAGCCGGGCTCGGCGACGGTGACGGGCTGGGGGAGGGTGACGGGCTGGGCGACGGCACTGGCGCCGAAACGTAGTGCCATCCGTAGTGGTAGACGCCGTTCACGTAATACGGGCCGTACACCCATTGGGATGGGCTTGTGCTTGTGCTTGTGCTCGCGCTGGCACCGAGCGTGGCCGCTGCGACGGTACCGGTCGCTGCGGCCAGAACCGTGAATGCCGCTACCAATGCCATGATTGCTTTCTTCATTGTGGTGCACCTCCTGAGCGTGCTGGGTGGGTCTTCGCATTCACCGTCTGGCGGGCGGGTAGCAAGCGCGGCCGCTTTGTGGTTGCAGGCGAGGTGCGGGGGATTCATTGCGTCGGCGGGATCGCGCGCCGCGCTTTAGGGGAGGCCGCTTTAACGCGGCGGGTCACAATTAGCGCGGGCCTGGCCGCCTCTGGCGAGGCGGCCGGCCCGCATTCCTGTCGGTCAGGTGTTTCTGCGTGGGACCATGCGGATCACGGCAAAGCCGGTTGCGACCAGCGTGAATGCCGCGAGCAGGAGCCACAGCATGTTGATGCCCGTCGTGGGGAGCAGAGCCCCAGTTCCGCCAAGTGCCGCGCCACCGATGGCGCCTGCCTTCTGATACATGATTTTTCCTTTCACCACTGACGTGATGTTCCTCGCAGCGAATCTGCGAGAGCTTTTGCGTGCGTGACCTGGAGAAATATGTCGAAGATCATTTCTGGGAGGAGCGATGCGGCCACGAGCATCTGGCGCCATCCGCGAGCCCGCACGGTGACGATGCGTTCGGTCATGAAGATCACGGTGATCGCGAGCCACAGCGGCTTGACGTGCAGCGAATGGTCGGCGGCCAGCGTCCAAACCGTGGTGCCCAGGTAGGCCGCGGTGACCACCACGCCAAGGAACGTCACGATCTGGTAGCCCCAGTACTTGGCCGTCACCTTGGTCAGGCCGTATTGCACGAGGTTTTCCATCGCGCCGCGCTTCCAGCGCAGCCGCTGCAGATAAAGGGCGCGCCAGGTCGGCATGACCTCAGTGCTGAGAGTGCAGCCGCGCGGGCTCCTGACCTTCCAGCCGAGATGCATGAGCGCGAGCGTCAGCTCGTTGTCCTCGGTGAGCACGCTGGTGTCATAGACCTCGGGTGCGTCACGGTCGGCGCACGGCAGCCGACCCGAGCGGCGTGCCGCCACCACGTCGCGCAGCGCCGCGGCGGAGAAGAGGGCCGCGGTCCCGGTGAGGACGAGCACCTTGCCGCTCTTGCGGTTCACGTCCCGGCCGTAGCGGGCGTACTCGTTGCACTGCACGGTCTCGACCCACCAGGTCAGGACGCGGCGGACCATGGAGGCACGCTCGCGCGGGTCGCGCCGCCCGCGGAAGGTACCGCCGATCCCGCCGTAGTGGCCTTCGTCTCTGGCGAGCCAGGATGAGGCCACCTCGACGAAGCTCGGATCGAGATAGCTGTCGGCGTCCATGACGAGAATCTGGTCGTGGCCGGCCGCCGCGGGCAGCAGGGCGCCGAGTGCCTGGTTGAGCGCGCCCGCCTTCCGGTGCGAGTTGCCTTCGGTCTCGACCACGGTGACGCCGTTGGCCTTAGCCACCTCGACGGTCCGGTCGGTGCAGTTGTCGGCCATGACGATGATCTCGTCGACCGGAACCGTCTGGCCCTGGACCGATGCGATTGCCGCCGAGATCTGGTCGTCCTCGTTGTGCGCGGGGATGAGAACCGTGATCCTGGGCCGGCGAGCAGGCGAGTGAGGGTAGGTCATGACGCGCTCCCGGACAGGCCGGCCGGGTCGGCAGGCCGGCGGCCACGCCCGCTGGTGATGAGGGCGGCGGCCACGGCGATGAGGCGCTGTGCCGGGATGGGCTTCTGGAGGAACGCGTCCGCCCGACGGCGCAGCGAGCGGATGGCCGCCGGCTCAAGCGCCGTCGCCGTGGTCAGGAGGAAAGGCAGGGGAGGCGCGATCCTGCGGACCGAGGCGAGCAGGTCCAGGCCGCTCATGTGGGGGAGATCCAGATCGGCGAGCAGCAGATCCCAGCGCTCGCACTCGACGCGCTCGATCGCGACAACCGGATCGGTCAGCTGAGTGATTGCGAAGCCAGCGCGCTCGCCGAGGACGTAAGAGGCGAAACGAGCCGCGGCGGGATCATCTTCGACAACGAGGATCCGTCCGGTTGCTTGTGGTGCCGCGGCTGCTTGCATGTGCCCACGTTCTGGCGCGGGAGTAGCCGCTCAGTTCGCCAAGCGGTTGCAGGCGGGTTGCACCTGTTAACCGGTGGCGGGAAGGGAGATCAGGGCGTGCTAGACAGCGACACCCGCATCAGGGCGTGCTGGGGTGTGTCCCTAAAAAGAGGCAGGCCGGTGGACAGTCAGCGAGCCGGTGGCGCGTAGCGATAGCCGAATCCCCGGACAGCCTCAATCGGCGAGCCTGCGCTATGCCAGCCAAGCTTTTTACGGAGGCGCAGGATCGAGAACTTCACCCGGTCAGGGCCGATCCTGAGCGGATC
>WNFX01023053.1_pt1 | contig 11695 bp, 11 predicted proteins | sample 5400111 | NCBI WGS metagenome assembly WNFX01 (sample SAMN13153363, study PRJNA577476) | soil metagenome | isolation source: 40 cm soil or saprolite under grassland replicate 1 | place: USA:California | collected 2016-06-15
CCACCCTAGGAGACAAAGACATGGATGCGAGCCTATTTGAAATGATCAATAATTTAGCGGGCAAAATCCCCTGGCTCGATGTAGTAATGATTCTTTCAGCTAAATATCTTCCTGTTTTATTTGCAATTGTCCTGGTCATTTTTTATCTTAGCTTTCAGGCTAATCAACAACGTATCGCCGTTCTTGCAGGCATTTCGACCCTGGTTGCATTAGGGATTGCACAAAGCATTGCTTTTTTAGATCCTCGACCTAGACCCTATCTGACACACGTTGTCCATCTTCTGATTGAACGCAGCAACGACCCATCCTTTCCAAGTGACCATGCTACCTTTAGCTTTGCAATTGCGACAATGATATGGCTATATAACCGAAAGGTCGGAGGCATACTTCTAGGTTTGGCTGCTTTGGTGGGATTTTCCAGGGTGTATGTGGGAACTCATTATCCTATGGATGTTGTTGGCGGTGCAGCGCTGGGCATGGCTGTAAGTCTCATTACCGACCATATATCAAAACAACACAAAATCCGCACTTTACTGGATAAGTTTTTCAGGGTGCTGTCTGAATGGCATCTTGCTGGCAAACCAGAATAAATCAGAACTCTTTGAAGAAATTAAGAGTGGTTGGGTTTGCGAAATATACTAATCCCATTGCTTGTTTGTTTTGTTGTCGCTTCACATTGTGGGCAATCACTTTTTCAACAGGACACAAATACTCTTGATAACAATTATGGATTTCCTAATACACAACGGAATTGGCTGGATTGTTGCCATTCAGGCACTTGGCCGTTGGCTCGAATTGCCAATGAAGTTCTTTTCTTTTTGGGACTATGGACATTTCTTTATCATCGTTTTGCCTTTAATTTATTGGAGCGTTGACGCAGGGTTAGGATTGCGGATCGCTATCGTCCTTGCCACGAGCGACTACTTGAATGGTATCTTCAAATTATTGTTTGCAGCTCCACGGCCCTATTGGATCAGTGCGCGAGTGAAATTTTTTGGTACTCAATCTGGTGACACTTCATTTGGTCTTCCATCCGGCCATGCGCAGGTTGCCTCCGCTTCGTTGGGCGTGGTAGCTGCATGGGTGAACAAACACTGGATATGGGTGGCGGCTTTTGTGCTCACTTTTTTCATTGGCTTCTCCCGTCTGTATCTCGGCGTACATTTTGTTCATGACGTCGTTGTAGGTTGGCTAATCGGGTATGCGGTCCTGTTTGCGTGCCTGCGATTTTGGGATCCGGTGGCTGCCTGGCTGAAGACGAAAACACCCGTTCAACAGGTGCTCATTGCTTTTGTCATTTCTCTTCTTCTGATTGCAATCGGTGCTTGGACTAGCGCGCACCTGGCTGGGTATGTCTTTCCGGTGAAATGGATGAACAATGCACTTCGCGCGGGACCAATACCTGATCCTGTTACGCTTGAGAATGTCTTCTCCTCAACCGGTTCACTTTTCGGGCTGGCAGTCGGAGCGGCCTGGATCGCCTCTCGGGGCGGCTATCAGGTTTCAGGTCCAATGGAGAAACGGTTTCTCTGTTACGGGATTGGCATGCTTGGAACCATGATCCTGTGGTTCGGGTTAGAAAAGGTCTTCCCACATGGGCGAACATTGATCCCATTGATCTTGCATTATATTCGTTATTCTTTGCTTGGTTTCTGGGTGATGGGCGGAGCACCTTGGTTGTTTATTCATTTCAAATTATCAGGCAAACCGGATACTGTGGTTTCTCCGCGCAACATAAGTGAGGAAGTGTTTCTCTAGGAAGACGCGCCAGTTGAAATGGACGTGGCTAGAAAAAATTGGAAGACCTGGAAGGATAAAGCGTTGTACTACCCACCATTCATCTCGAAGATATTTTATGCGGTCTTGCTTTCACCTTTGCAGCCAAAGCAATCGACCTTTATCCAGCTTAAGTCTGCTTTATCGCTGAAGTCATCCAGTCATGGACGGACAATGTCAACCGTGAACTTGGTTGACAAAGTTATCCCTGGAATCGCTAGCAGATTGTCCCATTTATGGCGGTTCACTGGATCTGGTTCTTCCGATGGAATTTCTGGTTTTACAAGGTTTGCCACTTGTAGGAGCAGTGGCGGCATCCTTTCAGCCTTATGTTCAAGGAGCAAAACAAGACCTCTTTGAAGACTTTTCTGATGATGAATTCGTGAGATTGTTGAAAGAAAACCCCTTTATTCGTGACCAGTTCATTTTTTTCGCGGAAAGAACAATGGGTCAATGGCAGGAACGCAAGATATGTTACGATTTCGTGGGAAGAGAGAATATTATGGTGGTCAAACAGGGCGAGGGTTACCGGCTAAAAATTGTTGATGTAGGAATTTTCAAATTTGATATTCCTGAACATAATCTCCCTGAGAAAGTAAGGCAAATTGAGCAACGCATACAGAGATTGACCACTCTCAATGAACTTGCCAAGAAGATTTAGTGAGGCTTATGCAGAATTCAGTGGAATCCTATAAGACGAATCATTTGAGCACAGAAACTACCGATTTTGATCTACATGGCTTTGTTGGTATACGTCTCATCGATGCGAAACCCAGCGATTTGGCTGCTGTTAAGAGACAGCTTGGTCCAATTCAAGGCAGCCTGACCAGAGAGCCAGATATTGTGATACGCTTCGTCGCTCAGTTGCAGTTATCATCATCTGTTCGCTATCTGGGCGTCGATGAGGCGGGTTTCACAGACGATGCGTTCTTAATATTTCGAGGAAAACATGCTACAAACGTCAAAGTCCAAATCCCATTTGACCAGATCGGTAGCCAACGATGTGAGATTGTTTGTGAAACTGGCATACCGGCGGTGCCGCTGCTAATTGCAATCATAAATTTGACCGCGCTGAGTAAGGGGATTCTTCCATTGCATGCCTCTGCACTTCTTTATAATGGCAAGGGCATTTTGATCACAGGTTGGTCAAAGGGAGGCAAAACAGAGACGTTGCTTGCTCTCGCCGCCAATGGTGCAAAATACATTGGAGACGAGTGGATCTATCTCAGCGCCGATGGGCAGCGCATGTATGGCATTCCGGAGCCAACGCGAATTTGGTACTGGCATTTGCAGGAGATGGCGAAGTATAAAGCCATGGTGAATCGTAAGGATTTGCGGCGATTGCAGACTCTCAATTTCTTCGTGAAGATCCTGGAGCGACTCGAGTCCAGTCCGTTGGGACGCCAAGCTGGCTATCTTCGAGTGTTGAAGCGGTTTACTGCGATCGTCAAGCGCCAAATGTACGTCCAATTGCCGCCTGAAAAATTATTTGGACAGAAGGCTGGTGAAATTGAGGCACGTCCCGAGAAGATCTTTTTGGTCGTCAGTCATGACAGACCCGATCTAGTTGTCCAACAAATTGATGCAAAGGAAGTTGCACAACGCATTGTTTTCTCGCTACAGGAAGAGCGTACTGAATTCATGTCCTATTATCTGAAATATAGGTTTGCTTTTCCGGAATGCTCCAATCACCTCATTGATCAAGCCGAGGGAATCCAGCGAGAGATGATACTTAAAGCGTTAGCTGGCAAGGAAGCTTATGCTGTCTATCATCCTTACCCGTTTTCGATTCCTTCACTATTCGAAACGATCCGCCCATATTGTGCATAGATAATGAGGAAAATGTCAAAGATGTTTACAGTAGCATTAATCGGTCCCGATGGAGCCGGAAAATCCACAATCGGTCGCAAACTTCAGGAAATTTCCCCGATGCCCATGAAGTACGTCTATATGGGAGTGAACTTGGAGTCCAGCAATTTGGTGCTGCCTACCACGCGTCTTCTACTGGAAGTGAAGCGTGCCCGTGGTCAGCGACCAGATATTACTGTCCCGCGGGATGTTTATTTCCAATCTCAAACACGACAGAAGATTACCAAGCGCATGGCAGGTGGTATAAAGTCGGCTCTGCGGTTAGTCAATCTAATTGCAGAAGAATGGTTTCGGCAATTGATTGTCTGGTATTACACATTTCGCGGCTATTATGTTCTTTTTGATCGGCATTTTTACTTCGACTATTATGATCACGATATTGCCAACACGGATCCGAAACGTTCTCTCAGCAGCCGCATCCATGGATTTATGCTTGCGAAATTGTATCCCAAGCCAGATTTTGTAATTTGCCTGGACGCACCTACGGAAGTTCTATACGCCCGCAAGCCCGAACGTACGATCAAGATTCTGGAGATGAAACGGCAGGAATACGTCCGCTTGCGCGATGTGATGAAAAGCTATGCGGTTGTCGATGTCTCGCAACCTGTAGATGTGGTGGCTCGCCAAGTTTGTGAATTGATCGTAGGTTTCCAACAGAACAAAGATAGCATCCATAGGCAGAACGAATGGTCAAGTCGTTGAGGCAGTTCGTCCCCATCTTCGCAAATAGTGCCGCATTCCAAAAAATGATTGCACTATTGGAGCAGACAGGCGGGGAGAGGGCAAACTTGCTCCGCGTGCTCACCTATCATCGCGTGGATGAGCCGCAGGCGCGTCCTTGGCTGGACCCGGTGTTGATCAGCGCTTCTGTGGCAGATTTCGAAGCTCAAATGAAGTACCTGTCAGCCAATTATCAGCCTGTGTCCGTTTTCGATGTTTTAGCGGCGTTTGAAAAGGGAGATCAAAAGATATTGCCCAAACGTGCCGTGTTAGTCACGTTTGATGATGCGTACTATGATTTTGAGCAACATGCCTGGCCTGTGCTAAAGCAATATCGTATCCCTGTGACGCTTTTCGTTCCAACAGCCTTTCCTGATCATCCCGAGCGCCTCTTTTGGTGGGACAGATTGTTCCATGCGATTCACACAACTGTAAAGAGTGAGATCAGTACACCTATCGGTAATCTTATGATCAGTACGGATCTGGAACGCAAGCAAACAAACACACGCCTTAAAAACCATATAAAATCGCTTCCAAATGCTGCAGCCATTACCTTTGTGGAAGACATAGAGAATCAGCTGAACATCTCGCCACATACGAATTGTGTTCTGGGATGGGATGCACTGCGAAAATTAGCTAATGAAGGCGTTACATTAGCGCCGCACACGCAAACGCATCCGATCATGAATCATATTCCGCCGGGTGCAATGCAAAATGAAGCTGTAGGTTCTTTACATGATTTACAACGAGAGATAGGCGTAACTCCCCCTGTTTTTGCATATCCAAGCGGGTTTTATAACCCGGAAGTCGTTGAAGCTCTGAAGAATGCCGGTTTTAAATTGGCTTTTACGACGGAGCGCGGGATCAATAATCTCAGTCAGGTCGACCCTCTGCAATTGCAGCGGATTAATGTGGGTGCTCAAACCACAATACCGATCTTGCGAACGCAATTGCTGTCTTTGTCGGCTTCTTTATACCCCTTGAGTAAAAAAGTCTTCAGTTAAGCAAACAGAAATTTATCCAAGTGTGTAGCATATCATATCTATATGCTCAGATATTTGAAGGGAAAAATTATGGACTATAGGCTCTCGCACATGGCACCTGAAAAAGGCACAACCTATTCCAAATCATTTGACGACCTGCCTTACCGAAAAATGATCTGGAAATGGGAGCAGGAGAAGTTGTCGGAAATAGTGGATAAATATTTGGGTGAAAATACCGAGGTTCGATACCTAGATTTCGCTTGTGGTACCGGGAGAATTCTCGGTTACCTGGAAGATCGGGTCTATGAAGCGATTGGCGTTGATTTATCAGAGTCGATGATAAACATCGCACGAAATAAAACCAAAAGATCAAAATTATACATAGGTGACTTAACTCGCGAACATATCTTTACACCCGGTACATTCAACCTTATTACTGCTTTCCGTTTTTTCCTAAACGCCCAGTGGAAGTTAAAAGATGAAGTGATGAGGCAGCTTGCTAATCTATTATCATCATCACCCCATGGGTATCTGGTTTTCAATGTGCATCTAAACGCCGGATCTTCTCAGGAAATGCTTAAAAGAGCATACACAAAAATATGTGGACGACCGGTTAAATACAATTCGCTAAGTATCAGTGATGTTAGGCGATTAACCAGTGCCGCTAATCTCCAAATTGTTGCAATGTATCATTTCGGGATAGTACCTATAAGAAAAGAATCGGATAGGCTACCGTATCAATTCATGTACCAATTCGAAAAGTTCTTTTCTCATTTTTCTTTCATGCAGCGCTTTTCGCGATATATTATTTTTGTTTGCAAAAAGGATAACAAAGACCTTGGGTAGAAGCTCTGATACTACTCCTCAGGTCGACGCAGTGCAATTGCAGCGGATTAATGTGGGTGCTCCAACCACAATACCGATCTTGCGAGCGCAATTGCTGTCTGTGTCGGCTTCCGTGTATCCCATTGGTAAAAAGTCTTTAACTAATTCAGACTATCGCTGTAACCATTTGGCGTTGTAACCATCTAGTCTTTATAACTTCAAATTTCTGAACTTCTATGTTTTTCTTATGTTCCTTCCTTAACTCCTTGATAACAGGTCCACCTCCTTGATAATTACGGTGTGATCTTTATGTGCGCTCGATTGCCGAAGTTATTCCTTTATTTTTGATAGCGCGAATGCCCTTACTTGTGTTGTTTGTCATCCTTCTCCTGTTTGATATATCGTATTTACGATAGTTGTATCAAAGATTTGGGAGGCGCGTTCGGCGCAGATAAAGAAACTCTTAAATCAGCGATTCAAGGTTGCGATGTTTTGATCTTCCGTAGCGGCGTGGACATCTCAGGAGAAGTAATGGCTGCTGCGCCTACCTTGAAGATGCTCATCCGCGGCGGGTCGGGCACAGACAATCTAGACATGGAATATGTCAATCGGCAGAACTTGCGGCTGGTTCGTGTACCCGGTCCAGGAGCGAAATCAGTTGCTGAATTGACCTTCGCCCTGATGCTGGCGTTGGCGCGTAGGGTGGTGGAGGCAGATCGCCTCACCCGCCAGGGGCATTGGGCAAAAAGCGAAATGACAGGTTATTTGATGACAGGCAAAACGCTTGGGGTTCTGGGAGCGGGAAACATTGGTTCGTTCGTCGCGCATTTGGGGGTAGTCTGGGGCATGAAGGTACTGGCATGCGTTGAGCATCCCTCTGCTGAACGAAAGCTAGAATTTGAACGGGCGGGAATCCAGCTCACGACATGTGAAAGGATCATAGCGGAGGCAGATTTTATTAGCGTGCATGTGCCACTTAAGCCGGACACGCGAAACTTCATCGACAAAGAGGAGATCGCCCTGATGAAGAAAAACGTCTATCTCATCAATATTGCTCGCGGTGGGGTGGTAAATGAAGCTGCTCTTCATGAGGCACTGGCTGAAGGCCGAATTGGTGGCGCGGCTCTGGATGTCCACCAAGCAGAAGGCGAAGGCAAGGTCTCTCCCTTGGCGGAATTCAAGAATGTTATTCTTACGCCGCACATTGGTGCGAGCACTTACGACTCACAGAAAGAAATTGGAAAAATTATCCTGGAGACCATGGATACTTTCATGGCAGAACAGATGACCGTGAATTCCGTACAAGTGGACACTGCAAACGTCTAGGCGATTTGTTATTCTAAACTATTGATTGATGGAGAGCAAAATGCTAAAGAAAACCACACAACTGAAACAAATGCTGCAATCGAACCAGCTCGAATTCATTATGGAGGCCCATAACGGTCTGAGCGCGAGGATTGTCGAAGAAGCAGGGTTCAAAGGGATATGGGGGAGCGGCCTTACGCTCTCCGCTTCCTTGGGGGTGCGTGATAACAATGAAGCAAGCTGGACGCAAGTACTCGACATGATGGAGTTCATGAGTGATGCGACCACGATTCCGATTTTGCTGGATGCAGATACTGGTTACGGCAACTTCAATAACGTTCGCCGATTGGTACATAAACTGGAGCAAATTAGCATTGCGGGCATGTGCCTTGAGGACAAGCTATTCCCCAAGACGAATTCCTTTATTAACAGCGAACAACAGCCACTGGCAGATATCGAGGAGTTTGCTGCAAAAATCAAAGCGGCAAAGGATACGCAGCAAGATCCAGATTTCTGCGTGGTCGCCCGGGTGGAATCCCTAATTGCGGGGTGGGAGCTTGATGAAGCACTCAAAAGAGCCGAGGCTTACTACCTGGCCGGAGCGGATGCCATTCTCATGCATAGCAAGCTGAAAACTGCAGATCAAATTCTGGCATTTCTCCGCGAGTGGCAAAACAGATGCCCAGTTGTGATCGTTCCGACAACCTACTACAATACCCCGACATCTGCCTATGAAGAGGCGGGCGTCAGTTTGGTAATCTGGGCGAATCATCTGCTGCGCGCCAGCATCAAAGCCATGCAACAAACTGCCGCACAGATTTACCAGGAACGAACAATCAGCTCAATCGAAGGACAGGTTGTTACCGTGAAAGAGATCTTCCGCTTGCAAAATGCCGCGGAACTAGAAGCAGCAGAACAACGCTACCTGCCGAAGGCTGGAGTAGAGGAATCGAAAGTCTCGGCGTAGTAAGTTAAAGCTTTAACTTTTCGAATTTAAGGCAGTACATCCTTCAGTGCTGCCTTAAATTTTCTGGCTTATAAATCTTTCGTGAGTAAAAGTATACATGGATACAAAAGACAAATTACCCTATGCGATTGTGATTGGATTGGACTGCATCACCGGATTGCAGAGCGCGCGCATCCTGTCTGGGCATGGCGTGCCCATTATTGGTTTAGCGAAAGATCCTAAGAATTTCTGCTGCAAAACCAAGGTATGTGAAAAGATCCTTCAAATCAACACCGCCAGTGAAGAATTGATTAGTTTCTTGGAATCGTTGGGCCCAACACTGGAGCAGAAAGCGGTCCTGTTCCCCTGTACGGACATGAGCGTATTGACGCTTTCGCGCCATCGTCAGCGACTTGCGGAGTGGTATCATATTACGCTTCCCAAGCACGAAGTGGTTGAGATGCTGATGAATAAGGTCAGTTTCTACACATATGCTCAGAAAGAAGGATTGTCCATCCCTAAGACATTCTTTTTGAGAAATAGAAGTGATGCTGAAGCTGCCGCGAATGAGCTTACCTTTCCTTGCATTATGAAACCTCCCATGAAAACACCAACCTGGGAGAAAAACACTCGGGCAAAGGTTTATAAGATAGCCAGTCAGAAGGAGTTTCTTACGCTGTACGATCAATGCTCCGGTTGGGCGGACCTCTTGATGGCACAGCAATGGATTGAAGGCAACGACGCGAACCTCTACTCCTGCAATTGTTATTTTAATGGTGATTCTGAGCCGTTGGTAACCTTCATCGCACGAAAGATCCGTCAATGGCCCGTTGAGACAGGGACCAGTTGCCTGGGCGAAGAAGTCAGAAATGATGCCGTACTAGAAGAGTCGATTCGCTTATTCCGTAGTGTAAATTATCATGGATTGGGATACGTGGAAATGAAACGTGATGATCGCACCGGGAAACACTATATCATCGAACCCAACATTGGCAGACCTACAGGTCGCTCCGCGATTGCAGAAGCCGGCGGTGTGGCATTACTTTACACCAAATATTGCGATATGCTGAATCTCCCGCTGCCCCCCAATCGTGAGCAAAAATACATTGGTACCAAATGGATCTATTTGCGACATGACGTGCAGTCTGCTCTCTACTATTGGTGGAAAGGCGAGTTGACTCTTCGTGATTGGTGGCGATCAATTCGTGGTCGGAAGTGGGATGCCGTCTTTTCCTGGACCGACCAAGCCCCATTCTGGTATGACCTCTGGGGATTTCTAGGAAACCTGACAAAAACTGTGCTTGGGAAATTGATGAAAAAAAGACGCACCAAAGGTGAAGATTTGGCTTACTCACTTGAGGGCCATAATTGATCTTTACGGCATATCCTAAACCTGATAGACTCCTATTGTTGCCAGTGTAAATTACACTGGCAATTTGTTTTTCGCTATAAATTGTGTGTTTTGTGCATAGACTCACATGGATTGAGCAAAACAATAAACTGGAATCAAAGAATCTTCGAACTGAGCATATGTCGTTGCGAGGTAGTTTTGACAAAGTATCTGAAACTTTTTGTGGGTGCTATGGCCCTACTTTTAGTTCTGAATGTGGGATGTTCTCCTCAGGGTATAACAAGTAGCGTTCCAAATAATAACGAGAATAAAATCATCCCAACTCTTACGATTGCGCCCCCGATCGCGTCGTCCCCCGCTGTATCTATTATCACTCCAACCGTGATAAATACGAACACGTCCATTGAAATGCAGGTGCCTTACAGCAAAAACAGCATTTGGAACACTCCCATTGGCGAGTCGCCTAAGTATGATTTACATTCTGGAGAGATGATCTCCAACCTGGTACTTTCACACAAAGGGCAAATTATCACTGCTGGTGAAGCTTATAATTATCCAGTCTATTTTGCCGATGAACAAACGCCTCGCTGGGATATCCCATGTACGGTCAATATGTGCACGATAGCCAATTCCGATCAGGATGTCATTCGAACCGACATGGTTCAAAACGTCCCAATTCCTGTGGATGCACATCCTGGTGAGGATACAGATGCGCGCATGATCATTATCGATAAGCTTACTCTTACAGAGTACGATTTATCGAAAGCCCAACGCACGACGATAGGCTGGACGGCTGGAACCGTCTCGATCTATAACATTCTGTGGGATGGTACGCCGGTTAAGCACTCATCGCGCGGATCAGGAATTCCCGCTTATGCAGGGCTGTTACGCCCATGGGAGATTCGTCAGGGTCGGATCGAACACGCGCTGGCTTTCGGGTATACGGAACCGGCAGAAGGGAAATGCGTTTTTCCCGCCTCGAAAACAGATGGGAATAGCCCTATGTACTTTGCCATTCCAGAGGGTGCTCGCCTTCAATTAGATCCATCCTTGACCGAAAAAGATTTTGACCGAATGGGTCTGGACAAAACCGGGAAAATCATCGCCCGGGCGTTGCAAGAATACGGGATGATTTCGGTGGATCACTCTGGATCTTTTAAGATCTATGTGGAAGACCTGACCAACAATCCCTATGCCACAGAAAATTGGACAGACCCTGAACTTAATCTGACTAAAGAGTCGATCTACAATATTCCTTATAATTCCTTTCGAGTTCTGGAGTTACCCCCTGCATATTGGGATCCTTCTGTGGATGCTTTCTATCATGGGAAGTGTCTTACTTTTCCAAACGAACCCTAATATAATAACGAATTTGAAATCAGAAAATATTCATAAAGCGTCTATTGGGGAAGCCCGTAAATTTGTCTGAAGGAAAACTCGTTCTTGAACCGAAGCAGCTGAAGTGAGAAAATCAAGTTGAATGAATAGTATCAATCACCCATCGTATAGAACGATGGGTGATTTTTTTCTGCGGTGATACAATCCTTGGCAGGACATAAATATGCATAGATCACGTTTACGTGTTCGTTATCGTTATATTATGGCATTCTTTGCTCGCGCGGTCGCGGGCTTTATTTATTGGGAGATTGTTTTGCCGCGCATCGGTCTACGCGGTCTGGCGCGTCAGACGCGTTCGAATCGCTACAAGCAGCTTGCCTCCCGATTTCGTACGATGGCGATCCGCATGGGTGGCGTGATGATCAAGGTCGGGCAATTCCTGTCCTCCCGGCTGGATGTGCTTCCTGTTGAAATCACCGATGAACTTTCAGGCTTACAGGATGAAGTTCCAGCGGAGGACTTCGCTGCTATTCGCCCATTGGCAGAGACCGAACTAGGCGCGCGCCTCGAAGATATATTCGA
>WNFX01005938.1_pt1 | contig 11694 bp, 9 predicted proteins | sample 5400111 | NCBI WGS metagenome assembly WNFX01 (sample SAMN13153363, study PRJNA577476) | soil metagenome | isolation source: 40 cm soil or saprolite under grassland replicate 1 | place: USA:California | collected 2016-06-15
AGCGACAATCTGACCGCCCGGGTCACCGTCAACCCGGAGGAGACGTACATCAGTCAGATGATCAAGATGGTCGAATCATCCAAGAGACCACGAACACCGAATGAGGTCGCTGTGACCATGGTGCTCGTTGGTCTAACCGCGATCTTCACAATAATCGTCTCCGCGCTTCTCGGTCTCTCCATCACCCTCAACCTCGCGATAGACCTATCTGTCGTCATCGCACTCTATGTCTGTCTCCTCCCAACGACGATAGGCGCTCTTCTACCCGCGATAGGCTTGTCCGGAATATCACGGCTGTACCGTAGGAAGATCGTGGCAAAATCTGGACGAGCAGTCGAGAGAGCAGGTGACACGGACGTCATCATACTTGACAAGACAGGCACGATCACCGTCGGCAACAGGCAAGCTACTGAGTTCATCCCGTTCGAGGGGCATACTACCAAGGAAGTGGGCGAGACCGCTTTCCTGTCATCTTGGCATGATGATACTCCCGAAGGCCGCAGCCTAATACGTCTCGCCTACGAGGACGGTTTTGTCCCCCGAGAACTAAACGCGCTAGCTGTTTCGGAAGTTTACGAGTTCTCGGCCAGCACTCGCACAAGCGGTGTCAAGATCTCCCAAGGGTCCGGCTTCATGCTGCCGAAGGGAGACAAGTCGGGCCGGGAGCGAGGTAGATTGAGGCGAAAGTTTGAACCTCGCCAAGAAGCCGGTTCAGCACCCTCGGAGGATGAGACGGAGATAATCAAGGGGGCCCCCGACGCCGTGAAGAAGATCGTCCGCACAGTGCCCAGCAATTATGACGAGTTGGTGAACCAGATCTCGAGCCGAGGTGACACGCCCCTAGCAGTAACGAAGAACAGGGAGGCGATTGGACTCATCCGGTTAAGGGACGTTCTCAAACCGGACATCAGGGAGAAGATCGAGTCTGTCAAGGTGATGGGGATCCGTCCAGTCATGCTGACCGGTGACCAGCCTCTGACCGCGAAGAGCATAGCTAACGAGGTGGGGATAGACGAGTACAAGCCGGAGGCCAAGCCCGAGGACAAGTACGAGATCGTGATGCGGGAACAAGCTGAGAACCGCGTTGTGGCGATGATCGGAGACGGCACCAATGACGCCCCGGCCCTGGCTGCTGCGGATGTGGGACTCGCGATGAACTCGGGCACTCAGGCGGCCAAGGAGGCGGCCAACATGGTAGACCTGGAGTCAAACCCGGCGAAGATCATAGAGGTTGTCATGCTGGGAAAACAACTGCTCATGACACGAGGCGCCGTAACGACCTTCAGCATCGCGAACGACGTTGCCAAGTACTTCGCAATCGTTCCGGTGATGTTCGCCTCCACTCTTCCCCAGCTGACGACCCTCAACATTCTGGGACTGGGACTCAACACAGCGGTCCTGTCCGCGGTGATATTCAACGCGGCGATAATCCCGCTTCTAATCCCCCTCGCGATGAGGGGTGTACGGTTCAAGCCTACCAGCACCATGTCCCTGTTCATCAAGAACGCCCTCATCTATGGAGGCGGCGGAATAATAGTCCCTTTCATCGGAATCAAGCTCATCGACATAGCACTACTCTCACTAGGAGCCTAGAGGAAAGTTGAGCCTCAAGAAAGAGATCGGAAGAAATTCCTCGCCAGCGATCAGGCTAGCGGCCGTCTCAATGCTACTGTGCGGGCTCCTATTCCCACTTGCAGTCACAGGATTCGCCCAAGTCATCTTTCCCAGCCAGGCCAACGGCTCGATCGCCCACTTGAGCGCGAGCAACGGCAAAGCTGTGGGATCATATCTCATAGGTCAGAACTTCTCCTCCCCCATCTTCTTCCATTCTCGTAACTCGTCACAGTCAGCTTCTGGAGTTGACCCCGATATAACACGTCAAGACGCGCGCGACCAGGTGGCGTTCAGAATTTCTATAGCTACAGGCATTGCCAAAGATGCACTCGATGCTATGATTGATCAGAACATTGAGGGCACTTTCTTGATTTTTGGAGATTCCTATGTGAATGTGCTCCGCTTGAATCTGGCCCTTATCCAGACGTATCAATCAGTATACTGTCCAGCAGGGCTAACCCCAGTCCCCTCGTACTGCGGATAGAGTAAAACGACATCTCGAATTAACGCGTGCAAAATTATTCTTTAGAGAATAAGCCTCGCTCTTTCAGGGCAAGACCCAATAGGACTGAGCCACGAAATTCCCAGTTGATGATTGGTCCTCTGAAGATTACGCGCATGAATGTGGTTCGAATCGTACTGTTATCTATTTTTCCTTGGTTCCCTGCCTATCTCTTTGAGAGGATCGACTTTTATTTCGGACTTAGCGGAAACATCTACTGGTACTACCAGCTCTCAGGCACTCGGCTTGAAGCTGATGTTGTCACGTTTGCTCTAGGCGGAATTCTCGTCGCTTATCTGCTTCGGCCTCGCTGGGCCGTTATCCAAGTGTTTCTTAGTGCAGCACTGATCTGGACCTTGTTCTACGAGGCTTGTTCAACCTTCAGAACTGGTGGGCTGTTGCACTCGGGATGCTACCAGACGGGTCCTGATGGGCTCGCAGGTTTCAGACTTACGGCGATGATGTTCAGCTTTGGAGCGTTGCCGGCTATCGTAAAGGCGGCATCCAAACGTGAGGCTCTCAACAGAACAGTGCGTCCGGCAATCGCACTCGCTGGCGGTGTTGTAATCACCGTAGTTATGGCCTGGTTCCCTTTGACTGCCTGGTTCTCCGGCGTAACATATCTTCCAGCTCTCGTCGTCTTCCAAGGACTTATCCTAATAGGAGTTCCCCAGATAGAAATGGGAATCCTGGCCGCTCGAATCGGGCGATCCCTCAAGATAGCCGCATCCTCCGGAGCTGTCTCACTACTAGTCCTGTCCGCGGGACTCTGGACGCTGTCCTGCCCAAACTGCGATAGGAGTATCCTCTATCCTCTCGTCCCAAGCTGGGCATTCTTCGCCTTTCTCGGCGGCCTCGTCGAACTAGGTCTTCCTCAAAGACTCCGATTCTCGTTAGGAGACGGCTGGCTCGGGAGGATCAGGCTTGAAGATGTTAGGCGGGTTGGAGTTGCTCTTGTCTTGACAGTGTGTCTCTGGACGCTCGTGGCCTACGGTTTCTGGGACCCGAGGGTCCTGTACGCATCATCGATCTCGCCTACACCAGTGAATCTTACTCTAGGCCAGTCAGTCTACCCTTACGTTGCAGGATACTACAATTCTACACAGTACAGAATCTGCTGTCTTCAGATAGGAGTCAGCTTCACCAAAGCCAACGTCCAGCTTCTCGCCCCCGACAATTTTCTGATGGCTGGCATGGGAGTACAATCGCCAAACTGCTGCGTTGATGGTTGGGACCTTGGATGGCGGGCAGATGTCTTTCTATTGCCGAACCGCAGCCTGATCGTCTCAGGCTCGTCCTGGACGACATGTGATAGCAACGCGAACTGCGGAGGCTACTTCTGGCAACAGCTGAGATATCACACCCAAGCAACGCTCAACCCCCAGAACATCTCCGCGCCCATCTACCTTCGAATGATGTGGGAACCTGTCAGCATCAACGGCCAAACACTCTACCAAGCAAACTGGTACTACAACACCACAAACGTATCCTGGACAAAGTTCGGAAGCTTCCTACCGGACTTTCGAGAGGGTCCCTACTTTGACATTGGGATCCCGGGAGGCGTACCGACAAATCTTCCTCAAGGCGCCACCTACTTCTACCAGTTTGGCGTCGCCAGCAAGATTCCGGTCTCAGGCTGGAAAGTGCTACTGCTCTACCCCTCTTTCCAATATCAGGGATCGTGGAGGGTAATGGAAAGGGCGAACATCATCCAAGGAGATTACTCCTTCTGGAAGGCTGAATATCGCTGGGGCGGGGAACCCTACGAGGGAGTCACCGCCCAAGCGAACCTCACGGACCCGAGCATCTCACCAGGCATTGCATATTTCAGCTACAATGGGGGAACAATGAGAGACAACGCGCCCTTATGGTAGGTCAAACCCGACCGTTCACTCTCGAATCTCGACCAGGCCGCTGTCACTGGCGTATCGATTGGTGTGGCAACAGGATGGTGCCCCGGATGTCGTGCACCAAATTCAGGATTTCGACAAGCAACAAGATAGAATACTCTACCCTGCTCAAAAGCCTAATTCTTTGAAAAAGAACAACGCTCATTAGGTCGACTGTCTCGTTCGAGAGACGAGAAAAGATTGACTCAACCTACAATCTCTGCTGTTCCATCTATGTGGCAACGGCACAAGAACCTAATCATCGCTGTCATAGTCATTGCAATTCTAGCGGTAGGATCGGTCAGCGCTGCTTTTGTATACCTTTTGAAGCCTGCTCAGTTCACGATTCCGCTATGGTACAACAGCGACGGACACTACGGCGACACTGAACCAACGGTAGCCCAAGTCATTGCAAGTGCCATCGAGAGGACTGGAAAGGTAAACGTCCAGTTGAAATCAGAGCCATGGGCGCAGTACACCACAGACTTCGGAAATGGAAACCTTCCGTTCTTCCTGTTGGGTTGGTACCCTGACTACTTTGACGCTGACGACTATGCCTCCCCGTTCCTAGGGACTGCAGGCGCCGCATCCCTCGGATCAGAGTATAGCAATAGCACCATGGACAACTGGCTCGCCTGGGAAGCTGGCAATTCCAGCTCGACCGTCAGAAGCCAGCTCTTCACACAAATCCAGACACAGCTAGCCAATGATGTGCCCTACATCCCGCTCTGGGAGGGAAAGGCCAGCATAGTCTACAAGAACGGAATCGGCGGCGTCTTCTTGCACCCAGTTGCGTTTCGGTACTTCTTCATGAGCAACACAAATAATCCGAACACTTTGAACGTCGGCACTACTGACAGAATCAAATCGCTAGATCCAGCCTACGCCTACGACTATTTCTCCATCGAGATCATAAACCAGATTTTCGACACGTTGCTAGTCTACAGCCCCACTGACACTACGCTTCTGCCGGGCATTGCCACAACCGTTCCGACTATCGCCAACGGGCTAGTCAGTCCCGACCTAAAGACGTGGACCTACCCTCTAAGGTCAGGAGTGACCTTCTCCGACGGCACAGTGCTCGACTCGACCGTCGTGAAACAGTCGATCATCCGTGCGATCACCCTCAACCTTCCAGGAAGCGCAGCCTTCCTCCTCTCCCAAGTTGGAGCACTAGGCAATACCACCAGCACTGCAAATCCTGCCTTCACAATCAACATTGACGCTAACCCCACCAACGTAACCTTTCACCTGCATCAACCAGTGGGCTTCTTCAATGAATTAATGGCTTTCTCAGTCTCAGCGCCCGTCCCAACTTCTGGTCCTAGTGCGTACAATATGACGGGTGCTCAGCCGACACAGCTCAACAAGGTGATAGGATCTGGACCGTACAAGCTGACCGCTTACACTCAAGATCAGAGCCTTACGCTGACCAAGAACCCGAGTTACTTCGGTTCCACAATCTACAGTACTAGCGGCTTCGCATCGGTTCCCATCATAGGCACGGTCAACATAAAATCAGAGAGCACAGCGACCCAGCTCAAGAACGACATAGTCGCGGGCGGAATCGACATGGCTTACCGAACCCTCAATCCTCAAGACATAACCTCACTCCAGATCCAGGCCTCCTCACTAGGGCTCAAGGTAGATTTCGGCTCGAGCCCACAGATACGATACCTAGTCTTCAACGTGAAGACAGCTCCCTTCAACAATGTTCTACTACGAAGAGCCATCGCCTATGCCGTCGACAGATCGCTAATCATTAACAATGTGTTCAATGGCCAAGTCGATCCATTATGGTCGATGATTCCAACGGTGATGAACTACTCTATACCAGTCTTCCAACTGATCTACGGCTCGGTGCCAAACTTGACGGCGTCAGGTAATCTCCTGGCCCAGTTCGGCCTCTCTATCTTCCAAACATTAGACATCACGAAGAAACACGTCTGACCATACCCTCTCTCCTCAACCTTTTTTTCTTTCGGCGTGCATAGCAGAGGCTATGCCTAGGCGGGGGTCGCTCCTTGCATATGGCATGACTCGTCTAATCCTAGCCTTTCCTATGCTGCTCATTCTTCTAACGGTCGTCTTTGCAGTTCTCAGAATAATCCCTGGCGATCCTATCTACGCTCTCTACGGCGGGCGAGCTCCACTCAGCGTCATAATGGCCCTACGGCATCAGCTTGGGCTGGATCAGCCCTACTGGCAACAATATGCGACTTACATGATTCAGATTTTCTCCGGCAACTTCGGCGTCTCTATTGGAGCCCACTACGGAGGACAGCGTGTCGTAGACGTGATCATGCAGAAACTCCCTGCCACGATCGAACTCTCTATCGGGTCAATGATCGTCGCATCAATCATCGGTATTGGCGTAGGGATAATCTCCGGCATCAACAGGGACAAGATCGTAGACGTGGTCGGTAGACTCTACGGGACGACAATCTTCGTAATACCAGTGTTCTGGCTAGGACTCATGTTGCAGCTTCTCTTCGCCGTAGAGTTACGATGGTTTCCGGTAAACTCGCGCTTTGATATTTCCCCATTTCCCCCGACTACGATAACAGGACTCTACACTATTGACTCGCTGCTCGAGGGCCGTCTGGACCTGTTCGTCATCGCCATCCGCCACTTGGCCCTCCCCTGTCTAACACTCGGTCTCGTCCTGAGCGGGTTCTTCACCAAGACCGTAAGGGCAAACCTGTTGAGAACCATCAACGCTGACTACGTCGAAGCTGCCCGGGCTAGAGGTATCAGAGAGCGCACTATAGTCTCAAGATATGCATTCAAGAACGCGCTTATCCCGGTCATCACTGTCCTCGGGCTACAGTTTGCTATACTTTTCGCCGGAGCGGTCCTCACCGAGACGACCTTCAACTGGGACGGGATGGGAAGGCTTCTAATAGACTCGATAGAGGTCCAGGACTATCCCCTAATACAAGGAACGATCATATTCTTCAGCTTCATCATTGTACTGATCTCGATCCTCGTCGATATCCTAAGCGGTATCATCGACCCTCGGGTGCGATATTGACAGACGCGTCGACACACACGACGAGCCAGCAAGAAACCCAGCCGATCCTCCCCCGCTCCTTCTTAGGAAGATTGATGCTTCCCATGATAGAAAAACGGCGGACCTTAGCTGGAGTTATGAGCTGGATCGGGCTGGGAATTCTCGTCGCGTTCGTCCTAATCGCTCTCCTTGCCCCAGTCTTAGCGCCATATCCTGCTCAGGGCCCTTACGCGCAATTTCTCACACCGCCCAACCAGCCTCCCAGTCTCAGTCATTGGATGGGAACCGACAACCTTGGTCAAGATGTGTTCAGCAGAGTTCTATGGGGGGCCCAAACATCGCTTGAGGTGATGGCTATCGGAGTGATCCTCGCCCTCGCCGTGGGATTTCCCGTAGGCCTCTATTCTGGATATGTTGGAGGGTCTATAGACAAGGCAATCCTACTTGTGATGGACTCGGTCTACGCCTTCCCAGGCCTGCTCTTAGCTGCACTAGTAGCGGCGATGCTCGGCAAGGGAGCGTTCAACATAGGAATAGCAATCACCGTCATCTACATTCCGCTCTATTACCGAGTTACGAGGAACCAGACTCTCTCTGTCAGGGAGGAGACTTATGTCGAGGCAGCACGCAGTCTCGGAGCAAAACCTTGGACCGTCATGTGGGTCTATATTGCCTACAATGTCCTCATAACCATACCCGTCATCTTTGCCCTGAGCGCTGCAGACGCAATTCTTACTGCAGCGGGTCTAAGCTACCTCGGACTTGGAATACAGCTTCCAACCCCGGACTGGGGATTGGATCTGAGCGTCGCGCAACAATTCCTCGCAGATGGAGTCTGGTGGACCACTTTCTTTCCTGGTCTGATGATCATCCTTCTCACGATTGGGCTAAGCTTCTTAGGTGAAGGACTGAATGATCTGATCAACCCCCTCCTAAAAAAGGGGAGGGCCTAGTCGGACCCGTTACTCAGTCTTCAAGATCTCTCAGTCCACTACTCGACCCAGAGTGGATATGTTCACGCACTAGACAACATTAGTCTAGATGTGGCCGATGGAGAGTCCATCGGAATAGTCGGGGAAACCGGAAGCGGTAAATCTACCCTCGGAAAAGCTGTTCTAGAAATACTTCCTCCACGTACCAAAGTTTCGGGTCACATATTCTTTCACGGGAAAGAGCTTAGCCATCTCGATCGGGAAAGAATACGGCATATTCGCGGAGAAGAAATTGCGCTTATCTTTCAGGATCCAATGACCCGGCTCAACCCCCTAATGACGATCGAGAACCATTTCGTTGAAACTATAAGGGAACACCAGCGAGTGTCGAGACAAGAAGCTTTAGCGAGAGCGGAAACCGCGCTGGCCTCGATGCGGGTTCCCAAGTCGCGGATACAGAACTATCCGCACGAATTCTCAGGCGGGATGCGCCAACGCATCATGATAGCGCTGGCTCTCGTCCTCAACCCGTCGCTCTTGGTGGCCGACGAGCCGACAACTTCTCTTGACGTAATTGTTGAAGCCCAGATACTTGAGATTCTCGAAGACCTGAAACGAACATACAAGATGTCCCTCCTGCTGATCACCCACAACCTCGGCATTGTTGCAGAAGTATGCGACAGAGTTGCCGTGTTCTACGCCGGAAAAATTGTAGAAATAGGATCAGTGGACGATATTTTCAACAGGCCTATCCACCCATATACTCGACTGTTGTTGCAATCGATTATCCATCTAAGTACGAAGGAACTGCACTCGATAGACGGCGTACCCCCGGACCTCGTGTCTCCACCCTCGGGGTGTCGCTTTCACCCTCGCTGTCCCTACGCGCAGCCCGTGTGTCGAGAGAAAATTCCGCCTCTGGAACAGTTTCGACCAGACCAGCTCGCAGCCTGTCATTTTGGAAAGGATTTCCTCTGACAACGCTTTCACCTGTGGAAAAAACCCCAAGCAAACCATTATTGGAGGTCGAGAACCTCCGAGTCTACTTTCCCGTCAAAGGACCTCTCATAGAGAGACTGTTCCAGAGGAACAAAAATTTCGTGCACGCCGTCGATGGAGTCTCGTTCGCCCTCAAGCCTGGAGAAATATTCGGACTAGTGGGAGAGAGTGGTTGTGGCAAGACCACCACTGGACGCGCAGTGCTGAGATTACTCGATCCAACTTCAGGCAGTATCAAATTCGAAGGGATCAACATCACTCGGTTGAAGGAAGAAAGACTACGGCTTCTGAGGACCCGGATGCAGATAATCTTCCAAGATCCTCATGCCTCTCTTAACCCCGCCATGTCCATCGGCCGAGCGATCGGACATCCTCTGAAGATCCACGGCCTCGCGTGGCGGGAAGAAGATGTGAAGAAAGAGGTTCTAGCAGCAATGCGCGAAGTCGGGCTTACGCCGGAAGAACAGCTTTACGACATGTACCCCTCGGATGTTAGTGGTGGCCAGAAGCAGCGGGCGGTAATAGCCAGGGCGATGATTCTCAAGCCTCAACTCATAGTTGCGGACGAGCCTGTGGCCATGCTGGACATGTCGATCAGAGCAAAGGTCCTGGGGCTAATGCTGGAATTGAAGAAGAAGTACAACCTGACATATCTATTCATCACCCACGACCTAGCCACAGCCAAGTTTCTCTGCGACCGTATCGCAATAATGTACCTCGGACGAATAGTCGAGACGGGCCTCGCCAACGAGATCTACACGGACCCTAAGCACCCCTACACTAGGGCTCTACTCCAGGCCATCCCCATACCTGACCCTAGAAAGCGTTCCCCAAAGGTTCTGCCAAAGGGAGAGGTCCCGGACGCCGTATATCCCCCAATGGGCTGTCGGTTCCATCCACGATGCCCGGCAGTCCTCCCCACATGTGGCTGGGAGGGCCGAGACTTCGTTGACTACCTCGAAGAGCGCAGAACCGATCTGGAAAAAGCAAAAGTCGATGAGATTAACCTCGGCCCGTTAGAACTCTGGAGAGCAAGAGGCCTCGCGGTGGAGCGTCCCTGTGAACCTGAGAAGATACGCGCCATCACTGAGTACGTCAAATCCATATTGAACGAGGCACCGACCCCCCTTGCTCAAGCAGTTGAAAGAGTCAAGAACGTCGAAAACAAACTGGTGATTGAGTTCCGAGTTCCGGACCCCTTAGCTCCAAAGGAAGTGGAGCGACGACTGGTGGAATGCCTGCTTTACTAGTGCATCATAGCTACCCTACTTTTCTATCCGAGCGCAAATCGAAGTTGCTTGCGTGGTAGGGGCTCGGCGTTTGGAATTGACAAAGGAAAATTCTTGGTTGTCTCAGCCGTCACTCGCCTTCCGCTCACCACGGTAGGGCGCGATGAGCTACGCTACTTGGTCAAATTCTATCGACACGGCTTTTAGAGAACCTTCCTCTTTCTCACCCCCTCGTCACCACGTTGCATTACAGGTATAACGCCCATTGTCGTGAGTAAAACAGTTCTTTGGACGCCCATCAACTGAGTGGGATACTCTCGACTCCGGCCTGTAGTACCCCCGCAATTCGGATATATGCACCGATAGATGCTTCAGGACATGTCGCGCGAGTTTCTCACGGGTCCTTTCAGGCATGGGCTTACATTTATCGCAACTCTTGCCTTTATAGTCAGCTTCTTCGGCGCTAGACTCTTCGCTACACTATTCCCCGCGACAGTAGTGACCGCAAGCAGTTCGCAAGGAACCATCCACTTCCATCATTTCTGGTATGGTCTCGCCCTGATCTTCGCGGCGGGCTGGATGGGTATTGCCTGGAGGAATGAGAGGCTCTACAGGCTCTACGCTCTTCTTTACGGTTTGGGAGCTGGATTTGTGGGAGATGAGGTGGGCTTGTTCCTGACCTTCGGCAACTACCAGTCAGAGCTTACGTTCCAGTTCTTCACGGCGGCCATATCCTTTGTGATAATAGCGACTCTCCTGTTGCGGTACAGGGTACAGCTGGAGGCAGAGCTTCTAAAGCTGAGCCTTCCAGAGCGGATATTTATGATCGGTGTATACTTGACCGGCTTCTCTGTTTTCTTCTTTCTATCTTCGGCGATCAGTATCGTAGGGATTCCGTTGATGCTTGCGGGTCTCGGAGTAATCGTCTATACTTATGCGAGACGCAGAAGAGCGAGGACCAGTACCAGTCCTCTCGCACCTAGTCAGAATCATACTCCGCCTCCCGCGACCAGATGAAAGCCATTCGTCCTAGTATTTTCCTGACGGCTAGCGTCTGGAGGGAGGGCGGTTGTTCTCCTATTACGGAAACCCGGAGCTATCGTTTCAATTCCGAGGAGAGAAATTGAATAGATTCGAGGGTCAGATTGTTACTGTTGCTTCTACTGGCTTGGCCATTTCGAGGGCTTTATCGCGTGGGACTTCCATCTGGTGGATTTCCTTGGCGTGGAGCTGGACATGTCGGACGATCTCGTCGTCTGTCTGTGTTCGGACCATGAAGCCACAGTCACAGTTTACTTGTTTCGCCATTTTTTCTTCCTCCGCAGATGGGCTTATGTTCCTAATAAGATAGGACGGTCTTCGAGCTGGAGCAGGCTCCCGGTGCACTTATCAGTCCCGAATACAGAATATTCTTGGTCGCTCTAATCCGGACATCGGCGTATGGCTATCCTAAAGCGGACTGACCCGTTTACCCTACTCAGTGCAGTGGTCGCCCTATTCCTGATTGTCTCAAGCG
>WNFX01006481.1_pt1 | contig 11694 bp, 7 predicted proteins | sample 5400111 | NCBI WGS metagenome assembly WNFX01 (sample SAMN13153363, study PRJNA577476) | soil metagenome | isolation source: 40 cm soil or saprolite under grassland replicate 1 | place: USA:California | collected 2016-06-15
AGCGTCGCCCGAAGGGATGCCGAAATTTACGAAACCCAGCTCATGGGCGTCGCCGATCGTAAGGCTGATCGACGGAGGAAGAGCATGGGGAGTGGCACTGGCGTCGTGGTTAAACGCGAACGTTGCGGTGCAAAATGCCGCAGCGAGCACCGCAAGTTTTTTTAGGGGAACAATGTTGTTTATTTTCATAGTGAGTCTCATGTTGCATCGTAGTTAAGCAAGACCAGTGCCAAGATAGGAATATCGGTAAACTATATCTATAGATAACTCTAAAGCAGATAGTTGCGGCTACCCATAAATTCGCTCGTTTCTATAAACGGAGCACCATAATCGTAAGGTATTCCGACGGTTGTTAGAGATTCCGACGGTTAGCGAAAACGGCCTGAAGGCTGGGCGGCTAGAACAGGGCATGGTTAGGTAAAACAAATGTAAGAATAGTTGCACTCGTTTTAATGGACAAGCAAAAGTGGCCGCCCAGAAGGAACGGCCACTCTTGTGTCGGGAAACTGTCTAAGAGGTCTAACTTTTCAGGTAGCGCCGGGCCATGCCAAGCGCACCGAGGGCGGCGCCGAGCAACATTACCGTGGTGCCACCGTCTGGAACTCCTGGTGTACCGCCTGGGCCAAAGAGGATCCAGCCGGAAAGGCCATACCCATTAGGGCCAAATCCAGGAATCGTGATGGTCCCAGTTATACCACTGATGTTCCAAACTTGAGAAAGATCGTTTGGCCCGTCGTACTTCGCAAACAGGTATGTAAATGTACCACCCATAAGATCTACAGTCGTGCCGGTACCGCTCACAGATCCCGTATCTGAGGCCGTGGGCAAGGAGCCGAACAAATTAGTTGAGCGCGCGATGCTCTGGCCAGAGAATGTACCAGAAGTCCCAGGGGTCAACGTAATCATAAAGTTGATATAAGTTGCTACATCCGCAGGATCGGCTGGAGCGGCGGGCGTAATAGTGCCCACAACGTGGGTATCTGGAAAGAACCCCAGAGTAGCGTCTGCACGGGCATTGTTGGTGAAAGCAAGCATTACTGCGCAGACGGCCGCAGAAAGCATTGCGAGTTTGTTCGCTGGAATTATGTTTATTTTCATAGGATTTACGGTTGTTGCCAAAAAGAAAAGCAAGCCTTGTGCCAAAAAATGAATACGTCATCGAAAATGTTGTAAGCCTCGAAATATTAACGTGTTAACCGGACGAGCTATTCCGTGAATCTGTTTCCGCCTCTCGCGCTAAATCGTTAAGTGTTCCGACGACCTGCCAGCTCCGCGAAGGGTAATGATACATAACAACCACGAGTGTAGTCGATTACAACGCAGAGTGGGAAAACGTACCAATTCCTGACGATTGGGCTACGTATGGCGATTTCAACGGCTCACGCACGATGCAGGGGCGGCGAATTCTTTGTCCGCAGCGGTTTTTTTCGGCTTTTGCAAAATCCGCCCGATCTCAAGAGCAGCTTTATTTTCTGCCAGACTTCTATTTGTGTGAGTGCAATTCCAAAGCAAGAGTGACCGCTCAGCCTGTTGTCATTATTTTAAACCGGCGGTGTGCCGGAGGGGTAACGCAGTTCCGGACCGCGCCCCCCCTCCAGGATGTGGGTTCACTCTCGCTGGAGATCTGCTAGCGCACGTTTCGCCTCGGCCGCTTGCGGATCTCGAAGACCGGCGACTAAAGCTTGATTAAGGATCCCTTGGGCTTCGGCTTTCTGTCTGGTTTGAAGCTGAGACATTCCCAGACAAAAAAGGGAATCCGCATCGAGCGGTCGTTTCCGGGCGCTTTCCCGTAATAACTGGATGGCGCGCGGGTATTCTTTTTTCTCGTAACTCAGTCGCCCAAGCAGCTCCGACAACTCGGGATCCTCTGGCAATGTTTTGCGTGCCTTTGTAGCCATGTCGTACGCGGCAGCGACGGTGGATGAGTCTTGAGCATACAATGTGGCGAGGCGTTTCTGCGCGGGCGCGAAATCGGGCAACCGGCGCAAGATGTTGCTGTACATTTCCGTTGCCGGTTTTGTTTCACGGCGCTGTGTATCGAGCGCCGCCTGGGCCATGAGCGCAGGAACATATTCGGGATTCAATCTTAGTTCCTTTTGGATCTCGTTCTCGGCGGCCATGAGTTCCTTCGAATTTTCATCCAGGGCCGTCAACGCTAGAAATTCTTTGGCGTCGGCAGCCTGCGAGGGATTGGGATTGGCGGTCATGGCTTTTTGCATGACGTCCCGAGCCTCATTCACTTTTCCTACGCTATAAGCTGCCCATGCCAAATCGTGCAGGATCAAGGGATCATTTTCGCGCTGGCGTGCGGCGTCCTGTAGAAGGCTGTAAGACCAGGTGAAATTGCCGCTTTCATACGCAATCTTTCCTAGGATGCCGGCGACTTGGGGATCGGTTGGCGCGAGCTCACGCGCTCTCTTTGCGTAGGCGAGGGCTTTCTCCTGGTTCCGAAGCGGTCCAGCATAGAGCTGCGCGAGCTTGGTTACAGCTGTGGCCAGCTTAGGGTTTAGTTTCAGCGCTTGCTCAAAGGACGCGGCAGCCTTTTCCGATGCGCCCTGTTTTTCATAAGCTTCCCCTAAGCGCGTCTGGGAGATGACATCGTTAGGCTGCTCTTTCGTCATCAGTTCAAGTTGTGAGATCGACAATTCCGGGGAAGCTCCCGTTCCGCTCTCGAGCGAAGCGAGACGGCGTTTGCTTTCATCCTTGCCAGGGAAATCTTTACCCGCGCTCGCGGCTTTTTGGAGCGCAGCCCTAGCTATATCTGTCTGGCCTATCATGTAGGCACTCATGCCGAGGTGAAATTGGATCTCTGGATTGTCGGCAGCTTTTTCAGCGCTCTCCTGCAGAATCGTCAGCGCTTGTTGATACTCGCCGCGTTTGTAAAGAACCCAGCCCAAGGTGTCGCCGATTGACGGGTCATTCGCTCTTAGATCGCGAGCCTTGCGAGCCAGGTCGGAGGCCCTGTTGAGATCGTTTAGCTGCTCGGTGTAGAGATAAGCCAGGTTGTTTAACGCGGAGACGAAGTTGGGCTGGATCGAGAGAAGCCTCTCGTACGTATCGCGCGCCTTCGGGAAATCCTTCATTCGCTCATATACGAGCGCCAGCGTCATGAGCGCCGTCGTGTCATTAGGCATCTTCGCCAGTTCGGCCTGCAATTGGCTCACCGCCTGCGGAAGTTTGTTGGTCGCGAAATACGCCTGGATCAGCAAATCGTAGGCGCTCGAAAAATTAGGATCGATCTGGAGCGTCTTTTGAAGCTCTGCCGCGGCTAAGTCGCATTTTCCTTCCGCAATCAGAATTTTGCCTTCCAAAAAATGAGGGGCCGGCAAATCGGGCGTTTTTTGGAACTGGCGACGTATCCTCTGCCTGGCAGAGTCAAAATGCTTGTCCAGCAAGTCCAGCTCGACGAGTTGATCCACCAGCCAGAGGTTATCCGGCGCAAGCTCGGCAGCTTTTTCAAAGGCCTGGCGCGCTTCGTCATTTCTCCTGGCTTGACGGAGGGTCAGGCCCAGCGCTGTGTAGGGTTGTGGATCTTGCGGAGCGAACCTCACTTGGTCGCGAATGACTGCTTCGGCATCGTCGAACCGATCCAGCGAGCCATACGCGGCGGCCAGCAGGAAGACAGCAGACCTCAGATCGGGCCTTTTTCTCAGCAAATTGGTGATTGGCTCGATCACCATTTCACCATGACCGGAGCGAAGATTAGTCTCGGCGAGCAACACGATGGCATCGGCGAAATTCGGATTGATTGAGACGGCCTGATCCAACGCCACCTTTGCCTGATTCGGGTTATTATTTTTGAGATATGCTCGTGCCAATTGGTATTTGATGAGCGGGATGTCCGGATAGGTTTGGTCGAGTTGCTCCAAGACTTCGATCGCTTTTTTCGTGTCGCCCTTTGCCAGCAGCACATCGCTTTCCAGTCGGTGGCCATCGACGTACCCTTGGTCCCGGCTAAAAACATTTTCAAGGAGCGAGAGGGCCTCGTCATATTTACCGTCCTTAAAGGCAAGCTCGGCTAGCAAAGTCCAGCCTGGCAGATAGTCGGGCGCCTGTCTGGTCATCTCAGTCGAAATTCTTCTTGTTTCTGCGGTATCACCCGTCGCGGACATGAACGCCGCATATTTCAAGCGCTCCATGGAACGAACAGGCGCAAGCACGGCCGCTTTTTTGAATTCTTCGCCGGCCTGTTTCTGATCTTTCTTGAGCAGATACAAATCTCCCATAGCCATGTGCGCGGCAGAAGAATTAGGATCGACAGTAAGCGCCTGTCGGAGGGCGTTTTCTGCCGCCGCCACGTCGCCGCTGTTAAGAAGTAGATTCGCCGAAGCGAGGTGGAAAGAAACGTCGTCCTTCTTGGGATATTTCTCCAGCTGTTCCGCCGCGGCCTGAATGTCCTCTTTGCTTCTCGCTGCTTCGGTCAAAGCGATAATCGCCTCTCCATTGTCCGGGGTTTGCTTGAGCACGTTGAGCGCTTCTTTGTTCGCGTCGGCAAATCGCCCTATTGCCAGGTAACAACGGGCGAGGCGTATCCGGTTTTGATCGTTCTTAGGAGCCAGCTCGGTCGCCTTTGCGAGGAATGGCGCGGCTCGTAGCGGTGCTGCGTCCTCCAGCCACATCGCTCCGATTCTTTCGAATGAGAGCGCGTTTTGCGGATCCAGCCGAGCCACGTTGAGGTAGCTGACCTTTGCCTTGTCGTAATCGCCGGCTTTAAAATAACTATCCGCCTCCGCGAGAAACCGTGTCTTCTTGGCTTCCTTTGAGCACGCGACGATTGCAGTAGCCGCAAGAGTAAGCGAAACAATTCTAAATAGAGTTTTCGATGTTTGCATATGGAGGATTGTTTTGATGTTTGTTGACGTTTGTATTTGCGCGCTCTTTGGCAATGCCGAGTTTTTCCATTAGTTCGTAAAGAGTTGGCCGGCTGATGCCGAGGTCAGCAGCTGCGGAGGTGATTTTTCCGGAGTTCTTCTTAAGCGCCTGTTCAACCATTTCCCGTTCGACGTGTTCGCGCGCTTGTTTGAGTGTCGTTGCCAATGAGGCAGCCGCCTCTTTCCCGTGATCCAACTCAAGATCTTTTGCACTCACTCGCGATCCGCTCGCCATAATGACGCCGCGTTTCACGCGGTTTTGGAGTTCGCGAACATTTCCAGGCCATGAATAACGGGACATCGCGCGCAGCGCGTCCGGCGCGAAAACCATTTTGGCCGGCCGGTTCTGGCTGGCATACCTTTGCAGAAACTCGCGGGCCAGGAACACAACATCTTCCCCACGTTCACGAAGCGGCAGGAGCCGAATGGTGACAACGGCAAGACGAAAATAGAGGTCTTCGCGAAATTTGCCGTTAGCGATTAGTTCTTTCAGATCGGCATTGGTCGCGGCGACAAGCCGGGTATCGACCTGAATCTCCTGTCTCCCGCCCACTCGTTGTAGGCGCTGTTCCTGAAGAAACCGAAGGAGCTTCACCTGAATGGCCCGGGGAAGCTCACCAATCTCATCCAGAAAGAGGGTGCCGCCACTGGCTGTTTCCAGGAGTCCCTTGCGCTGAACGTGAGCACCAGTAAAAGCGCCTTTCTCGTGACCGAACAGCTCACTCTCCAAAAGATTTTCCGGAATGGCATTGCAATTGATGGCGACAAAAAGGCCGTCTTTGCGAGTGCTGCGGCGGTGAATTGCCGCTGCCGCCATTTCCTTGCCAGTGCCGCTTTCTCCCAGCAAGAGCACTGGAGCATTCGTCCCGGCCACCTTGCGAATGAAAGCAAAGACCGCCTGCATTTGCGGGCTGGTGCCGAGCATGTCTTCAAAAACATCAGAACGCTGGCTTTGTTGTAACTTGTGGTATTCCTTCTCGAGTTCCACTACGTTGATACAGCGGCGAAGGAGCAGCCGCAGTTCTTCCATATCCACGGGCTTGCACAAGAAATCATAGGCGCCCGCACCAACCGCCTCGATGGCATTCTGCTTTTCGCTCTGTCCAGAAATAATGATTACCTTAGCGGTGTTATCGATCGCAAGTATGTCGGATAACACTGTCAATCCTTCGTCGCTCTCATTAGGGCGAGGCGGTAGCCCCAGATCTAGCAACGTTACTGCCGGCGAGTTAGCGTCAAAGGCATCAAGCGCCTCTTGACGATCCTGGGCGAAGTAAACCTCGTAATCCTCGCTCAAGGCCCATTTCATCTGGGTCCGAATCGCTTCGTCGTCATCGACAATGAGCAAAGTCGGTTTCATGCGGTTTGGCATTTCAGAGGCAACATAACCCGAAAAGTTGTGCCGACGCCCAGTTCGCTTTCTACTTGGATCTTGCCATTGTGCGCTTCGACAATCGTCTTGGATTGAAACATACCAATGCCCAGCCCTTTTTTCTTTGTGGACCGGAACGGGCGGAAAAGAGAATTCTTCATAAACTGCTCAGTCATTCCGCATCCGTTATCGCTTACCGACAAGGCGACCCAATCACCGTTCCGGGTCGTCTCCACCGTGATTCGGCCATCCGTGCCGACCGCATCGCGTGCGTTGAGAACGAGGTTTGTAAACACGCTTTGCAGTTGCTGCCGATCCGCCAATATCGTTGGGACCTGATCGAACTTGGTTACCAGGTTGGTGTCGAGTGTCCCGTTTAAGTTCGCGAGTGCTTCCGTTACGACGAGATTGAGGTCCAGTTTGGCCGGCTCGAGGCGCAACTCATGACGCAAAGCATTCATACGGTTGATAAGATCATTGATCCGGCTGGCGGCACTTCCGATTCCACGGAAGGCATCCTGTCGAAACGCCGGATTGTCGAAGTGGGTCGGCAAATTCTCTAACATGAGTCCCAGCGTTGAGGCTGCGTTCTTTAGGTCATGAATCAAGAACGCGGACATGGTTTGAAACGCCTCTAGCTCTTTTCTTTCCATGATCTCTTCTGTAAGTCGCAGTTTCAGCAGGCTCGCCGCCACCTGCTCGCCGATGCATTTTAACAAGTCCATCTCTTCCGCCGAGTAGCCGAGGCCCCTGACGCGGTCTGCGAGGACGATCACACCGAGCCAGTGCTCTCCACCAACCAGTGGAACACAAATTGGGCTACCCCCCGTTCGGAATTGGCTGCTGCTTTTTCCCATGAGCTCTCGTGCCCACTTTTCTTTTGCTCTACCGAGATCGAACGGCCGTGATAGCTCGGCTAAACGTGCTGAACTGGGCTCTTTTCCTGCTATCGAGCTGGTTAAGTCTTCGGTCTGCACCTGATCTACGTCAGAAGTTGAGCTTACCCGGCAAAGGCGTTCTCGTTGTTCATCGAAAAGCCAAACTGAGACCGACAAGGCTCCAAACGTTTCTGAAATCGAACGGGACGCGATTGTGGCAAGCGCCGTCTCATCGAGGGCAACGGAGAGACTTTGAGTGAATCGCGCCCATATTTGCCGGAAATCATACTGAGGCCTCTTAAAGTGACGGCTGACAAACAGCTGCAGACTTTGCCGAGCTCGGTCGGAAAGAAACAGAACGGCGAGGATAGCTACGCCAATTAGGACAACCAACGCTGCTATTGGAAAACTGGCGGTGCCGCCAAACCGGGCGACGATTTGAGCCAATACGCCGACAACGAAAAGATATGCCCCAGTCAGTAGGACTGTGACCGAGGTGTGCAAGACAGCGCGCGACGGATAGACATCAATCTCGCCGAATCCACTTCGGATGTAAGCGACGGCGATCAGCAAGCATCCGATAAGAAGAGCAGTCGTTTCGACGCTTAGTTGACCCAGGCTGTAGTGAGAGAAAAGGAGCGTTTGACTTCCAGTGTAAATACGGGCGCCAAAGATCACTCCAATTCCCAGAACCAAGAACTTGATTCGCCAGCGCATGGTTCCAACAGCGGCTCGGAAGGTGCGCTCGATATTCGTCAGAATTAACACGGTCGAGACGAGGATCAGAATGTTTAGAATTTTCGCCGGTTCACCCAGCCTGAGTCCCCAACCGTAGGCCGGCGGCTCGTAAGCGACGACGTAGAAGAAAGGACTATAAAGGGCTGCCAGCGCCAGCAGCGGAACCAAGAAAGCCCCGGCAAGCATCCACCGCGATCGAACGAGGAAATCGCGGTAATCTGCTCTGGAATACGTCAGACTGAAAGTTAACCAAACGCCAGGCAAGAATGATTTCGCCACTAGAGAAAGCGTTTCCCAAAAGGCCGCCCTCCCAGGCAGGAGAGTGTCGTTCGCTATCGCGCCAAACAGACTCTCCAAGGCAAAAATCAGCATCCCAGCCGAGAAACACCAGGTCGCAAGCGAACGCTGCTTTCGACAAGCTGCAGCCGCCGCCAAAGCCGCGCTGAACATGCCGGCGGCCAACGCTAACACTGTGTTCGCACTCACAATTCGCTTTGAGCAGATATTACGAATAGCACTGTAGCCCCGGCTTCAATACGGGTTTCCAGCCGATAACTAATCCGAAATCTCATTCGTTAAGCGGAAACGCTCCCTGGGCGCGCGAGCCGTAGCGAAATTCAGTCCAGCTTACGTATCAACCGCAGGAGAGTAGGGTCTCTCAAGCCTTTCTCCGGAAACGGCAAGGCTAAGTTCCCTTAAAAATTGCGTAAAATGAGAAAGAGAGAGCTGCGAAACGACGAGCGATGCAGCAGGAAAACGAGAAGGTTCGAACCCGCTATGAAGCTGAGCGTGATTCTGCTGGCCGAACCCGGATCTCACCCTTGCGGAGCCACCACAGCAGCAGCAGAAATGGAATCAGCGAAAGCACGAAAAAGACAGGCCCGCCGCGGCGATGGATTACGCTATGAATCATCTGCGGGCCCAGGTTCACGCAGAGGAGGCCGATCACGGCGATGCGGAAGCCATTCCGCAAAATGGCGAGCGGAATGACGAAGGCGACAAGCACAAACCGCCGCCACGACGTCTTCAAGAATAAATTGGCCGCCAGAATGCTGGTCATGAAAAGCACCCAGCTCGACCGAATGCCGCTGCATTCTTGTGCAACTTCGATGGTAATGTTCGGCAGTTGGAAAACGCGACCTGCGCGGAGAATAGGCGTGCCGCTGAGGTGAAAAAGAACATTTGCCACCTCCGCCGAGGCATATTTCGAAACAGTCTCGAGCGCGTCTGCCATTGCGTCCGGCATCGGAACCATGAAAATGAGATAGGCTAGCGGAAAAGCTGCTGCTCGCATCCAACCACGCCCGAAAAAGAAAAAACCTCCCGCAGCAAGACAGCAAAGAAACGAGATGGTCAGAAGCACGAAGTAGTAATTGTCTGTGGGCGTTCGTTCAGCGAAGGCCAACCAGTGAGTGAACAGGAAAACGCCGAGACCGCAGGCCAACAACAAGATACAGAGGGGAAGATCAGCAACGCGTTTTTTCGGCAGTTGATCCCGTCGAAGGTAAAGGAGGTAGCCAGAAACAAAGGGGACCAATAAGATGTGTGAGTGTAGCGCACTGTGGGCTGCGTAATTCGCCAATCCGAGCAGCGGCTGGCCAAACGCGGCCAGCAGTATGATCACAAAACAGGCACCGCCAAACCGCCACATCTTCCTAGAGCTCGACGCGCTGGATTCGGAGACGTTCCGTGCCTGCGCGCGAACAATTGTTTCGCTAGCAACAGCTTTGTTTGGTGGATGCAGCATTTCCAAAGGTGTTTCCAGGGTCGGCACCAGAGAGCAATTGCCGACGTTTGTCGTTGAGCTCCCTGCGGCCGGGCCTATCTCGTCTGTAGATTCTCAATACGTATACGTCAGGCCGGCGAAATATTGATTTCGCGAGTAGCCCCCTTGCCCGTTCTGAGAGGTGTAGTCGTAATCAACGTGCGCCGCGAAATGTCTATTGATTGTATAGTTGAGACCGAGAGTAAATTTCAAGGCATTCTGTGAGCCTGCCGATGTCGTTCCAGATGACCCTTGATTATTACTGCTGGAATTATAATAAACAGCAGCCGTCGAGTGGATCCGCGAAGTCAGATTGTACGTAGCGTTCAGCCCGGTTCGGAGCGTCGTGTTCCCCATTGCGACAGTCCCGGTGGATTGTTCGACTCCATAAGTTGTTATCCAGCTTAGCGAATGGTTGCTACCTTCATAGTTAACGGCGACTTGCGCGTACGGGTTGATCGAGTTGCCGTCGTCTTTGAAAGAACGAAACGATGGACCACCACGCACGTTAATCCGTAGGTGCTCGGTCAAACTATGATCGAAACCAGCCAAAGCAAAATGAGTCGTGGAATCGTTCGGCGCGGTGTCGTAATCTACGATTAGATAACGATACTCTACAACCAGGTTCGTGCGTCTGGTGAAGCTAAATTGGAGCTCCTCCCCAAGCGTATACTGGAACCGGTCCTGCCCTATTGCAATTGCCGTCGTCGTCGGTGTCGTCTGCTCATACTTAATGCGGTCGAAGGTGTAGCTTGTTATAGTGGCCACTCGCGGTAACCAATGATAGCTCAGTGAGAAAATATCCCTCGTCTCAAAGTGAGGAGCGCGCACGTTTTGCGGGCCAACGTTGGATTGGAAATTCGGCTCGGTTTGGTAAGCGGCATAAAGGTCAGCACGGAAGGAAAGGCGGGTCGAGAAATTATGCGTAACCGCTAAGGTAAGGTTGACGTCCTTGTCATCTGTTCCCGCATCGGGAAACTGAGTAAAACGCCCCACGCCTATTAAACGAACCTCCGTGGGTTCACCGGGCCGATCATAGGTCAGGACAAGATTTTCTCTTGAGAGAAATGAGCCTTGTGAGCCTTGGCCGCTCGAATTCCCTGTTGCGCTGCTCCCGAGAACGTGGTCATCGTAGCCGACGTCCACACCGGCTGTGATTTCAAGCGGAACGTAGCTCCTTCCACCACCACCGCCAGCACCCGCTCCTGATATGGAACCCGCCCCATATTGAGCCATCGCTTCACCGATCGGAGCAAGGAAGCAAGCAGCGAAAAACAGGGCGAAACGCAGAGGAGGAACATGATGTCGGCATCCGCGAATTCGACATGGCAAAATCATGTTTGCAAGTCGCGCCCCTGCCGGCACGTCACTCAAAACAAGCTGCGCCCGATGTAAATCACGTCCCCATCCTGGACATACTCCGGTTGCATGAGCTGACCGCGAATCGACGGCCGAAGGTTAAGGCTCTCGGTGCGTTGTACTCCGTTGATTATGCGAGTCAGATGAACTCCGCCCGCCTCCATAATCGCCTGGTACACAGTCGTTGGGCGATTAAATTCAATTTTGCCCGGTTTATTGGCAAATCCTGAGATGATCACGCCTTCCGAACCGCTCTCCAAAATGACCAACACTTCGGGATTATCAAGGTGCGGTTCATAGAGACTGACAAGCTGATTTTGAAAATCGATAACTCTCTTGCCGGCAGCCGTCACTTCACCGATGAGCGGCAGACTCACCTTGCCGTCCCTGCGAATTTTCTGCGTTTGGTCCAGATCACTCTCCTCGGCAAAGGAAAGCTTGATCACATCTCCGGGAGAGAGCCTGACCGATGTATGAGGACCTGGCGGATTCGGCAACGGCGGGAGCGGGGCCTGGCAGCCGCCGCATCCGAGGCCTATAAAAACCAGGAGAGCAAAAAGAGAAGTGGGCAGGCTCGATTCACGTTTGCGGTAAGCCATATCAGTATCCGGCATTTGTTGACCGTCCAACATCTGTCGTCTGTTCTGCGTCATGCAACGTTGTTTACTCTACAAAATTGGTGGCAGGCAAGATAAATGCGATGAAATCGGG
>WNFX01005941.1_pt1 | contig 11693 bp, 9 predicted proteins | sample 5400111 | NCBI WGS metagenome assembly WNFX01 (sample SAMN13153363, study PRJNA577476) | soil metagenome | isolation source: 40 cm soil or saprolite under grassland replicate 1 | place: USA:California | collected 2016-06-15
TGCTCTCGGGTCGTTTGCACGACCGTGGTGAGCAGGTAGAGCGCCGTGGTGAGCAGCAGGCGCGCATGTTCGCGCGCCAGCCGATCTGGCAGCGCCAGCACCCAGCGCACTATCGTCGCCGCCTCTCCACGCAGCCAGAACTGCTCGACGGTTTGCTCCATCAGCCGCGCCGCCGTGGAGTAGTCAGCGGCTTGGAGGGCATGGGTAATGGCCTCGGCCCACTCTCCTTGTGCCTCATAATAGCTGGTGGCCCGGCGGTGCAAGACTGGTACACTCTCTGGGTGGGTGGTGTACAGAGCCGAGAGCAAGGCTTCGCGAAAGAGATCATGCAGCCGATAGCTGCGCCGCTCCTCGTCCAGGGACACCAGGAAGAGGTTCGCTCGCTCCAGCCATTCCAACATCTGCCGGCTGACCCGTCGTTCCGGCGCGGCGGTCACCGCCTGGCACACGGAGGCGTCCAGGCGCGAGAGAACGGCGGTGTGCAGTAAAAAGTCGCGCACGCTGGTGGGCAGGCGCGAGAGGATCTCCTCCTGCACATAATCCAACAGATGGCGCTGGCTGCCGGTAAACGCCTGGAGGAACGCCGCGCGATCCTCGCGCTTCTGCAAGGTGAGGGCCGCCAGGTGCAAGCCAGCGATCCAGCCCTCGGTACGGCTCATCAGCCGCCGCACCTCCTCTTCCGAGAGCGGAGGGGAGAGCATCTGGCCGAGATACTGGCTCGCCTCGCCCTCTCGGAAACGCAGTTCGTCCGCGCGGATCTCGGTCAACTGTCCTCGCATTCGCCACCGCGCAAGCGGCAGGTCTGGGTCCACCCGGCTGGAGAGGATCACATGCAGGTGAGCGGGCAGATGCTCCAGGAAGAAGCTCATGCCCTGGTGAATAGCTTGCTCTTCGATCAGCTGATAATCATCCACAATGAGGACGATAGGGGCAGGATGGGAAGAGCGTCCTTCCAGTTCCTGGAGCAACGCCGTGAGGATGGTGGAAGGCGAAGGTGGCTGGGGCGATTGCAGCGGCGCCACCGCTGTTTCCCCAAAGCTCGGCGCATACCCCTCACAGTGTCGCAGAGCCACGATCAGTGAAACCCAGAAGCGGGTCGGGCTATTGTCCAACTCGTCCAGCGAGAGCCAGGCGACCTGCGCCGTGTGCCGGCCTGCCCAGGCAGAAAGCAGCGTCGTTTTGCCCCAGCCGGCAGAGGCGGAGAGCAGTGTGAGCGGAGTGGCAAGCGCCCCATCGAGCGCCAAGAGCAAGCGCTCGCGCTCCACCAACGCGTTCGGCAAGCGCGGTGGCGCGAGCCTGCCGGAGAGCACCAGCATCCCCCGCTCGAGCGCCTGGGCGGGCTGCTGCTCGCGCAAGAGCGTTTGTGCTATCTCCTCCAAATGAGCCAGCGAGAGGGTCTCCGTCCGTCCGAGATAGCGCTTGCGGGTGCGGCCCTGGCTGGTATGGTAGGCATACCAATACACTCCCCCGCGTGGCCTTCTCTCCAGATAGACATTGAGCGAGCCTCCTGGGCTGTGGAAGGCAAAGGAGGACACCTCGCGGAGCCAGGCCAGCCACGCGGCTTCCTCTGCCGGTCGAAAACGCTGCTGTAGCCGGCCCTGTGTGTACAGCTCATAGAGGTTCTGCTCCCTGGACCAGGTGAGCGCGTGAAGTGGGACTCTTGGCATATGGCCCTTCCTGTGTCTGTGTTGTTCCCAACTGTGCTTGCGTTCCTCCCAACACCAAGGAGTATAGCAAAGACCCACGGATTGCACAAGGAGATGGGGACAGGAGCGGAGAAGTGAAACTCTTTCCCCAGTAGCGGAGCCAAAGCGCTCGTAAATTGCGTCTGCCGGCCTAATAGGCCGTGACGAATCTGCCATGTGAGTCTCTCCATCTGTAAATTTTGCGATGAAACTAGTCAAATTTTGCCCTTTCTTCTGTGAAGAAACAGTTTTCGCAGCAGTGAGAAGCCCGATCGAATGAGGTCGTAGGAAATAGCTCATCCACAGAATAATCAGCAAAATTTCACCAGTTTCATGGCAAATCCCCCTATTTTGGGACCTGTGTGCCTGCCGCATTCAAGGAAAAAGAGAGACCGGTGGTCTGCAAGATTCTGCCCACCCAGGTGGTCCCCCTGGATGGCAGGCGCAAGGAGGTCGTGCCACGATGAGCCTTGCCCTCCCAGACAGCCACCTGGATGTACTCACGCGACCGATCCATGGGGTCCTGACCACCATGATGGCTGATGGCCAGCCACAGTCCAGCCTGGTCTGGTGTGACTATGATGGCCTATGCGCCTGTGTCAATACCACGCGCCAGCGCGAGAAGGGCCGCAATATGCAGGCCAATTCCAACGTCTGCTTGTTAGTCGTGGACCCGCAGAATACGGCCCGCTATCTCGAAATCCGTGGGGAAGTGGAGCTAATCGAGGAGGGTGCGCTCGACCACCTGGACCAGCTGACCAGGCGCTACACTCCCCATCCCCACTACTATGGGTATATCTATCCGCTCGAACAGCAGACCAAGGAAACGCGTATCATTTGCCGCATCCATGCCACGAAAATCACCCTGGATGCCATTCACATATAACGCTACCCCTCTCTCAAGATCGCTTGGGCGGGATGCTGATTGTGAGAGCTCTGTGAGCATGAAGTCCATTTTTGTGCTGTCTTCGTAACATCCATGCATTACACTTCATACTGGAAAGGTCTATCACAAATGCTGATGGGCACAACGAGGGGTGGATTGAAGACCCAACGTCTTGTCCCATCAGAGGAAGGAGCAAGCTCATGAAACACAAAGTAGTGCGTGGCGTGCTCACCATCCTGTTGGCGGCTGTCGCGGTGTTTGACATCGCCGGGTGTATACTGGTCCTGACGGGAGTATGCACCCCAGCCGTCAAGTACCAGGGCACGCTGTTTACTGATACCACGGTCCCGATGCTCTTGCTGGCGATTGTCGTCGGAGGCAGCTCGCTACTTGCCGCGGCGACGGTATTCATCCGTCACGCATGGAGTGTGTTCCTGGCGGCAGCGGCGGGCCTCATCATGATCGCCTGGGAGGTCACCGAAATCGCGGTGGTCCAACAATTCTCGGGGTTGCAGCCGTTCTTCATGGCCATCGGTCTGGCGGTCATCGCACTGGCCGCCTACCTGTGGACGACGGAGTTTCGGGTTCCGCAGCTCCCCACCAGGCACGTCAGTCATGCCTAGGGGCAAACGAGCAGGACAGTGAAGCTGTCAACACCAGGTGTGGTGTTCTCACCAGACATCGCGCCTGGCCTCTTCGCGGGTTCGGGTCCTGCCACGAGAGCAGAACGAAAGAGCCTTCTTGGTTCTTCCCATTCCTCCCGCTATCCGCACATCCCATGTCCGCTGATGTGGCTCCACGACGAGCCACACGCTTTGAAGGAGGTAGACTAATGAAGACCGTTGTCAAAACACAGTCTGGCGAGGTGCGTGGCAGCATCGCCGATGGCGTGCATACCTTTAAAGGTATTCCTTATGCAGCGCCACCTTTTGGCGCCAATCGGCTCCGACCGCCACAGCCGGTTGCGCCCTGGAGCGGCGTGCGAGATGCCCTCAGCTATGGCCCTAAGACACCCCAGCCGTCGTATCCCCCGGAAGTCAGCGTGCTCCTCCCAGAGCTTGCCATCCCCGGCGAGGACTGCTTGACCCTCAACATCTGGTCCCCCGACCTCGGGTCGGCCAGGCAACCGGTCATGGTCTGGATTCCTGGCAGTGCCTTTCAGTACGGAACGGCAGCGACGCCCTGGTATAACGGCAGCCGTTTCGCCCGCGACGGCATCGTGTGCGTGACCATCAATTACCGTGTCGGTGCCGATGGCTTTCTCTACCTGGGCGAGGGAAACGCCAACCGCGCCTTGCTCGACCAGATCGCTGCCCTCCAGTGGGTACGGGAGAATATCGCCGCCTTTGGTGGCGATCCACAGAACGTCACCATCTTCGGCGAGTCGGCTGGTGCTATGTGCATCGGCACGCTGCTGTCCATGCCCCGTGCCCAGGGGCTGTTTCACCGGGCTATCGCCCAGAGTGGGGCGGCTCATCCGGTGATCTCAGCCGCGACCGCGCAGCGGGTCGGAGAGATCCTTGCCGAGAAGCTTGGCGTCGAAGCAACCCGCGAGGCGATCGCGGCGGCCCCCGTCGAGCGCCTGCTGGCGGCGCAAGCGGAGTTGGAGGCCGATCTCTTCGCGCATCCCGACCCCGAGCGCTGGGGCGCTGAGGTGGTGGCCGCCATGGTGCTGTGGCAGCCGGTGATCGACGGGGACGTCATCCCCGCGCGTCCGATTGAACGCATCGCTGTCGGCGCTGGCGCGAATATCGACCTCCTGGTCGGCACGAACACCGACGAGTGGAGGCTTTTCCTGGTAGCCGGTGGCGCGATCGACCACGTCACCGACGAGGCCCTGATCGGAGCCGTGGCGGCCTACGGACTCCCGGTCGAAGCGACATTGGCCTCCTATCGCGCCGCACACCCGGGCGAAAGCTTCGGCGACCTGCTCGCGGCTATCCAGACCGACTGGTGGTGTCGTATCCCCGCCCTCCGCCTGGCTGATGCACGTGCGAAGAGCCCCTCGGCCACCTACATGTACGAGTTCGCCTGGCGCTCACCGCAGTTCAACGGACTCCTTGGCGCGTGCCATGCGCTTGAGATTGCCTTCGTCTTCGACACGCTGGGCAACGGGATCGGGCCGCTCTGGGGAAACGACCCTCCTCAACAGCTCGCTGACACCATGCACGCCGCCTGGGTAGCCTTTGCGACCAGGGGAGACCCCGGTTGGCCGAAGTACGATCTGAAGCGTAGGGCCACCATGCGCTTCGACATCACGTCAGAGGTCGTAGACGATCCTCGATCGGCGGAGCGGACACTGTGGGAAGGCCAGCGGTAGCTTCTGCTACTGCTGGATAGCCGTCCGTCTGACGAGCAACCGAGAGCGGTGTCTGCATCCGTATGGTCTCCATCAAGACCGAGAAGAGGGAGCGGGATGACCTCCGGCTTCCTCTTGTATCTTTCTCAGCTCACAACTTGTTTGCAAGAGATGCTCACAATAGGTGTCAAGCATCCCTCAGGTCAGTTAAGAGCTTCATTGCTAGTGCCCAGATCCATGCCCAGGCGAACACAACCCCGATCCAGAAGCCAATGACGCTCCACGGCTGGCCCGATCCAATGGCGACTCCGACAAAGGCTGCGAAGAAGATCACACCCGTTGCGAAAGAGTACACTGCCCATCCTCGTTGTCTTCGGGAGGCAAATCGGCGGGCAAGCACGAAACATGCTGCGATCAGCGCAAGGAATCCGATCCCAGCTGTGATGATGTGCAGAAGGCCATGCCAGCTGATGGCGTGGGCATCTGCCGGGGTCCCAGGTGGAAAACCAAAGGCTGGATCAGCAGTGAAGAAGCCAGCGCCGATCAGTCCTAAACCGTAAATGCCGAGAAGTATCGGCCCCCAGGTACGACCACGACCAGCATATAAGGCCTGCCGCACCCCAACCGCGAATGCTATGACGAGCAAGCCGGTCAGCACCAGGTTGGTGATTTGAATCCATCCCAGATCTCCATTTGCAAGCAGGCTGAGGTCATGATGCATGAGGTCAAACCCGGGGCGGGTGAGCGCCTGGATCAAGCCTACGACGATGTAGAAAGGGCCTGCGATCAGGCCACAGATCAGCAAGGCTCTTGTCTGCCTCGTGAGAGCATGTGTCATCTGTCTTTCTCCCGTCTGATCGAATGCGAGGGTTGTGCTGTTTTTCGAAGTGGCATTTTGCATAGGTGTTCCTTTTCACTCCTTGTTCGTCAATTCACTGCACTCAAGCGAGAACAGCGTCAGATTCAAACGACCGATTTTGGTGAGCACTCCATGGAGGGCTGGCTGGTCCTGGAGGGAGCCGAAGAGTCTGGATGTGCCATCTGATTCATGCACGATCTGTAATCCCTCCAGCCACTCCCGCCACGATGGGTCCAGATGGCCTTTGACGCGGATCGAAACGTCCATCTGTCCCTCCTTTCTTCCATGTATATGTGCTCTACCGTCTTCATTGAGAAGAGTATAGCTGGAAGGCAGGGGCATTGACATCACCGAAATTCATGATTGGACGGGTGATATCGTAACGACGTTGGGGGATCAGCTGGAGACCGGTATTCCACAACAGGTAGGAACTCACATACGGCTAGAGGAGGTGCAAGTGCGCCGTCACCGCGATGGCTTCGGCACGCCTGCTCACGCCCAGCTTACGATAGATACTGCTGATCTGGGTCTTAATCGTATTGGGGGAGACGACCAGCACCTCAGCCATCTCCGCGTAGGTCTGCCCGGCTACCAGCAGACGCAGCACCCGTTGCTCCTGGGGAGAGAGCGGCTCAATGGGTGTTTGTGGATCAGCTTTTTGGGGTGAGTGTGGCAAGGTCATGTGCGTTGTGGCAGATAATGCCTCTCTTCCGTGAGTAGGCCGCTTTTTCTCCTGCTCGAAGGCTGCCAGCAAGCGCGATACGTAGGGCCTGGAAATGGGAACAGACGCAGGAGTGGATTCGTTATTTGATGGAGCTTTGAGAAAGGTGAAGAGCGCGTGTTTCATGAGCAGACCAGCATCCAAATACAGGCGGACGAAGCCCTCTGGCTCCGTCCGCGCGAGTAAACGAGCCGCAACGCTTGTTGCTTGCTCTCTTTTCCCTCTCTGGTGCAGGGCCACAAAAGACAGCGCCAGAAACTCGAGAGCTGTGTCGATATCTCCTGGGCGGTCAAGGTGCTGGCTAAAGCGTTCCAACGTCTCGATCGCCTGGGCATACTGCTGCTGTGCAAGAGAAACGCGCACTAGCATCAACACTTCTCTTTTGCGTAGAGGGTTCCATGCCTCCGGAGAAAGGGTTGTCTGTGCAGCCCACTTCGCTGCCTCCGCCAGGTTCCCCTGAGCCAGACACCATTGCACACGCAGCGCGACCATCCCGGGAGCATGGTTCGCCAAACCCTCTTGCTCAATCATGGCTTCAAGCTTTTGCAGGGACAGCCAAGCGGTAGAGAGATCTCCTCTTGCTAGCTCGAGCCGTGCTGACAGGAGTTCCCCCCTGACCAGCAGGTCCATCAACTGCCAATCCTGCGCGAGACGCTGCAAACGGTGCAGCCAATCAGCTGCCTCCTCCAGCTGATTCCAGGCATAAAAGATCTGGAAGAGGAAGTGATACACATATCCTGCCATGATGGTGCGCGCACCGCACTGTTCGATCAAGGCGAGGGTCTCCAGGCATTCCTGCTGAGCCAGGTGCAACTGTGCGGCCTGGAGATAGGCAAAAGCGAGCCAGGCCATCACGCGGATCGCGACCAGGGAGTCTCCTGCCCCTATCATCTGCTGCTTTGCCACAAGCAGTTTTGGTATCAGTGAAGCGCCCTCACCCTGGAGTAGCGCAGTTCGCCAGAACGTGAAGTAGAGCGGGATCATATTCCAGCGCGCCTCCTCGTCCTGGGGCAGCGCTTCTAACTCCAAAGCGAGAAGCTGCAGGCGCTCCTGGTCGCCACGCTTGATGATCGCGGGAACTTCGATCAGAGCTTGCAGCACGCGCAGACGCCGCTCGATCAACGCCACCTCTGCCTCGGAGAGGGCCAGATCCGACTTTCTTCGCAGAATCTCTTCCAGGCGGATGAGTGTTCGCTCGATCTGGGCAGCCATGCTGACATGCACGGCTTGAGGGCCGATGGTGATGGAGTTGAGGAAGTGAAGAGCGGCTCCCAGAGCCAGGCGGAGATGAGCACGCAGAACGGCATCTGGCAGAGAAAGCACCCAGGTGTGGACGATCCTTGCTTCCCCATTGAGCCAGAACTGTTCAGCTGCTTGTTCCATCAAGGAGGCGGCAAAGGAGTAATCCGGGGCGGCTAGCGCGTGTGCGATAGCCTCTCGTCGTTCACCCATTGTCTCATAAAAGCGAGCCGCTCGGAGGTGCAAGAGTGGCACCAGTTGGGGCCGACTCGCCTGCAACCGAGCGCGCAGCGCCTCACGAAAGAGGTCATGGAAACGATACCACTGCCGCTCGTCATCCAGCGGCACCACAAAGAGGTTTGCTCGTTCCAACGCCTCTAGCATGTCCTGGCTTTCTTGAATCGAAGGCAGCGCAGCGACGGCCTGACATAAGGCCGCATTCATCCTCTCCACGATTGATGTCTGGAGCAGAAACTGCTGGAGCGGGACCGGCAACTGCGCGAGAATTTCTTGCTGCACATAGTCGAGCAAAAAGCGATGGCTGCCAGCAAAGTCTTTGACAAAAGCGGGGAGATCTCCCCGCTTGCGTAGGGAGAGCGCTGCCAGTTGCAGACCCGCGATCCAACCCTCCGTCCTTTGGTGTAGGGTAGCCACGTCTCCTTCTGAAAGAGGCAAGCCCATTCTTTGTGTCAGAAAGTTGGCCGCCTCTTCCTGGGTAAAACGCAGATCACGATCGCGGATCTCGATCAGTTGACCACGAACGCGCAACCTTGAGAGGGGAAGATCGGGATCGGTGCGTGTGGCGAGTACCAGGTGCAGGTTGGCGACTAAATGCTCGAGCAAGAAGAGCATGCTCTCGTGGATGTCGTGGTCAGAGATCACATGGTAGTCATCCAGGATCAGTATGATGTCTGAGTCCACTTCCATAAGGTCCTGGAGAAGGATCATCAGGATGGTTGAGAGAGGAGGAGACTCAGACGAGTGCAGCAAGGCTAATGCCCTTTGCCCACTATGCGGCAGGCAGGTACGCAGTGCAGCAATGACCAAAGTCCAAAAGCGGATTGGATCATTATCCAGCTCATCAAGGGAAAGCCATGCGAGCATGGGTTCGGCTCCGTTGCGCTCTGCACTCCCCGTCGTTTCCAGGCTCTCCTGTGGCTGTGAGGAGAGAGCCGCCCATGCGGAGAGCAGCGTGGTCTTGCCACTTCCGGCAGAGGCCGAGACGAGCGTCAAAGGATGAGAGCGCACGGCATCCAGTTCACTGAGTAAGCGTTCGCGCTCCACAAGCGGGGTGGATAGACGAGGACGAGACAGCTTGGGAGAGAGCAGCAGTACCACTTGCTCAGCCTGAGGCTGTGCGTTTGGCCTGGACCCTGCTCGCCCAGTTTCTGCGAAGCTCGCAGAGGAAGCCTCTTTCTGAGGTGGTGTGCGCAAGGGGACAGAGGGGAGCTCGCTTTTAAGGACCTTCGCCACCTCCTCTAAACGTTCGAACGTCACCTTGACTGTGGGTCCGAGATAGTGTTTACGGGTGTGTCGATCCTTTGTGCGATAGGCATACCAATAGCCTGCCCCCCGTGACCGGGCTTCTTTGAGGACCGATATTCGTCCTGCTTGCCCCACAAACGCAAAAGCAGTGTGCTCGTCCAACCAGCTTTGCCATGCTGGCTCGTCTCCTCGACGGAAACACTGTACTGATTGCCCATGGGTCTGGAGTTCATAGCGCTGTTGCACCTCAGACCAGATAAGCGCATGCGATGATGGGCTGGGCATAGCTTCCTCCCTGTGTAGTTGGGTATTTTATTCCCAATCCCCCAACACCCATGAATATAACATACAAAAAGGTCTGGAGGCAATCATGGTCGTTGAGTTTTATGTTTTTTTCTTTTCATGCTATGATGATGAAGCGACTCGTTCGTTGGTCCGATAGTCAGGTCACGAACAGGGCTTTGCTTCGAAAGTAAGATACGTTTCCACATTACGTTTTTTCCCAAAGAATGGGAACGTATGTTAATTGCTTACTTCAAACAAAAACGTAAGTTTGAACACTCAAAAGGAGAACAACATGAGAAAAATAATTGTAACAATGTGGGTTAGTCTTGATGGCTTCATTGCCGGATCGAATGGAGAAATGGACTGGATAATAGTCGACCAGACAATGGGGCAATATGAGGATGATCTAGTAAGCTCGGCGGATACACTGATACTTGGACGTGCGACATATCAAAGCTTTGCTGGTTCCTGGCCATATGTGCCCGAAAATCCCTCAGCCTCAGAGGGCGAGAAAATATACGCTCGCAAACTGAATAGCATGCGCAAAATTGTCTTTTCAAAGTCGTTGGAAAAGGCTGAGTGGAACAATTCACAATTGATGAAAGAAGTTCTTCCCGAAGAAATCACCAAAATGAAACAAGAGCCGGGGAAGGACATGGTGATATACGGGAGCGCCAGTATTGTACAAACCTTTACGAATCTTGGTTTGATTGATGAATATCAGCTTCTAGTTCACCCTGTTGTTTTAGGGAGCGGAAAGCCTCTATTTACAGGCATCGCAAAGCCAGTACATCTAAGGTTATCGCAAACAAAAAGCTTTCCATCAGGTGTAATCGGACTGTATTATGCAGCGGAAAGCAAGTAAACGCTGTATTCAAATATCAGGTGACTCTGACACATCGAGGTAACGCATATGTGTAGAAACATCAAGAGCCTCTTCAACTTCGAACCGCCCGCAACCGAGGAAGAGATTCGTGCGGCCTCGTTACAATTCGTGCGCAAGGTGAGCGGCTTCAACAAGCCATCGAAAGCCAACGAAGCTGCATTCCTTGCTGCCGTTGACGAGATAGCAGCAGCCACCAGCACCTTTCTCAGCTCGCTCGAGACGAATGCACCACCAAAGGACCGCACAGAAGAGGCTGCCAGGGCACGAGCACGCACAGCACAGAGGTTCCCCAAATAAATGGGTCATCTTCTAATGAAATTTGAAGAATACTATGAAGCAGAACAAATATGATCATCCCGGATTCTTTGCCAATTACAGTCAGATGGCTCGTTCAATCGGCGGATTGGATGCTGCTGGAGAATGGCCCGCTTTCCGCGCGTTGCTTCCCGAGCTACGCGATAAAAACGTGCTTGATCTTGGCTGCGGCTTTGGCTGGCACTGCCGATATGCGCGCGAACGGCAAGCACGATTAGTGGTGGGAGTAGACATCTCAGAGAAGATGATTGCGCGCGCCAGAGAGAGCACCAACGATTCCGCCATCGAGTATCGTCGGCTTGCGATTGAAGACATAGACTTTGCCGCGGGGGAATTCGACGTGGTACTAAGTTCACTTGCACTTCATTATGTCAAGCGCTTCGATATCGTCTGTCGGAAAGTTCATCACTGCCTTGTACAGCGTGGCACCTTCATCCTCTCGGTCGAACATCCAATCTTCACCGCGCTCGCTGCGCAAGACTGGTATTACGGTCAGCATGGTGAGCGATTACATTGGCCTGTTGACCGTTACCAGGATGAAGGTCCGCGTCAAGCAAGATTTTTGGACCATGATGTTGTCAAATATCATCGTACCGTCGTCACCCATCTGAATGCATTACTTGACGCTGGCTTCACCATTACGAAGCTTTCTGAACCTCAACCGACGCAAGAAATGCTGGACAAGCTTCCCGAAATGCGGGACGAAACTCGCCGCCCTATGTTTCTCTTGATCGCAGCGGCCAAGAATGAGAAATAGGAGACTCTCCAGTTCATTTCTTTCCAACGGTCGCAAGCCATCTGCGCCAGGCGAGTGTTTGCTGCGCCTGGACAAGCAATCCCTCCTGGATGAACATCGTTCGCATTTGAGCAGGGCTATGAAAGCGCTTCGGACGAAAAACTCTCACCAACCAGCCTGGGAAGGAGGCATCCACAAGGATAAAGTATCCCCCGGGACGGAGCACTCGTGCTATCTCGCGTATACCAGCTGCCTGGTTTTGCCAGTGGTGGAAAGAGCTGGTGCTTAGTGCCAGGT
>WNFX01011997.1_pt1 | contig 11691 bp, 10 predicted proteins | sample 5400111 | NCBI WGS metagenome assembly WNFX01 (sample SAMN13153363, study PRJNA577476) | soil metagenome | isolation source: 40 cm soil or saprolite under grassland replicate 1 | place: USA:California | collected 2016-06-15
TTAGCTTCAGCAAGCAGCATGAGATGATGCGCAAACCCGTAGCAGACCGCTTCGAGAATGGCACGGTAGAGATGCGCTCGTGTATGATGCAACATTACCCCGGCGAAGACACCCCGGGCCTCCGGGTCAAAGATGGGTGTTTTCTCGCCCAGGAAATAGGGCAGGGCGATGATGCCTCCTGCGCCAGGAGGGATCACTTCAGCTTCGGAGTCCAGCGCCGCTAGAGGCACGCCACCAGCCAGTGTATTTGCAAACCACTTCACTAACGAACCACTGGTGGCCATGCAGCCACTGATGAGTGTGAGACCTGGAATATCGTGATAATCAAAGTAAAAATGAGGATCAGGCTCGGGACGACCGGCACAATAGAGGATGTCACCAGCGCCACCAAATTTAAGCAGCACATCACCATCCCGCGTCAATCCTGCGGCCAGGGCAGCCGCTATGTGATCGGCGCTTCCGGCCACGACCGGCGTACCTGCTCGTAGTCCTGCCTGCGCCGCGACCTCTTTGTTGACTCCCCCAACAATGTCGGTTGGCTGCTGGACCGGTGGCAAGATGGCGAGGTCTAAACCAGCATGCTCCAGGTAGGGCATGTGCCACCGGCGCCGCCGGATATCATAGAGCCCGCTCTCAACGGCCCAATTTTCTTCCAACGAGTACTGGCCTGTCAGCCGGAAAACGATGAAATCGTAGGAGCCGCATAGGTGAGCTGCACGCGCTACAACGGCTGGCTCGTGCTGTGCCAGCCAGCGCCAGCGGGGATCGATATTCTGCTGGTTAGGCACACCGCCGGTGACGGTGAAAAACTCGCCCAGGTCAACACCGGCATGCAATTGCTTCACTTCGGCGGTCGAGCGCGCATCGTTCTGTTGTACGCTTGCTCGAAGCGGCAGACCTGCCGCATCCAGCAGGACCATAGCCGGTACCATGCCCGAAACGCCGATAGCCGCGACCTCCTCGGCAGGGATAACAGTCAGCAATGCACGCACTGCCTCAATGGTGGTGGTCCACCAGTGTTCCGGATTCTCCTCAGCCCAGCCTGGATGAGGAGATAACAGTTCGTGAGGTTGTTCTGCCTGTGCGACGATGCCACGGTCGCGCTCCAGTGCAACCGCTTTGAGGGCCGTTGTGCCAACATCAATACCAAGCACATAATGGCCAGCCATGTCTTAATTCTCACTTTGTTCTCGTGCTGCACGCACCTCGTCCATAAAATGTTGTACACGTTCGGGATCCACGGGGTTCCAGGTATAGCTGTCCCGCTTGAGGCCGGTACCGACAATCACACCATCCGCGACTGCCAACGTCGCTCGCACTGTCTCAATGCGCACACCTGTATTGGCAAGAACCGGCGTGGTGGGCACTGCCGACTTGGCTTCGCTGATGTGGTTGAGATCGGCTTCAGCACCTGCCATTGCGCCAGAGATGAGAATGGCGTCGGCAAGGGACGAAACAACGACGCTGCGCGCAAGGGCACCGATAGAGCGCCGGGCAACGGGGCGGGCGAACTCCGGCTCGATGTTGAAGAAAAGGCGCACATCACCGGCGCCAAGGCGATGGCGGTAATCCAGCGCAGCAGCAGCATCAGGCTGCCACAGTCCCATATCGCTGTCATAGACGCCGGTGAAGACTTCCCGCACGAAGCTGGCGCGCACTGCCTTGGCTACGGCAAGAGCGGCCATGGGGTCCCAGAGCAGGTCGACGCCATAGGGTAGCCTGATATAGGGGCGCAGTTCGCCAATGGCTGCTGCCATAGCCGCAATCGGTGCGCGGTCGGTACGCAGGGGGTACGGCCGGTCGCCTTCATTGCAGAACAGCAGCCCATCAACGCCACTTTCCTGCAAAATATCCAGGTCACGACGCAGGGCCTCGACAACTGCTGCCATTCCTCCATGGCTCTCATAGAGCGGGCGCCCGGGCAGAGGCAACAAGTGCATCATGGCGATCACCGGTTTGGGACGCCCGAAGAGTTTTTCAAGAATAGGACCATCATCGCTTTGGACATCAGACATGAAGTGTCTCTCCCTGCTAACTCGGATACCTTCCGCTTGGACTCGCTACGCCGAGGGCTTACTCGGGCGGGATCTCCTGGAAAGCTGCTTTCAGGTGGATGCCCTGTCGTTCACGCACCAGGCGTATTACCAGATAGTATATCGCTCCCAGGATCGGGACTGCAAAAGCCTCGATCATCGAGATGGGGGCAACCTTCCCAAAGGCAGTCGTCGCGAAAGTAACATAGAGCACAAAGGCCCAACTGAGAAGCATCACAACACCGGCAATGGTGAGCCAGGGAACGCCCGCAATGCTGGCGCGGACCATGGCAGGCGCTGAGTTGAACAGGTTGGGACGAGTGAAAGGCATCACAATGGCTGCCAGCGCAACGGCGATGAAGGCAACGGCCATCACAGCGATGACGTTGATGAGTAACGCGCTTAACCCTTGATAGATGTTCAGGTAGTTCAGCAGCTCAATCCAGAGCGCTACGACCACGGTCGCCACGACCGGCGTGTGCAGGCGATCATTCACTTCGGCCACATTGGCCGGAGCCAGGCGATCAAATGACCAGGCAAAGAGGTTGCGGGTAGCGATCAGGAAGCCAGTGGGAGTCCACCAGAGCACCGAGAGCACGAAGCAAAAGGCGACAAAGACCTGAAGGAAACCCGGCAAGGCCAGGAATTTCACCAGCGCCGGGAGGTAGGGTGCGAAACCCAGCGGTGAATTCGGGGTATTGAAGCCCAGATAGACAAGGGAGCCGAAATTTGCGAAGCCGTAGGTGTTGTAGACGAGGAAAGTAGCCAGTACGTAAAGGACTGCACTAATCACAAGCGCACCGATGATCGACGTAGTAGCCGTCCTGTACACATTTTTAATCTCGCCCGCGAAGTAGCCGGTCCACTGGAAGCCGGTGAACACCTGGAAGGCGTAAATGATAGCAAAGATCGTGCCAGCCCAGTCAATGCCATTTCCCGGTGAGTAACCAGCCTTGGCGGCCGCTGCAGTTACCTGGTTGAGAGTGATCCCGCTATGAGCATTGAAATTGGCGACAAAGGCGTCATGGCTGGTGATCGCCAGGCCAATGAGCCAGATAGCCATACCTATCCATACAATGCCGAAGGTAACGATCATGTAGCGCGCCACGCGCCGTGTGCCCAATACCATCAGAGCAGCGAAGGCAATTGTGAGCGCGGTGGCAATGAGGAACTGGGTGAGATGGTCGGGATTCCACGAGAAACCCGCTACGAACCCCAGACCTGGGAGCAGCAGCGTCATCATGGTCGTGAAGTTGAATGAAACCCAGGTCGTAAAGACGAAGGTGAGCGCAAGATTTGTCAGGAAGCCGACGCCTGGCCCCAGCACGCGGCTGACCCAGACATAATCTCCGCCGGAGCGCGGCATAGCGATGGTGAAGTACAGATATACCAGGCCAAAGCAGAGCACCAGCGGGATGGAGAGCAAGAACGAGACCAGCACATTGGCGCCAGGCCAGAAGGTTGGCGCAAACGAGAACACCTGGGTAATGCCGACAGGAATAAGCACGGCCGAAAAGACCAGGTTGAAGGCGTCAAAAGGGGAAAGCTCGCGCACCAACCCTGTCGCGTTACGGACAAAGAGCGAGGTAGAACCACTTACTGTAGACATTGAGCCCTCCTAAGACTAGAGCGATAAAAAATGATACCGCCAGGATGACACTACAGGAAGTACAGGCGCTGATTCGCTTGGAGTAGCGAACCGCGTCGCTACGATTACGCATTACAACGATCGATAATGCACCCTTTTTGGGGAAACTCCGTAACTCCCAGGCAAGGCTCCCTATCAAGGCACGGTAAACCGGCCCCATAAGCGTCAAGCCATTCCATCAGGAGGCGGGGCTGAGAGGAACGACCCCACCCACGGGCGACCATAAAGGCCCACCCATCCACCTCTCGTCCACCCTCGCCCCTACGGAGTCTGATCCTGTTTTCGTTCTTAATTTGACGTCTATTGGGCATGGTAAACCGGCCCCCTACGAACCGTTACTAGAGATATATGGTTGCATCGCCTCCTGCCAGTACTGCACGCTCTGCCGCAGGTCGCGCAGCAGCGAGGCGTCGCCGGCCTCGAATGGATGGATCGGCTCAAGGAACAGGTAAACGTCACTATCACCTGGCCAGCGTTTGATGGTTTCGAGGATGCTTGCTGCGCTCACTATACCCTGGTTGTTGTACTGAGGAGTAAAAGGCCAGTGGTGGTCGCCAGTGCGGTCAGTTTGTTGCAGGTGTATCACCGGTGTATGCGGCCATGGGTGAGCAAGCCAGGCCAGGTAGTCATCACTGGTCGTTCCGGTGTGCAGGACACAAGGATGGCCTACATCAAGGCAGAGTACAATCGGAACAGCTCCAGAGACCACAAGGCTGGCGAGCGAAGACGCTTCCTCGATGCTATGCCCCCACTCCCGGGGTACAGCCATATTTTCGAACATGAGGAACTGCAGCCCCTGCCGCGCGGCATAACGAGCAAGCGCTGCCAGGCGCTCCCGCAATTGCTGGATAAGGAGTTGCTTGCGCAGATCGTTTGCTGCGTCTTGCACGCTCAATGCTCCTATATGGCCACCGGTTCCAAGGGCACCAAGACGGGCAGTAAAATCGATGGCACGTTCATACCAGCGCATGGCTGTTTCCCGCATTGCCTCACCCGGGTGTAGCAACTGGTTCCAGGAGTATGCCGCAAGGCCAGTGAAAGTGCTGTGCAGGAGGATACCCCGGGCAGCAGCATATGCGCGCACAGCACCGGCATAGGCGGCCGTTGCGGCCTCGTCAAGCATAGGGTCTACCAGGTCCAGGCTGAACTGGCAGCAGTCCAGGCCGAGATCTTGTTGCACGATGGCCAGCCACTGCTCCGGTTCAGGCCAGCGCTTCACGGCAAAGCATGTATTGATGCCAAGGTGTAGACGTGGCATATTGCCTGATCCTCCTAGCTAAAATATGGCTTTGACCCGGTGGATTTTAACCACTGGCCATCTGGTAGCCTTTGAGCTTGCCTTTATCGAGCGTTACCAGCACACCGTGAAGGACACCTTCGCTATAGTCGCTGCCAGGGTTAATGCAAATAGTGCGTCCGATCTTGCACGAGGCATGGGCTTCATGGATGTGGCCGTGCAATCCCAGCAGTGGCTGGTAACGCTCAATCGCTGAACGCACCGCCGTCGAGCCGACAGGCTTGAAACGCGTCTGCCCCATGTTCGTCTGCACCTTCAGCGATGCATCCAGTTCCGGCGCATCGTCGAGTCCGCTCTGAAAAGGGGGCACATGGAAATTCATCACCAGCGTTTCTGGTCGCTTGACCCCGGCCATCAGGACATCGATGCGCTGTCCCAGTTCGTCCTCGCTACACTCTCGCGGTGTGTGCCAGGGAGTAGGATTCGACCAGCCGCAACTGATCATCTCGTTGTCGTCGTTGAGCTGCACAGTCATGTCTTCAGGATTGCGGACGATGCTTGCGCCGGACAGCGCCTCCAGGACGGAAGGCGGGTCATCATTCCCACCCATGATGAAGCAGCGCACTCCTGTTCCAGTGAGGCGTTCATCGGCCAGGGTTAACCATGCCAGCAGTCGCTCTTTCATGAGCCGCTCGAAAAGAGGTTTGATCTCACCCGAAGCGTGCAGTTCCCGGGGCTCTCCCTGGCGGCAGCGATAGGGATAGAGGCCTTTATCACTCGCTCGCGCCTCGAAAGCCTGCACTTCCTGCTCCGTCGTGAGTCGAACCTGGCGCCCATGTTCTTCGGTTATGTAGGAGCCTGAATCAACTTCTTCCAGGAAGACGATAGCCTTACCAAGAATGTCGCCACCCATTACAAGAACGTTCGCCTGGTAAAATTTCGCCGCATTCAGAAACTTGCGGAAGCAGCGGTTGGACCCGTGAACGTCGCTTGCGTAATAGATGCGTGTTGCAGCCATGTTCTTATCTTTCTATGCCTACCTGCATACGCTGGCGTTGGCTACCTGCGAGAGAAACTTGCAACCCACAAGCCCGCAACTGCTCTAGCACGGCCTGAGGTGCGGCGTCATCAGTGATCAACGTGTGTATCATCTGTATAGGGGCCACGACCCCAGGCGCACAGAACCCCAGCTTGCTATGATCGGCAAGCACGGTTACGTGACGCGAGCGCTCCATCATCAAACGATGCAGCGCGGCAGACTCATAGTCCAACTCTGTTACTCCGACAAGTGGATCGATTCCCGCAGCCCCCAGGACACAGATATCGGCATAGAAGCGACTGATCGTTGCCTCGGCGATTGGACCCAACATGGTCAGTTCGTCGGCGTGCAGTTTGCCACCGACGACAATTACAGAGATGTTACGCGAACATAAAAGGCTGGCATGGGAGAGCGAGGCGGTTACCACGAGCAGGCGAGGATGAGGAGGCAAGAACTGCGCGAATTGCGCGGTTGTCGTACCTTCTCCCAGAAAGAGTGTCTGACCGGGTTCAATTAGCCTGGCAGCATCCGCTGCTATGAGGCGTTTTTGCGAGGAGAACTGCAATGCCCGGCTGTTGAAGCCCAGTTCCACGCTTTTTGTGACGTGCACGGTTGCTCCGCCGTAGGTCTGGCGTAAGAATCCATCCTGCTCGAGACGTTTGATATCACGCCGGATAGTCATTTCGGAGACGCCGAGTTCTTCGGCCAGTGCCTGGGTTTCAATCGATTGGTGCTCGGCAACTCGTTCCAGGATCAACCTGCGTCGCTCGCTTGCCAGCATAGGGTATGCTCCCACCACCTTCTGATCTCGATCACAAGATCAAACATATTTCAACAATTTTCCATTGACTAATAGTGTTGCTTATTGTATACTTTAGTCAATAATCCCTTGCTTGTCAAGCCTGAGGATGCAGGCATGACCAGCGCACTTCTGCTTTCTCCAGGCGGCATGCACCGAATTACTTGTTTTGACTGTAATCCAGAAGGAGTACGAAATGGAAACGTCAAGGCAGTCCTCATCGTTATTTGTGCGGCAATCATCAGGTCTTGTACGTGAAGCGTCAGCCTTCGACGCGATGATCTTCAACGCCGTCTTCTCGGCCCCAGTAGGGGCAACGCTCGCGTTCGGCATCTTCTATGCGCTTGGCACCTCTCCCGGCGCGGATATAGTGCAGGCGCTGCTGATCGCATTTATTGTCAATATACCGGTGTGCATCATGATGTCAATGATGGCAGCGGCAATGCCGAGAACGGGCGGCGACTATGTCTGGATCAGCCGTATCCTGCACCCGGCGGTGGCGGTCTATAGTAATTTCTCTGCTGCTATTTCGGCATTGATTGGCGCGGCCTTCTGGGCGCGTTCCTTCGCAGTGCTGGCGGTTGGCCCAACGCTGGCGGTGCTGGGAGCTGTGACGAACAACAGCGGCCTGATCAGCGCGGGCAACGCAGTCAGCGGCAGCGATGCTACCGGCCAGTGGTGGACGTTTGGACTGGGATTGCTACTGATTATTATCCTGGCGGCAGCCATGTCATCCGGAACGAAGATTTCGTTTCGCGTGCAGAATACCTGCTGGATCATCGCCAGCATCGGTACCTTCCTCGCTTTTGTGGCCCTGCTCATCGCCTCGCGCTCAGACTTCATTGCGAACTTCAACGCGTTCGCCCAGCCGTTCACACACAGTGCGAATTCATACCAGGCTATTCAAAATGCCGCTGCCAAGGCTGGCTTTACCTTCAATAGTGGGCACCTGTTTTCCGCGACAATACCGGTGGTTGCCATTATCATGAGAACTCAAATCCGCAGGCAAACTGAACCGGCAGTTGTCTATAATGCTAGGCGCTCTCGTGTGGGACTCACTCTTTATGATCATTGGCGTCCTGCTGCTGTACCGCAGCGCCGGCGAGCAGTTCATTGCCAGCATTAATTTCCTGACTACTACGACGACCGGGTACACGCTGCCGGTGCTGCCGTACTACAACCTGATGGCGAGCATTGCCGCCAATAGTCCCATCTTTTCGCTGCTGGTTGCCATCAGCTTCCTCTTCTGGAACTTGCCCGCAATGTTCCCGAACACGTTCATGCCGGTGCGCACAATTTTTGCCTGGGCGTTTGATCGCATCCTGCCGAGCAAGCTCTCCGAAGTTAACGAGAGAACGCACGCTCCCATACCCGCGATCATCACGGCATCGGTGATTGTGCTCATCATTCTGGTCTGGTCGGTGCTCTCCACCTCGTTCTTTACGCTGCTCTCGCTAGGCGTGCTGGCCGGTGTTGTGACCATTCTGACGGTGAGCGCCGCGGCGATTGCATTCCCATTCCGTCGACCCGAGTTGTATAAGAACTCTCCGGCCAATGTTTCTATAGCGGGTATCCCGGTCTTGTCTATCGTGGCGGTGCTCTCGATCATCGTGATGATCGGGCTCGCCTATGTAGTCCTGAGCTACCCGCAGCTCGGTATCGTACCATGGCAGGGGTTTGCTTTCATGGGGTCGCTGGTCGTGGTGGGGCTGTTGATTTTCTTTATTGCGAGGGCTGTGCGGGCAAGCCAGGGGATTAATCTCGATCTGATCTACCGGGAGTTGCCGCCGGAGTAAGTCCTGGACAGTTTGCAGACATGCTTGTGACAGGCTCTCGTAGGAATAGCAAGAGTAGCAGGAGTAGTGGGTGTAGCGGGTGTAGCGAGCCACCACTATTCCTCTGCTATATTTTCGCGAGGTGGCTCTGTTTGATCGGTGTGAAAGAGGCAATGCATCAGGAAGGATATACTTCGTTGTTGACCATGACCGCTGGACATATCTGAGTCATCTGATAGACATGTGCTTGACCAAGCAATGCAGAAGCACGTTGTAAACCAAGAAGGACACCGGGTGGTCGTTTCTGTAAGCCGTGAGCATCAGAGGCAATGCAATGGATCAGACCTCTTTTTAGCAAGACTTCAGCACAGTGCCGCGCCGTATTCCCTTGCATACCTATCAGGCTACCCGCCGTCAACTGAGCTAACACCCCCTGTCGAACCAGAGCGGCGAGACGAGCTGGGTCCTGCTGGATCGCACGATAGCGTTCTGGGTGAGCAATAACAGGTACTATACCATACGCCTGTAGTTCAAAAATCACCCGCTCCGTCTCTGGAAGCCAGGTACTATACCACAGTTCTAGCAGGAGGTAACGGCTATGGTTGAGAGTTGCCAGCCGTCCAGTCTGGATATCCTGGATCAATCCAGGCTTGATGAGCGCTTCATGTCCAACAAAGAGGCGCAGTGGAATGCTAAAGCGCTCAAGCGCTTGTTGCAACTCATTGACCCGTTCCTGGATCTCTGCTGCTGAGCGTTGCACAAACTCATCATTGTAATGAGGAGTAACGATTGCCGAGTGAATGCCTTCCTGCACAAGCGCCCGCGCCAGTGCTAGAGCCTCTTGTATCGTCTCGGGTCCATCATCAACGCCAGGTAAGATATGTAGATGTGTATCGATCATAACCTGTAGAGGGTGATAATCACCTTTGAATGTTCCTCAAGTTCATTTATAGAATTGACCCTCACACTTTACCATATCCTTCTCACTGATGCCACTATCCCGCTTGACATGCCAGGGCTTTTCCTAAATAGTGCTCGAGGATATTTATTGTGCGGTTACTTTAACAGTACTTGCAGCAGTATTCCCAGCAGCATCATAAGCTTTAGCAATAATGGTATAGGTAGCGCCTTTTTTCCCTGGAACATTCCATACACAACTATAAGGAGAAGTTGTATCAGTACATAAAAGCGTTCCATTCACAGAAAACGCAATCTTTGTTACAGCAACGTTATCGGAAGCATTTGCAGCAATAGTAACTACGCTAGCATGTTTTACTGTGCTTCCATTAACAGGATTGGTAATTGATACTGTTGGAGGTGTTGTATCTGGTACCGGTGTTGGCGTTGGTGTCGGAGTCGGCGTTGGCGTCGGTGTAGGTGTTGGTGAAGGCGTCGGAGTCGGTGTAGGTGTGGGTGTGGGCGTTGGTGAAGGCGTCGGGGTCGGAGTCGGGGTTGGCGCTACCGCGGTGATCATGCCGTTTAATATATTCATCGTCATTTGCTGTACGCGCGGGTCTGCTCCATGACTCTGATACTTATTATCATCTAATTTCCATGACCATTCAATAGTGCCGGCTGTGAATATGAGGGCATTACTTGGTGTATACGTATAGATCGATCCACTCGCAATCCAATTATATCCATAGGCATCAGTAACAGGAGAATTTGAAAGAACAACGAGGTTATTTGGCGTTTGTCCATTATTTGCTACTGCATCAAATTCATACCCGACAAGAGATGGGATGGAATCTCCATTGTTTAATCCTGTTCCGCTGTATACCCAACTGTCTGCATTGGAAACGACCCAGGGAACACTGTTCGGATAATTTAACTGAGAAACAAACATAACACCAAGCAAAGCATTTTCCGGTTGATTCACCGGGTTATCTCTCCATTTGACAGTAGTTAGTGGAGGATTGTAATTAGGATTGCCCTGCTGGTTGTATGGATCAAGTGCTGCATCTTTGTAACAGGTCATCACTCGATTGGCAACGCCTATTGTTGATGGTTCAAATCGGATTTGCCAATAAATACTATTGGCATCAAAGAATGCCAGGTGTTTTCCCGCGTACATACTATTGGTAATGTTATCTCGCATTGGTTTGGACCAATATTCATCGTGATAATTGGACAAAAAAAGCTTGTGATTATTTATAAGTAAAGGGTTTGTTTGCGTATCAACACTTGTGGCATAAGAAATATTGTATCCCTGCGCTTCAAGAAAACGGATCATATTATAATCACCATCAAAAAACCCTCCTGCGCCGTCCCATTGCGAATAGGGACGATCAAAAGAGACCTTGTATGCTCTGCCTGCCGGCGCAGGAGACGTGTACAAACTGCTTCCTCCCCATGCATTATATGCTTGCCAGGTATTCACAGGCACTTGATATAAAATATCTGCAGTGGAACTATCATCTCGAATAACAAATGGAATATAGCCGACAGAACCGTCATCAGTGGCAATCAATTTAGCTAAATACATCCCTGTTGTCCAGGTAGTATCTGTCTGTAAGGTATAGGAAACATTCCAATTCAGTTCTAACAACTGCGTAGTTGGATCTGCGGATGGAATTGGCTGATTTTGTCCGCTAAGATTACTTATGGTTGTTACTAATGTTGATCCTGTTCCTCCATACCAACCCATACGATAAATCTGAATACTATATAATAAATGGGTCGTACCGACATAAAAATTAATTGCATCGCCATGATTAATACTTGTTGTATTAGCAAATCCTCGTATTGTCGTATCAGTCCAGGTACTGCTTGCTTTATTGCTGACCTTACTCTGTCCTTTTAGTGTTCCTGCCTTATCCAAATCAAGGAAGGTAATATTTTTGCTTTTCTCAAGCTCTTTTGATTCCCACTGTGTTGTTCCATGTTTTTGGTTTTCCTGAACAATGGGATTATCTTTTAAAGAATTTGAATGCGCTCTTACAGGAATTAATAATATAAGCAAACCGATATAAGCGGCAATAATGAAAAAAATGAAATATCTCTGAAAAAAAGGCCTTACAAGGCGTTCCATACTTCATCCTCCTTGGCCAGCCTGTTAAGCTTGCCAGGGCCCAAGAGCTGATATCTCAGTTACAACTTCTTTTATTTCTTTAAGCAATGCACGACGGTTTCGGCGGTAAAAGATTGCCCTGCTGGCTTT
>WNFX01005945.1_pt1 | contig 11690 bp, 9 predicted proteins | sample 5400111 | NCBI WGS metagenome assembly WNFX01 (sample SAMN13153363, study PRJNA577476) | soil metagenome | isolation source: 40 cm soil or saprolite under grassland replicate 1 | place: USA:California | collected 2016-06-15
GAGGGGATGTTCATCACCGGGCGGGACATCACCGAGCGCAAAAAAATGGAGACCACGGCCAACCTGCGGAAGTACCTGCAGGCGAAAAAAGCCGAGCGATCGGCTTGAGCCCGTTGGAGGACGGCTAGACGACCGCGGGCGAGCGCCGCCCCTTCAGAAATTCGCTGAGCACCTTCGCGGTGTGCCCCGTTTGCCGGGCGGCTAGCAGTTCTTCCAGCGGTCCCTGCACCACGACTCGTCCGCCTCCCTCGCCGCCTTCGGGCCCGAGATCGATGATCCAGTCCGCTTCCGCGATCACATCCAGATTGTGCTCGATCACCACCACCGTGTTGCCCGCATCCACGAGGCGGTGCAGCACGCGAAGGAGCTTTTCCACGTCGGCCATGTGCAAGCCGACGGTGGGTTCGTCCAGGACGTAGAGCGTTTTGGGGACAGACCCCGGTTTTTCTCGCTCGGGGTCTGTCCCGGGTCTTGGCAAGCCGCGGGAAAACCGGGGTCTGTCCCCGGTTTTGGCAAGTTCCGTGACGAGCTTGATGCGCTGCGCCTCGCCGCCGGAGAGCGTCGGGCTCTGCTGGCCGAGCGTCAGATAGCCCAGGCCCACGTCCTGCAGCAATCGCAGCGCGTGATGGGTCGAACGGTGCGCCGCGAAAAACTCGGCCGCTTCGTCCACGCTCATCGCCAGCACTTCGCCGATCGATTTTCCCTTCCAGAGCACGGTGAGCGTCTCGGGGCCGAAGCGGAAACCGCCGCAGACTTCGCAGGTGACCTTTACGTCCGGCAGGAAGCTCATCTCGATTTTCTTGATTCCCTGGCCTTCGCAGGCCTCGCAGCGCCCGCCCTGGGTGTTGAACGAAAAGCGGCTCGCGCTCCAGCCGCGCATGCGCGATTCGTTCGCCTCGGCGAACAGGCGCCGGATCGCGTCCCAGAAGCCGACATAGGTCGCCGGGCACGAGCGCGGCGTCTTGCCGATCGGCGTCTGGTCGACCTCGAGCACGCGGCCTAAGTTCTCCGTGCCGCGGATCGCGCGGCAACCGAATAGCGGTGAGGCGTTTTTCCTCCTGTGCTCGCCGACCATGCGCTCGAGATTTGCGTAAAGAACATCGCGCGCAAGCGTGGATTTTCCCGAGCCCGAGACACCGGTGATCACGCTGAGCCTGGCGAGCGGGACGCGGAGGTCGATGTTTTTCAGGTTGTGCAGCGACGCGCCGGCGATCTCGATCGAAGGCGTGCCGCGCGTCACCGGGCGCTGCGGATGCAGCGGATGAATGAGCGGATTTTTGAGAAACCTTCCTGTCACCGAATCGGCGTTTCGCATCAGGTCACCGGCCGAGCCTTCGGCGATCACGCGGCCGCCCTGCCTTCCCGCGCCGGGGCCGAGATCGATCACGTGCGAGGCGCGCCGGATAGTGTCCTCGTCGTGCTCGACCACGACGAGCGTGTTGCCCTTGGCTTGCAGCTTTTCAAGCGTGTCGAGCAGGATCCGGTTGTCGCGCGGATGGAGGCCGATGGTGGGTTCGTCCAGGATATAGCACACGCCACGCAGATTCGATCCGAGCTGCGAGGCGAGGCGGATACGCTGCGCCTCGCCGCCGGAGAGCGTCGGCGCCGAGCGGTCGAGCGAAAGGTAGGAGAGGCCCACCTGGGCGAGGAACGAAAGGCGCGAGCGCAGCTCGGCGACGATGTCGCGCGCGATCTCGGCTTCGCGGCCGGAGAGCTCCAGGCCGCGGAACAGCGCTTCGAGCCCGCCCACGGGCAGCGCGGCGAGCTCGGAGATCGAGCGTTCCTGGTAGCGCACCGCGAGCGCCTCGCGGTTGAGGCGCTTGCCGTCGCAGGCAGGGCAGGTCTCGTCGACCTCCAGCCATTCGATCCAGGAGTCGAGCACGTGGTCCTCGGTGCCGGTCTTCGCGCGCTCCTCGTCCCATCCCACGCGGTCGAGCTTGAGGCCGGTGCCGTAGCACTCGGGGCACCAGCCATGCTTGGAGTTGAAGGAGAAAAGCCGCGGGTCGAGCTCGGCGAAGCTGCGCCCGCAGGACGGGCAGGCGCGCTTTGTGGAGAAGGCGCGCTGCGGGAGGTTCATCTCCACGCGCGCAGACCTGGATTTCGCCGCAGCTTCGGCGAGGCGGTCGAGTCCTGCGATCACGTGCACCACGCCCTTGCCGAATTCGAGAGCCCGGCCAAGCGCCCGGCGGATTTCGGCTTCGTTGTCCGCGGCGATGCGCAGGTCGGCGACCGGCAGCTCGAGCGTGTGCTCCTGAAAGCGCGACAGCCGCGGCCACTTGTCGGTCGGCAGGAACTCGCCGTCCACGCGCAGGAAAGCGTAGCCGCGGCCAGCAGCCCACTTGGCGAGATCCGTGTAGTAGCCCTTCCTGTTGACGACCAGCGGCGCGAGCAGGCCGATGCGCTGCCCCTTGTATTCGCGCAAGAGGCGCGCGGCGATGGCGGCTTCGCTCTGCGGCTCGATCGGCACCCTGCAGTCGGGGCAGTGCTGGAGCCCGAGCTTGACGTAGAGCAATCGCAGGAAATGATAGATCTCGGTGAGCGTCGCGACGGTGCTCTTGCTTCCGCCGCGGCTGGTGCGCTGCTCGATCGCGACCGTGGGCGGAATTCCGAAGATCGCGTCCACATCGGGCCGCGCCGCGCCCTGAACGAACTGGCGCGCATAGGCGTTGAGCGATTCCAGGTACCGGCGCTGTCCCTCGGCGAACAGGATGTCGAAGGCGAGGGTGGACTTGCCGGAGCCGGAAACCCCGGTGATGACGGTGAACTCGTTGCGCGGGATCTCGACGTCGATGGATTGCAGGTTGTGCTCTCGAGCGTTGTGGATCCTGATCGAATCGTGGACGCGGACTTGAAGAGGTACGCTTGGCTCCGCTGTACGAAGAACGGCAGGCTGTGACAGAGCCGCTTCGTATTCGCGCAGTGCCCTTCCCGTGTGCGAGCCGGAGTGCTCGGCGACCTCCGCCGGCGTCCCCGTGCACACGATGGCGCCGCCGGCGTCGCCGCCCTCGGGGCCGAGGTCGACGAGCCAGTCGGAGGCGCGGATGACGTCGAGGTTGTGCTCGATCACGACGAGCGAGTGTCCCGCTGCGATCAACTGGCGGAAGGCGGAGAGCAGTTTCGCGACGTCGTCGAAATGCAGGCCGGTCGTGGGCTCGTCGAATAAGAACAGCGAGCCGCGCGCGCCCTTCGGCTTCGAGGAGGCCTCGACCAGATGGCCGGCGAGCTTCAGCCGCTGCGCCTCGCCGCCCGAGAGCGTCGGCACGGGCTGCCCGACGCGCAGGTACTCGAGCCCGACGTCTGCCAGAGGCGCGAGCGCCGTTTCGACTGCTTGTTTCAAGGCCGCAGGCACTTCCGGGTGGTCGCGGAAGAACGCAAGCGCCTCAGACACGGTCAGCTCGAGCACGTCGGCGATCGATTTCCTTCCCACCACGATCTCGAGCACCTCGTCGCGGAAGCGCCTGCCGTTGCAGTCGGGGCAGCGCAGGTACACGTCCGAGAGGAACTGCATCTCGACGTGCTCGAAACCGTTGCCGCCGCAGGTCGGGCAGCGCCCGTTGCCGGAGTTGAAGCTGAAGGTGCCGGCGGTGTACTTGCGCTCTTTCGCGAGCGCCTCTTTCGCATAGATGTTGCGGATCGCGTCCCAGGCGCCGACGTAGCTTGCGGGGTTCGAGCGCGTGGTGCGCCCGATCGGCGTCTGGTCCACCATCACCACGTCCCCGATCAGCGCGTGGCCGCGCAGCTCGCGGAACGTCCCCGGCGTCTCGGTCGGCTTGCCCTTCGCCTTGCGGAGAGCGGCGTAGAGCACGTCCTGCACCAGCGTCGATTTTCCCGAGCCCGAGACGCCGGTGATGCACACCAGGCGCTCGAGCGGAATGCCGACGTCGATGTCCTTCAGGTTGTGCTCGGCGGCGCCGAGGAGCTCCAAAACCGGGGACAGACCACGGTTTTCCGGAAAACCGTGGTCTGTCCCCGATTTTCCGTCGGCGCGCTTCCTACCGGAGAGATATTCCGCAGTGAGCGTTTTCGAATGCTTCAGCTCATCGGGTGTGCCGGAGAAGACGATCTCGCCGCCGCGCTCGCCCGGACCGGGGCCCAGGTCCATGATGCGGTCGGCCTGGAGCATGATCTGCGGATCGTGCTCGACCACCACGAGCGAATTTCCGGCATCCCTCAAGCGCTGCATCACGCCGATGACGCGGCCCATGTCGCGCGGGTGCAGGCCGATCGAGGGTTCGTCCAGCACGAAAAGCGTGTTGACGAGCGAGGTGCCGAGCGCGGTGGTGAGATTGATGCGCTGCACCTCGCCGCCGGAGAGCGTGCGCGACTGGCGGTCGAGCGTGAGATAGCCCAGGCCGACTTCATGAACGTAGCGCAGCCGCGCGCGGATTTCAGTGAGAAGGAGGTCGGTGGCTTCGTCGAGTGGCGCAGGGAGATGAAGCTGCTCGAAGAACGCGCGCGTGCGCTCGGCGGGCAGGAGCACGAGGTCGTGCACTGTGAGACCGGGGAGGGCACGCAATGCTTCGTCGCTGAAGTTCGCGCCAGCCGGCCTGAACCGGCGCGGGGGGTCGAGCACGCGGTCGGCATCCTCCTTGGTCCCGACCCGCCAGAGTAGTGCCTCGGGCTTCAATCGCGCGCCGCCGCAGGCCGAACAAGGCGTGTAGGCGCGATAGCGCGACAAGAGCACGCGCACGTGCATCTTGTAGGCTTTGGTCTCGAGCCAGCGGAAGAAACGCGCGACGCCGTACCAGATGCCCGGCCAGGATTTTCTCCAGCTCACCCATTCGGGCTCGCCCTCGAGCACCCACCGGCGCGCTTTCGCTCCGAGATCGCGAAAAGGAATGTCGAGCGGCACGCCGCGTTTCTTTGCGTACTTCTCGATGTCATCCTGGCACTCGTGAAAGCTGGGGGATTGCCAGGGCCGGATGGCGCCTTCGCGCAGCGTCTTCGTCTCGTCCGGGACGATCAAGCCGTAGTCGATGCCGATCACGCGCCCGAAGCCGCGGCAGGTCTCGCAGGCGCCGAGCGGCGAGTTGAAGGAGAACAGGCTCGGCAGCGGCTCCGAATAGTGGATGTCGCAGTCGGGACAGTGAAGATCCGAGGAGAAGCGCCAGGGCGATTCTGGATTGCCGTCCGCGCCCAGCGGATAGACGTTGACCTTGCCTTGGCCGATCTTGAGCGCGGCTTCGATGCCTTCGATCACGCGCGCCTTCTCCGCCGAGGACATCTTCACGCGATCCTGGACGACCTCGAGCAGCGTGCCCGTACGCGCGTGGATGCGGTCATACCCTTGAGCTTTCAGCAGCGCCTGCACTTCCTCCTCCTTGAAGTTCTTCGGCACCGCCACCGGAAAGCTGACGATCAGGCGCGGATCACCCGCCGTTTCGGCCCGTGCAGCGAGCTGCTTGTATACAGAGGCCGGTGTATCGCGCCGCACGGGCCGGCCGCAGCCGCGGCAAAAGAGCTGGCCCGCGCGCGCGAAAAGCAGCTTCAGGTGGTCGTTCAGCTCGGTCATCGTGCCGACCGTCGAGCGGGACGTGCGCACGGGGTTGGTCTGGTCGATGGCGATCGCCGGGGGGATCCCCTCGATCGCATCGACTTGGGGCTTGTCCATGCGGTCGAGAAACTGGCGCGCGTAAGGGCTGAAGGTCTCGACGTAGCGCCTCTGCCCTTCGGCGTAGAGCGTGTCGAAAACGAGCGAGGATTTCCCCGATCCCGAGACGCCCGTTACGACGACGAGCTCGCCCGTCGGGATCTCGAGCGAGAGGTTCTTGAGGTTGTTCTGACGGGCGCCGCGGATGACGATCGCGGGGTCGTAGCGGCGTTGCAGCATGCCGCTATTTTATCGGCGAGTGCTGCCGGTCGCTTTAATAACCGAGGAACTCATCGGTGTGGATCGCGTCCTCCGCGATTCCGGCGCCGATAAGCATTTTCTGCATGGCTTCGACGAGCCCCGGCGGACCCGCGACGTAGTAGACGCAGGCGGCGAGGCCCTTGAGGTGGCGCTCGAGCATGGCGCGGTCCAGAAACCCGGTCTCGCCGCTCCAGGGCCGGCTCGATTTGTCCATTTCGACCATGGTGCCGACAAAGTGGCAACGGGAGTGGCGCCTCGGCAGCGCCGACAGCTCGTCGAGGAAGGCCGCGTCCTCGGGACGGCGGTTGGAGTAGAACAGCCACAGGTCCCGCGCGAGCCGCGAATGCGCCGCCTCGCGCAACATGCTCACGAAAGGCGTGACCCCGATGCCACCCGCGAGAAACACGGCGGACCGGTCGTCGGCGGGATCCAGCGTGAACATGCCCGCGGGACCTCGCAGGCTGACGCGGCCGCCCGCGGGCATCGCCTTCAGCACGCGCTTGAACGCGGTGTCGCGCATGCGCGTGGCGATCGCCAGCTCGCCTTCGTGCGGTGCGCTGAGGATTGAAAAGGTGCGCGCGTTGCCCTTGCCGTCGGTCTCGGGCGGGTCGATCAGCGACACGTTCATCGATTGCCCGGGTTTGAACGCGAAGCCTGCGGGCTTGGCGAAGTGGAACGCCATCGTCCCCTCGGCGACGGTCTCGCTGGCGGCTAGCGTGGTTTCGTATTTGGGCATCGCCGCTCTTCTCTGGTCAGACCGGATCTTCCCGGGCCCAGGCGATGTTGTGATAGTCGAAGTCCTTGGCGATCGTGGGCTTCACCACCTCGAAGTACGGCGAGATGTCGAAGTCGCGCGGCGTGAACAAGCTGTAGTGCCGGATGTGCATGACCTCGTGATAGCAGTCGTTGCAGCCGGGCGTGCCGTCGTGGACGTACTTGACCTCGGGCAGGATCGGGTAGTGCACCGACTGGAAGGCTTGGGCGACCAGCGTCGAGCAAATGGCGCGCGTCGGATCGCCGCTGCCGAAGGCGATCATGCGGCGGCGCCAGCGCACCGGGACTGGCGGCGTGGGTATCAGGTAGCGCGCGAGATCGAAAACGTTCTTCAGATCGTAGCGGCCGCCGATGTGCGACACGGCGAACTGGATCACGGCTTGCAGATCCTCCTTCGACAAGCCGACAGGCCGGGAGATGCGGGTGTTCATGCCGGAAACCTCGGACAGCGGTACGGCGCGAATCCCGTAGAGTATGTCGGCTTCGACCAAGACCCTGGGCGTTTCGCCGGGAGCAGGGGGCCCTAGCGCATCGCCGATATAGAACATCGCGTGCGACCAGGTCGACTGCGTCAGGTATTTGATGGCGACGCTGACGCGCGTGTTCCCTTCGACGAGCAGCACGTCGCCCGGCTTGAGCGCGGCCGCGAGCTGCTCGAGCGAGGAGGTCGCGACCTGAGCGCCGCGGACCGGCTGTGCCAGGTAGGTGGCTAAGCGTCCGCCCATCCATCGGAGTACGGGGTTCATGGCGTAGTTGCGCGATTCTCTTTCTGTAGCGATTCGACGACGCTTCGACCCGCGGCGTTCCCGATTTTCCGCGGGGCCTCATTTTACGGAGTTCCGGGAAGCATTTCCTTCCTTCCGCATGTTTACTCCTGGCGGGAACGCGCGAATCACGGTCTTCATCCAATGCGTGCACACATGTCAAAGGAGGCCCAATGAAACACAAATCCATTTTATCCATGGGGATTTTTCTCTTCGCAGCGCTTGTCCTTTTTGAGGAGTCCAGCCTGCTCGCCGGAGAGGGACCCGAACTTTCAAAAGACGACAAGAGGGTGGACGACCGGGCGCAGGCCAAAATCGACTTGGGCAGGCAGATCTTTCGTTTCGATACCTTCGGTGACGAGGCCTGGTGGGGCGATACCCTCAAGCTGCATCGGGCGATCGCCGGTGCACGAAACGGCGGTGACGGTCCGGGGGTGAGCCCGAAGACGGCGCTCGCGGTCGGCCTCAAAGTGGATGCGGACGCATTGCCTGAGCAGCTGAAGTCGCAGATCAGGGCGGGCAGGGTCAATCTCGACGATCCGGCGACGACGCTCGCGCTCCTCAAGCTCAATGCCGTGGTCGGCGTGACCGGTATTTTCGACGGGGCGGGCAACATCAAATCAATGGGCGTTCAGTGCACGCTTTGCCACTCGACCGTCGACGACTCCTTCGCGCCCGGAATCGGCAAGCGCCTCGACGGCTGGGCCAACCGCGACCTGAACGTCGGACTCATCGTTTCGCTCGCTCCCAACCTCACCCCGATCGCCGACCTGCTGCGAGTCGATGTGGCTACGGTAAAGGCGGTGCTGAACAGCTGGGGCCCCGGGCGCTTCGACGCCGAGCTCGACAAGGACGGCAAAGCCTTCCGTCCGGACGGCGGGCAGGCGGGCACGCTGATTCCGCCCGCGTTCGGCCTCGCCGGCGTGAACCTTCACACCTGGACGGGCTTCGGCTCGGTGCCTTACTGGAACGCCTACGTCGCCGTGACGGAGATGCACGGCTCGGGGAGTTTCTTCGATCAGCGCTTGAGCGATCCGGTCCAGTATCCGGTGTCCGCGAGGAGCGGCTCGTGGAATACGCGCGGCACGCCCGACCTGGTAACAGCCAAGCTTCCCGCGCTTCATGCCTATCAGCTCGCCCTCAAGGCCCCGAAGCCTCCCGTGGGGAGCTTCGACGCGGCCGCTGCAGAGCGGGGCAAGGAAGTCTTCGACAACCAGGGCAAGTGCGCGACCTGCCACGTTCCGCCGCTGTATACAGAACCGGGGCACAACCTGCACACGCCGGCCGAGATGGGCGTGGATTCCTTCCAGGCCGAGCGCTCGCCGACCAAAATGTATCGCACCGCGCCGCTCGCGGGGCTGTGGACGCACCAGAAGGGCGGTTTCTTCCACGACGGGCGCTTCGCCACCCTGCGGGACGTCATCGAGCATTACGACGGCACTTTCAGGCTCGGGCTGAACGACCGGGAAAAAGGCGAACTGATCGAGTACCTGAAGTCGCTGTAGAGACGAAATGACGGGGCACGGGACCGGCAGTCCCGTGCCCTTTGTTCTCTGCGACGCCCCCGGAACCGGGACCGCGGCGCGCACAATCTCCATCCAATGGCGTGAAACCGGTGTAAAAAGCAGCAAGAGGTGACTATGCAACCCGCGACCGCAGCAATCGCTTACGACAAACTGACCGACCCGGAGCTGGCGCAGCGCATCGCGACCGGCGACAGGCATGCCTTCGAGCTGCTGATGCGCCGGCACAACCAGAAGCTCTACCGTACGGCGCGCAGCATCCTCAAGGACGACGCCGAGGCCGAGGACGCGGTGCAGGAAGCCTATCTGCTCGCGTACCGGGGGATGAGCGGGTTCCGCGGCGAGGCAAAGCTGTCCACGTGGCTGGTCCGTATCGTCGTGAACGAGGCGATCGCACGCGCGCGCAAGCGCAGCCGCGGGGCCGAAATCATTCAACTGAGCGGCGAGACGCGGGAGGACAGCGAAGCCGTGGAGAGAAACATGGATGAAACCTTACCGGAGCAGCCCGAAGGCGCCGCCCAGCGCGCACAGACGCGCCGGCTGCTCGAGGCGAAAATCGACGAGCTGCCCGACGCGTTCCGGACCGTGTTCGTGCTGCGCGCGCTGGAGGAGCTCTCGGTCGAGGAATCCGCCGTCGCGCTCGGCATCCCGGAGGCGACGGTGCGCTCGCGCTTCTTCCGCGCGCGGGGTCTGCTCCGCGAGGCGCTCTCGAAGGAAATCGACCTCGCCTACGGCGACGCATTCGCTTTCGCCGGAGCGCGCTGCGACCGCATCGTCGCGGGCGTGATGGCGAAGCTCGAGGAAAACGAAATCTGACCCCCACCCATTGGAGAAAACCATGAACTCATCGAAAATCGCAGTCGCCCTGGCAGCCTCGCTTTTCCTCGTCACCGCCTCCGCCCAGGACAAGGGCGGGCCGTCCGATCCGCAGATCGCCGGGATCGTGGTTACGGCCAACGCGATCGACATCGACGCGGGCAAGCTCGCCAAGTCCCACACCAAGAACAAGCAGGTGTCGGAATTTGCGCAACTCATGATCACCGACCATACCGCTGTCAACAAGCAGGCGGGGGCGCTCGCGAAGAAGCTCGGTGTGAAGCCCGAGGACAGTCCCACCAGCCAGAGCCTGAAGACCGGCGCGGCCGAGAACACGAAGAATCTCAAAAGCCTGAAGGGCGCCGCGTTCGACAAGGTGTACGTCGACCACGAAGTGGCGTATCACCAGCAGGTCCTGGACGCGATCGACAAGGTCCTGATTCCGAGCGCGAAGAACGCCGAGCTCAAGAACCTCATCGTCAAAGTCCGCCCCGCCATTGCCGCGCACCTGGATCACGCCAAAATGATCCAGTCCGAGCTCGCGAAGAAGTAGGACGCCGTGCTTCGAGCGGCGCTCGTCGCGATTTGCCTCGCGGTCTTTCCCGCGGCGGCCGTTGCCGCGGGAACGACGCATGCGGTGCGCATCGAAGTAATGAAGTTCATTCCCGAGCGCCTCGAGGTGGCCTCGGGCGACACCGTGGTCTGGACCAACAAGGATTTTCTGCCGCACAGCGTCACGGCACGCGAAGCGCGCGTCGAGTCCGGGGACCTGGCTCCGGACAAGAGCTGGCGGTTCACCGCGCGGAAGAAAGGCGAGATGCACTACATCTGCCGTCTGCACCCAGTGATGAAAGGGGTGCTGGTGGTGAAATAGTCGCGCGATCCATGCGCACAACCGGTAGCATCGCCGTGAGCGCGAGCGATAAGGAGCGACACGATGACGATGCTTCCTTGTGATGGTCCCTGCGTCACCCGGGCGCAAGCTTCGCCGCCCGCCACCGGTCTGGAAAAGCTCCTCAGGGGGCTGTCGGTGTTCACCATGCTTATGACCGTGCCGCAGGTGCTCACGATCTGGATCGAGCACAACGCCGGCGGCGTCTCCCTCATTTCGTGGGTCTCGTATCTCATCGGCGCATGCCTGTGGTTCGTCTATGGCCTGCAAAAGCACGACAAGACGATTTACCTCGCTTGCGTCGGCTGGGTCCTGCTCGATCTGGCTGTCGTGACCGGCGTCGTCGTCTATCGCTGATCCCCGCGCGGCGCGAGATATGCGGTCGGTCAAGCGCCCCAGCGCTGGTACAGGACGATCAACCCCGAGACGGCGAGCACGATCCAGCTGATCGTCACTCCGATTCCGCGGCCCGGATCTTTGCGCGCCGTGATTCCCCAATAGTGGATCAGCCGCGACGCAAGCAGCCCGCCCGCGAGCGAGTGCACGACCCAGGGTCTCATCCCCGCCCACTCCGCCATGCCGATGAGCAGCAGGGCGAGGGGGACATACTCGGTGAAGTTTCCTTGCGCGCGAATCGCGCGCATCAGAGGCTCCTTGCCGCCGTCACCGAACATGACCTTGAACTTCGCCCGAAGCACGCTGACCCGCGCGCTGATCACCACGAGGAGGATGCCCAACACGCCCGCGTACAGGGCGGTAATCGGAATTGGAAAGCCGTGCATGATCGACCTCCGTCTGAACGGTTGCCGGCGGGACAATCCCGGCGGCGGTCAAGAATCTAGCCCCGGAGCCGGGCAATAGCAAGATCGGTGATTCAATCGAGCTCGTCGATCGAGCGCGGCCAGCTCGCCTTCAACAGGCGCGAGAGGGCGCGGTCGGCGAGGATCTTGCCGCCGGTCTGGCAGCGCGCGCAGTAGTTGGTCTCGTTCTCCGCGTACACGATACGTTGCACCGGCGACCCGCACACCGGGCAGGGCTTGCGAAATCGCCCGTGCACCGCCATGCCTTCG
>WNFX01005951.1_pt1 | contig 11688 bp, 9 predicted proteins | sample 5400111 | NCBI WGS metagenome assembly WNFX01 (sample SAMN13153363, study PRJNA577476) | soil metagenome | isolation source: 40 cm soil or saprolite under grassland replicate 1 | place: USA:California | collected 2016-06-15
GATACCGGAACTCTGTCGCCTTCTTTCCACTTCGGCGCGGCGAAGTTCCCAGACGTCAACAAATCGCCACTTCAAGTTCGAGAAACGCCCTCAGCTTTCATCGGCATGCACCACGAAACGCTTTCCGTCGTCGCGATGTGCGTCAACAATCCAGATTGTTCGCCGTTGGAATCCAGAGCTGAGACGTACCTCCAACTCCAACCGCGTTTGCTGAGATTGTCAGCAATTATTTCCCAGTATATGTCGCGACGCTAGAGTACGGTTGACAAGTAGGAAGTGGCCGGACGAAAAGACCGCCTCCACCTCTCGTAATATCCAACGGCATAAAACTGTAGCATCGGTCAGGATAAGCATTGTAAGTCGCGAGCGACTGACAGCCGGCTAGCTGGAATGTCAGAACCAAAGCGCAAGCTAAACTGAGGATAAGAAAGAATCTTTTCATGAGCCAAGGTTATGACGGAAAAACATCCCCACTACAAGCTTCAGTTTTGGATCACTTCAATTTTCATCACCGGATGAAACCGTAGGCAAGAAAAAAATACCCGAGGCAAGAACTGGCGCCCCCTAAACCGAATCGCGGCCCGCTAATGGGAGACTTTTTTTCGACTCCCGGCGCTTCAAAAACTGTCCACCCGTTTGGAAATGGTCTGAATTTGCCTTGTTTTCTTCAAAAACCAGCATAACCGTTCATTTGAACATGAGCCAGCGCGAAAACGGCCAACTACCACTAGCGAAGCCAACAGTGCGCAGCAGAATTCCCTCAGAGAGTTGGGAGCAGACAAAACCGCCTACGCATCCGGCATCGGTCTGCGCGAGAGTCGCACGCAACAGCCGATCACATGATGCTGTGATTCGCGTTTACGATGATGCTGGCGACGTGATCGAAACGCACGAGCACGCGGGCGATTTCAAAGACTCCTTTTCGTCGGGATTCTTGACAGTTTTACAAAAAACTTCGCCAGCAACTCAGCAACCGATGGGCTTGGAAAATAGATTCGATTGCCATTCTTCCCTGCAACAGAAGCTAATTGCCATGAGTCGCACTCCAACTCTGGTTCGGAAACTGCTTCGTCTCAAGATTATGTCCAACTCCACTCTGATTCGCATCTGGACTCCTACTTTGTTTCCACTCACAAACCCCGACAGCTAAAACCTAAAACGCGGGTCACATGCAAGACAAGAAAAAGAAAACCAAAAAAGCGGTCAAAGTCGGTGACCTCAAGCCAGCAAAAGACCCCAAGGGAGGGGGTATGCCCCAGGGTTTTCCCCAGGACCTTAAGTCGCTTTTGAGACATCTCCAACTGGGTCAGGGTCCCGGCAGGTAGCGGTAAAATCGCGGCATCATAGCTTGCGATTCGCGTCGATCCACCAAAAGGTTGAAAGTTATCAAACTGCCGATCATCACTGTAACGGGAAAGGCGTACTGGGACGTTGGCCATGCGCCCAAGGATCAGTCGAACCGTAGAAGCCATCTTCCCGGGTACGCGGCATGGGAAATTCATCCGGTCATGAAGCTGGACGTTCTCTAGCGGAAAATTATTCTCGCATTGTGCCGCAATTCCGCCTAGCCCGTGCTGCCATGCTGCCTACCCCTCGGAGCGTTGCGATTTTCCTAGCCCTGCTTTGCGGCATTGCCGCCTTACACTCGCAATCGCCATCACCATCTCCATCTGATCGAGTGTTCTTAACCGAACGCGTACCAGTCAAGACACATTCCGGGCTGGTAGGCTTTCCGCCGGGGACGGCGCTGCATGTTATTTCCAAGGGTGGCGGCACGTCTCACGTACAGGTGGAGCGGAGCGAGCAGCGCCGACGTAATGACCGCCCAGTGGAATTCGACGTGCCAAACAACAAGCTGACTACAGATACCAATCTAGCTGCTCGGTTGGCACAGAATGATGCTGCGGCTGCGGAGGTGGCTGCACGAGACAGCGCGCAGCAAATGGAGGCTTATCGACGTGTTGACGCCATCAAAAAGGCTGAACAACAGCGGCGGACCGCCGCGATGCTAGAAGCCCAGCGGCAACAGCAAGCAGCGATAGAGCGACAAGACCAAGCGGCCGCACGGCGAGCCGATCAGGAATGGCAAGCAGAATTAAAGCGGCGGCGAGACAAGGAAGATTATATTTTCTATCAACAACACAAAACGCCGGACGTGATAGTAATTCCACAATATTATCCACCATATTAACATCACGGCGCGCCTTTCACAGAATCGCCAATGAGAGCTAGGAACTCAGCGCACTCGCATCACAATCTCCGATCTGTTTCACTAAACGGAATAACACGTGCGACCGCGCCGCTTGAATTCAGAACGCGAATCTCGCCTGAGCGAAAGCATGCGCGGCCTGTCGCATAGTCGAATCGCATCCTGTTGATTCAGGAATACGGGCTGCACATCGCGACTCTCGTACACTTGCCACCCGTTTCTGCACGGTCGGATTTCAATCACTGTCATCGGCAACTTGGCTTGTTTTCTCGCCAAAACAGGATAACCGTTCAATTGAACATGAGCGAGCGGGAAAACGGGCAATTGCCATTGGCAGAGCGAACAGCGCGCAGCACAATTTCCGCAGCCATTTGGGAGCAAATCAAGACGGCCCACGCCGGCGGCATCGGCTTGCGCGAAATCGCCCGTAACATGGGCATTCCAGAAGGAACGGTACTCGCACGGGCTAAACGAGAGAGCTGGACACGCGAGATTCAAAACGCAAAAGCACTCGTAAAGCGCGAGGATGCGTCGCCCGCTGTCACCCCGGTTCAGGCAGTCGCGGCCACGATGCAACAGCGCGGTGAGCGTCACCTCGAACGAATGGCGGGCGTCTCAGAGCGTGGCGTTGACCACATCGAAACATTGGACGGCCCCGAAATCCTCAACTCCGTAGATGAAATCGAAAAGCTCGACAAGGTTGCCCGGCGCACCTTCGGCTTGAACGATCTTCCCCAAAGCGGCTTCTCGCTGAACGTGCTGAACCTCGGATCGATGCAGATTGGGGAAAGCAGCAGCGCATCCGACAGACCAAGCGAAGGCTCGGAGACAGACCAGCCTTAGTGCGTAGCACTTCACTTCGTGCGCTGGTAGGGTCAAGGATAGCGGGCACTCAATCAAAACCTTTCCAGGGCGAAGAATCTTGCCCCGCAATCATTTGCAATCAGCCGATGCAATCACCGGGGCCGCAATCGACGTTCTAGGCGTTTGTCACGTCCGGCAACCGCCGCATGGCGGCGCGCTTGTCGTCCGTAGAAAGGTGCGTGTATTGCCGCGACACCGCCGCGCTCTCGTGCCCCACAATCTCGCGCGTGATAAAGTCGGAGACACCGGGCGGCCTTGAGCATCGTTACCGCGCTGTGGCGCAAACTGTGGAACGAAATTTCGCTTGTCTCTCGCGCTTGTGAGCGGCCTTTGCCGGTCGCTTCGTGTCCGCGCGGTTCGACAAGACCAGCGTCAACGAGAATCTCTCGGAACTGATTCGAAAGTGTCCCGGTGCGTGTGGCGCTCGCCGCGCGTGGAAAAATGAAGGCATCGGGATTGTCGCTCGCCGGTAAGGATGCCAAGTAATCGCCGAGCGGTTGAACAAGCGGCAATACGATTCGCCGTCCAGTCTTGCGTGTCGTGAATGCGATCTCGCCAGTCTCGAAATTGACGGCGCGCCATGTGAGCTTTGCCAGATCGCCGAGCCGTTGGCCGAGATATAACCCGAAAAGCACAAGGCCGCGCCACTCGGCATCCTCGCCGCACGCTTTCAGGATGCGCTTGATTTCCGCGAGCGTGAAAGCGCGCCGCGTGGATTTGTCGCGCGATTTCAGGACAGGCACGCGCACAGCCGGATTCACCGCGCCCAAGCCTCGCCGGACAGCCTCGCCAAAACAAACGCGCAAAACTTTCAGGCTTAGATTGGCGGTCGCGCGAGAGAGTGCCTTTGCTTCGCGATCACGAAACCGCGCGATGTCATTCGCTTGTAACGTGGAAAGATCACGATTGGCCTTTGCGCCGATGCACTCAAGAAACCGATCAACGATGCGCTTGTAACGCGCGTGCGTCGATTCCTCAGCCTCAATTGACTTTGTTTCCAGCCACTTCTCGCACCATTTATGAACCGTCGCGCTTTCCAGCGATTCGAGATTGGCCGCTGCATAAACGTCGCTCACACCGCGCGTAATTACGTCGCGGGCAGCGTCCGCGCTCAGCTTGCCATTGCGGGCGAGCAGCGCGGCCTTGTGCCACGAGCGGCAGACCTCAAGCGCCTGCTTTTTGTCACGAGTTTTCGTCGAACGAAAGACGCGCTTGCTCGTGTGAGTTTCGGGATCGAACAGTGTGAATGCGCAGAACCAAAAAGGTCTGCCCGGTTGACGATGAATGCTTGGCATAGTGGCATAACACTAATGCATAACATCCACCCGTGTCCAGAAACGTTTTAGAATGTCCATTTACGAGGGCAAATCGTTAGGCAAAAGCCTTGCGTTCGTAACACGGGTTCGAATCCCGTTAGGGTCGCACTGGTTGATGCTGCTGATCACCGGCGTGTTGTTCGTGCTGGTCGTGACACTCGTGGATCTGAAGCCGGTGGTGGATCAGAATTTTTTCTTTTCAACCAGCGATCCCGGTATCCAGCAAACCAAAAAGATCGAGCGACGTTTTCCCTCGCAGCCGGAAGTGATTCTGGCCGTGTCGTCGCGCGATATTTCTTCGCAGCGATATCTGGGTCGAATCCAAAAACTCACCCAACGCGTCCACACCATTGGCGGCGTCAGCGCGGTCAAAAGCCTGGCTGAAGGACCGAAGAGTTTTGACGACGCGCTAAAGAGCCCGTTTTGGAGCCGGTTGCTGGTGGCGCACGACCGGAAGTCAAGCAACGTGATCATTTTCATGAAAGGCAGGCATACGGAACAGCCGATCCAGCGCCTGGAGCAGATCGTGCATGAGCTCGACGCGCCAGATTTTCGGATTCATATCGCTGGTCCGCCGTACGTGGTGGAAATGCTTCGGCGGAGCCTCGCTCACGATTTCCGTTACTTCAGTCTCACAGCGGTTGTGTTGTTTGGTCTGACGATGGCCGCATTGTTCCGATCCGTCCGGTTGTTTATAGGAATGCTCTGCGCATGCGCGAGCGCTGTTTTATTGACTCTGCTCGTGCAATCGATGCTGGGTCACAAGATCGGAATCCTAACGGTGAACCTTGGCACGATCGTCTTCGTTATTGCGTTGTCGCACCTGGTTTATATGACGTTCAACTGGCAAACGCTCGCCGACCGCGCACACCGCATAGAAAAAGAGTCGCCGAACCTCGCGGGGGACGCGTTACGCATGACTTTCCCGGCTTCGTCTTGGTCGATGGTCTGCGCATCGTTAGGCTTCGCCAGTTTGCTCATTGTGCAGGCCAAGCCGCTGCGTGAGCTGGGATTTGGCGGCGTGCTCGGGACGGTCGTGGCGTTTGCCTGCGCCTATTTGATGTATCCGGCGTTCCTGCGCTGGGCCGTGCCGCGCAAAAGCAAAATCGTAGAGGCGGAACCTACACACGCATTTTGGTCGCGCCGTTTTGGACTGCTCTCGTTAGGCGTCATTTTGCTTGGCGCGGTCTTGGGGCTGGGCCTGGTCAACGTGAACACCGACCCGAGCCTTATGGATTATTTCAAGCCCAATCAGGAACTGCGCGATGGATTGGAATTTGTGGATCGCACCGGCGGCTCGAATCCGCTCACGCTGGTTGTGTCCTCGTCAAACGGCGCCCTGCTGAACACGGACGCGGCTTACGAAAAGATGTGGAGGCTGCACGGCGCGCTGGAGAACCAGAAAAGCGTCGGGACTGTGACTTCGCTGCCAACTCTTCTGGCCGAAGGCGACCGCGTGCCGTTTTCGTTTCTCATCAGCTACGAAAAAATGATGGAGATCATGTCGCAACCCAAGTACGCGCGGGTCTCGAAAAGTTTTGTGACTGACGACCGCAAGGAAGCAGTGTTTATGCTGCGGATGGTCGAGGGGCGTCGTACGAAATATCGGGTGGACGTGGTAGATGATCTTCGCGCTGTCTGCCGCAAGTACGGATTCAAGGCTGACCTCGTCGGCGGCATCTATTACTTGCAAGGGCGACTCGCCAAACTGGTCGCTGAAAGCTTGGTGACCGGTTTGTTCTGGCTGAATCTGTTGTTCATCGTGATCGCGTGGGTCGTCGCGCGGTCCGTTCGCGGCGCAGTGGCGATGATCGCGAGCGTGACTCTCGTGCCACTATCGATGCTTGGCGGCATCGGCTGGTTCCATGTGCCGGTGGACATCATTTCTGCGCCGGCCACGAACGTCTGTATCGGCATCGCGATTGATTCGATGATTCATCTCGTCTTCGGCGTTCGCCGTGCGCAACGCGACGGAAAGAAAGGCTGGGACGCATGGGTCTTCGCGCGCGAAGAACAATGGCGCGGAATCGTTTATTCGGATGTGATCATCGCCGCCGGTTTCGCCATTTTCGTGCTCTCGGATTTTCCACCGACACAACGGTTCGGTCTCGTGGTTCTCGCTGGATGCGTCATCGACATCCTGGCGAATCTATTCGTATTGCCGCTACTCGGCGGCGCGGAATTGAAAAAGCGCGTTTGAGGATGCGGCTGCGATGCAATAACTTGGAGGGCGATGCAGGCCGCGTTTTACCAGTCGGAATCTGATCAGCCGCATCCGGGGCGGGCGCGAGCGGTCATTAAGGCGCATCCGGAAGTTCGCCAGTTGATGGTGCGCAATCCGTGGACTGCTTTGCTCGCGGTCTCGATCGTGATCCTGCAGACGGCGATCGCATGCTGGATGGGCACGCTTGGGTTCGGTTATTGGTGGCTGAGTCTACTTATCGCCTTTTGCATCGGCGCGTTCGCCAATCATGCCAACTACGTGATCATACATGACGCGACGCATAACCTGATTTTCCGCAGCCCAGGCTGGAACAAAATGGTCGGCATCATCGCCGATCTTCCCAACCTGGCGCCGGGCGCGATGGGGTTTCGCGTTTATCATTTGAAACATCATTCGCACCAGGGCGATTACGAATACGACGCCGATCTGGCGAACCATTGGGAGGCGCGCCTCGTGGGCAACAAGTGGTATCGCAAGGCGATCTGGCTAATGCTCTTTCCGTTCTTTCAGGTGACACGCCCGCCGCGGTTGAAGGCGGTCAAGATGTGGGACCGATGGTTCTCCACCAATCTCGCATGTGCGGTCGCGTACGACGTCGCGATCGTTTATTTCTGCGGCTGGGCCGGATTTCTCTATCTCGTGTTCGCTTTTTTCTTCTCCATTGGTTTGCATCCGGTGGGCGCACGGTGGATCCAGGAGCATTACACGTACGATTTCGACCAGGAAACTTTCAGTTATTACGGGCCGATCAATCGGGTGGCGCTGAACATGGGCTATCACAACGAACACCATGATCTGCCATCGATCCCATGGAACAATCTGCCGAAGCTGCGCGCCATGGCACCCGAGTTCTATCAGAATTTAAAATATCACTCGTCATGGAGCCGACTGTTATTTCAGTTCGTTTTTGACAAGCGGTATAGTCTCTATTCGCGAGTCGAACGAATGAAACAAAGGGCAGGGTCCCAAGGGACTCCAGAAGCGACAAGCAGTCGGACTGGCGATCTTGATCTCAGTGCCCGGCCCATTAGTTTTTAGTTATGGCGGAGCGACTCTACGTCTCGAACAAGAACGAAACGGTTCGAATGTTCGAGAGCGATTTCATGGAATTGTTTTCGCGGGTGCACCCGGCAACTCCGCTGGTCCTTTACCTGCCGGTAGTCGGCTCCATGCTTTACCTCGCGCTGTGGCGACAAAAATTATCGATCCTAGCGGTCGCAGGATTTTTTCTGCTGGGTGTTCTGCTTTGGACATTGCTCGAATACCTCATCCACCGGTACATATTTCACTACGAACCCAAGACACGCCTGGGGAAACGGCTGCATTACATCATTCACGGCGTGCATCACGATTATCCAAACGATGCGCGGAGGCTCGTCATGCCGCCGAGCATCAGCGTGCCGCTTGCTTTTCTTTTTTACGGCGTGTTCCTGCTAATCTTCGCGCGCTTCGCGTCGAGCGCATTCGCGGGGCTGGTTTTTGGTTACATTTGTTACGACATGCTTCACTACGCGACCCATCATTTTCCGATGAAACGCGGCGCGTGGCTATGGCTGAAGCGGTATCACCTGCGCCATCATTACAGGGATGATCACGTGGGATACGGCATCAGCTCGCCGCTTTGGGATTACGTCTTTCGGACCACGCGGAAGTAGCGCACCGATTTCGATCCACGACCTTCACGTGTCATCCCGAACCGCGAAGACGGTGAGGGACCTCACCTACGAAGTATGCGGCACACGAATTAACCCGTGTGCTCGATCAGCTTGTGCGAGGTCCTTCGCTTCGCTCAGGATGGCGCCTGCAAACAGCGAAGCCGTAGTTTACTAAAATCTTGTCCTGAAATCCGAACTCCGCTAGATTGGCTGCCCCGACACGGAACTCCGCGGTATGCAGATGTAGCGGACAACTTCGTAAGGAATCTAGTGAAGCACAAAAAATCTCAATTTTGCTGGGAAACACCGTTCGCAACGACGGGAGCGAGCGAACCACACAGTATATCGTTTCATGAACGAGGACCCGGCAAAACTTAGTCTGAGCAATTTTCTGGCGGGCGAAAGCGACGATCCGCTGCAAGCTCCAGCGAGCTTTACGGACTGGATACGTCTTGGTGCGTGGGCGGTTGAATTGTACGAACCTGAGCTCCTCGCCACCGCAGATGCGCGCACCGTTATTAACTATGGTGGAAAACCGCGGCCGGTTATTAATCTCTGCTCCTACAATTATCTCGGCCTTGCCAATCATCCCGAGGTGCTGGCCGTTGCCCATGAGGCTCTGAGGACGCACGGGATGGGGGCGTGCGGTTCGCCGATGCTCTCAGGAATGACGGACCTGCATCGCGAACTGGAGCGGCGCGTCGCGAAATTTCTCGGACGCGAGGACGCGATGCTTTTCAATAGCGGGTTCGGTGGCGCGCTGGGCACGATCTCGGGCCTACTTCGCAAGAGCGATGTGGCCATTCTGGACAACCGTTCGCACCTTAGTCTTCGCGACGGCGCCGTGTTGTCCCGGTGCAGGACAGAGAAGTTTGAGCATAACGATCCAGCCTCGCTTGATGTGGCATTGACCCGTCAAAAAAGGCGTCGGCAGCTCGTGATTGTCGAAGGCATTTATTCCATGGACGGCGACTTCGGGAACCTGAGGGAATTGCTTGCTGTCGCGGAGTCTCATGGCGCCAGTGTTTTCATTGACGAAGCGCACTCCATGCTGGCATGCGGCGAGCATGGCCGTGGAGCGGCTGAGAAGTTTGGCGTAGAAGATCGCGTCCCGCTCCTTTATGGAACGTTCTCCAAGGCGTTCGGCGCGCTGGGAGGTTTTGTTGCGGGCTCGAAAGAGACGCTGCAATACCTGCGTTTCTATGCGCATCCTTATGTTTACTCCTGTGCGCTGCCGCCGGTGGTGATTGCGGCCATTTTGAAGGCGCTCGAGCTCGGCACCAGTCAGCCGGAATTGCGCGCGCAACTTTGGGAAAACGCCGATTACTTCCACGCGCAACTTCGAAGCCTTGGACTCGATAGCGGAGCATCGACAACCTATGTGATGCCGATCGTCATCGGCGATCGAGAGCGGATGTATCGGCTTGGGCATGAACTTCGGCGGCGTGGTCTTTGGGTTGCGCCGGTGGATTATCCGGCTGTGCCGCAAAATCGAATCTGTTTCCGTGCTTGCGTAACCGCCAAGCATACGCGTGCAGACTTGGACGAAGCCCTGAATATTCTCGCGGACACGCTCGTCCCTGCGATGCTACAAAGGCAGAGCGCCTGAGTTCTTGCGCCAAGTAAATTGACGTCTCAACCGACAGAGACCTCGCATTCGCGCGTCGCAGCCACCTACAAAGCGCGCGAGGTAGAAGGCGTCCTCGATCTGTATTTTTACAGGCCGTTAGGGTTCCGGCTCGCCGAGTTTTTCGCGCGACTCAAGATGACGCCGGCGGCTGTGACATTGCTGGGCGGCGTCTGCGGCGTCGTTGCGGGACACCTTTATTACTATCGTGATTTACGCATCAATATCATGGGCATGCTGCTGCATGTTTGCGCTAATGCGCTCGACAACGCGGACGGTCAGCTCGCGCGTTTAACTCAGAGGGAAAGCCGCAAAGGCCGCATTATCGACAGCGTCGCCGACCATTTGGTGTTCGTGAGTATTTATCTGCATCTGACTCTCCGCTGTGTGTTCGAAGGTTCGTCACCGGCGATCTGGGTTCTCGCTTTTGCCGCTGGAATCAGTCACGCGTTGCAAGGAGCGACGGCGGACTATTACCGCAGCACCTACCTTTACTTTACAGCAACCGGAGGGCGAACCGGATTGGACTCCTCCTCTGGAGTCCGATCAGAGTATCAGAAGTGGAGCTGGCATCAGAGACCATGGGACAAACTTCTCCTCGCGCTGTATTTGAATTTCACTCGCCAACAGGAAATGCTCGCGCCTCGTCTGAAAAAGCTGCGCGAGACAGTCACCGAACTTTTCCACGGCCAAATCCCGGGTTGGCTACAGCAGCGTTATCAAAACCTGGCTGGCCCGATGCTGAAGTGGTGGAGGTTACTCATGACGAACACGCGAATGCTGGTTCTATTTGCGCTCCTGCTCATAGGCCGGCCGATTTACTTTTTCTGGTTCGAGCTCATACCCTTTAATTTGCTGTTCGTTTACCTGATTTTCCGCCAGGAAACTATAGCTGAGTCGATGCAAGAAGTTGCCCAGAAATGGAGAGACTTGGCCTGAATCGCCATCTAAGTTCGTGTCGGATATTGAAATTTCAGAAGTCAACTCGCGTCGGGAGCGCAGCGCGTTCATCAAATTTCAATGGCAAATTTATTCGAATGATCCCGCGTGGGTGCCGCCGTTGATCATCGAACGGAAAACGTTCCTCGATCGAAAGCGGCATCCCTTTTACAGGCACGGCGACGCGGCCTTATTCCTGGCGCGGAAAAATGGCGAGATCGTTGGTCGCATCATGGCCAGCGATGATCCCAATTACAATTCGCTGCACCAATCAAACGTGGGCTGTTTTGGCCTGTTCGAATCCATCGACGATCAGGATGTAGCTACTGCGCTGTTTGACGCTGCGGCCCGTTGGCTTCGCACGAAGGGGCGGACTGAGATGATGGGGCCAATCGATTATTCAACCAATTACGTCTGCGGCCTGTTGATCGATGGATTCCAGTTTCCGCCCACCATATTGACCGCGCACAATCCGCCGTACTACCGCGACCTGATCGAGAGATGCGGCTTTACAAAAGCAAAGGATTGGTACGCGTGGTGGTTCGTCGATCCATCAAAAGCCGTGGCGCATTTGCAACGATTGGCCGCACGTTTCAATGCGCGCTGTCCCGCCATTATCCGTCCGGCGAACCTTAAGGATCTTCGCGATGAAAGCAGACGGCTTCGAGAAATTTACAATCGGGCATGGGAAAAGAACTGGGGTTTCGTGCCGTTTACAGAAGCGGAGATCGAGTTCATGACGCACGAGCTCAAGCCGCTCGTTATTCCGGAGTTCGCGCTCATTGCCGAAGTTGGCGAAGAGCCAGCCGGCTTCATTCTGGGTGTGCCGGACATCAACGTCGCCCTGCGTCATA
>WNFX01005952.1_pt1 | contig 11686 bp, 8 predicted proteins | sample 5400111 | NCBI WGS metagenome assembly WNFX01 (sample SAMN13153363, study PRJNA577476) | soil metagenome | isolation source: 40 cm soil or saprolite under grassland replicate 1 | place: USA:California | collected 2016-06-15
TCATAAAAGGGATAAGTTTGATGCGTTGCCAGATGGCGATGCTTTGTTCGGGGATGGTAGGCAGGTTGTTGGTGACGAGCCAGAGTTTGAATTGGGGTTGGAGGGAAAGGGTTTCACGAGAAGTCGAGATAGTGAGTGGTTCGCCGCTGGTGATGCGTTTGATGATGCTGAGGTCGAGTGCCTGGCCGGGTGCGGTTTCGGTCATAGTAATGAAACGGGTGGCGGCGAGTGCCGGAAGGTTGGAGAGTGATGAGGAGGTGCGGGTGAAGGTGAAGGAGGGGACGTGTTGCATGTAATCGCCCATGATGGAGCTGATGGCGGCGAGGAATCTGCTTTTGCCGTTGCGTCCGGGTCCGTAGAGGAGGAAGAAGGTTTCTTCGCGGGTGCTGCCGGTGAGAGTGTAGCCGATGGCGCGCTGGAGGTATTGATAGAGGGCGTGGTCGTGATTGGTGATCTGGTCGAGGAAGGTGTCCCAGATAGGCGAGGTAGCATGTGGGTGATACTCGATCGGTATGAGGCGGGTGATGAGATCGTGGGGGTCGTGTGGTTTGAGATCGCCGGTATGGAGGTCGAGGGTGCCGTTGGAGACGTTGAGCAGGAAGGGGTGAGTGTCGAATTGGGAGGGTGAGGCGATAAGGGCGGGTTCGGTAGATGCGAGTGTGAGCATGGTTTTGATGCGGGGGAGGATGTCGGTATTGAGAGCGGGAGAAGAGGAGTTCAGGAGAGTTTCTTTGGCGAGGGAGGTGATGAGATTGGATTGGTCTTTGAGCCAGCGTTTGCCGTCCCAGATGAGCCAGCCCCAGGTGGGGACGTACTTGAGGTTGTGGCCGTGTTGGGTGAGGAACTGCCGGGCGTTGTTGTGATCGGTGAAGCGGTGGGTCGAGGTTGGGTTGGTCATGAGTGATTTTCCTTTGTGTGCGATGGGTGGGTGGTCAGTTGAAGTGGTAATTGTGGATTATGTTGGGATGAGACATAATCCGAGTGGTTCGGTATATATAAGATGAGTATAACTGGGGAAAAATGCTATGTCAAATATGAAAGAAACCTTGCAAAACTATTCTTCTTGAAAATATCATCCGAAAATATAAGAATGAAAGAGAGAAGATGATATCTGAATAGTTACTAAATGTGTTATAATAACTTCCACCTTGTTATATGAGAAAAGGAATGTAAGCACATATACGTTGTTATGTGTATTGTTATACAGGAACATGAAAACCGAGTATGCAAGAAGAATACGATATCGTAGTACCTGAACCAGGCGCTCTTATTGAATCGCTAAGAGCATTCGGTTACACACCTCAGACGGCTATTGCGGACTTAATCGATAATAGCGTCACGGCAGGAGCAAGAAATATCTGGGTAGATTTTACCTGGAATGGTGATGACTCTTATGTCACTATACGTGATGATGGTAAGGGGATGACAGTGGAAGAACTAGTAGCAGCAATGCGTGCAGGTAGCCAGAGCCCCCTCAAACAGCGTCATCATCGAGATCTTGGCCGGTTTGGTCTAGGTTTGAAAACAGCATCATTTTCTCAATGCCGAGTCCTGACAGTTTCCACTAAGGCATCTGGATCATCATGTATAACCAAGCGTTGGGATCTCAATTATGTAGACAAGGTATCGGAGTGGCGATTACTGCATGGTGTTGCTTCTGGCTCAGAACAGCGGATTGCAAAACTTGCAGATCAGGAAAGCGGTACACTCGTTCTCTGGGAACACATGGATAGGATCGCTAGCAATGCCAGAGTGGACGATCAGAAGGCAGAGAAGCGATTCCTTAATCTCATCGGTAACGTTGAGGAACATCTGGGAATGGTATTTCATCGCTTTATCGATGATCCACGAGGTATTACAATCTATATAAATGGCCATAGGATCAGCTCATGGGACCCTTTTATGAGTAACGAATTCGCTACTCAACAACTGCAAGAAGAGCTCCTGCAGTCAGACAGCGGCGTTGTCAAAGTTCGACCGTACGTGCTTCCTCATCACTCAAGACTCTCACTCGATGCTCACAAATCGGGAGCTGGGTCAAGGGGCTGGAATGCTCAGCAAGGCTTTTACATCTATCGCAATCGGCGTTTGCTGCTTGCTGGCGATTGGCTGGGACTGGGTTTTCAAAAAGAGGAACATTACAAGCTTGCTCGTGTTGCAGTCGACCTGTCTAATGCAATGGATCACGAATGGGACATTGACGTAAAAAAATCGCGGGCTCGACCACCGGGCATATTACGCGATGACTTAAAGCGCATAGCCGGAATCGCCAGGGAACGTGCCGCTGATGTATATCGTCATCGGGGTAAAATACTGGGGCGAAAAACATCCGAAAATAACATGTTCGTTTGGAATAGGGAAATGAAGGGTGGCCGGGTAACTTTTCGCATTAACCGCGAGCAACCGCTTATAGTGGACCTGCTTCATTCTTCCCAGGAACATCGGGCCAAAGTAGAAGCACTTCTACGAGTGATTGAAGAGACGATCCCAGTGCCGCTAATTACACTGGAAAACTCAGAACACCCAGACACACAATTTATCCCATTTGAAGGATCTACCTCTTCAGAAGTGCTCGAAGTTATCAAACAGGTTTACATAGCTCTCCGAAGACGAGGTATGTCACCTACACAGGCAAAAGAACGGCTCGTAGCTCTTGAACCATTTCAAGAATATCAAGAACTTGTTATGTCATTGAATAACGATGAAACGATGGGAGTGGAATTATGACTACTACAGATTCAGATCAAAAGATCATTGGTATTACCCTTCAATCTCTGGGAGAGGGAGTTTCACCAACAGCCGAAATGATCCGCGATACTGTATATATGGCAGTGGAAATACTCTACAAAACGAAGCAGATTCCCGATAAGGAAAGTATTGAGATAGATAGACTTGTCAGAGAGATAGAAACTCTGTGTGACGTTTATGTTCCTACTATGTCTACCCTTGACGACATGCGTGACCATCAAGAATGGTTGTCTTCTCGACGTGCAGATATAGAATGGCGATTTTGGGAGCGATATCAACGATATTTGAGAGAAGGGTCTAAAATGCCTCCTCAGGCAGTGCGGCGACTTGATGAGGTTACTGATCAGATTCTTAGTCGACTGGAGAATCCGCAACGAACCGGACCCTGGAACCGCCGTGGTATGGTAGTAGGTCAGGTTCAATCAGGTAAGACTTCTAACTATATATCACTAATTTGCAAAGCTGCGGACGCCGGGTACAAACTCATAGTCGTTCTAGCAGGACTTCATAATAGCCTGCGAAGCCAGACACAACAACGCCTTGACGAGGGTTTTTTAGGCTTTGATACACAAAAACGTGGTTTATTTGATCCCAACAATGTTCGCCTTGGCGTGGGTCGCCTTACAGGAGCGAAACTTTATCATGCCCACTCTTTGACAAATAGTGCTGATAAAGGTGACTTTAGTCTAACCGTTGCTAACCAGGTAAATGTTATGACCGGTGGAGCCGACCCGGTACTATTAGTAGTCAAGAAGAACGCTTCAGTACTTAAAAACCTGCTGAAATGGGCAACCATTCTACAAGCAAGCAGTCATGGTGATAGACACAGTCAGGTGCGTGGAGTACCACTGCTTCTGATTGATGATGAAGCAGATAATGCTTCAATCAATACTAACCCCATACTTGACGAAAACAACGATCCAGACTCTGAGATGGATCCATCGATAATAAATGGTTTGATACGCAAACTGTTGAATAGTTTTGAACAATCGGCTTATATTGGATATACGGCTACTCCATTCGCCAATATCTTTATTGCGGACAAAGTTACCAACGGAGAATTCGGTGAAGATTTGTTCCCTCGTAGTTTTATCATTAACCTTCAACCACCTTCTAACTATCTTGGCCCAACAAAGCTTTTTGGTCTTACAACAGATTCCATGCTGGATCAGGGAACTGCTTCAGGCTTACCACTCATTCGCCGCATTGATGATTATACAAAATGGATGCTAGACAAGCATAAAAAGGGACACCAACCGGGGTCATTGCCCCAATCAGTTAAACAGGCCATAAAAGCATTCGTTCTTACATGCGCAATTCGACGCGTACGCGGACAGGTAAACGTGCATAATTCTATGCTCATTCACGTTACCAGATTTACCGCCGTACAGTCATATATCGCTGAACAGGTAACAGAAGAATTAACCTTTCTTCAGAAACGCCTTCGATACGGTGATGGACTTGCACCTGACCAGATCACTGATGAGTTTAAAGATCTCTGGAATACCGATTTTGAACCAACAATACAAAAATTTAGTGAGCCGGATCTCATCTCAGTAAGTTGGGATCAGGTGAAAGGAGAACTGCACGCCGCCGCATCAAAAATTGAAGTCAGAAAAATCAATGGAACTGCCAGAGATACTTTGCAGTATCTTGAGTATAAGGATGGATTGAGCGTAATCTGCATAGGTGGTGATAAGCTTTCGCGTGGTCTTACCCTGGAAGGATTGAGCGTCAGTTATTACTTGCGAGCATCTACGATGTATGACACTCTTATGCAAATGGGACGTTGGTTTGGTTATCGTACTGGCTATACTGATTTATGCCGTCTCTATACTACCTCAGAGCTAACTGGCTGGTATCGTGACATTACTGCTGCCGATGAAGAATTGAGAGAGATGTTTGAAGATATGGCAGCGCAGGAAAAAACACCAGAGGATTATGGTCTGGGTGTAAGAAAACACCCGGACGGATTAATGATCACGGCTGCCGTTAAAATGCGTAGTGGGAAAACATTAACGGTATCATACTCAAAGAGTATCGTCGAAACCGTAGTTTTCTTTGAGGGTACACAGGTCAATCAACAAAATCTTCTAGCAACCGAGCGACTGATTCGAGAGATAGATATGAGATATCAGCAGCGTAATGATAAAGGTAACTATATCTGGGATGGTGTTCCTGGCGAAGCAGTTCTGGACTTCCTGGCTGATTACAACACACACGAAGCGGCAAGAACTGTTCAGTCATCTAACCTCAACAGGTATATCAGGACACGGATGGCGGATCATGAGCTTGTTGAATGGACGATCGTACTGATTTCGAATCGCGTGAATGAAGAGAAAAGTCTTTCTTTTAACATAGCTGATCTTGTTGTTGGGCTAACAGAACGGCAACGATTAAATGGCAACGATGCATCGGACTCTATATACAGAATACGCCGTCTTGTGAGTCCAAGCGACGAATGGATTGATTTTTCTGAGGAGGAGCGCACTCAAGCGATAAATGAGACACAAAGCGCATGGAAAAAAGATCCTGGTAAATCTAAAAGTAAAGACCTTCCAAAGTCACCTTCCGGGACAATTGTACGGCGAATACGCCCAGGCAAGCGCGGGCTTTTACTTCTCTACACATTGAGATACGAGCCTGAAGCGTCTCCCGTATCGAACGTTCCTATTGTAGGGTTTGCAATTAGCTTTCCAGAAAGTGATCGAGGAGAGAAAGCCGCCGTAGAATATGTAGCCAACAATATTTGGCAACAGGAACTAAGAGGTGATTCGTGACATATGAGGAAATCTGGCAATCGCTTGAAGCTTCAGCACCTGAACGACTAAGTGGCTATGTGAGACGAAGAGTGAAACCTCGATCAATCTGTAGCATCTTTTTAGCTGTTACAAAACCGTCCAATCAACATATGCTACAGATCAAGTTAACAAAGGCTTCTGCTACTGGAATAAGTGATCTACCTTCTGCTCGCGGACTTGAATTAACTGCACTTCATTCTGATGATGAACGAAATGGAGTCACCCTTCAACTGGCACTGAGGGAACGTCGTTTCGATAATGTTTTTGATGCGCTTATAAACGATATCATTGAAGTTGTTGACCATGCGCGATCTGAGACAGCAGCAGTTACAGCATTTGTTAGCCGATTGCGTCATTGGCAAAGATTTTTGGAGCAGGTTGAGCCGGATGGTCTGAGCAGAGAGGCTCAACAGGGCCTATATGGTGAACTCTGGTTTTTGCGAGAACGGCTGATACCTCTTACAGGCCCATATCCTGCTCTGTTAGCCTGGGCCGGGCCCGGGGGAGCACATCAGGATTTTCTACTAAAATCCTGCGCAATCGAGGTGAAAACGACGGGAACGAAGGAGCCTCAGCAATTAATAATCCAGAGCGAGCGTCAACTTGATGATAGAGGCTTAGCTGCGCTTTTTCTCTTTCATCTATCCATAGATGTGCGTGAAAGCGTGGGGGAATCCCTGATCATGATAGTCGACTCCCTAAGGCAGCTACTTAAAGCTGATACTGCCGCACTGGATCTATACGAAGATCGATTGCTTGAAGTAGGTTTCCTTCAATCACAGAGCCCACAATACGAAAGAACTGGATATAATGTTAGAAAAGCCAATCTCTTCCAGGTCAGAGATGCATTTCCGCGTATTGTTGCAGCTGAACTAAAACCGGGTGTGGGATCGGTTCGGTATTCTATTGCGGTATCTGAGTGTCGTCACTTTACAGCAGATGAAGATGATTTCAAATCTCAACTGATAGGACTCAAGCATGGAAAATAGCAATGAATTGAACCAATTCGCAACACAGTTGTTGCAAGAAATCATCACTACAGCCGAGACAGAAGGTTTCGAGAAGTTGCGAGCTGAAGTTTTCACTGAGTATGTGATCGAATCGCTTGTTGAAGCTAATGAACTGGAAGGTGGTATGGCTTGCTATCATAAAGCCAGAGGTGTTGAAGTAAGCGGCTACAATCTCGATGGGGACGGCACTCTCAATCTGTTTACTACCATTTATACGCAATCTAATCCACCTGTTACTGTTGGTAAAAGTGATATAGAAACAAGTTTTAAGCGTTTGATAAACTTTCTACAAAAAACACTCAATAGATATTATATAGAGCTTGAAGAAGCTTCTGAAGCGTTTGATATGGCAGAGCACATTTTCGAGAGTCGCCATGATATTACTGATATTAACCTTTACCTCTTTACTGATGGATTGACGACGATGGATATAATTCCCGATGAAAAACTAAACGAACTCTTAGTATCATATCATGTGTGGGATCTCCGTCGTCTCTATCGCCACGATAGTTCTGGCAAGCATAAAGACCCGATTCACATTGACTTTGCTGAACCTCTGCCTTGCCTTCAGGCACCTGATGATGCAGCGGATTACTCTGCATACCTGACAATTATTCCAGGAGACATACTAAACGCACTATACGAGGAATATGGTTCTCGTTTGTTAGAGTTGAATGTCCGTTCCTACCTGCAAGCAAAGGTTAAAGTTAATCAAGGTATACGACGCACTATTATGAATCAGCCTGAGCGTTTTCTGGCGTACAATAATGGTATTTCAGCGACCGCATCAAATATTGGAATAGTGCCTCTGCAAGGAGGTGGGCTTGGCATCAAGTCCCTTAAAGATTTGCAGATCGTGAACGGAGGCCAGACAACAGCCTCAATTTTTTATACAGCTCGCAAAGATAAAGCAGATGTATCACGATTACGCGTACAGGCAAAAATTAGTGTTGTTACCCCGGAGAATATCAACAATCTCGTCCCGTTAATTTCTCGCTATGCTAATAGCCAGAACAAGGTCAACGAAGCAGATTTCAGCGCTAATGAACCATTCCACGTTTCGCTAGAAGATTTGTCACGCTCGGTCTGGGCACCAGCAGTTGACGGAACTCAGCATCAGACCAGATGGTTTTACGAGCGTGCGCGTGGTCAATACCAGGATGCTATTGCTCACGAAGGTACACCAGCTCGCCAGAGACAGTTTAAGGAAATCCATCCTTCAACACAAAAATTCACCAAGACAGATTTAGCAAAGTTTATAGTGACATGGGAACAATCTCCACATGTAGTCAGTCAGGGCGCACAAAAATGCTTCACGCAATTTACCACACACCTGAAAAAGATGGGAGACGTTAAGGTTGATCAAGTGTACTTCCATCACCTTATTGCCAAAGCTATCATGTTCCGCCAGGCAGAAAAGATTGTAGCATCGCAAAAGTTTGGTGGCTATCGTGCTAATGTGGTGACATATTCCCTTGCCTACATTTTTCACCATACTGATGGGCAAATTAATCTGGATCGGATCTGGCAACAACAAAGTATTGGACAAGGACTGCATGAAACAATTGAGAGAGTCTCTATTCAAGTACATAAAATCATCACCTCGCCACCGGGTGGTAAAAACGTGACAGAGTGGTGTAAGCGTCAAGATTGTTGGAACAAAGTACGAGATCTTAAGATTGATTTACCAGCATCCTTTAATAACGAATTGCTGATCACTTTCCCAAAGAGCAATACAAGGATCGACAACGTTGAAAATTCGGACGCAGTTATTGCACAGGTGATAATGGTATCAGCTGAAACATGGCATCAACTTTCAAGATGGAGCAAAGAGACGCATAATCTTCAGGCCCGACAGCGTAATATTGCCTTCAAGCTTGCTCAAATACGACACGCGGGCAAACGTCCTCAAAGGAAGTTAGCAGAACAAGGACTGGTGCTTCTCAAAGAGGCTTATAGACTTGGCTTTAAAGAAGATGCAGTTGCCATATAGCAAATTAAAGCACATTGAAATCCGTTACTAACTATTAACTGTTTTTCACTCTCGATAATCCCATAACACAGTGAGAGGAGAGGGGGCAATCCTCACAATGAGGAGAAACAGGCGTACATACTGATGCGGCAAAATCGAGGAGACTGTAGTTGTATATACGTGGGTTTTGATAATCAAGTAAATTTTTCAAGAGGCGACGTACAGGTTGGCGGCGGCGAGACTCTGCATGGGTTGGAATACCAAAAAGCCGCCCGGCTACACGCACAGTGTTGGTATCGATGATAGGGACGGTCTGATTGAATGCGAAGCAACAGACTGCACTGGCTACATAGTCTCCGACTCCTGGGAGGGTCAGGAGTGTTTCGTATTGGTCTGGAATTTTCCCATTATAATCAGTGACCAGCACCTGGGCAATTTTTTGAAATGCTGGAGCACGCCATGCGAGACCTAGCGGATAGAGAACCTGGATAACTTCTTCAGTGGGAGCGTTCATAAGCTTCTGTGGGTCTGGATACTGCAAAATGAACTGATTATAGATGGGGACTACCTGTTTTGCCTGAGTTCTGCGCAGCATCATCTCAGCTATCAGAATATGGAATGGATTGTCTGTAGAGCGCCAGGGAAATACACGTAAATGATCCTGGCTCCATGAGAGAAGATCTGCATGAAAGAGACGAAGAGAAAGCTCGTGATCACGCAAACGTAAAATGTCTATTGTGACGGATCTCTCTACTGGTCCCATAGGAATTTTTTTATGCATATGATTGTGGCTAATGCTCCAGTATCATAACAGGATCAGCAAGCTCTACCTGGTTATCTATATCTTGCCTATAGATTGCAGATAAGACCTCGTGTTGCGCACTTTGTCTCGCTGCTTCCTGTAGGAGTTGTTTTACATGAATTCCAAAAGCGTATGCTTGAATCGGCGATACGGCATTACCAATTTGCGTGTAAGCAGCATTCATGGGTCCGGTAAACTCAAAGCCATCTGGAAATGATTGTAGCCTCGCGGCTTCACGGACAGAAATAACACGAGCTTGATCATCGGAATAATGAATATGAGAATAGGTATCCTTGCCCATATGAGCTGTTAGCGTGCGTGATGGTTGACCGGGAATCAATTTCCACCATTTATTAGGAAATTTCTTTGGATCATATGGTGGAACAGTCTTCTTCCACAACATATTATATTCCTCTGAACCCTCAGCTATCACTCTTCCTGTTTTTGCTTCCTCCGCTCTTAATCTTTCCTGAAATATCTGGCGGGCAAGTTTATGTGCTCTCGGATACTCGTCGCCTGGTTGCATACGGCGAAAGATCTCGTAGTCTCGGGGAAGAAGTCGTATTACATGATCCCGTATTCCCTCATGGGAAGGAAAATCTGGCCATGTGCGCAGATCACGAGCATATTGAGAAGGCTCACGATCACTATAAGGAACCAGCGTCTCAAAATCTCTTACTCGCCCTTTTCCAGTCTCCATATTAAGATGATATAGAATTTCTGGCAAATCAGATAGTGCATCTTCAGATGTAACAGCAGGCAATAATGTTTTTGATACGGTTGGGGGTGCAACATAATGAGTTGAAATAGTATCAAAAAGACCTATCTGTTGATTTTCGTGCGGAATCTCGCTAAGAGCTGTAATACGAACACGATCATAGCCAGCAGGAATTTCGGCAAAATGAGTAGGGCTGGGAAAATGTAAATTACAATCAATATCAAGCGCATCAAGTAGTGCAATCAAATAAAAACGTTGACGCATCTGGGGTACACCATAGTTAGCTGTATTTAAAATAGTGTAATGGCAATGGTAACCAATCTCTTCTAATGTGCTGGCAATCTCTTCAGCTACATTCCTTCCACCATAGTTCATAATGTCAGGAACATTTTCCATAATCACAGCAAGGGGCCGGAAGAACTCAACATACAACAGGTACGGAATATACAAGTTAGCCCGATCATCTTTGAGATATGCATCCGGCATATTTCGTATCTGGCGCAATTTTGCACGCCCGACGCGAGCAAAAGCCTGACATGGGGGCCCTCCTACGATTACATCAACGAGATTTCCAGGGTTCTCTTTGTGGAGGATCTCGCGCATAAACAGCTCAGGAGTAAAAGTACTGATGTCTCGTGGGGTATTGTGCTTCTTGAGTGTCTCTTCGTCACAGTGCCTAAAGAAATTGTTTGCATGAGTGTTGATGGCTTTCGGATTGATTTCAACGCCACCAAGAAGGGAATAACCTGTCCGCTGGAGTCCAAGTGACATGCCTCCGCAGCCTGAAAATAAATCTACCACGCGAAGTGGTTCGCCTCTTCTCAAACGAGAGAGTTTGTTCTTCAGATCAGTGAGTTCATCTGGAGTGCTCTGATATCGAGCATGTGCTGCTAGGTCTGACATTCTGAGGCTCCTGCATACAATTATACATAATACTGTGACAATAGATTCGTTGATTCTTTAGTTGATCAGCCGTAAAAATACTATGCTCATGCTCTTTGATTTAGAACTCGTTATCTAACAGTATAAAGTATACCTGGTCAGTGAATCGATAGTCAAGCTTTCGATCTTGCGAATTATTTTTCACTAAAGTCAGTTTAGCATGGCATACAATTAAACCCGATGACATATTTATTATGCGGAACAGCTTCTATATCGGTATTACAGAGTAGTACTCTTGTCGTGCATCAGCTAGTACTCTGAGTGCAGAGCAAGAATAGAGATGCGTCTAACCGATCCCTTGACCTGGCATGAAATAATTAAACAGGAGCAGTCATCAATAGAACAGAGAGGGAAGAGCATGGCTACAGAGAAACGTCTTTTTTTCCTGGGCGCGGGGTCCATAGCGGAAGCGATGATCAAGGGGATCGTGGGGGCGCGAGTGGTTCCGGCGGAGCAGATTGTAGTAAGCAACCGAAAAAATGGGGCGAGATTGGAGGAGTTGAGGAGGAGTTATGGGGTGCGGGTGTGTGGGGATAAGCTGGCGGAGGTGGCGAGGGCGGAGGTGGTGGTGCTGGCGATGAAGCCGTTTGATGTGATGCAGGCACTGCAGGAGGTGCGAGGGGCTCTTTCGGAGCGGCAACTGGTGGTTTCGGTGGTGGCAGGAGTTGCTACGAGGGCGATTGAAGGGCAGGT
>WNFX01015313.1_pt1 | contig 11683 bp, 11 predicted proteins | sample 5400111 | NCBI WGS metagenome assembly WNFX01 (sample SAMN13153363, study PRJNA577476) | soil metagenome | isolation source: 40 cm soil or saprolite under grassland replicate 1 | place: USA:California | collected 2016-06-15
ATGAGATTTTCTTGAGTTCTTCGGCGCCGTTATCTTTGCCCACTTTTGCTTCCAGGATGACGCCACCGGCCTGGCGAAGCTGGCCGAGCAGGTTTTCCGGAGTGTCGCACGCTTCGATGCGCCCCTGGTGGATGATGATGACGCGGCTGCACGTCATCTCGACTTCGGGGAGGATGTGAGTCGAGAGCAAAATCGTATGCTGCCGGCCGAGATTTTTGATCAACTCGCGCACCTGCCGGATTTGATTGGGATCGAGACCGATCGTTGGTTCGTCGAGAATAAGAAGATCGGGTTCGTGCAAAAGGGCGTCGGCCAGACCGACGCGCTGCCGATAACCTTTGGAAAGGGCGCCGATTATTTTTTTTTCAACTTCCTTCAACCCGCAAAGTTCCTTTACGTCACCGACGCGTTCGGCGATGCGGCGATGCGGCACGTCTTTGAGGGCGGCGCGATAATCGAGATATTCGGTCACGCGCATGTCGTTGTAGAGCGGCACATTCTCGGGCATGTAACCGAGACGAGTGCGCGCCTGGAGCGATTGCTCAAAAATATCGAATCCGGCAATTGAAGCGCGACCGGAGGTGGCGGGCATGAAGCCGGCCAGAATCCGCATGGTAGTTGTTTTGCCAGCACCGTTCGGGCCGAGAAATCCCATGATCTCGCCTTGGCCGACCTCGAAATTCAGATCGCGAATCGCGGTCTGCCCGGCATATCGCTTGGTAAGATTTTCGACTTTAATCATGGCGAATCATTTCATCAGACAATCGAACTGCCGACACGTTGCCAGATTTTTTCTTCATTGATTAACGCGCGGCCAGACTAACCATTTGCACCCGTTGTCCTCCTCCGTCGGCCCGCACTACTCCCACGGTAAAGTCTACGCTTGTCCCGCTTCGCGCTGCGCCAAGCGTTGTTTCGACCTGTTGCACGGAATTAACGTCCTGTTTGCCGACGCGATAAATAACCAGGCCGCGCTCAATTCCCGCTCGATCCGCCGGACTGTCCGGTTCGACCGCGCTAATGAGAACGCCATGGCCGCGCTCATAACCGAGCGCATCGGTCAACTCCTCACTCAAATCCTGCGTTTGCATGCCGAAAAGTCGCTCTGCCAGTGATGTCGATGTTTCATTCGGTACGAGTGGCCTTTTCGGCTCCGGTTGTTTCTGCGCGACCTTCTTGAATTCGGCAACCCGGTCGCGCACGACTTCGGCAGGAATGGCGAAGCCGAGGCCCTGCGTCGGGATGCCTTGCGGAGTGAAGGCCATTTTGGCCGAACTGATCCCGACCAGCCGTCCGGAAATGTCGATTACCGGGCCGCCGCTATTGCCGGGATTGATCGCGGCGTCTGTCTGCACCAGATTTTTATATTCGACGTTGTCGATGTTGATCTCGCGTTTGGTTGCGCTGAGAACACCTCGGCTGATCGAGCTGCCGTAGCCGACGGCGTTGCCCACAACCAGCACGGTTTCACCAAGCAGATTAGGCGAAATATTATCGAGATTAATAAAAGGGAATGCGGCTTTGGCGTCGATTTTGATGAAGGCCAGGTCCGTATGGCCGTCCCCCGTAATATAATGCGCGTTGTACGTCGTGCCGTCGTTGGTCGTGACTTGAATCTTCAAATCGGCGGCACGCTCAACCACATGCTGGTTGGTCACAATGTACCCCGCGGGATCGACAATGAAGCCCGAGCCGAGACTTTGCAGCGTTTGACGGATTTCCCGCGGCTGGCCCCTGTAATAACCGAAAAATTGCGCGTAAAAATCTTCAATTGGATCGCGCACGGTCCGCCGCACGACGCGCTCGGTATTGATGTTGACCACTGCGGGCAAGACTTTTGCTAGCGCCAGGACCGCCGGCTCCGTCGCCGGATCGGCCTGCGCAAAGGAAGATGTCGATCCAACGGAAAAAACTCCGCAGATCGCAGCAAGAATCAGGACAGGCCCGCGCGCTGGTTGCATTTCGCCGTGCAAGTAACGAAGCACTCTTTGCACTGTCAACTTGCCGCTCGATCTAAAGGTTGCAGATTAATCTTGTAATGCGCACTTCAATCGCCGCTCGTGCAAATCTCGACCTGATCGAGGAGAACTACCGGCGCTGGCGTCAGGATCCCAAAACGGTCGATTCAGGATGGTCAGCGTTTTTCGAAGGGTTCGAGCTCGGCAATCTGCCCCAGCGCAATGGCGCTGGCCCGACTGCTGCGCCGCGCGCGGAAGTTCGTGAGGGACCGCTGCAAACGCGCGTCGATGGCCTGGTGTATGCCTACCGCATACTTGGACACACGGTCGCGCGGATTAATCCGCTGGCCGATAAGCGTCCGCAAAATTCGCTGCTCAGCCTCCGCGAGCTGGGTTTTAGTGAAAAAGATCTCGATCTTCGCGTTTCATCAAAATTCTTTGCCGACAACCGGCAGATGACACTGCGCGAGATGATCGCGGCACTGGAGAGCATTTATGCCGACGCGATCGGCTCCGAGTTCATGCACATCCAGAACACGCGCATTCGCAACTGGGTGCTGCACCGGCTCGAATCGCGTCCGGATAAGCGGCACACGCCGCGCGCGGTGCAAATCGCTTTGCTGCGCGCATTGCTTGAAGCCGAATCGTTCGAAGTTTTTTTGCATTCCCGCTACGTCGGCCAGAAGCGTTTTTCGTTGCAAGGCGCGGAATCGTTGATGGTGATTGTGGATACGATTCTGCACAAATGCCCGGGCGCGGGCGTCGAAGAAATTTGCATGGGCATGACGCATCGTGGCCGCCTCAACGTGCTGGCGAATTTTTTGAGAAAATCGCTCCGCGTCATCTTCACCGAGTTCAGCGAAAATTACATTCCCGATCTGGTGGCCGGCGATGGCGACGTGAAATATCATCTTGGATATCGCACGGTCCGGAAATTTGCCTCCGGCGCCCAAGTGGAGATTCGTCTCTCGGCCAACCCAAGCCATCTCGAAGCGGTCGACCCGGTGGTGGAAGGAACAGCGCGGGCGCGTCAGCGCATTCGGGGCGATACCGAACACAGGCGCAAAGTTTTGCCGCTCTTAATCCATGGCGACGCGGCGTTCGCGGGGCAGGGAATTGTCGCGGAGACATTGAACATGTCGCAGCTGCACGGTTATGGAACGGGCGGCACCGTTCACATTGTCGTGAACAATCAAATCGGATTCACCACGCTCCCCGAAGATGCGCGTTCGTCGATGTACGCCACCGAGAGAAGGCGGGCAAGCAGGCAAAGTTCAGGGAATCGACCGCGGTTTTCCAACCGGAATACTCCAGTGCGTCGGATCCGACCGCCATCAGCGAGAAAACACTGAAGACGATCGTTGATGGACTGACGCGCGTGCCGGAGGGTTTCAATGTTCAGCCGAAAATCAAACGCATTATCATCGACCATCAGCGCAAAATCTTTGAAGCGGGTGGCCCATACGAATGGCATTACGCCGAAACGCTAGCCTTCGGCTCGCTGCTTTTGGAAGGGGTTCCAGTTCGATTGTCCGGCCAGGACAGTTCCCGGGGAACATTTAGCACGCGGCACTCCGTCCTTTACGATGCCAAGACCGGCGCTCCCTACCTTCCGCTCATGCATCTCGCCGAAAAGCAGGCGCGGATTTGCGTTTACAACAGTCTTCTTTCCGAGGCGGCCGTTCTCGGTTTCGATTACGGATACTCGCTCGATTACCCGAACATGCTCTGTTTGTGGGAAGGGCAGTTCGGTGATTTTGCCAACGGTGCGCAGACCATCATCGATCAATTTATCGTTTCGGCAGAATCGAAATGGCAGCGCCCGAGCGGCATCGTCCTGTTGCTTCCGCACGGTTACGAAGGTCAGGGCCCCGAACATTCCAGCGCCCGACTTGAACGTTTTTTGCAAGCGTGCGCCGAAGACAACATCCAGGTCTGCAACCTCACCACCGCCGCCCAATATTTTCATGTTCTCCGTCGGCATATGAAACGCGATTTCATCAAACCGCTCATCATCATGACTCCGAAAAGTTTGTTGCGCGCCAAATTTGCGTCGTCGCCTGCGGAAGAATTTACCAAGGGCCGTTTCGAAGAAATTCTCGGTTCGCCCGAAGTCGGCCCGGCCGACAAAATGAAGCGCGTGATTCTTTGTTCGGGCAAAGTTTATTACGACCTGCTCAATTATCGGAGCGAACGAAAGATCGACAACGCCGCCATCATTCGGATCGAGCAGCTTTATCCGCTTGCGGAGAAAAAGCTGCGCGAAATGCTCAAGCCATTTCCCAAGAGCGCCAAGCTTGTCTGGTGCCAGGAAGAATCGCAAAACATGGGCGCATGGAGCTTTATCGAACCGCGATTGCGCACCATGTTTTGCCGCGAGATCGCTTACGCGGGCCGCAGCGCCAGCGCCAGCCCCGCCGTCGGCGCGCTCGCGCTGCATAAACGCAGGCAGGCTGCGCTCGTCGCTGACGCGTTTGCGCTCTAGTGGCGCAGTGGACCTATACCACCGATACGTCATATGGCTCCTATGTTGACGAAACGCATCTCGCCCGCGACGCTCACCTGACCCATGGCCATCGAAGTCAAAATCCCTGCCGTCGGTGAGTCGATTTCCAGCGGCGTCGTCTCCGTCTGGCACAAAAAATCAGGCGACTTCGTCAATGCGGGCGAGGCGCTCTTCACCCTCGATACCGACAAGGTTTCCACTGAAATCGTTGCTGAAAAAGCGGGAGTGCTCGAAGCCCTCGTTCCCGAAGGTCAGGAAGTAAAAATTGGCGAAGTAGTTGCGACAATTGACGACTCGAAATCTGCGCCCGAGGAAAAAAAGGAAGAGCCGGAAGGAAAAAAAGAGACCGCGGCGGAAAAAAAAGGCGCCGAAAAGGAAAAAAAGGCGGCCGCGAAAGAAGAGCCTCTGTCGCCAGCCGTTCGCCGCGTTGTCGAGGAAGAGCACCTCGAGCTGGAAGAAATTTCCGGGACCGGCAAGGGCGGTCGCGTAACAAAGGGAGACGCGCTTGCCGCCGCACAAAATCGCGGCGCGGAAGCCAAGATCGACAATCGCGAAGATCGACAATCAGCCGACGGCCGCGTCACCCGCAAACGAATGTCCCCATTGCGGCGCAAAATTGCCGCGCAGCTGGTCATGGCCCAGCAGACCGCTGCCATTCTCACCACGTTCAACGAATGCGACATGAGCGCCGTTCAAGAACTGCGCGCCAAATCGCAGGATGCGTTCACCAAAAAGAATGGAGTCAAACTCGGTTTTATGTCGTTCTTTATCAAAGCGTCCGTCGAAGCGCTCAAGACTGTGCCAACCCTTAATAGTCGAATTGAAGACGAAGATTTTATTCAAAACAATTTCTACGACATCGGTGTCGCGGTCGGGACGGAACGCGGCCTGGTCGTGCCGGTCGTGCGCGGTGCCGATAAAAAAGGCTTTGCCGATCTCGAACGCGACATTGCCGACTACGCAACCAAAGCGCGCGAAGGCAAATTGAAGATCGAGGATTTACAGGGCGGCACCTTTACCATTTCCAATGGCGGCGTCTACGGGTCGCTTCTGAGCACGCCGATTTTAAATCCGCCGCAAAGCGGAATTCTCGGCATGCACAAAATCATGCCTCGGCCAGTCGCGGTCGAGGGAAAAGTGGAGGTGCGTCCAGTGATGTATCTTGCGCTCAGCTACGATCACCGCGCGGTCGATGGAAAAGAAGCGGTCACATTCCTGATTAAGGTAAAGGAGTGCATCGAGGATCCCAAAAAATTGCCGCTCGATTTTTGAAGTAGGGATGGCTCTCCGATCCGTCCGTCGAATTGTGCGTAATGTGTCTCAAGAAAAAAAGTCGGACGCCCCGGAGGAGCGTCCCTAGCAATTGAAAGATGGAAAAATTTGACGTCGTTATCATCGGTTCCGGCCCGGGCGGTTATATTGCCGCCATTCGCGCCGGTCAGCTCGGCCTCAAGACCGCAATTGTCGAGAAAGATAAGGAACTTGGGGGCACCTGTCTGAATGTCGGCTGCATTCCGAGCAAAGCTCTGCTGACTTCGAGCGATCATTTCATGTTCGCGAAAAAGGAAGCCGCAAAGCACGGCATCGTGATCGAGAACGTAAATGTCGATCTTTCGAAGATGCAGCAGCGCAAGGACAAGGTCGTAAAAACGCTCACCGGCGGCGTGCGCGCGCTCATGAAAACGAACAAGGTGACGACGTTCGAGGGTCTCGGTGCGATCAGCACGCCTGGAAAAGTCTCGATCAAATCATCGAGCGGCGAGACCCAGGAAATCGAAACGAAAAACATTGTCATCGCCACCGGCAGCGTGGCGGTTGAGCTGCCGTTCGCGAAATTTGACGGCAAAACAATCGTCAGCAGCACTGAAGCACTTTGTTTCACGGAGCCGCCGAAGAAGTTCCTCGTCATCGGCGCCGGCGCGATCGGTCTTGAGCTGGGCTCGGTTTGGAATCGGCTCGGCTCGGAAGTAACGATTCTCGAATTTCTGCCGCGCATCGCCGTTGGTTTCGATCTCGAGTTGTCGAATTTGTTGCAACGATCGCTCACCGCGCAGGGCGTTACGTTTCATCTCGAAACCAAAGTGAGCGCGGTCAAGATCGACAATGGACGCGTCACCGCGACGGCGACGAAAGGAAAAGAAGAGCTCAAGTTTGACGCGGACAAAGTGCTTGTCTCAGTCGGCCGGCGTCCGTTTTCGGAGGGGCTTGGCGCGGAGAAGGCCGGTGTCGAATTCGACGAGAAGAAGCGAATCAAAGTGGACAAACATTTTCGGACCAACGTCGAGGGCATTTACGCAATCGGCGACGTGATCGCCGGGCCGATGCTGGCGCACAAAGCGGAGGATGAAGGAATTGCCTGCGTCGAAATTATCGCGGGCAAGTCCGGTCACGTAAATTACGATGCGATCGCGGGAATTATCTACACGAATCCCGAACTGGCCGGTGTCGGCCTGACCGAAGACCAGGCGAAGGAAAAGGGGGTCGATTTCCGCATTGGCAAGTTTCCGTTCCGCGCCAATGGCCGCGCCCTTGCCAATGAAGATGTCGACGGACTAGTCAAGTTCGTGGCCGACGCGAAAACCGATCGCATTCTTGGCGCGCACATTTTACAACACGCCGCCTCGGAACTGATCGCCGAAGCTGTCTCGGTGATCGAGTTCGGCGGCAGCTCTGAAGACCTCGGACGCACCTGTCACTCTCATCCGACTCTGAGCGAAGCGGTCAAAGAGGCCGCCCTCGCTGTCGAGAAGCGCGCATTGCATATCGTCAATCGCTAGCGCCGGCGTGTTTCCTCGCTCGCGAATTTTTTTGTGTCGGCTTGTGCTAAGTTTGCGGTGTGCAAAGCACCGCTGCGATTCTTTTGCGCAAGAGAAAGTTCAGCGACACCAGTCTGATTGTTTCATGGTGTACTGAATCGATGGGTTGCGTTCAGACCGTGGCCAAAGGCGCGCGTCGCGCGAAAAGCCCGTTCGCGGGCAAGCTCGATCTCTTCTTTGAAGCAGAGATATCGATTATCTCGAGCCGAAGATCGACGTTGCACACGCTTACCGAGGTGGCGTTGAGAAATACCTTCGCCGGTATTCGGAAGAATTATTTGCGCACCCAAGCGGCTGCTTATTTTGTGGAGCTGATCGAGATCTGCACCGAACGGGACCATCGCGAGCCGGAACTTTATGCCTTGCTCCGCCGCGCCTTCGCTTATCTCGACGCCAACGACCCGAATCTGCGAGCCGTCTCCCATTTCGAAACTGAGCTCGCCCGCATCGCCGGCGTGCACGACCGGAAAAAATTAAAAGCCAATCCGGCTTTTGCGCTTGGGAATTTATTTGGGAGATTGCCGTTGTCGCGGACGCCACTTTTGAAGACCTTGGCGATGAACACGAAAACCAAGCTGGGAAAGGAAAGCTTATGAAAATCCGTTTTGTTTCGGCCCTAGTTCTGGCAGCTGCGCTCAGTTCGGCGGCGCTGGCGAACGAGGTTTATAAATTTGATCAATCGCGATCGACAATTGGGTTTACCGTTCACCAGTTCGTCGCTGCCACCCACGGCAAGTTCGTGAAGTTCGATGGCAAGATCGACATCAACCGGGAGCATCCCGAAAATTCCTCGGTGGTTGCGCGAATTGATGTGCGCAGCATCGACACCGGAATTGCAAAACGCGATAATCATTTGCGCAGCCTGGAGTTTTTCAACGTCGAAAAATATCCGGAGATCACTTTCAAGAGCCGCAATGTGAAGCGAACCGGCCAGGAAAGCGGCGATATTGTCGGCGATCTCACCATGCACGGCGTAACAAAGCCGATCACCTTGCATGTAAAATTGCTCAACTCGATCGCGAGCGAAGGTAAACAAACGCGTTGGAGCGTGACAACCGAGCCGCTCAAGCGCCGGGAGTTTAATCTGATGTTCAGTCAGGGCGCGGAAGCTGTCTCCGGGATTAGCCAGACAGTTGCGATCAACATCGAGATCGAAGCGACGCGGGCACAATAATATGATCCTGTTCACGCTCACCTGGGCTGGCCTGGGCTGCTGGTGCGTCTGTTTTTGGTGGATGCATCGCATCTCATCTCGCCAGGACACGATGTTGAAAGAGTTGCACGAAATGACGACACGCATCGAACGGCTTTCTGAAGCCGAACACGATTTGATCCGCGAAGTACATCCGAAAGTGCACGAGATCAAAGAACACGTGGAAAACGTTGCCGATGCCGTTTCGCCTCAAAATTCGACGGCTAAAGATGCCGCGTCTTAATGGAAATTGCGCCGCTCGGAGATTCCGCCCTCATCATTCGGGTTCGTGAAACCTTCGATGACGCGCCTGATGAAACACTGAGTGCAGTCCTGGCAACGCGGCGACTCCTGGAAAATGCACAACTTCCCGGAGTAATCGAGCTGGCGCCAGCTTATACGAGCATCGCGGTTTTCTTCGATCCGGTGCGTGTCCTCCCTTCCGGCGCAAAAGCCGATGAAGTATTCGAATCGCTGGAGGAGCAGATTCAGAGAGTGATTTCAAACACGACCGAAGTGCGTGAAGATCAAATTAAAACGTCTCTCATTGAAATCCCCGTTTGCTACGACACTGAATTTGCCCCCGATTTGGAGGAGATTGCGCGACGAGCCGGACTTGGCGCGCAGGAAGTTGTCGATCTTTACACTGCCTCGGAATATCGCGTCCATTGCATCGGATTTACGCCCGGCTTTCCTTTTCTCTGGGGATTGCCGCCGAAACTCGCAACGCCGCGCCGTTCCATTCCGCGAAAAGAAATTCCCGCCGGCTCCGTCGCGATCGGTGGAATGCAGACAGGAATCTATCCGGTAAAATCGCCGGGCGGTTGGAATGTGATCGGTCGCACCCCGCTGCATTTGTTCGATCCCCAAAAAGATCCTCCGGCGCGTCTCCGCGCGGGCGATCGTGTCCACTTTCACGCGATCACCCGCGACGAACTCGAAAGAACGATAACGTGAACGTGATTGCTGTTCGCGCGGGTTTTTCCACGACCATTCAAGATCTCGGTCGTACTGGCTTTCGCCAATTTGGCGTCTCGCTTGGCGGTGCCCTCGATACCCATGGATTGCGCGTGCGGTTTGCAATTGCGATTCGCCGATGAACGGCTCGTGGCCTGGGGCGGCGGCGAATTTGAGGTGCGCTCTAGATCGACTTCGTTGCCCGCGGGGCATCCGGGCGTCATTCGAGGGGGCGAAGAATTGGTGATCGACCGGCCGAAAACTGGGTGCCGCGCCTGGATTGCAATCTCCGGCGGAGTCGATGTGCCGCTGGTGCTCGGTAGTCGATCAACCGATTTGCGGGGAAATTTCGGCGGAATGGAGGGTCGTGTGCTCCGAGACGGCGATGAAGTTGGGCTCGGGCGGAATTCGGAGCAGGCAAGAACCGTGATCGACAAGTTGCGCGAAGAAAAGATCGCGCGCTGGAAACCGCCACATGACTGGTCGAATTCCGCCAGGGCCGAACCGGTCTTGAATGTTGTTCGGGGCATCGATTGGAACCGATTCAACGATGCAACCATTCAACGGTTCACGAGTGAACGATTTAGCGTCTCCCCAGATTCGAATCGAATGGGAGCTCGTTTCGAAGCGCCAGAGTTGAAACGAAGCGACGATGTCGACCTTGTCTCGGAAGCGGTGGCCCCGGGCACGATCCAAGTCCCGCCAAATGGAAAACCGATCCTCTTGCTGGGCGATTGCCAAACCATCGGCGGTTATCCGAAAATCGCGCACGTGATCGCAGTCGATCTTGCGATCGCGGCCCAGCTTCGCGGCGGCGATGAAGTTCGCTTTCGCGAAGCTTCGCTTGCTGAAGCGTGTCAGCGTTTGCTTGATCGTGAGCGGAACCTCGAAGAATTCCGGCGCGGACTCCAAGTCCACCTGTCATGAAGTTACATGTCGATCTTAACGCCGATCTCGGCGAAGGCGCGGGACATGATGACGAACTGCTCGCGCTGGTAAGTTCAGCAAACATCGCCTGCGGCTTTCATGCCGGCGATGCGGATACGATTCGGAAATCAATCGAGACGGCTCGCAAACGCAGTGTTGCCGTTGGCGCGCATCCCAGCATTTTCGATCGTGAGAATTTCGGTCGGAAAGAGTTGCCGGTCACGTCTAGCGAAATCTTTGACGCGGTAACTTATCAGCTCGGCGTTTTTCAAGCGATTGCCGAAGCGGCCGGCGTGCGGCCAAATCATGTCAAGCCCCATGGCGCTCTCTATAACATGGCAGTGCGCGACGAGAAGATTGCCGACGCCATTGCGCGCGCCATCGCCGCTGCCGATGCGAGGTTGATTTTATTTGCGCCAGCTAAAAGCGCATTGGATGGAGCAGGCCAAGCGCATGGATTGAAAATCGCGCCCGAAGTTTTCGCGGACCGCAATTATCTGAGTGACGGTACGCTGGTTTCGCGCTCGCAGCCGGATGCGTTGCTGCATGATCCATCGGAAGCGGCCGCGCGCGTTTTGCGAATGCTGCGTAAAGGCAAAGTTCGCAGTGTCGATGGAAAAGATATCGATGTCGTTGCCGAAACAATTTGCCTGCACGGCGATACGCCGGGCGCGGTGGAGTTCGCTCGAGTGTTGCGATCTCACCTTGAAAATGAAGGCGTGACAATCGCGCCGCCAAGATCATAACAAAGCGTGTCGGTAGGGCGACGCTCGGCGGAGCCGTGAAATTCGTCGGCTCGACAGAGTCTCACCCAACCGAGTCACAGGGATCATGACCAACGAGATCGCCAATAATCGCGCGCCAAAACTGATCCGCGCGCTCGGTCCGATCGACGCGACCATGATCGTGATGGGATCGATGATCGGCTCGGGCATTTTCATCACCTCTGCGGAATCATCGCGCTTGATCGGAGCACCCGGCTGGCTCCTGCTGGCCTGGGCTGTTGCTGGATTGTTGACAATCACCGGTGCCCTTTGTTGCTCGGAGCTGGCGACGATGATGCCGCGCGCAGGCGGCGTTTATGTTTTTTTGCGCGAAGCCTACGGGCCTTCAATCGGTTTTTTGTATGGCTGGACGCTTTTTCTTGTCATTCAAACCGGGACGATCGCGGCGGTTGCTATTGCTTTTGCGAAGTTTCTTGGCGTCTTCATCTCCGCCGTCGGGTCGGACAACTATTTGCTCAAACCGATTTCGTTAGGCGGCGGCTACGCGATCAGTCTTTCCACAGAACAACTGACAGCGGTTCTGTTGGTCGTGCTTCTGACGT